>Ga0115006_10001851_pt1 | contig 13565 bp, 9 predicted proteins | sample ArcOceMetagenome_3_FD_88943 | JGI IMG/M metagenome (GOLD analysis project Ga0115006, IMG submission 88943) | Marine eukaryotic phytoplankton communities from Arctic Ocean - Arctic Ocean- Svalbard ARC20M Metagenome | ecosystem: Environmental > Aquatic > Marine > Oceanic | place: Arctic Ocean...
AAGATCCAAAATCATCTTTGTCGATCTTACAGCACCGATTGTCACAATAAACAGCACTTCATAAATGCTTGCACTTCATATTTCTTATGAGAGGAAGCTTCGAGAGGAAGCTCGTCCGTGGGCGCATGTGCGCGCGGTGAAGCATTCATCGGCTTCTTGGAGCCTGGCATTACCTTTCGGCCTACTTTCAAGGTGAAGCGACAGGTGGGGGTGGATTATAACGACCAGCGGCGTACTGCGATAGGGTGCTGTGGAAGTCGTCGCTGTACCAGGAGAGACTGAGTCGGGCAGGTTTGCTCACTTTAATCCTTTTCATGGAAAAAGGGGAAAATATCGTAAAAATAAAAAAAATCATTTTTTTCGGTTTTGTATTACTCAACACCATGATGTGAGGCTTGGTATGTGAGTGCGTCCGCGTTGTCCGAACAGCTCGTACAGCCCTGTGTACCTGTGTTTGTATGCGTGTTGGTGTCCCGAGCATGTGATGTGCGCGTTGCGCGATGGGCAATGGAGACTGATGTAGAACAACGAGCAATCACCGTAGGGACTGGTGAAACTCGCATTGAAGCGAGAGGCAACTTCGCGGAGGAGAGCATCGGTCTGCTCCATGAACTGGGCATCCAGGAGTTGGCGGTCGACGTCGCCGCACTGCAAGCTGATCGACACCGCCGACAAGTCGGCTTCAATTGCAGTCATGGCTGCTGAAGTAGAGCCGCCGTATATATCCCACGCTAAGCCAAATTCAGCCGCTATTGCGACTTTGCTACTTTCGAGACTCGGAGGCCCTCGATGCCTGCTGGGGCCCACTCCTTTTTCTACTCAAACACGATTAAATTTGACCATTTTTGCCCGCGAACTAATTTCCTCGATGGGGGGAACGGGGGGACGGGGCCGCTCGGACGTTTGGCCCGGAATCCCGCTCGGACCCGGCCGCGCCGACCGCCCGGGCTCGGCTTCTCCACACGGGCAGGCCGGGTCAGCGGCTGGGCCTGCATTCCGAGCCTGGCCGGGTCCTAGACCGCTGTCCGGCGGGCTCGCACGCGAAGGCCGGTGTCGTTTGCCCGGACCTTCGCGTGAAGGTCCGGGCGGATCGCGGTCCGCGCGATCCGCGTGGTCCGCGCGCGGTCCGCGCGCGCGCGCGCGCTCGCTCGCTCGCTCGGACCCCCGCTCGCTCGCTCGCGCGGACCGTCAATGCACATGGTAACGGATGTTCAAGTTGCGGAGCTGCATAATCTGCTTGCATTGTTTTGTAAATACAATCTTGCACATCCCGAAAATACAGACAATCTTGCCTCTCCCCTCTACCTCCTTCCTCTTGCCATTCATCATCTTTTCTCTTGCTTGTTCATTCCCTGGTCCATGTCTGTGAGCCTCACAAACACCAGCTGCTGAATCTGTCAAGCCTTTCTAACACCGATCGTCTGACGGCCCGCGAGGCGGCTCCTGCACTGCTCTCGTCACACGTTCGTTGCTTGTTCTTCATGAGTGTGCCTACAGTCTCGTTTTCTTTTGAAGTCAATGGGGAAACACTTGTTTTGCCAATGACACTTTGTCTCCATGTGTGTGTGTGTGTGTGTGTGTGTGTGTGTGTGTGTGTGTGTGTGTGTCACACACACATACACACACACACACATCGCGAGCCGGGAGGGAAGGAGAGAAAGCAGTCAGTATGTATATTCATGTATCGCCTTACATGCATGTATGTAGTATATTCATGTATACTGTAAGTATATTCATGTATGGTCTTGCATAGACTCTCGATAGCACAAGTCTTGATATGTGTTGTTGTGTGTGTGTGTTTGTGTTTGTTGGGCTCTCTTGGGCCGGTGACGCAAGGGGCCTTGGCCTGTGGTAAATAACACCCAATTGCATGGCCCGCTTGTATAGTGAGCATGATGCGATGTAACTCCGGTGCCTTGGCGACCGCAGCATCATGCTCTTTTTTTTCATTCAAAGCAAAAGCAATGAACGAGCTGGACTCTGAGCGCGACCCGGTGGCACTAGAGGCGGGAGCTAGGGTACTGCAGTAGATCAAGGAGCTAGTGCACAGTAGTGAGGACTTCATGCAATTGTTTTTGCAATCATATCGCTCCCACCAGCAGATGGTGACAGTTGTGCTCCCTCCATTCTCAACTTGCACACAACCCGACGTACTTCAATTGACGCTTTATCACATTATAATATTGCACATAATTGCCGCCTGCGCTTCGTCTTGAGCGCCCAGCCACACACGTATACACACAACACACTGCGCATACAAGGCTACTTGCGCCCACAAGCACAAGAGCCCTCCCTCTCGTTGACACTCTCCCTCTCCCTCTCTGCGACGCACTCAACGGCCTTCCCACGGTCGCGTTTTCATGTGCTCGTTGTCGGCACTCAAAGATGCCATGAATCGCCGCACGTCGTCATCGATCGGCTCGCTCGTAGAGGGATCTCCATGCGCGTGAGAATTGGTATCGGCGACGAAGCTGTCGCGCCCCGTAGGGTCTTGCGCCAGCACACCAGCTGAGCCGTCATTCAAGTGCACGTCGCCTCCCAAGTCCGACCACTTGGTGCGGAAGTGCTCGTCGCAAGGTTTGTTGAACTCCTGTTCCCAGACCAGTCGCTGAGCTTCTGTGTACGCGTTCCACACTGATATCCGATATGAGTGTCCGGGCACATCCGGGGCAGCCCAGTATCTCGAGACATGCAGACACAAGTCATCGTCCAACGGATGCGGCTGATAGCACTCCTTGCACCGCGGGTTATCATCCCACGATGAAGACCTCTGCCCGAGCGAATTGCTCTCTTTGGGCGTTACCGTGACCTCGATCACAGCGCGCACGCGCAAGGGCGTGGCAGCCTGCAAGGTGCACTCGCCGAGGGGATCGGCGCCCCCGTTGGCACACACCCGCTCGCTGTTGCCCTTATCATCAACGACGATGGTAATCACATCGTAGCCAGCTGCACCGTACCCGCCCATGTAATTGGACCGCGCGCCGCCACTCTGCCCGCACATGATCCCGTGGGTGCACGTGCGCCCGAGGCCCACCGTAGCCGCCGGGTCCGCGGAGTATCTACTTTTGTATCTCAGGCCGCGTACGGCGCGCTGCACGGCAGACAGACGCCCTTCAAACACCATGCGCCGATCGGCAGTGCCTCCGCCCTCGATGAAGTAGAGCAGCCCAGCATCGAGGCCACGCCACTTTGCGTTATTCAGAATGTCGACGCCCTTGACTTGCGGGCGCTGCCATGGGGCGATTTTCACGTTCACATTGCCGGGAATGCCCAGCGCCTCTACGGGGTTGTTGCCTAGCTGGTTGTCGCCAGAAATCCCCTGTGCTGCGGCATCATCATACGCCTGCCCCTGCAGCCGATTTGCATCACCCGACTCGGGGCCGGCCGCATCTACGTCGACGAAGGGCGCATCCACAAAGAGCTCCCCGTGCTCTGCCGAGATTTCCACACGCAGACGGCGCGTGTCAAGGGAATACGCGCCCACGGGGTCCTCGCCCAAGTCGACGTCGTCAATTTCGATGTTTTTGAAGGCAACCTCTTCCCCTGCGGTGGCGCGCGCGAGGTGCGCCGGCACGTGTACTCCGTCGACGAAATGCGTGGGCTGGCGCCAGCGGGGATAGGCTCTGTAGATTGCCCACTTCTTCTGGTGCCACACCTTGCGCACGATGCAGCGGAACAAGCGGCCAGGAACAGCTGATGAATTGAGCTGTCGCGGCCAGCTGAAGACACTCTTGGCGCCGTTCGCAAAGGGTCCAGCCCCGGCCGACCCTGAATGGTTCATATTGCAGGACGAGTGAGGAAGGACAGAGGGTGGGTGAGGGAGGTCCGGCCTCAACGAAGCCACATGACACCCGACCTCAATACAGGAGTTGCTCCCCGTGAACACAGGGGCAAACATGCGTGCTCGCGTGTGTGCCAAGGAGATAAAGGGCGGGCGGGAGGAGAGAGGGAGAACAAGGAGTATGGAGAGAGAGGAAGAGGGACAACGGCAGCGGGAGTGAACGCCCGACCTTGGGCGACGCCCAGGGAGACCCAGCCCTCATTGAGCTGTTCGGCATCATACTGCCCAACCCACGGGTCAGCTGTGCCGCCGACGAAACCCTCCACCTCTATCACGCCATGCCGCGTCATGATGACTTCTATTTCCGTCACAACCACCGCGTGGTCCCACTCGATGGTCCACTGGGCGCCTGTCACCAGTGTTGACGGGGTGTGAGCGCCGTTGCCGTGTCTCTTTATCAACGCAGTTGCAGCTTGCTGGTATGCCCACATAGGTACGTGAACAGCTTCGCATGAAGTAGAGACGCGCGCGCGCGCGCGCTCGATCGCTCGCACGCACGTACGCACGCACGTACGCACGCACGCACGCGCAAAATCTCACGAGCAGGATCGGGGACGAAGCGGGAGTGGAAGCGGTAGTCGCGCAGCACAACATCCCCCTCTTCGATCACCAGCCACCGGTTCAAGAGCGACCCGACGCCCTCGTCCACCTCAAGCCCGCCGCCGCCACGACGAACGCCGGCGTAGGAAACGCCACTGGTGCGCACACGACACTTGCCCTCCATGCTCGCGGGCGGCACGGACACGGCAACCAGGTCTGCACGCGTCTTGAAAGGCAGCGACAGCGTGGGCGCTCGGTTGGTGCCCCACAGCGCGCGCACCGGCGGCAGCGCCCCGCCTAGGTCCCGGAAATAGTGCAACGGCGCCTCGAGCTCTGCACGTGCCCAATTGTCGGCAGTCAGCGCGGCGCCACCGGCAATTGGCGGATCGCGGTTTCGGTGCTTCGGGGGCACCGGTGACATGCCCCCAAGCGTGCCGCCCATGTGCTGCGATACGGTGGACGAGTAGTCCTTGTCAGGGTTGAACCCCAGCAGGAGTGCCAGGGACCGCTCGCGGTTCGGGCCGCTTTCGAACAGCAGCGAGAAACGCCCGCCCCACCTGCGATGTTTGTGTGTGCAGATGTAGTGCGTGAGCTCGAATGTGTGATGCGTGTATGTGTGCCTCACGTCGGATCGCGCATGAGGCAAAGGCATTCTCTGCCGCAAGGCATACATGCACGCCATCTGTGCATGCCACGTTGCAGTTCCAGTTCCAATTGATACGCGACATACTCATAAGCCCAGTCCGAAAATGCCCATCCAGGTACAGCTGCGACGACAAAGGCCCACGCCCCAACAACACAGGCATGAACACGCGCACACGCAAGGCGCGCACGCGCACGCGAACCCACCAGCCACACGAATTGTTGCGCGCGCCGATGCTTCCCCCTTGCTCGCAGGGGCGAGCATTGATGTATTGGCCATTTGTCACCGGATCTGCTCCAGTGATAGGGTCGTAGAAGAAGGTGAAGCGCTTGGCCTTTTCGTCGGCATGCACTTCAATCGCACCGCCTGCGCCCGCGTGTATGTATGGTTGTGTGTGTGTGTGTGTGTGTGTGTGTGTGTGTGTGTGTGTGTGGTGTGTTTATCCCTCTCTCTCTCTCTGTTTATTCTCTGCGTGTGTTTATCTGTGCGTGTGAATTTCAAGGACAATATGTGCGCGCGCTGCAGTAATCACACAAACATTCCTGCACACCCACACCCACACCCACACCCACACCCACACCCACACCCACACACCAGCCGTCTTGTCTGCAAGCTGCATCGGGGGAGCGGCTTCGGCCCACTGCCAACACACAGAGGAGGTACCGCGCGCGTCCCCAGCAATGCCGTCCTGGCAAGTTGAGAAGAAGTCCCCGTAGGCTTCCCGCAGGCCCCGCGTGAGCGCGAGCGCGAGGCCCGTGGCCGTGTACTTGCCCGGCGGGACGGCAATGCTGCGGAGATTGCGTTGCGGGCCTAGGAGGCCAGGCCCCGGGCCCTTGGGGTCGGCAAACCGGCCGCCAATGTCCAGCTGCTCGAGCACTATGTCCATCCACCTGTTGTCCTCGCGCACCTCTGCCACCCACGAGACATTGCCGCCGCCAGAGGCGACGTTGGCGCGCTCATCCGCCGAAAGCGTTGAGGCATTGACACCGGGGCCCGACACAGTCTTGACCCCGATGACAAATGACGCGGCCTTGGGCCCTCCCGCGCCAGAGTGGCCATTGTCGTCGACTGTGACCGTGACCTTGTCGACGTGCGAGGACGCCGTGGGCGATGGCGCGCGGTAGGACATGGAGGCAAGCGCGTGCTGCACCGAGCTGAGCGGCCCTGTGAATCGCATCACGCGGTCGCGGTGCCCATCACCATGCGTGAAGTCGAGCCCGAGGAGCCTGGTCCCAGGCGGAGCAGCAAATTGCTCCTCTTGCTCCGCAGACAGGATCCATCCACACACCCTCGTAGCCGAGGGCCGGTCGAGGGTTTCGTATCCGGTAAACTTGACAAAGGCCTCCTCCGAAAAGGAGGACCGCTGAAAATGGACGTGGTACAGCAAGTGTATGAGCGACCGGTTGTGTCCCGTCTCGTATTCGCCGGGCCGCTGCCGCCAGTCTGCATGATGGCCACCTCCTCCAGGGGGGCCCGGCTCCCACCAGCCGCCGCCCTGGTCAAAGCGCCAGCCGGGCTTTTGCAAGTCTATCGTCTCCTCCACCACCAGGTGCCAGCGCCCCGGGTGCTCCACGCGCACATGCACGCGCTCCTTGGTCGCATTGCGCACTCCCAGCCACGAGCCGTCGCGATTATAGGCAAAGAATTTCTTGTTAATGTACAGGCGGTAGTTGTCGTCGTCGAGCAGCAGCACGTTGATGCGCGCGCTGCTCTCCAAAGCATGAATGGTGTACTGCAGCTCAAAATCCGCGTGCGCGTCGTGGTGCAGCGGCAGACAATGCCCCGCCAACAGCGTGTAGGGGCGCACAACAGCCGTGGCACCCGCCACCGTCTCGCCCGGGAGGGCGTTGCGCCGCACAGTGTATCGGCCATTGAGAGGGCCTTGCACCACAAACTCGTCCGCAAAGCCTCCTGGCCACGTGCAGATGAGGTACCGGGTGTAGAATCCCTTTTCCTTGGCCATGGTCACCTGTCGCCCGCGCACCTGCAGGCCGACGTTGTCGAGGATGTTCTCATCAAAGGACGCGTGCGCGGCGGCGGAGCGGCTCCAAGGGCCGAGCCCGCGCAGCGACACGGCACCCAACTCCGCCACGATCGTCACGGTCAGCAGCCCGCCAAACACGTCATCGTCATCGACGTAGAGCCCGTAGATTGCGCCCTCCTCGCCCGCGGGCACTTCCCGGTGAGCTTCTTTGACGCCGTCGACGCCTGTGGAGGACGCCAGGGCCGGCGCGGGCCACATGTGGAGCACGGGCGGCTGATTATCGGGCCCGGGAAAGACGGTGACGTTGAGAAGGCACGTGTGGCTCTTGTTCCCTCCGCTGCCGCTGTGCCCTTTGTCATTCACGGTCACCTGCACGTAGTCCAGGGCGTCGTCGTCTGTCGCCCGCATGCTCGGCGCCTCGTACTCGAGCTCGGACAAGGTGGCCTGCACTGCCTGCAAGCTGCCCTCGAAGACCACCTTGCGGTCTCGCACCCCGTCGGCGAGTCGGAACCCGATGCGTGCGGGCGGCTCGAAGAGCACGCCGAGATGCGTGCCGCGGGCGCCAGCATTGACGACATCGCGAGGATCCATGCGCACAAGGGGATCACCGACCAGCCACGACACGCGTGTGTGCGACGGCAGCGTGAGCGCGCCTAGTCCACACTCGACTGTCGCGCGCATCGTGCCATTCAGCACATCCGCGTCCTGCACCAGCAGGCCGCCGATGCGCACTCGGCGTCCCGCCTGCACGCGGAAGTGATAGTACGGCGTGTACTGCAGCCGCACCTTGACCATGCCCGTCACCCGGTCTCCAGGTTGCTCCCCGACGAGGGGGTACCATTTCTCGAGGGCTTTGGCGTCAATCGGGAGGCCCAGGCTCACGCGCCCCATCTCCAGCGCCGGGTCTCCGTGGTAGAATGGGTCGAGCTGCGGCGGTTTTTCGTCGGCATGCTGGACCGTTACCTCAAGCAGCGCGTTTGGGTTTTTGAGGTCCAGGAATGTGGCATTGTACCTCCAGGCTGGGTGCAGCGTGGCCCGCTGCACGGGGCCGCGCGTTCGCACCCCCTCCAGCTCCAGCTCCACAAACGGGTTGCTCACGGGCTGGCCGAAGATGGAGCCACCGGGCGTCGGCAGCGCCCCCCGCAGCACCCTCCGCTGCTCGGCGTCGTAGCTGTAGCTAAAGGCGGTGAGGTCACGCGCTTCCAGCACCGCAACCTCCAGCTTCCCCAAGACAGTTGGGTGCACCCAGCTGCTCTCCCACGCCACAGACAGGCGCTCGCCCTCGGGGCGGGTAGCACGGGGCTGAATTCGCACCACTGGCGCGCGGTTCACCGGCGGCATGCTGCGCGGCAGCACGCCGTACACGCGCAGGCGCGCGTGCAGCTCGCCGGTGTAGAGCATGGCCTCGACTTCGAGCGCCATCCCGAGCAGCCGTGTCCCGAGAAACACGGCTGGCTCCTCCGTGCCCTCGGCGCCTGTGACGTCGAGCTGCCGCAGGGCGCGCCGGACGCTCGCGCTCAGCGACTCGCGCGCAGGCCGCGCCGCCGCGCCCGCCGCGCCCGCCTCGCCCGCTGCCTCGACCGCTGCCTCGAGCGCGGCGTAGTCCACGAAGGCAGCGGGCACGTCGAGCTCGCGGAACATGTCGAGGACCATGGCACAGCGGGGGCACGCCCCGCCGGCAAAGAGCACGACGACAGCGCCGCGGTCAACCTCGCGGGCGGCAAGCTCGACAAGCACCCGCCTGCTCCGCGCCTCCCCGCGCGGCCACAGCGCGCGCGGCCAGCCCGCGCGCTCCTCGACCGCAAACGACGGAAAGTAGCTGCCGTTGCCGGCCTCAGACACCTCGAGCTTCTCGGTGAAGGTGAGCACGGTCTGCGCCGACGCGGGCGCCGCGTCGCCGCCGGCGCCCGCGAGGCAGGCCAGGAGCACCGCGCGCGCCAGCAGGGCCGCCGCCGCGCGCCAGCAGGGCCGCCGCTCCGGCGCCCGCACCCGCGGAGCCAGCGGACTCGTGCAGCGCCGCGCCGGCGGCGCTGTCCCCTCCATCTCCTCACCCCCCCCTCCCTTCCTCCCTCGGCTGACCTGCGCTCAGCGTCCCCGCTCGCCGCGCGCGGCGGGCCGCCATAATAACCGCTGATAAGAGCAGTTCGTGGGTTGCACGAACAGCCCTGCACAGACGTTGAAACTCCACACCCACCGGACCGGCCGGGGAGCACCGGCCGGGTGCTCGGCGGAGCGCGAGGGCGCCCGGCGCCACGCCGCGCCAGAGCACGGGGGATGGAGGACGACGTCCGGGGGATCCCGTTCTGGGACGACCTTTTCACGGTCACGGGGGCGGTCCCGCCATGGGGCATCTTCAAGGTGCTCGCGGAGCACCCGCAGGTCATCACGCACGTGCCCGTACCGCTCACGTTCCTGGTCACGCCTCGCGACAAGATCCACGCGCGGCTCTGCACGGGGCTCGACCACAAGCTGCTCATCCGCCGGAGCACCGTGCGGGACCCCATCTCGTTCGAGACCATGGCGTCCGACCTCGAGGCGGTCTTTGACGCGCGCGGGTCCGACGGCCAGCCGTTCGTGTGCACCGTGTTCGGCCAGGACTGGCGCCCGCGCTTTGTGCTCAAGGAGAGCTTCCACCTCTTTGTGCAGTTCTGCCGCCAAATGTGCGGCGAGACGCAGTCCTCGTACGGGCCCGAGGAGCAGCGCGAGGCCACGCTGCTCTTCCCGCCGGGCATCTGCTGCATCCAGGCCTACGTGCCCATGGAGACCCAGTCGCGGTACCTGGCGGTCTGCCTCCGCTCGCCCATCAAGACCATGATCGAGGTCTACCGGGCCGCGCACCTCGGCAGGGGCTGCTTCTCGAACACAACGGACACGCTGGACGCCATTATTGCACAGCACGCGCACGGCGAAAACGACTACTACCAGCCGCTCAGCACCGACGACCACGATTGCCAGCTGACCAGGCAGATGACCGGCGCACTCGTGCATTGCCTGCGCAAGAGTTGCAAGATGAAGGTGGCAGGCCTCGTCTGCGAATTCGTGCGCGATGTCCAGGGCGACCTCTATCTGATCGGCGCCTCTCGCTGTTCGCACCCGCAAGTGAAGAGCATGAGCGCGCCCATCACGCCGTGCGTGCCGTCGGATCTCGAGCGCATTCTCGGAAAGCAACGGCCGTGGCACAAGTTTTCCATATCCCGCCGCAGCACTCCAGGTGGAAGCTCTGCGCCCACACCAGCGCCAGGGCCTGCATCCACCCGGCAAGCGACTGCCAAGAACAAGTTTGCGGCGCTATCCCACGCGCCACTAATCATAGACACGGAAGAGCGCCCCGATGGCAAAAAGATGAATCTGTCCATTGGTGTGTCTGAGAGAACGAGAAAGATGACTCTGTCCATTGGAGTGTCTGAGAAAACCCTCACGGCCGTGAAACAAGACGCTCTGTCAAGCAAATCAGACAAACAGTTCCTGGACCTGGATGACCCGCACACGGAAAGTAGAAATCTGGCGGAAGAGACTTCTGAGCTCGCAAAGGGCGGTGTCGCGCTGAGTTCTTCTCACCACGCACACCTCTTGGTAAGGAAACGCATCGCTACATCTCTTAGAATGACGAACGACAGTTTGCGAGTTGCAGCTCGCAAAACCGCTCTCGCTGTCTCTGGGGCTGGATGTATTTGACGTGCCCGCATGCTTGTTGTTATGATCCGCAGGAAGCTCAACGCCTGCATGATCAGGGCCGATTTGCAGAGTCGATCCAAGTCCTAGCGCAAGCTGAACAGGACGCACTAAAAGCTATTGCTAAAAAGCATCCAGCACAAGCTGAGTCTATGATCGCAAATCCTCCCAACGCAGAGGTGAGCTTCAGCTATTCGCCTGTGACCAGCACCTATCAGGCAGTTTATCCTTTTATCCCAGCATTGACGGTTTGTGTGTGTGTGTGTGTGTGTGTGTGTGTGGGTGTGTGCGTGCGTGCGTGCGTTTGTGTATACGTATGCGCGTACGTGTGCATGTGCGATGTGCGTGCATTCATGGTTTGCCAGTGTTTTCGTTGCGGCGATACCGTGTATGCAAATCTGGCAAAGTCAGGCTACTCGACGTTTGAGTGGCGCAATCAGTTTTCGACAGCGAAGAAGATGCCGGACAAGGTGCAAAATCTGCGCAGCGCAGTTGCTGTTTACACTCGTCTGTCCACACCCACGCGTGTGGACAGCAATCATCTCGCCTCACAGCATACACGCTCTTCTGAACCCTGCAACACCATTGCTGATCAAGGCAAATTCTCCTGTTCTCTAATGGTCACTATTCTCACAAGGATGCTCGCTGCCATGTGCCAGAACAAACTCGCGAGCGCAAGGCGGTCTCGAAGAACGACGCAGCTCGACAAAGGTAATCTTCCCAACGCCCTCCAAATTTCCCGCGCAAGATTTACCTCAGGGAGAAAGACTACCCGCTTGCAAGACTCTGGATGTTTACGCTTTATGATTTGCGGATAAAGTTGAAGCGAGTCGGTTCCTTTCGATCCCGATTCCGCAGATTTCAACAAAATTAAGAAACACTGACATGCAAGGATTTCCAGCGTTGCAAGACCTAGAAGTTGCATCCTACGCCTCAACGCCTCGCGAAACGTACGATGTGGAGACCAAAAAGCACCTCCCGATGACAATGTGCAAGCAGTGTCTGGACGAAGCGAAGCGGGACATGCGAAACACACATTTCGTGCGCGACATCCAGCGCTTTCGCGATGAGCTCTCCATATCCGTCGTTGCTGGCACCACCTGCTGAAATGTGCCTCCACGCCCTAACATTATGTTACAGAAAATTCAGAATGATTCAGACTTCACCGGGTCCTAGTCCCCGTGCCTCCGGGTCTTGAACAGGGACCTGCGGGGACCGGGAGCCCGCGCTGCCCCAACTGCTCAAAAGCTCGCGCTTGCTCCACACGTATGGTCCCTGTGCTATGCGCCGAACACGGCTTTCAATGTCTATTACCTTGCCTGAAGACCTTGAGCGAAGCGCGCGGACTATCACCTGTGCCTAAACACGGGCCAAACCGAGAAGGCGGCACATGCACCTCGTAGAATGCTTTAAAACATCGACATGCGATGAAGGTAGCGAATGAGGCCCACGTGTCGACCCTCTCAGTGCTCTCTTTCTCGATGAAGTCGATAAAGAAATGACGATTCTATGTCATTTCTTTATCGCGTCGTCATTTCTTTCTCGCTGTTCTGACATGACACCGAACAAGCAACTGCACCACGATACTGCAAGCAAATCAGAGCTGGACCAGGGCATCCGGTCTCGACATATACGTGACGCGCATTTGCGGTGGATGGGCAAATGCTGTAGGACGAGAGGGTCTGTGGGAGAAACGATGTGAGGTGGGAGCTGCGCTTCGATTCCAGTTGGCGAAGGATGGGTGCGGTGACCCCTGGGGCTACCCTCGCGGTATCTCCCTACACAGCTTCAAATTACAGTGTGAAGCCTTTATCTGTCCTATACGGAATAAGAGAACATGTATGTGCATGTTGTGTTTTTTAACCAAGGTATGTATGTGTATGTAGAATTAGGGCTGAGATCCACCACTCCTAAGTCCTAAGAACATACGGGGGACGGTGTGTGTTTGCGCGCGAGTCGACTACTACGGGTCGCGGCTGACGGAGCCGGAGAGAGAGAACAGGTGTCCTGAACCACCTAGTACAACCACCACCGCCGAGACCACCACCGCCGAACCCACCACTACGCCCAAGCCAACAACAACTGTGAGATGGACTATGTAACTTTGTCTCTGAGTCCATCTCTGTCTCTATGTCTGTTTAAGGCCTCTTGCTCAAACGTGTGTGTGTGCATGTGACAGGGGGATAAGGGGGGCGGGGGGGAATTTGTAGATGAGTTGGTCTACTACTAGTATGCATGATGTGGTTTATCATGATATGTATGTTTATTACTGTAGGACCTATGAAAAAGCTGTGAGCGGGGGGGGAGACTCGGAGAGGGAAAAAGGAGGACATGTGCTAAGACAGGGGAAAAGCGAGGTGTTGCCTTGTTTTATTAATACCGACGCCGGAGGAATATAGGGTACCGAGGGTTAACCCAGGGGTCACCGCATCCAAACTGTTTTCGCCTTTACTTCCGTCGCTGGCTACGCTGGGCCCTCCTCTTCCTTACAGACCACTCCAGGACTTTGGACTTTGGAGGGTGTGCTTTCCTCCCATTCTCATTAGGACCGACAGGCGACTGCTCGTGTAGGCACTAGGCGAGAGGGCAGTCTTGGTTTCCTTGACAGGTTACCCGCGTGGCGGGGCCCCGGGACCGGGTTGAAGCTTTGTCACCAGGGCTACCAGAAATCAAAGAGAAATCTGGTATATGGAAGCTGGTCCCAATAGGGTAAATGCTCCCCTTGGGGGACCTGTGATTCCAAGGTCACGAAGGAGCCTTTCAAGGACTAAAGCTTCGGGGGGAAGTGAGTGGGGTTGAAGCTTTGTCACCAGGGCTACCAGAAGTCAAAGAGAAATCTGGTATATGGAATCTGGTCCCAATAGGGTAAATGCTCCCCTTGGGGG
>Ga0115006_10001852_pt1 | contig 13563 bp, 10 predicted proteins | sample ArcOceMetagenome_3_FD_88943 | JGI IMG/M metagenome (GOLD analysis project Ga0115006, IMG submission 88943) | Marine eukaryotic phytoplankton communities from Arctic Ocean - Arctic Ocean- Svalbard ARC20M Metagenome | ecosystem: Environmental > Aquatic > Marine > Oceanic | place: Arctic Ocean...
GGCGGTAGCTACCGCGTAGTAAGATACAGCACGACAACCTGCTCCTATTGGGGAGGACTCGTCTGTATTATTTCCGATCGTTTTGCAAGCGTTCGAGCAGATACAGCACAAGAAAGCAGCAAAAGTTGAAGGAACACTTTCGAACTTGGGATGACTGCGGACGGCGAAGGTGCCTCCGACGAGGCGGCGCCGGCGGCAGGTGCAGCGCCTGCGGCCTCGCAAGAGTCGCTGTCCCGTCAGGTAACGCCGGTATTATCGAACGATTCCTCCGACGGGGAGATGACACGGAAGGGCGGCAAGATAAAAGCGATCGGCGGTGAGAGCAAGAAGAGCAAGAAAAAGAAGAACAAGAAGCAACAGCCGCCGCCGAATTCCAGCGAATTCGAGACGGTGACCTCGGCGACGGGCAGCGCCAGCAGCAACATCACCACCGCTATGTCACTGGGCACGGGCAATCTGGACGGCAGTTCGGGTAGCGGCCGCGCGTTCCGAGGGGTCGCGGCCGGCCACGGCGGGACCGGCACTGGCGCAACCGCGTGTCCGCCGTCTCCCCTCATCACCCACAAGAAGCATGCCGGGGCCTCGGCTTCGTCCGCGGCGATTAGTGCTCGGCAGCTTGTCCCGCCCTTGCCCTTTATGGACGTGGGTGGGGGTGATGCAGCGACATCAGCATCAGCAGCAGCAGCTGGCAGGAAAAGGAAGTCGAAAAGTCCGATGCGCGGGGGGACCAAGGGCGAGATGAAGCCGACGGTGGCAACTTCAGATACTGTCCATCCCGATGAGGAAGTGCAGCATGTGCCCCTGAAGAGCAGCATCGCCTCGCACAATCGATCGGTAAGCGACGGAACTGCAGATCCGCTGGTCGGAGGAAATATCAATGCCAATGTAAATGCCAATGCAAATACGAATGCAAATGCACCGACGAACACGACGACGGGATCTCTGGCCGACGCCGCCAGCACCGCCACCTCCGACGTCGACACGCTGGCCCCCGTCGACATCCACATCGACGACGATAGTCCCGCCGCCGAGGCCCTACGGGCCAACGCGGCCGTCAACGTATCCCGCTTCAACAAGGCCGCCCGCGGCATCCACGCCCAGTCCCTCCCCCGGTCCGTCAAGAAGGCGATGGGGATGGTCAATGCCCGGCAATCGTTCGGTGATCGGAGGGGAAAGCCGCCGCGGGTCCCTGCACATGCCGAGGGCGTGCTGCCGATTCAGAGGAGTACGTCGCTGGGGGACGTCCCCGGCAACCAGCATCTTGTGTCGTCGGGGCGGTTGATGAGCCTGACCGAAGAAGACGAGGAGGGACAGATGAGCTCGGATCTATCGCACGAGGCCAATAAGTGTGCTGATATCGGGGCCGGTATCGGAGTCGCAGCTGCCGGTGTTGGTATCAACGCTGGTGTTGGCATTGACGAGGAGGAGTTGGAGACGCAAAGTTTGCCGGACAAGATCGGGCGGCAGCACGTGAGTTTTGCGGCGGAATCTGCCGCCGCGTATCTTGACATCCAAGGGGCGGATCAAACCAAAATACAAGAAGCCCCCGATTCGGGTAACGTCGATGAGCTGGACGCCACAGTCCGCACAGGACAAATGGAAAAGCCATTGCTTGGGAAACAGGAAGAAGAAAAGACGGAGATTGAGCCAGAAGCACTCGTCCTGGGCGCCGTTGGTGCTGGAGTAGCTGCCGGGGCTTTTGGTGCGGCGGCTGCGCTGCAACCTACCGGTGTGCCGGATGTCGATGTCGAACCCGAGACAATAGTACCCTACAATAATGCAGCCGGTGTGGACCTCATTGTGGATTTCCCCACCACCATCGATGTTGTTCGGGATCACGAGGAAGGTGCAAGCATCGGCAAATCAGCTTTATCGCGATTGCGGCATCCTCATTCTTCGTCCCCAGATGGTGAAAGATCGGCCAAGTCGCACCGGAGCAAGGAAATTCGATTCGCGCGATCTCTCGAGAAGCATCTGTCGGAACAGGCGCGACGAAAGAAGCGTAAGGAGAGCAAGGAGAAAAAGATATCGAAGCGCAAATCGTATGTACGTGGCAAGGTGATTGACGGGAAGCACGAGCTTTACACGCTCAGTATCGCGGTGATGCTCGGTTTGCGAACCAGTATCAGCCAAACCAACAAGCAGCTCGTTTCCAACGCATCCAATCTCTCTGACACTGACAAGCACCGGCATCAATTGCAGTGGCTCGATAGCGATGACTTTATGGCGGTGGAAAAGTATGAGTTCCGACCCCATGGAACGGACAGGACTCCGCCTCACCAATTGTCGCATACCTTCAAGTTCAAGGATTATTCTCCCCTGGCCTTTGCCTACATTCGGCGAATGTTTGGCGTGAATGAGTACGAATTTCTATCCAGTGTTTGCGGCAATGCCAACTTCATCGAGTTTATATCCAATGCCAAATCGGGACAGTTTTTCTTCTACAGTCATGACGGGCGCTACATGATCAAGACGATGACCAATGCCGAGTCCAAGTTTCTCCGCAGAATATTGCCGCACTACTTTCGCCATTGCTCTCAGAATCCCAACACCCTCCTGACCAAGTTTCTGGGTATGTACCGTGTGAAACTATATCATTTGAGACGGAATGTCAAGTTTGTCATTATGAACTCGGTGTTCAATACGGACAAGCATCTGCAGAGTTTCTTTGATCTGAAGGGTTCGGTGACGGGGAGACTAGCCAGGCCCGGAGAGGAAGTCAAGAAGGACAACGATGTTCGTTCCGGTCTTCCTGAATCTGCCTTTGCCTTACCACCGGACATTCGCAATCTCATGCGAAATCAGGTGCTTGCAGATTGCAATTTTCTCAAGGAGATGAAGATTATGGACTACTCGATGCTGATTGGAGTTCATCACATTCCGGCCGGGACTTCAGCGAATGGACCTGAAACACGAAAGTCTGGTGGCACATCCGTTAGTTCGGCCAGTACCAGCAGAAGAGCTGCAGGGGGTCTCAGTGCATCAATCCGTTCGATCGGTGGAGGAAGTGGCGCCGGCGGTGGCGCATCGGAAGATGCCCAATCGTTCGGAGATGCCTTATCGCAGGCATCATCAACCGGGCCAGCACTTCCAAGTGTGCTGCAAGATCGTCCGGTCGTCAAGGCTGCCACTGCAGTCGGCGAGGCCGTTGGAATGGCCGCAACTGCAGCGGGCGAGGCCGTTGAAGATACCGTATTTCCAAAACCGACCAAAGGCGCGGAGGCTACGGTCGTTGCCGCCGAAATTCGTAGAGACAACCCTGAGTTGAAAGTTTTGGACAGTTATCTCTCTGATGCTGAAGAGTATGGTGCAAAATCAGGCAAAGAAGATGCCAACACGAATGTATCAAGCAACGGGGAAAATGGGGATGCATCAAGGCTGAAGAGTAGCGGAAAGGAGGATACCAGCGCGGTAGTTCCTCCCGCTGTAGTCTCGATGACCATACCTCCGATCGAGCGAGTGTTTTCTTCGGAGAGCAAGATGACAGCTCCCAGCGCCCTTGGTGGTATCGATGGCGTGCTATCCGATCGCTCAATCACATCGTGGAACAGCACTATGGACATGATGTACTTCGATGATGACGACGATTATAGCTACTTGGAGGGAAGCTTCACCCGAAAGAAGATGGGAACCGGAGCCGCTGCATCAGCCGATTCCGTCGATGATTGGGACCGATTCGATCCGGAAACGGCTGTGCTCCAAGAAACCTTGGCAGAAGTGGAACGCAGAAAAGAGGAGGCTACTGAACAAATGTATTGGCCATTCCATCGCCTTTATAACGTGCATGGTAGGCGCCGGATGATTCCACTGGCCTCCGATGGTCTTGACGGTAGCGATGATGCTAACGCGAGCGCTATCGATGGCGATGATGCTGCAACTGCGCTTATGGAGAATACCGCCAAAAGTAAAAGTGAGAAGGAACACTGCTCTTGTCCCTCTACCAGAGAGTCTGTGCACAAATGGCCCGTCCCGAAATTTGCTGTTCCAATATCAAACCGTAAGGACGATGGTCTGATTATGGACGTGAGTGGGTTTGATTTGCCCCTGCGACGGGTGGATGCCAAGATGGGAAAGATCCAGTATTACGATGGCAAAATTTTCTACATGGGCGTCATTGATGTCCTGCAGCAGTTCAACATCCGCAAGCGCATCGAGGCAAAATGGCGTCGATTGCAAGGCGGAGGGTGGCAAGATGCAAGTTGCGTCCATCCGGCCTTGTATGCCGACCGATTTGTGCGTTTCTTTGACGAATACTCCCAGAGGATGGCAGAGAATGCTGCCGGCGACGAGGAAGAGAACATTGGCGCCGACGAGGAGAATGTCGAAGAAGTTGTGTTCTACAAAAACGAACGCGACCGAAGCGACCGATCGTCGAGACCGCCAATGTTTGATGACGCCGGAGGTCAGGGGTAATTTGCTACGTAGTTCATCATTGACTCGGCCACCTATCTCAGGCCGCCGACGTCGATTGGGACATGTCCTTGTGCAATGAAGTTATGCATAGGTTACAAGACAATAGGTCTACTGTTGTCTCTTCTTCTACTTTTTGTTACTAATCAATATTTCAATTCTTCCAGCCACCGCTGAAGTGTGCACCACTACGGTATATCGGCAAAGGGTGAAGGTTGAAGTCGTCAAGGTTGGCGATGGGACAGATTAGATCGATGATTAATGAGCTTCCAAGCTGCTCCTAGCTACGTAGCTACATGTACGATAAGTAGGTAGAGCAGAAGTAGTGAATGGAGTATTTATTTCTTTTCTTATATATGTGTTACCCTATCGGCGAATGCGAAGAGATGAGAGTTATACAGCACATGTGCCATTAATCGCTAAGCCACATTGTACCGTACCGTACCTAACATCCAAAAACCGCGCCCGCCCGACAAAGGCAACCGCAGACAATCTAGAGATCGCCACGGGCCTCGGCCTCGGCGCGCTCCTGGAGGATGGTCTTCTTGATGCCGCGGCCCTTGGGCATGGTGACCTGGGGCTGGTTGGCGGATCCGACGACGAAGACGTTGCCCAGCCGGGTGGCGAAGGTGTTGCCCTTGGTGTCCTTGATGGTGACGATGTCAAAGGATCCCTCGTGGCGCTCGATGTGCTGGAGGGTACCGATGCGGCCGGCGTTGCGGCCCTTGGTGAGCATGACCATGGCGCCGAGCTCGAAGGTGAGGATGTCGGACATCTTGCCGGTGGCGATGTCGACCTTGACGGAGTCGTTGACCTTGACGTCGGGGTCGGGGTAGCGGATGGTCCGGCCGTCGTGGGTGACGCAGACGGGAACCTTCTTCCCGGAGATGAAGACCTTGTTGACGCGGCAGAGCTTGTACGTGGCCTCCTCCTTGTTGATCCGGTGGAGGACGAAGCGGCCCTTGGTGTCGAAGAGGAGGCGGAAGCGGTCTCCCGACTTCTCGAGCTCGATGACGTCCATGAAGCCGGCGGGGTAGTTGAAGTCGGTCCGGACCTTGCCGTCGACCTTGACGCAGCGCTCCATGCAGATCTGCATGCACTCCTTGCCGGTCAGGGCGTACTTGAGCCGGTCGCGGAGGACGACGGAGATGGGGAGGCACTCGCGCATCTTGTGGGGGCCGGTGCTGGGGCGGGGGGCCCAGACGCCGGCCATCTTGCCGAGGTTCCAGTGGCGGGGCGCATTGAGGCGCTTGAGATGCTTCTTGGGACCGCGAGCCCTGAATATTTTGTTAGTTGTTTCAGCGGTGGGATTAGAATGATTGTTTTATTTATTCCGAGCGAAGTGAAGCGATGGTTCCGTACAATGATAGTAGCGGTAACACATCAACAACAACATCAGCATCGTTTCAATCGATAATGAATTGCAAACAAGTTTATATGTCAGGGCATGTCCAAGATGTGCCAGCGTGGGAACACAAAACAAAACAAGACGAAACAAAGCAATCGAATCAAACAAATGCGCTGCTCAAGGATATTCAGGACCAGTCAGAGAGGGGTTGGGCGTGGGTCTGCCTGGTTGGTCCCTGAGATTATTGCGAGCGGCGCGGTCCATCGCCAGATATGCGAAAGGACGCGCCGCCGACAACCACCATTCGACCGGCGAAGCACCAGAACCCACACTACACCCTCATCAACCTCTCCCGTCCATCCTTGGCCGCGGTAAGTTCATGGCGGTGGAGATACGTACATGGTTGCAAAGACTTCTTCAACTAAAAAACGAGCAGGAAAAGTAAGGAGGTAACGATGGGGGCCGGCGGAGGTCAGGTTATGAGCCAAAGGGTTATGAGGCCTAAGCTTATGATACGCAAATGGCACCTCAATATTTGTATTCAATTGAAATTTACCAATAAGGATAAGTAAGAGGTGAGGGGAGGTAAACCGCCGCCTGCCATTTCCACAGCTCACTTTTTCTCCACGTCGGATAACATACTGAAACGTGAGTTGCGTCGGTGTCTCGTTGTGAGATTGCTGCCTGCTGCACTATTACAGACCAGGGAGGAGTACGGTGATCCGTTGCCGTCGCGATGTCGCCGTCGGTCGGGTCGTCGTGTCGTCGTCCTTCCGCCAGGGCCATGCCAGCCACCACGCCAACCATCATCTATCCGATGAAGCTCCGTTGAGTTGGGGTTCCCCCTCTTCTGCCCGACCTGACCATCCTTGGCCGTAACTACTGATATCATCCCCCACGAATCGAAACGTATCTCTGTGATGCGCTGGATTCTGAACGGTCATCATGTGTTGCGCCAAAGGTTGTCTCGGGTCGAGGGGAGGGACTCCTCGCTCTTCGTTGTGTTTTCGGCAATGGTTGGGCGCAGGCCGGCTTTGGCTGGTTGGAACAGACCGATTTGCACGGCGACGCAACCGTCGGCGCACGGCAACGCACCGTCTCCTCCTTGGTTCTGTTTTGGTTGAATGCTTGTCTTCTGTTGTCGTTCTGGTTTGCTCAACTTTTCTGCACCATAAACTTTTACTTCAAAATAACCTATTACTGAAACCAACAGCATGGGCCGTCTTCACGCACCCGGAAAGGGCATCTCCAAGTCCGCCCGCCCCTACAAGCGCACTCCCCCCTCGTGGCTCAAGATCAGCCCCCAGGAGGTCGAGGAGCACGTTTGCAAGCTCGCTAAGAAGGGCCTCACCCCCTCCCAGATCGGCGTCATCCTCCGCGACTCCAACGGCATCGCCCAGGTCCAGTCCGTCACCGGCCAGAAGATCGTCCGCATCCTCAAGGCCCACGGCCTCGCCCCCGAGATTCCCGAGGATCTGTACATGCTCATCAAGAAGGCCGTCCAGGTCCGCAAGCACCTCGAGCGCAACCGCAAGGACAAGGACTCCAAGTTCCGCCTCATCCTCATCGAGAGCCGCATCCACCGCCTCGCCCGCTACTACCGCACCACCCGCAAGCTCCCTCCCAACTGGAAGTACGAGTCCGCCACCGCCTCGACCATGGTCGCCTAAATATTTCAAATGTTTAGGATTTGTCCAGGGGCGACAATAATAAAAAAGAAAGAGGCCCAATTTGCAGCGGGTGGGCTTGGTTCGTTGCTATATTGTTTTGTTTGACCTGTTGTTCGTCTCTCTCGATAGAGAGATAAGTAACAGTTTACGTAATGGACCAAGTCAATCGCTGCAAACAACGTGGTTTTAGCTTTTACATAATTTGTACAGTAGAAAAATCATACACATCGCATCACATCGCATGATCTTCACATCATCAAGAGTAATGCTTTATTGTGCCGGTACTTCGATTGCCAACATTGGAAAATTGATTTGGTTTGAAAGTTCATTTCATAGTTTCCATCCTAACTAACTACGTAGTCTAGTAGCTAGGCTGTATAAAGAAGATTACATTCTCTGTCCTACCAAGTCAGGATGACTTTGCTTCATAGCGCTCATAATTCTGTACCATCTCTCTTCTACCTCGTTCACCGTGTTCATTCGTCTTCCGAAGGCAAAATTTATCGGAGACTTGCAATCGGCAGTTGTGCGGGACGGGTTAACATCCGTCTTTGACAGTAAGATTTTGACTTTTTCTACCATTTGGTCAAGCTCATGGTCATCGCTAAGGTCTAGATCCTCTAGATCTCCGATAGAAACCAGTGCATACTGAAGAGGACGAAGCCGCAGCCCGCTCAGAGGCCCAAAGCCTTTTTGCCTTCTCGACTTGTTCGGGTCGAAGCTTGCATGGCAAACCATGGCTTGAAAAGTAGAGAGCTCGACATCCAAGCGATTGAATGCAAATTGGAAGAGATTTAGACTGGCACTTTCCCGCCTAGCTCCGCGACGCATAATGGAAGAGAATATATCTATGTCATTCCTTTTGATGAGATATTCGAAAGAGGAAAGATTTTCGTGTCTGGCAGCTACGGTAAGCAAATGCATCCTCTCCGAGTCACCGTACGAGTTCCATTTGTGTCTATTAACATCAATGCCAACCTCTTCGACCAAGTGCTTCAGCACGTCAACCAAACTAAACTCAACGGCAACCAATGGATTATTGAAGATTGTCAGAGTGCTGAACTGGAAAGCGACAAATTTATTTTCACGTTCAATCAAGACATTCGCGTATCTTTTCCTGTTATCAGCAGTACACAACTTTCTCCAATCGGTGTTCACGGCCATCCAGGCAAGGGCATATGTTGTGACTTGGTCGTTGCCCACCTCCTCGTCAACGTATTGTTCAAGACGATGGGCCATGTACTTCATATTGTTTCGCAGGCAAGTATGTCGGATGATGGCGGAATCCGTTGGCCCGACCGCCAGACAGATATTCATCGCATCGGTTCCGTAGGGGGCAAACGATGCAACCCGGGCAATAAGTTCCGTGGTAAGAAATGCCGGCGCCAGCAAAGGGTCATCCTTGCCGTCCTGGTCACACGACGGGGTGGTCTTCTGCTTCTTCCTCGGCGGCGGCAACGGTGACGACATTACGAGTATGCGAAAAATTGTAAGAGCGACCAATCAAACAAAGAAGGAGATGTGCGGCCGCGGCGGGCGAGTAAGTAAGGTAAGTAAGTCAGGCGGGTGTGCGTTGTGCGTAATGCAGTTACATGTAGGAGCATTATGTTGCGTTGAGCACGCGGTCTTGCTCCTCGCCTCCTGTTTCTCTTCGGCTCTTCGGCTCCGGATAAGCGGGGGCACCCCGCTCATTCGACTCCCCCCTCAACACACTGTAATGCGAAGCGCCACAAAACATCAAGGAACAGCAGACATCGCGCACCCAACAAGAAGAAGGAAAAGGTTCAGAATGTTGTCACCCAGAGCCCTGCGTATCTTCCGCTCTCTCGATACCACTCTCTAGCGAGCAGGTAATCAGACGAGCATCAACCTTTTGTTTTCACCTTATTTTTCCTACACATACACGTAGAGAGAATCTTCAAAGTCGAGGTAGGAGGATCCTGGAGGAATTTCCTACTTTTGGATCTCGTCGACCCCGGCGCGAGGAACGTGGAGCGTGGTGCCCGCGCCCCACGATCCACGATGCCCACGGTTTGGTATCGAGAATGCCAGGTTGCTCATTGGCATGTGGCTCGAGTCCATTTCGACGAGCCCTCAGAACGTACTGGGATCGTTGATGATCTTTTCAGCCCTGACAGCAGCCCAAGTGGGGTAGATGACACACCGGAACCAGATATCCCACCAGCAGCAGCAGATGACGAAGTCCACGGATTTGAGAGCATTCTGAGCCACCGCAAGATCCGAGGAGGTCACTACCGCTTCCGAGTTAAATGGAACACGGGAGAGATCACTAGCGAGCCCGACAAGTATCTGAAGGAAGACGATCCCACTACTTTCGGTGAATATCTACGCTCAACCGGTCTCAGCAGGCTCAAGCGTTTTTCATGGGCGAATAATCTGTTCGACTACATGTACCTGTCCAAAGCATCTCCAGAGGAAAAGGAGAAGACTCGTCATATTTACCAATTGGCAGAGCTGGTTCATGCAAATAATCTACTAGTAATTATGACTCCCTCAACTCCCATCTCCGTTGGATCAAAGTCCCAAGGCAATAGCGACCCGAAACAAACCAAATCGAAGGTTGTGAGCAAATCAAGGTCGCCATCAAAGATATTTCTTTCCCACAACAGAAGCAACAAGTCCACGGTTGTCACCCCTGCCAGTGCTAGATACGGAACGCATTCTTACAGACCTTGTCGTCGCAAGAAGTTCAAGTCCATTAAGGAGGCAGAAGAGTGGGCAGATGCGCGGGACGGAGGCCTCTGGATTCACAACAAGAAGCAGATCCAGACAGATATACCTAAAGAGATTTTTGTCCACGGTACCAGCACCGATATCCTTCCGTATGAGATATAGTCTTGTTTAAATCTAATAGACCTCTCCTCTCGACACGGCGCCGCATGCATTCGGCAACAGATCGGGCGTTCCACTATAAACCCCTCCACGCCGATCCAATTGGATGAAATCCGATAATGTAATAGTTGCATTTGATCCGCTTGGATTTGAAGAACCGATTCCTTCTCCGAGTACAGATACTCTTACAGGCGGGGCAATGCCTCCTTGGTCCACTTGCACTATCTTGAATTTCTCCCAGCCGATGCCCAGGAAGCTCTCACAAACCTCGAACGTATGCTTATCGCCTTTGAAGAAAATTACGGGGATGCCATACCCTTCGAAAGAGTCTTTGATGACCTGTAGCGTGTTCAGAGATGAATTGGACTTGGTCAATGCATGGCCAGCGATGATCACCGCCCGTATCCTTCCGCTCTCGATGCTCGCTTTGTGCTTCATGGCCTGTTCCTCTATCCAGGCATCATTATGGGCCATCCGCGCAGCTGTGCGGCTATCTTTTGCACCAGACGCACCCCCGAGCCAATGCAAGCTGAAGAATAAAACACCGTGGGTTACGAATGCAAAGTTTTCCTTCCGTATTGATTGGCGCTGAACCGATCCCTGAAATAGCGCAAACCTTTCGGTCCCATTCCAATTATTTTCAAAGCCCATATAATGTTTTTCCCAACGCTTCCATGCCATGCTGCGGTCTGGGCAATCGTCCCAATCACTGAGATAAGGTCAAGAAAAAGAGAAGAGGGTGAGTGGCTGTTTAAAATGTGTCGAATAGAGATGAGAAAGCCCAATACCATGGCACTTACTTGTCCCCGGGGATGATGAAGCACGGCAAGTGAGGAAGCTCCGACGTGAGCAAATCGCGCGTAAACTCAAAATCACTTTCGCTGCACCCCTGCTTGGCGTTCATGGTATCGCCCACGTGGATCATGAACAAATCTTCGTCGGTAACATCTTCCGAAAGCAGCTTGATCTGATCTTGAACGATGACCTTTTCCCTTGGGTTGTACGGCACATCTCCCAGCACGAGGAAAGAAAAGGGAGACGGCACGTAAGTGTCGACGTTACTGCCCTGGTCAGCAGAGTTTGGCGTTGGACGAAGCGATGGCCGAGCCGTCGGTAACGATGGCGATGCGCTCCCATCACTTTCGCTCAGAAATGAATCTCTCACCGCCATTTGTGCGCTTTCGCTTTGAATACTTTTACCATCACTTTGGTTGCCAGAAGCACCAAGAACTGCACCTACGATGATGGCAACGACCATGACAAGCCCTACTGCAACTGTCCAAATGAGCTTGGACCGACGTTTTTCTTGTTCTGCCGATCCTCGTTCCTTGTTGTTACTGATGCCTGACGAGGCACTGGAATCGCTGACAACCGTATCACTGTTTGTGATCGCGTCGGGCTTGGTCGCCTCGGCTGCCTCGTCAAGTTCGGTATTGGCGGCCGCGGAGTCGTCTCCCATTGCCGCAATCGTGTTTTCGTCACCATGTGCCAGCGCCTCAGCCATTCCCTCGTGTTGCGCCACCATACCGCCCTCTTCGACGGTCGGTGCCGGTTGTAATTGCGGCGATGCGGTATCTTCGCCCTCCTCAAAGAGCCAGCCGATCGCGCCCGCCATGGACTCCATGATGGTCTGCAGCAGTGCGTCGGAACCGGCCGCCGCGTCCTCGGCAAGGCCCGGCGAAAGGCACGCCGAAGCGGGCTCATGAGCCTCTTCCTCTGCCATCTTCCAGCAGACAAGCCTGGTGCATCAAAATGGTGCGTATCTTTGTTCGCTTTGTGCCGGAGAGTGCCGGTACTTTCGAGGCGGCTTCGTCAGGTCGGAGAAGGTGGTCAGTGATCAGTGAATGAGGTGGTCGGCCTCCGCCAGGTGTTGTTACGACTTTTTTGCCTTTTTATTTTTGTTATTGCCTGGTAGTATCCTCGCCCCACAGTCTATCATAATTCGGCGTCTTGATAAAGACATGAACAATACATGTACATACATGGCCCTCTTGGTGGAATAAAATGGCCTTTGGGACATTGCTCCTTCATCCCCCCCGATAAGAGCTACTCTACTAGTAGCTCGTAGTTGATTTCGGCGATCGAGCGCCGACCGCCACACATCACAGTTTGCGATCGGCGATCGATGATCAAATTCGGCGATCGACAGCCATCACAGGGGCCCTAACGTCATGGTAGCATCGGATATTTGTAATGGCCTGGCGGGACCCTAACGTAGTATAATGAAATAAATAGTATAAGCACACTTTGCTTTACTACTATATAGAACTATTTCTACTTCTTTAGGCTAAATACATTCCGGCTCGACCTTCTAGCTCGAGGCTGCTTGTCGAGAGAGCAAGGCAATACGCCCCCATATGAAGCTACCTAGTCGCATGTAACAAGGACAGGCTGGACCCGCTTCTTTTTCTTCTTGGGTTGGAGGATGTTGGGCTCAGCTGCCGTGGCCTCAGCAGTCGTCACGTCGGCGGTGGCCGCGCCGACGGTAGATTCCTCGGCCTTGTCCGTGGTATCGGTGACCATGGCGTTGGAACCTCCAACAGGGAGCAGGGTCGGAACGACCCTCTTCTTTCCGATCTTCTGCGTGGCAACATCGCCGCTGTTGGGGGTGACGCTGACGGTCCTGGAGGCTCCAGCGCTGGGCGTGGCCGCCGTGTTGACGGCCCGGGGCACCGGCACCATCGGCCTCGAGGCAAGCTTGGCCGCCTCCTCCTGCACAATCTTGGCCTCGGCAGCCTCCAGGGCGGGAACGTACTTCTCGCCCAGCTCTCCGTCGGCAAAGTTGAGGATGCTAATGTACCCATCTCGGCTGCTGACCATGAGAGTCAGACCGTCGGGCGACCACACGGCATCGGTGAGGTTGGCATAGTGCAGCCCGCGGGCAAGGCACAGGGGGTTGGAGTGGTAGGTGTCGTAAATCAGCACCGAATCGAGAGTGAGGACGGCGAAGATGGACCGGTAGGGAAGTCGGGCGGTGGTCGAGGTGGATGCTGGACCCTTCTCCTCCTCGGTATCTTCCTCGTCATCGCCATCGCCTGCCTCGGGGACGGCGGCACCGGGAGGGAGCCGGAAGAGGACCGGGTTGGGACGGACCACGACGGAGGGCTTCTCCAACCCGGCCAGGACGCGGCAGGGCTGGTCGAAGTGGTGGCGAGCGAAGAGGCAGGTGGCGTAGGATGGGCCCTGCTGCTGCTCGGCGGCAGCATCGTTGGCGTTCTCGCCGGCGGCTGCGGCGGGGGAAGGAGAAGGAGCGTTGGTATTGTCGCCGTGCCAGAGGGCCGA
>Ga0115006_10001853_pt1 | contig 13561 bp, 14 predicted proteins | sample ArcOceMetagenome_3_FD_88943 | JGI IMG/M metagenome (GOLD analysis project Ga0115006, IMG submission 88943) | Marine eukaryotic phytoplankton communities from Arctic Ocean - Arctic Ocean- Svalbard ARC20M Metagenome | ecosystem: Environmental > Aquatic > Marine > Oceanic | place: Arctic Ocean...
AGGAGGTTCTCCAAGATGCCCTTGCTGTCCATAATACTACTCACAGTACCACTCTTCATTGCCATGTTGCATACTGTGCTCGCATATGCGTAGCTTACTTCCGCGTCTTGCCTCACGGTATCAAAGTCGACCGAAGAAAGCGCTTTACACAATTTCATCTGTTCCCTGACGCTCTCGAACTGGCTTATTATGCAGAGGGCGAGCACAACCAATCCTTTGACTCTTTCATTTCCTTCCTCCAACAGCATCTTTAAGTACTTGATGCTCTGTATGGCTACAGAAGCCTCATTCTCACGTAATCCTTTGAAAACGTTAAGCAGTCCCCTGGTTGCGTTCTCTTTGCTTTCAGGATCATTCAACGCAGTCAGCCAAAGCAATGTCTTAACGCAAGCGGTGCTCCCAACGAGTTCTCTTCCGAATCGGCACGCTAGGTTGCAGAAGGCCTTACTGCAGATCCTAGTCACAGCAACGTCAGGGTTCAGGCTGCTGTTATCTGTACTACTTTTGCAGAGTGCAGCAAAACCCCAGAGGACACCCTCGTCGACCATACGCGCGTGACACGCCTCCTCAGAGAGAAGGTTATATAGGCATTTCACGCAGATTTTCTTCGTTTCCTCTTTGTCACTTGCAACCAGGGCAGTGATGAGAAGAGCCTTGACGGCACCGCAATTCATGATCTCAGCCTCAGTCCCCGGCTCAACCAGCAGATTGCATAGAGCTGCTGCGCAGCCCCTCCTTATATGCTCGGCTGGCTTTGCCTGGAACTCAGTCAAGAACTTCCCTGCTCCTGATGAGAGAAGTAGCTTACGGGCAGATTTGTTACACGAGATGTTGTACATGGAATTGACCATCCGCTGCTGGGTTTTCAGGATACGAACTCCAGCGTCACTTTCACCAGGAGGAGGTTCCAAATTGGAAAGAGAGTAGATGCTTTCAATGAATCTTGGGGTGGACATAATTTCCCTTTTCTCCTCGTCAAAGCTAAGCCTAGACAGAATGGCTCCGCATTGAACCTGTGTGCTGAAGTTATCGTTGTTTACTAAACTTAGAAGAGGTTCCAAACAGTTATGTTTCATCATAATTTCGCAATTCTTCTCGTCTTGGGCAAGGTTGTAAAGCGCTGCTGCGCAGTCCCCCTTTATTTGATTATCGTCTGCTTCGCGAAGCATTTTGATCAGGGCGGGGATGAGTTCTTGGGGGTCACTACCATCCAATTCGGTGAGCTCCCAAAGAGCTGCGGCACATGTCGACTTTGTCATGACGTCTTCTGAGTGAGAAAGTTTCACCAGGGCGGACAGAATACCCTCTCCATTTACTTTACTTGCCTCCTCGTGACTGAGTAAATTGTATAGAGCCATTGTGCAGTTTCTAGAGGTGCTCATGTCCTTCGGGTCAGCAAGGTCAATGAGCGCTTGAACTGCTCCCTTCGTGATCATTTCGTCGAGTCCTTTCTCAAAGTCAAAGAGGACACACAGACAGTGGGCACAGTCGGTTCTGACCTCTTTATCTCCACTCTTAATGAGTGCAAGAAGGGCATCAACGGCACCGTCCTTGATAAGTTTTTCGCTTGAGTCTCCATCTGCTGCAAGGACATTGAGAGCAGCTGCACACACCCTGTCTGTTTCGACTACCCTTGCATCAGCGAACGATCTGTTGAGGCACATTTTTACAAGGGCTTTCACAGCTCCATGTTGAAGTATTTTTTCCCTGCAGGAAACGTCGATGGCAAGCCGTGACACTGTAAGTGCGCACTGCCGCTTGATTTCATCGTCGTCGTACTCGTCGACCATACTTAGGAGGGTTTCGACAACTCGGGCAGGCCCGTCGGTCATCTTTCCTCGAGAACGCGAGCAAGAAGAGAGGTTGGCAAAGGAGGTGGCCACTAGCCTCTGAATCTCAAGGGGACTGTTTCTCTGAATTCTTGCAAGAAGTCTTAGGACATTCTCTTCCACTAGACGGGCTTGGTTGTTCTTCAGGGCAGTCAGGTTGGCAATCGCAGAAATCAGAAGCTTCTCGATTCTTGCAGTTAGGTCAGAACCACCCATATGGATTACTGCATTATTCACCTCGTCTATCTTACCGTAGCGATCTTCAACGCAGCTCAAGTTCAGCAATGTCGTCATGACAACCTCCATGAGCTGTGCACTTACTTGACTGAGATTGAGTAACGCCGGAACTGCACCCTGCCTCACCAACTCCTCCTCAGAGCCCACATTCGCGGACAAATTACAAAGGGCTCTCGCACAATTATTTCTTATCATGTATATCGGAGCAGTGTGCATGGCAACGATTGCCTGCACAGCACCCTGGTCAAGCATGACCTTCCTCAGGGAAGGCTCTATCGCAAGCGAATTGAAGGCAGCAGCACAGGACAGCCTTACGCGGCTATCCATAGTTCTCGATAGCTTCGCGAGTGTGACTATTGCACCATCCTCTACAATACCATGCCTCTTTTCAGGTTTTGAGGCAAGGGTTGCCAGGGACATTGCAAATCGGCGTTTCTTTTCGCGGATATGCGCATCTTTGGGATCTTTCGACTTACCAGAGTTTAAGGATTCTGTTTCGTGTTCCATTGCAGCGAGGGTTTGCTGTTGGAGGGGAGGTGGGGAGATGGTGAGAGGCAGGGTTAAGAAGCACGGGGGCATACAGGGGAAGATGTCACAGCGAAATAGCCAACTTTCACGTGCTCAACACAAAAACGAAAGGAATCCAGTTTTGCACACACTCACCATCCTCTTCTTTGCCTCGGCTTGGGTCTTCGCTTTCACCTTTGGATCATCTTCCACATTCATCCTTGATAAGTACAGCAAACCCCCGGACTTATTCCCGTTCGTACCAAATAGGTCACCCTTATATGGCTTAAACAAACCCTTTATGCCACTTATATTACCAAGTTTGTTCTCTGTCGGGGAAGTAGATTGTGGGGGTTGGGACGAAACAACTTGGGAATTTCCTTCCCGTCCCTTCCGTGGGATGGGCAATTGGTCCTTTGCCATTCAACGCACAAAAAAAAGTCACCGAAGGCAAAAAGTGTTCAGGTAAAACGTTTTAGTTTAGGTCGTTAAGCGTTTTTGCCCTAAAAAATAATTATGCAGAAAGAGAGATCAACGGACATTCAGAACCTCTGGGAACGTTTGGATGCGGAAGAAAGGCAGGTAAGCTCGGGATAGCGGACTCGGCGCTTTAGCATTGTATCCTCACTGAGTTTAAAAGTTGTCATTTGAAAAGGTTGTCCTCGATGTGTTTGGTTTGAGAGGTTTGTCAGTATGGTGCGAGTTCCAACAAAATTTCAGTGGTCCATGCCGAGTTTTTACACGTTGGTGCGAGCGTGGCGTGCGTTTTAACTCGGAAATCCACTCGATGTCAACTTGGTTGTCAACTGAAAAAAGCATGAAACGACCCCTTCAAGCAACACTTTGGAAATTGATTAGATTCGAGTTACTTGCACGTTGCATTGAGCTTGGTCATAGGAATCTTTACGAATTGATTTGATTGCCTCTTCTCCTCTTCCCCATTCCCATGTGTTCACAAATCTCACTTTCCCCTTCCATCCCTTCCCCTCTCAGCTCAAACTCGAGAAGAAGAAACTACGTGAAATTTGGGTAAAAATTAGCAAGATGCATAAAAAGAATGAAGAAGGTTGGTCGCAATTCGAGGGCGACTCCATGCTTGACTTTGTTGCACCTGAAACCCAGATAATGCTTAATGTGGGTGGACAAGTATTTCAGACGACCTGTGGAGTATTGACCAAAGATAAATTTTCAATTCTTGCCAGTCTCTGCACTCAATCGCCCCCTTTGGAGCACGACGAAGATGGATGCTTCTTCCTTGAGAGGGATTGGTGGGTTTTCCGTTACATTTTGCAGTTCTTGAGGAACGACACCCTGCCCAGGGACAGTGGTCTACTCGAAGAGATGTACACAGAGGCATCGTTTTACAGGCTCAACTCTCTCCGAAGGGCCATTGAGGTCAGGGCGAGTACACTATCGATGAAGGCTGGGAGAGGAAGCCCACAGAGGCGTTCCAAGGGAGGGAATCTGCTAGAAGCCAAACCTTATGATAGGTTGCCAGATCCCTACGGAATGGCCGCTTAAATTAAAAAAAGCAGTGTTCATATTCGTATCTTCTAGAAACGCAAGGGTTTATGTACTTTCCAAACTTGTTAACTCAAAGCCCTCGCACTCAAAATGTATCGGACTGAAAACATCTACCTAAGGCCAGGGGCACGAATGCTGCCTACCCCCTGAAGAGATCTTTTCATATTGGAAGAGTCGGCCCATGCGCTCCCGAGGTAGTCGTCGTCATTGGAATCAGCGAGCTTCTTCATTTCCTCCTGCTTCTTGAAGTAGTGGGCCATCATAGCCTTTCTCTCCTCTTCGTTCACGGCCGGCTCCCTGGCCGGAGGACCGCTACCGCACTTGATCAGCTTGGCAATGACCTTAGTCTTCTCGTTCTTTCCAAGTCTGTCGGAAACCAATTGCCCCCTGACGAATTCTTTACCCGCACACCAGAGTTGCGCGGACTCAGACACCATTATCTCCGCAGCAACGCCAGTTCCCTCCAACCCATCGACACTATCGATTGCCAACTTAATGGTGTCCCATTCTGGGAGGCCCATGGGATACGCCATCATGACAGCACCCCTCATATTGGCAATTTTGTCATTTATCTCTGATAGGCTGTGAGGAGGGATAAGAGTGCAGAAAGTTCGAAAAGTTGAGTTGAAGATAAGTTATATAAGTAAAAGGTGGGAACTCAATTGGCAAGGAGCGAAGCAACGGGCAAAGGGCACCAAAGGCAGAATGCTGTCGCAAAAGCGTTTTGAGACTCGCCTCAATTTCCCCCTTCGCCTTACCTGAGATTCACTCGTTTCTGGACTTGCGCTTTATCACAGTATGCCTCCGCATCAGTGGCTACGCGGTCCAGAGTCGTAGCTAGTTCAGGCCCAGGTCCATTTCCAGTACGAAGCCCAGAGGGATCTGCATGGTAATACTCGTTCTTCACTAGCTCTGCACCTTCGTACTTCTACGATCAAGCAAATCAAGCGCAAAAATAGTTGTTAGTAATGACGTCATCCTTCGCTACTCACTTAAAACGTGCTCACCTCTTTCACTTCATCTAACCCCTGTTCCTCCTGCAAGGTGATGCGACAAGGAAAGGGTAAGCAGGGTCAGCAGCCATTCTTAAAGCCAACAAGATCTCACGAAGCTCGCTCAGGAAGCCACGTGTTCCACTTACCACTTTCTTCATTGGTCCATACTTTCCAAGCTCACGCAAGGAAGGGGCCAAGATCCTCACTCTCAGTCTAGCATTCCAGACCTCGCACAATTCCGAAACGAGGTCATTGTTCGACGAAGATGTCATCGTCTCATAGCAAAATCCGTCGCCATCGTTCTTCTTTACAGATATAATAACCTGTTTGGGGGAGGAAGCGAAACGTTGAAAAGTTAAAATTTTGAAATGTTAAACAAATGAAACCCAAAATATTAACCTATCATGGGATAACTTTGACTCATTCGAGACTCCTGCAAGTGTAGACACTTTAAATTAACAACAAATAAGCCATGCCTCACCATTTTTTTGTGAAGGGAAGCAATTTGGGACATATTTTAATTGTCTTTCAAAGTTAAGGTTCTGTGGTACCAAAAATACTTACGGTAAGATTCAAGCTGCTTTATAACCTTCCCAATACTTTATTGGTGTCAAATATCTCTCTAACAAGCTTTTTTCTGTCAATCCTCTTTCCCGCTTTGCCTTGGTTAAGGTGAAAATGGCAACCCTTATGCAGCGTCAAGGCCAAAATCAATTTGATAATCCTGGTAGGATCGAGAGTAACATGATGAACGAGCTTTTGCTCGTTGTGAGTGTCCTGGGATCTCATGTGACTGAGGAGGATGAGGAGGGGGGAATCAGTGAGAGGTTTGTGCCAGTTGCAGATTGTCTGAACTGGCTGCAGGATCTGCAGCGGGCGCTGAGAAGCGACAAGGACGACTTGCGCCCCATCGCGAATCAGCTTGGAACCTGGAAGGTTGTCGAAGAGAAATTGATTCCCATTGCACTAGTCAAGCGTGATGATTCCGACACTATTTTGACTCTGGCGAAGCTGTTCGTGATCCTCACGAAGCCTATGACCAAGGCTGCTAAGCAGGCCGCCCTGATCAACATCGATGTCAAGTCGAAGAAGTTCAGCGAGGAGACCATTCAAGATCAAGTCAAGCTGAAGGTGGGTGGAAAGAGTTGTCGTGGAAGGCTGTCTGATATCTGGCAACGACGCGCCTTTCGATTATTGGAGGGAGAACCTTGTTGTCGAATCCAGCGTGTTTACTCCACCCCACCCACCCCCCCCCCCACCAACCTCCGATATGCTTGACGCACGAAAACCTACCAAATCTAATCTACTAATTCTAACTTTGTTCTCGTTTCGTCCCCCCCCCTCCATAGGACAATGCCCTCCTCCAGTCGAAATATTTGATGGAGTACAAGCGTCTTTTCCTCAGGGAGGGACTACTTGAGGCATTCGTCGACTTAATGCAGGCCCCTTTATCTAAAACCGAACAGAGAAGGGATGATAAGGATAACAACACGATCGAGCTCGTACTCCATTTGTTCCGCAATCTTCTTTGCGCGGAACCTGTTGTAAAAAATACCGCCTCTCTTGTCAACGAAGACATTAGGATTCACCAGCAGCTCGTTGCAGTTTTCCAGAAAGAACTTGTGTTTGACATAATGATCTTCCTTGGGGAAGGAACAGCTCACAAAAAGAACGAGCGCTGGAACCTGCTCATTATGGAGATCCTTTACTTCCTGCTCAGGAACCAAGACCCATCCATGACAGCTCAAAGTGCCACCATGCTTGTCAGTGGAATTACAAGGAGAGGCGACGATGAGAACAAAAAGAAGGGGGGTGCCCTCAGTGCCGCTAGAAAACGCGAAAAGGCTAAACTCTCCTCTATTGCTACCAAGGGGGCGAGACATAGCAGGTTCGGTGGGACTCTTAGGCTCAAGGATTCGAGCAAGGTTCTCACAAGTTCCTCCGTTTCCAACAGTACCTCAACAGCAAGGAGGAAAAACAAACAGACGGCAGCCTTCGCCGCTGACGCCAACGTGGCGACCTCCAACAAATACCACCGTGCGCTCCTTACCCCCATTGCATTGAACGCGTTTAAGGCTCTCAACGACTTTAGCCACTCCTTTGTTGAGAAATGCTATGGCCCTGTCATGAAAAGTCTGAAGAATGAATTCAGGAGAGATAGCAATAGATTGGAGGCCAACGACAAAGTTGTCTTCTTTAAGATTGTCTGGTTTTTCTCCGTCTGGCAGCGCAACCAGCTGGAGTCTGAGGGCGGACAAGGAGTATCCTCTTCTTCCAGCCTGGGCGTCGGACAGCTTCTTTTCACTCTCGATCTCTTCTCCTTCAACCTAGTCACCAGCGCCTGCGACCAGTACGTTGCGGAAAAGAGGCCCGCGGCCCTAGCACAGGCCGTGGCCCTTTATAAGGAGATGACCAAGCTCCTCTCCATCATGAACAACAGTCGTGAAGAGTCTCAAAACATCATGTCTCTTGGTCTCCAGCACCAACTATTTTTCACCAGCGAGCCCAAGGACAAGATCTTCAAGCTTCTTTCGTCCTGGAAGAGCGGCACTCATTCGAAGCAATACCTCTGCGACTTGGTGGAACTTGTCCATGTGACCATCAAGCTCTTGGACTTGAGCGCGAGGAAATGGAAGAGGAAGGTAAGAATGGAAGGGGTGTTAAAGCTAGTTCCCTAGCACCTCGCAACGCAATATAGCTGTTACTAACTCTTGCTTGGCGCTTCGCTCGTCGCAGGTTGAAGGTTTTGGAGGAAGGGGGAGGAAGGAGATGTCCGTCACTGACAGGTATAAGGAAAGCTGCGTGCAATTCAGTTTGGATTGGTACGTAGGAAGAGTCGTCAGCAGCGGCGCCGTTAAGGTATACACTCACCTATTGAGAGAGTACGCAACCAACGGATTGAACACGAATCACCACATTGTATCCTTTTTCACTAGGCTGTGCAAGTACAAGCTCGACGTGGCCAAGACAGCTTTCGACGGCGGCGAGAAATCGGGGGAGAAGGGTCGCACAAAGGAAGAGGCGGTGACGTTGGAGCCTCTGCTCTTCAACATGGAGGTGAGACATGTGGCTACAGTGAGCGGCTACGGTGTCGCTACAAAGTATTATCCACAGCTAACCACCTTGCTCATCACTCTTCGCAGCTCATGGTAATATACGACAGGGTTCTTCATGACAAAGCTTGTCAAGCCGAAGTTGATTTCGCCGAGCTTTTGAGGTACGTTAAGTGTCCCAAAAAGGGCGAGGAGTCTGTGTTGTCCAGTCTCTTAACCACTGCCTACATGGCTAACCCGCTTTGCTTGATACTACGCCTGTCGCAGATTTGTTGCCACATTGGTTCGACACTTTGCGTCCGCGGCCAAGAGAAATCCACTCCTTTGCGTCGAGGGCCTATTCCACATTGGTGTGAGATTTAGGAAGCACTGCGAGATGGTAACAAACTGCTATCTTGACGAAAAGACCTTGACAGGAGGAAGAGACGAGGAAGAAGAAGAGCTGAGGGAGGGAGAGAACGGGGGGGGAGGAAAGGATGTGGACGTAAATTGGGTCGCAGGCCAAAAGGATGGAGAAGACAGTGAGGCAGAGTGGAGCAAGGACGAGGAAATAGCTAAAAATGGCGGGGAAGAAAGCGACGACGAGCTTGGGATCGTTGGAAGTGACTCGTCTGGCGACGAGGAGGAGAGGAGTAGAAAGTTGGAGGCGACGAGGCTGAAAAAGGAAGCCAAGAAGGCGGCAAAGGCTGCAAGGAGGGTCGAGAAGGAAGAACGGAGGAGAAGGAAAGAGTTCAGCAAGGAAGAAGATGACATTATTAGATCGGCATTCTTTGTCCACTCAACAGAAGAAAAGGCTATTTCGGCCATAGTCGAGGAGGACACTATGAAGGAAGGAGGAAAGAATGAGAAGAAGGTCAGAGAGAGGGCGAGGGCACTAGGGTTAACAGGGGCCCAGCAAGGCGACGACGAGGATCATGGCGAGGACAGGTGGAACGACAAGAGGAAATTCAAACCGAAATCCAAGAGGAAAAGCGAAGGGGGGGAGGGGGGAGACAAGAAGAGGCTAAAAAAATATGGGGCAAGGGGAGTTGGGGAGGACGAGGAGGACGACGAAGACGAAGCCCTAATTGCCGGGGTGGGCTTGGAAGAGGTAGGAAGGACTGGGAGGGGGGGGCGACTGTTTGATAGTGATGATGAGTGAAGGGGCAGGAAGCACGAACGAAATAGGTCTTGGAAAGGGTTTGGTGCGATGATGAAGTGGTGAGCGAGTTGCGAATTGGAGGGACAATAAGGTTGAATTATGTTCTTCCGTAAACAACGTGAAGACTTAAGAAGGTGTTGCCCGTCTCATTACAGTGCCCCTGCACCCTCTCCTCCAGGTCCTCGTCCTTGCCCCTTGATTTCCCTCCACCCTCATTGTCGTATTTTCCTGTTTGTTCGTCAAATTAACCTTCAATCGCAGCCGCACCAGCCACAATTTCTAACAGCTCCTGCGTGACGGCTGCCTGCCTCGCCCTGTTGTATGCCATGCTCAACTTGCTAGCGAGCTCCCCAGCGTTATCGGACGCACTCTGCATGGACTGCATACGAGCAGCGAGTTCGGAGGCGACAGACTCCTGCAAGGTACGGAGGATCTGACCGTTAAGGTAGAGAGGTAGGATGGCGTTCAAGATCTGGACAGGATCCTGCTCGAAGATCATGTCGGCAGGAAACTCTTGGGGTTCAGCAGCATCGACCTCAGTCTTGGAGACCGAGAACTCGCCGGCGGAGGTAGTGAGCTGGAAAATTTCGTCGCCCTAAGAAGTTGAAAGCGTAGGGAAGCATGTTAGAAAGAGACTACGTTGAAAAGTGTCTCAATGATTTACATGCTGCGATCACTTTTGAATAGTCAACCTCTTTCTTACTCACCTCGCTCTCAATTCCGGTGGCAGTGAGGGGGAGGAGCGTTCGCGCAGACGGGGTTGATGAGATAAGGCTGACAAACCTGGTGTAAAGGAGTTCGACTGAGTCAGTCTCACCACTCAAATACTGGTGACGGGAAAGGAAGGGGGGAACGAGCGGAGTGAGTAAGAAGGGAATCTCCGGTCTATTGCTGCATCCAAGGAAGGATTGTGCCCTGAATCTTTGTCCAAATTCTCACCTCTGCAAGGAGCTCATCAGAAATAGCTGCGGCCTCAGCAGCTGTAGGCTTCTGGCCGCAGTCGTAGTACCTGGCAATGGGAAATGACCTGGCGAAAAAGCGAGAACTCGTTAGTTAGTCATGGTTATATGTTATAAGGGTTATCATAATCTTGATGAGAATTTAACAGACGCCATGAAAGGGGGGGATACCTCGGAAGGCGGTACGTTGTCATCGTTGCACCCCCATTCCCCGAGTGAGCGTGCGCGTGTCTTGCTCCTGCACCGTTCAGTGATTGGTACGACAGCATCGCTTCGCCCCACTGCCCCTCCTCCATTCTCACCTCCTCTCAAAGTAGCTATTCGCCTTCTTTCCAACCATAACCATGTTGACCTCGATACCCTTCGCCGTAAGCTCGTTGTACCTCTTCTCCGCCTTCTTGATGACGTAGCTGTTGTAGGAACCGCAAAGCCCACGGTCACCAGACACAACAACCATAGTGACCTTCTTGATCTCACGCTGCTGGAGGAGGGGAAGGTCACCAGCCTCAGCACCAAGGCGCTTGATTAGGCCACCGAACACAGACTGAAGGGTTTCGGAAAAAGGACGGGTCTGGAGGACAGCATCCTGTGCCTTGCGCACCTTAGCCGCAGCCACGAGCTTCATAGCCATAGTGATCTTCTTGGTGTTCTTAACAGTGGAGATGCGATCGCGGATAGCCTTGAGGTTGAGGAGAGGGAGAGGGGGGGGGGGAGGTTAGAGGGTGCTCAAGGGGTTGATGAGGGCAAAATTGAATATTGGGAGGGCGGTATGTGGCGACTGGGGAGTCTTTAAACAAGGAATCTGAAGCCTAAAACAATACACAATCCCGCCTGCACGTGTATTTCATAATTACTTTGCACGAAATCCTTTCTATGCCGCCCATAATCAGGAGACAGGCCCAAAATATGTCAAAAACAAAGGCGGAACCACGAAACAAGCAGACCATCTGTAAGGGTTTAAAACATACATTAGCCTTCCCATCAAAGAGCGCAGTGTTAGACATGGGAGATACAGGCGCCATTGGCGACATAAATCCGTTAGTGACGCCAAAAAACAAGGTTACAAGCAATCCAAACTTCATCAGCAATTGTGAACCAAAAAGGACCCAAAAATAGAACATAAATTTTCGTTTAGAACAGATACCCAACAAAACCAGCTCATAACAAATGGCAAGCACCATAGAGGAGCCCAAGGCGACCAAAAAGAGATTTTACACCCAGGGAGCAAGAATGCAGCGACACACCAAACTCGTTCTCTTCTTTCTCCTCTTGTTTACCTTGCACGCAAACGGACTTTGCGATGCTAGGTATGAACGAGGTCGTCATACGTACCCTTCACTTGCAAAATCATCATCATTTGCATTCCTTCCTTCTAATGTTGGTCCCTTCTCTCCTTCGTTGTCAAGTGTGTCTTTCTTGAGCACTTCCATGTTTGTTCCCTTCCACTTCTCTACTTCTCTCGCTAGTTCTTTCTCCGTTCCTTCCGCCCCCTCCACTCCTCCTGATTTGTCTCGGAAGGGGGCACTGACCATGGTTGGTGCTGGCCCAGGTGACCCGGACCTTCTCACCGTTTCCGCGTTCCGCGTCATATCTGACCCTGGGGCACTGGTGATTTCAGACAGGTTGGTATCGAAGGAGATTCTTGAGCTCATAAAGGGCGAAGTTAGGTGAGAAGAGATGAGGAGTGAAGCAACAGGTGTTCCTCCAATTCTCAGATTTTGTTGCCGAGCGACAAGTTGAACGCTACATTAGAGCAATATGATCGCCAAGAACTCTTAAGCTCCCCAGTTAGCTTCGCTTTGCACTCACCACCACTCTCTATCGCAGAGTTGCCAACAAGGTAAGCGATGAATCATGATAAATATATGCCCTGCTAGTCGCTCTGCTCCTCATCGCCTTTTATTGCAACGCAACGCTGCTCCCGCTCCTCTTTGCCACCCAACATCATTTCCTTGTCACCGCTGCCCCTCGTACTCACCGCTGCCCTTGAACCTTGCCGCAGCATCCAGGTTGTGCTGATCTAGCGCAGGACGAGATATACTCGTGGTGTCTTTCTGGCCTTTTAGAAGGGAAACACGTTGTCAGATTAAAGATTGGCGATCCGTTCGTGTTTGGAAGGGGCGGAGAAGAGGTTTTAAGGTTCAGGGAAATGGGCGTTGAACCCAAAGGTGCGTGTTTCAAGGGGAAAGGATCATAACGGAGGTCTTTCTCGCGAAGCGCGATTGGAAACAAAGGTATAAATCAAATGGGCACCACGAGGGTCTTCAAAACCCCCCAGAAGGTCATCAAAGGACTGAAAGAAACCATCAACCATCAAAAGAACCTTCTACCTTCCACTTCTTCCCTTACTCACCTACGTTTCTGTCTCAGTAATTCCAGGTGTATCGGCTGTATTTGCCGCCCCCCTTCTCGGGAATATTCCTGTTACCCACCGGGGCGTTGCCAACCAAGTTGTGATGTGTACTGGCTACGGTAGGAACGGGACAAGGTAAGACATGGGGGAGAGCAAAATGATTGCTAGAGCTAAGGTTAGGGATAGTGTGGATGCAACAACATATTTCGTTTGCTTGTAAATTAAACCGAGGAAGGAGCGAAGCGACGAGCTGACAACGCTATTTCTTGTGACGAAAACCAAAAATTCCCGTTCTTCTTATAACCGTAAAGAATCTCAACCCCCCTCCCCCTCTCTCTATTTTTTCCCACACTTTCATCGTAGCCCCGACCTAATTAGATACCACGAGGAGCAGACAGTTGTGTTTTTAATGGCTGTTGGTAGGCTACGTGAGTTGGCCAAGAAGCTAGTGTCAATGGCCGCCTATCCCCCCTCCACTTTGGTAGCAATTGTTGAGCAGGCTGGAAACCCAGGACAAAGGACCGTTAGGGGGACGCTCGCAGACATCGCAGACGTGGCGGAAAGGGAAGGGGTCAAACCCCCAAGTACTATAATAGTAGGAAGTGTAGTAGATGTACTGTGAAGCGGAAAGTTCGTGAAGGGTTAACCAAAAAACAATGCTTTACAAATAAAACAAACAAAAACAATGTTTTTGCTGTCGCTTTTCTCTAGCCGTCTTTCACCCCAGCCCGCCCTCGTCCAATCTCACCTCCTCCTCGCTCGCAAATTTGTTGTCCATCAGTTTCCTCTTGATGTTGTTGAGGATCATACGCACTGGGTGCCTGCGATGAGCGAAGGGGGGGGGGGGGGGGGGGGGGGGGGATGAGGAATCAGCGGGAGGGGCCGCGCGTGCTTTAGCCCCCCACCCCCCACCCCCACCCTGGACGGGGATTGCATAGTCTCACAATGACAAAAAACAGTGGA
>Ga0115006_10001854_pt1 | contig 13558 bp, 12 predicted proteins | sample ArcOceMetagenome_3_FD_88943 | JGI IMG/M metagenome (GOLD analysis project Ga0115006, IMG submission 88943) | Marine eukaryotic phytoplankton communities from Arctic Ocean - Arctic Ocean- Svalbard ARC20M Metagenome | ecosystem: Environmental > Aquatic > Marine > Oceanic | place: Arctic Ocean...
ACCATTAATAGTATCTATACCATTGTTAGATAAAAACTGAGCGGCTTGACCACTTCTAGCACCACTTCTACAAACAGCTATTACAGGTTTGCCCCAAGATTTAATTTGTTCTAATTCTGAGGGAATTGAAGTTAAACAGAGATTAGCCATGCTGAAGAGCAACTGATTAAGGGATACCTTGATAACAGACGAAAACATCAAGAAAGAGGAGTTCTTTTTGAGCTCCTTTTATGATATTTTTAGAGGTCTTTATGCCTTAAAAAACTCATCAATGAATTTGATTTTTGTTGCTCTTGATAATCTATTATGATTTCTAAGTTTATTCTTCAAATCTGAAAAATGACCATCTATTGCATTGGTGGTATTTGGGATTTTTAAATCACAATAAACAGACCAAGTAAAAAGCGATTTTTAATTAGTTTTTAAACTTCTGCAAGCACTTCTTAAACGTTTATGTGTGAAGTAACTTTTTCCTGTTTCAGGATTGGTTGTTCGTTCATTTAAGAATGATTCCCATTTTGTAAACCAAAACTCTAAACCGCCTTCAAAAGATTCTTTATCTGTCATTTTCAGCATTTCAACAAACTGTTTTAATTCAATGGAAGGAGGGATTTTAAGGTTTTTGGTAATATCTCTTTGCATAATTGCCACTTGATGAAATTGACACATTTGTTCAGGGATTTTATCAAAAGATTGAGGCAATACTTTGCGGACATCACAAACAATAGCAAGAACTTCAAAATCTTTAAATTGTAACTCTTTTATACCTTGAATATATAATTTGTTAGTTTCTATTTTAACATAATACTTTAATAAATTTTCTTTGGTATAAACATCTTTAAAAAGCATTACGCCAAAACTTCTTCCCCAATAGTTTGTATTCATTAAAATAACAAATTTTCTTGACTCTTTTTTAGGCAGAATAACCTTTTATAAATCAGTTTTTCGTTGGATGGTTGTATTCGAGTAATTATATGTTTTTGCAAGTTGTTTGTAAGTCTGTTTTTCTTTGGTATACTCATCCCAAATAGTCAGAGAAATTAGTCTTAAACCTTCCCTAAATTGTTTCTTACAGACATAACATTTATACATCTGTTTACCTCTAAGAATTACGTTTTTCTTAGTAATTGAACTCTTGCAATAGACACACTTTTTTTATTCAAAATCTTTGATTTGTGATTAGGTTAGCAATAATAAGACTTTCAAAGGTTTTTAGCCTACTATTTGTCCATTGCGACTCAACTTATAATAAATGTATTAAATAGCCGTAATATGTAATTAACAAATGACCTCTACAAAATTAATATCTCCATCTTACAAAAGCCTCCATTGCTGCATAATGAGACAAACCTAATCGATCATATAATTCTGCTGTTTCTTTATTTCTATCTTCCGCTCTCTGCCAAAATTCTCTACTATCTACGCCTTGAAAAACAACTCCGTCTTTTTGTGATTGGTGCTTAAAAATACCTTTTCGTTTTTCTAGTACTTGGTCTGGACTCATTGGAACAGCCATTTCTATTTCATCAACCCCCCATTCTTGCCATGCACCTCTGTACAACCAAACCCAACAATCTTTCATATTTATTTTTGATTTCAATTCCTTTACTGCAGCAAAAATAGCATCTAAACAAACTTTATGAGTACCATGAGGATCTGCTAGGTCACCTGCTGCATAGATTTGATGTGGCTTAATTTTTTCTATTAGATCCGATATTATTTGTACATCTCCAACGCCAATAGGATTCTTTTTTATAGCTCCTGTTTCATAAAAAGGTAATTCCATAAAATGAATTTGGGAATCTGGCAGGCCTATATAATGAGAGGCTGCTCTTGCTTCTCCTTTTCTAATTAATCCTTTTATATATCGCACTTCTGCTATGTCTATTTCGCTCGGTTTTTTATTCTTTAAAAAAGTAGCTGCTTTCTGATAAATTTTTTTTGCTTCAGAATTATCAATGCCAAATTTATTATTATAATCGCTAACAAAACTCGCAAAACGTAGTGCCTCATCATCAGCAACGGCAATATTTCCAGAAGTTTGATAGCCAACATGAACTTCATGACCTTGCTCATGTAATCTTTTAAAAGTACCACCCATACTTATAATATCATCATCGGGATGTGGGCTAAAAATAAGAACACGTTTTCGTGAAGGTTCTGCGCGCTCAGGACGCTTACAATCTTCTGACTTGGGTTTTCCTCCAGGCCAACCTGTAATTGTGTTTTGAAGTTTATTAAATATTTTTATATTTATATCATACGCAGGACCAGAATCAGCTAATAGATCACTCATTCCGTTTTCTATGTAATCGGCATCTGTTAACATTAAAATTGGTTTCTTTAAGTGTAACGCCAAACTTAAAACTGCCTTTCTAATGAGTTTATCTGTCCAAACAATTTTTTCGACCAACCAAGGCGTATTAATTCTTGTTAATTTAGAAGCTGCTGCTTGATCTAAAATATAAGTGGCATTTCTATGTTCTTGTAAATAAGATGCAGGAACTAAGCTTGTGACTTCATCTTCGACAGAAGCCTTTATAATGTTTGACTTACTTTCTCCCCATGCCATTAAAATGACTCTTTTGGCTTCCATAATCTTTTTAACTCCTAATGTAATTGCTGTTCTTGGTGTATTTTCTAAACCAGAGAAATCTCCACTTGCAGCTACTCTTGTAATATGGTCTAAAGCAACCAATCTTGTTTTAGAATTTTGTAATGAGCCAGATTCATTAAAACCGATATGTCCATTTCCTCCAATTCCCAAAACTTGTAAATCAATACCTCCTAAAGCTTTAATTTTTACCTCATATTGATCACAATAATCTCTAATATCAGATTTTGATAAAGTACCATCTGGAACGTGGCAATTCTCTTTTAAAATATCTATATGATTAAATAATTGTTCTTGCATAAAACGAACATAACTATTTACAGAATCTTGTTCCATAGGATAATATTCATCCAAATTAAAAGAAACAACATTTTTAAAACTTAAACCCTCTTGTTTGTGCAGGCGTGCCAATTCTGCATACAATCCTTTTGGTGAAGAACCTGTTGCTAAACCTAAAATACAAGGTTGTCTTTGAGATTGTTTTACTCTAATAAGATCCGCGATCTCTCTTGCAACTGCTTTAGATGCTATCGTTGAATTTTCGTAAACAACGGTGCCAATATTTTCAAATCTTTTTTCGAAACCTGTTGCTTTGTCTATTGCACTCTTTAACATTATTCTTATGTATTTTTAAAATTATATTCTGTTTGTAAAACTCCACACTAATTGAGTTCTGCCTAAATTAAAATGGAAAGATATTCTGTTTATTCAATTTGAATCTACTCTCGCAATTACGCCAAATATAGAAAGGAATAAGAGCTGAATTTATAGACTAACTTCTTCATGATTTTGATCATCTTCTAATTTTAATTCCATAACCAGTGCTGAATTCCTCATTTAATGAAGCGGGTAATTTTTCTTTTGCTTCTTTGTTTCCTGTAATAATCTCAGCAGAAACCTTTTGGGCTATTTCTGAGTTTTCATACGAAATAATACAAGTTTCAATATTTTTAAAGGATAAATTTTCTGAACTATATTGACTTGCAAAACACATCTAAAATTACCTTATTGTTTTGGGCAATTTCCATAATCATAGTTTTGTCTTTATTAGAAATTCTAGTCGTTATTCCTCTGAGAACGTTTAATACTTTTAGTCTTTTATTTATTTCCATTTTAACTGTTTAATTATTTGTTTGAGCTTCGTAAGCTTCTATCGTTTTTCTAACATTGTTGTGCTTGTTTAATAAATTAATTGCAAGTTCTCTATCAATATTAAGTTCGTCCATCACCATTTTCACCCCTCTTAATACTAGCTTTTTGTTTGAAAGCTGCATATCTACCATTTTATTCCCTTTTACTCTACCTAGTTTTATCATTACGATTGTAGAAATCATGTTTAGCACTAATTTTTGTGCTGTTCCTGCTTTCATTCTTGTGCTTCCTGTTACAAATTCTGGGCCTACGATTAATTCTACAGGTAAGTCTGCAACTTTTGATAATGGGGAATCTTTATTGCAAGTAATACAACCTGTAATAATATGATGCTCTTTTGCTTTTTGCAACCCACCTATTACATAAGGCGTGATGCCTGATGCCGCAATACCAACTAAAACATCTTTTTCAGAAATATTATATTCTTTTAAATTTTCCCAAGCTAATTCGGCATCATCTTCTGCATTTTCGACAGCTTCTCTAAGCGCAGAATCTCCTCCTGCAATGATTCCAATTATCCAGTTATCTGAAACACCAAAAGTTGGAGGACATTCTGATGCATCAAGAACACCCAGCCTACCACTTGTTCCAGCACCAATGTAAAACAATCGTCCTCCTTTGTTCATTTTATCATAGATAACGTTTGTTAATTCTTCTATCTTTGGTATTGCTTTTCCCACAATATCAGGAACTGTTTTGTCTTCTGAGTTTATATTTGAGAGTAATTCAAAGGTGCTCATTTTTTCTAAATCATTATATACAGAAGCTTGCTCGGTTGTTAATTTATTTCTCATTCTTTTTTCGTAAAAGGATTAAACAGAAAATTGTTAGACAGGCATTTAAAAGGATATTCATAAAACCTAAATCAAATGACAACTTATCTTTAACTGTGTAATTTAAATAATAAGTTAATAATGGCATTAAAACACAGACATAAGGGACGGCTGTATCTTTTATTTTTATTTTGGTAAAAATACCTAATAGAAAAAGGCCTAATAAAGGACCATAAGTATATCCTGCAACTTTAAAAATTGTTGTAATTACATCTCCTTTACTTTCTGAAAACAACACTACGATGCAAAATATAACCAAAGAAAAACCAAGTAAAACATAGTTTTTAAGACGTTTTTTTTCTTTTGAAGTTTTATTTTTTATATCTAAAAAATCATGTGTAAAGGATGTTGTTAAAGCTGTTAAAGAAGAGTCTACGCTAGAAAAGGAAGCCGCAGTAATACCTAAAATAAAACTAATAGCAGCTAAGGCACCAAAATTACCTAGAGAGAGCATTGGAAACAAATTATCTGTGTTAATAAATTTTTTGTTCTCTATTTCTAAATGAATACCAAATTTTTCTACATATAAATAAAGCATAATTCCCAAACCTAAAAAGAGAAATTGCGCCAAAGCTAAAAAGAAACTAAAGGTTAGAATGTTTCGTTGTGCCTCTTTTTTATTTTTGCAGGTTAGTGTTTTTTGCATCATATTTTGATCTAACCCAACCATTGCTACAGCAATTAAAATACCGGATATAAACTGTTTGTAAAAATTACTTCCAGAATTAAAATCCCAGTTAAAAACTTTAAAATATTTATGTTCTGTGATAGATACTATTGTTTCCGAAAAACTTAAGTTTAAAGAATCTTTAATAATAAATATAGATACAACCGCTGCCATCAATAAAAAAAATGTTTGCAGTGTGTCTGTCCAAACAATTGTTTTTATTCCAGATTTATTTGTGTACATCCATATTAGAATTAATATAATAATTACTGCTAAGAAAAAAGGAATGTGTAGCGCATCAAAAACCGCAAACTGTAAAATTTTTACTGCTAATAGTAATCTTAAAGCAGCACCAAACGATTGCGATATTAGAAAAAATAAAGATCCTGTTTTATAAGTTATAGGGCCAAATCTGGTTTCTAAATAACTATATATGGATACTAATTTTAAATTATAATAAATGGGAATAAGCACGTAGGTTATAAAAATATACCCAACAACGTTTCCAAAGACGAATTGCAGGTAATAAAAATAGTTATTCCCTACCATTCCTGGTATGGAAACAAATGTTACGCCAGACATTACGGCTCCAATCATTCCAAAAGCAACTACCTGCCATGGAGACTTTCTGTCTCCGGTATAAAAGGAATCGTCACTTGTGTTTTTAGATGCAAAGTGTGATATTAACATTAATATCCCAAAATAAGATATTACAATTAATAGAATTATTGTAGAATTCATTTACATTATCAGTTTTAAATTGCTTTGAATAAAATTATTACCATAGTTGTATATATTAAGTGTAATTTGTTTAATATATTTTTATTTCATTGAGCTGTAATTGGTAGTTTTTTAAATTTTCTAGTGAATCTAAGCCTTCTATCTCATAGTTTGCTTCTAACCAATGCCTTACCTTATTACTACCATTAATAATATCTATAGGTTGGTGCGTGTAATTGTATTCGTAAGGTGGTTTTTTCCATTCGAAATCGTCTCCTAAATAGTGGTATAATTCACGCATCAAAAGTTGTCCGACACGCCAGGGCTGAAAAGTCTTCTTGTCGGTTATGTGGATTTGAAAACCACCACAAACAATATTTTCCTGTTTCTGAAAAGTTGGAAGAAAAGTTATTGGCCTCAGTGCAAAACCTTTTAATTTAGATTCTTTTACGCTATTCGATAAGTGTGTTTTATAAAAAGAATAGGGTTCAATTTTTGGATGCCCTACAATTTCTAATGACTGAGTAGTTCCTCTTCCTTCACTCAATAAGGTGCCCTCAAACAAAACGGTTGCGGGAAAAGTAAATGCACTTTCCGAACGTCCAAGATTTGGTGAAGGTAATAACCAAGGTAATTTTGTGTCTTCAAAAAACATTTCACGTTTCCAATATTGCATTTTTATGACCTCTAGTTTTACTTTCTTTTTTACCCAAAAAGCTTGATGCATTAAAGCAACTTCTCCTATTGTCATTGCATGTCTTACTGGAATAGGATGCCTACCAATAAATGATTCGAACTCCATATCTAAGATATTTCCCTCAAGATCAACTCCGTTTAATGGATTTGGACGATCGAGTATAATAATTTGAATATCCTTGTCGGCACATTTTTCTAGAATATAAGTTAACGTATAAATATAAGTATACATTCTGCATCCTACATCTTGAAGATCAATAAATAAGTGATCAATACCGGCAAGCATTTCATCGGTAGGAATTCTTGTTTCTGAGTATAATGAAAATACAGGAATATTAAAATAAGAATGAATAAAATGATCGGTTTCAATCATATTATCTTGCACATCTGTAGAAAAACCATGTTGAGGTCCAAATAATTTTATAAACCTAGAACCAAATATTTCTTTAAACTTAAAAGCGGCATGTGTATAGTTGCTATCAATAGAGGCATTATGGCATAATAAGCCAACATTACCTTTATACTTCCCCATTAATTCTTTATCCTTTAATAGTATATCTAGGCCTGTTTGGACTTTCATAATACGTTTTTATATTAAACTTAAATATTTTTTAAAAAAAAGTGCATTTAGAATAACAAAAGCGCTACTCTAAATACACAACAGATAAACTAACTCAATTAATTCTAATTATCAACTACACTTAGTTTAATGGGTTTGTTGGCGTATTGGTGTTATTGTCTCTTTCTGCATTTGGATATGGGTAATAATCCCTATTTCTTTCTGCATTTTCTTCTGTAGCACCAGGTCTATCAAACCTTCTAGTATCTTCAAGTGATAAACCTGTTAGATACAATTCAATACGTCTATTTTTATATATTTCATCTAAAACAGCTTCTTTGGTCTCGGCTCCTGTATACGCTGGTAAATTTGCCCCCAAACCAAAAGCGTCACTCGTACTTGTTTTAGTTAACACCTCATTTAATTGATCAACAGCATTTAAAAGATCATTATCTCTAGCATAAGCTTCTGCTTTAATTAATACCATTTCACCTGGAAGATATACTGGAATTTCATCTAAGTTATCACTATAAAAACCCACTATTTGAAAATCTGCTGGATCTGGTTCTTCTACATAAAAAGAAACTCTTTCATCAGCTGCATCTGGCAATAAACTATCAGGTAAACCAAAACTCAAACTCTTAGCTTGGGTAACATTTTGCGATCCAAACCAAAATGCTAGCGGGTTTGGAACCGCTGCATCAAATTTCCAAGTTGAAGCAGCATTTAAATCAACGGCGTTGGCAGCAACAATAGCTTCGCTATAATTACCTGCCATTAAATTAAACCTAGCTAACAAAGCATTAACAGAATTCTCCAAATCAACTGAAATAAAAACTCCAGAAGTAATTTGAACAGAAAGTCCTGCATCAATATATCCTTTAGCCGTTTCCAAATCTGAAAGAACACTTTGCAAAACCGTTTTACGATCTACAAATGGTGCATTATCTATAATTTCTAGTGGAACACTTTCAAAATATTGAATTAAAGTACCGTGTGCCATTGCTCTATAAAAAAGGGCATATGCTTTTAAAGAGTTCGCAGCCGACACATCAGAAGAAGCTGCATCCGCGGCATCAATAATCGTAATAGCTTCCTTTCTACAAAGTAAACTATTGGTCCATAGACTATTTAAGATACCATTACCACCACTTACACTTGTACCGCCTAATAGGATTTCGTTTTCTTCTAAATTACCAGGGTTTAACAACCTCAATTCTTCAGTATTTAAACCAGAAAGGTTTGTTATATTATAAAGTACTCCTGTCCTATCAGTGCTCCATCTTTGTTGCACACCATTTATTAATCTTATTAAATTTTCTGTACTATTGGTAACGTCTGGTTCTAATATAGAATTAGGATCTAAATATTCCGTATCACATGAAGACATGCAAATCATCACTAATAATAAAGTGATTGTTTTTATCGTTTTTTTCATGATTTATTTTTTAAAAGTTAGCACTTAATGATAATGCAAATGTTTTTGGGATTGGAACATTTCCAAAATTTACCGCTCTTAATAAGTTTGATTGACCACCCGCATTCGTTTCTGGATCATAACTAAAGAAATTATCAAAAGATATAAGGTTTCTTCCGATAATCGAAATCTTAAAATCACGAAGTTTAGAGCCCAATAAAGTTGGGAAATTATAACTCATCGACACCTCTCTTAATTTCACAAAAGAACCATCTTCCATTCTAAACTCCTCTATCGGGTAAATACCTGCAATATATCCTCTTGGTAACGCACCACTGAGCTCTTGCTCGGCAAGACTTCCAAGACCAACACCTTGTCTAGTTCTTTTATCGGCATCAAAAATATCAAATCCTATTACAGCTTCCCAAAGCATGGAGAAATTAAAATTCTTATACGCTATATCTGTTCCCATACCTAAAATATAATCTGGGTTTGGGTCTCCAATTACTTTTCTTAGAATATCTCCCGTTGGTTGACCGTTTTCATCTCTCATTGATTGTCCTGTTGATAAATCTCCTCTTTCTACTTGCGGAACTCCTTCAGGAGCTCCAGTGGACGAAGCACCTGTTAAAAGGTTTGCGCCATTCTCATCTGTAGCAAAATAAGTTCCGTAAAACACGCCTAAAGGCTGACCTTCTTGTATTACTGGATTAGCCCCAGAAACAGTAGGAATGCTAATGGTTCCTCCAATTGTACTTAACACTTTATTCTTATTATTACTATAGTTAAAATTAAGATTCCAAACCAAATCCTCTGTTTTAATAGGCGTAATTCTTGTATACATTTCAATACCTATATTCTCCATAGTTCCAACGTTCTCTGTTCTAGTTGATCCACCAATGGATGGAGCTAAAACACGTTCAACTATTAAATCTTCAATATCTTGTTTATAGTAAGTAAACAAGAAAGAAGCTCTGTCATTAAATAAACTAAGGTCTGTACCTATCTCAAATTCTTTAGTTCTTTCTGGTGTTAAACTCTCATTACCTAGTCTACTATTTTGTTGTAAAGTAGAACTATCAAGAAAGTCATTAGGAGAATAACTTCCAAATCTTTCAAATGGTGATATTGCTGTTAGATTACCTGCTTCTCCATAAGATGCTCTTATTCTTGCTGATTTTATAATAGCACCCTCTTTTGAAGAATATCCATCAGAGATAACATAGGACCCAGATATTTTTGGGTAGAAATTAGCTCTATTATCCACGTCAAAATTAGTAGCGCCATCCACACGACCTGCCAAGGTTAAAAACAACTTGTCTTTATAGGATAATGTTTCCTGTAAAAAAAGACCATAAATATCTAAATTAGAATCGATTGGATACGATTGCAATGGTATGGTTCCATTATTAGAACTGTCTAAACCTCTGTTTTGGGTTGCAGTATATTCTAAATGACTGCCTTGAAAACTGTAACCCAAAGTCGTTTTTGAGTTTAAATTCTCATTAAAATCAGTATCATAACTCGCATTGATGTCATAATTCCAATTAAAAACTTTTGCCTCCGCATTTGCTAAATAACCATCATCATAATACGCTGGATTTACGTTTTCATAAGGGTATACTGGAATAAATATATTTCCTTTTTGGTTGTATGTATCTACCCCAATTATTTGATCAATGGTTATTTTGTCAATAGGATTAATAGTCAAATGTAAATTTGGTATAAAATGGTTTACATTCTGAGTAATATCAAACTCCTCAATAATTGTTAGTGGATTTACTCGCGTATTTTCAACAGCTAGTAAATCCCCATTTGCATCTCTCTGGGTAATATCATAAATATTATTTGTAATATTTAGCGCATTTATTGGGCTCCAAAAAACATTTCCATCAGGTTTTTCATCCGAAGTGCTATTTGCATAATACAAACCTATATCATAAGATAGCCAATCACTTACTCGATGGCTAAAATTTAATCTTGTTGAAAATCGATTAAATTTTGTGTTTTTTATAATACCTTCATTACTAAGATAACCAACAGATGCCATATAATTTATTTTATCATTACCTCCTCTAGCAGAGAAGTAATTATCTGTACCAAATGCTGTTTGAAAAATTTCGTCTTGATAATCATATCTAGTTACATCAAATTTGTTGGCAGAAAGGTTACTAAAAGTTGTCAAATCACCTGAAGTTGGATCAAAACCAAAAATTGGCCATAACCTTCCAGATAAACTACTATTTGCAACGGTCTCAAACTGTTCTCCTGTTAAATTTAGGTCTAACTTTTTTCTAATCTGACTAACATTAAACGTTGTTTTGAAAAATAACTCAGGACCATCCTCCATATTTTTACCTTTCTTTGTGGTAATAATTACAACCCCGTTTGATGCTCTAGAACCATAAATAGCAGCAGCAGCAGCACCGTTTAAGATATTAATATTCTCAATATCATTAGGATTTATATCCACCATTCTGTTTTGACCTGGTGAAGCATCACCGGCACTCACATTTAGATTAGTAACATTGGTTGTAAGATTACTGGTAACTACTCCGTCTACAACATACAGAGGTTCTGAAGAACCTGCAATAGTGCTAGGCCCTCTTAATCTAATTGAGAAACCACCTGCTGGATCTCCAGAATTTTGTGTAATCTGTGCACCTGGAACTTTACCTTGAATTGCAGTAGTAAGATTGACTGGCGATGATTTTAACATTACCTCAGACTTGATTGTTGTAATTGCATTACCAATTTTTTTTCTAGATTGCACAAGAGAAGAACCAATAATAACTACCTCATCAAGATTTAACAAATCTTCTTGCATTGTGGCATTTATCTTCTGGTTTCCGCCAGTTAAAACAATTGTTGTTGTCATATATCCTAAGAACCTAAAAACAAGTTTATTATTTCCAAATTCTGAGGTTTTAATAGTAAATCTCCCATCAAAATCTGTAACAACTCCAATTGTTGTTCCATCAATACCGACACTGACACCTGGCAAAGGCATTCGACTTTCTTTCTCAATAACCTCTCCTGAAATAGTAATCAATTGCGCAGATACTTTTTGCACAACTAAAAACATAAATAAGGTTAATGTTAGTTTGTAAATTTTTTTCATTCCTTTCGTTTTAAAATTAATTAATGTAAATATATACAAAAAAAACAAACACGCAAATAAATTGCATAAAAATGAGTGTTTAATGCTTATAAATCGAAATTAATTTAAGGCAAAACAAATAAAAAAACGATTTTTTGAAACTACAAAACCTAATAAAAGCCTTATATATGTTTAAAAAACAGAAATTATCTTGGAAAAAAATAAACATATACATAATTATTGTTTATTTAATTTTGCGTTTTTACTATCATTAATATTAGTAAATTGCAGTATTTATATATTGTTAATATAAAAATATCTATATAATCTATTAATAAAATCTTATTTTTGAAAAATTTAATTTTTATGAAGAAAAAAGATAGACAACAAAAAGTAGTAGACGAAGTAAGTATCAACAGACAAGTTAGTTCTAGTTTTTTGTCTGAAAAATTAAACGTTTCTGAAGATACTATAAGGAGAGACATCAAAGAGTTAGATAAACAAGGTTTACTAACGAAAGTGCACGGAGGAGCAATTTCTACTATTCAAAAACTATATCACTACAATGAAGATGTAATTTATAAAAGAGAAGAAAAAGTTCTTATCGCCAAAAAGGCAATTACTCTAATTGAAAATGGAATGGTTATTATAATGAGTGGAGGAACCACAAATTTGATGCTAGCCAAATTGCTTCCAAAAAACTTAAAAGGAACTATATATACGTATAGCCTCCCCATTGCAATGCAATTATCAGAACACTCAAATCTTGAGACTATATTTATTGGAGGTAGAATCCAAAGAAATGCAATGGTAACGACAGGTATTGATGTTATTCAATTTTTATCAAACATAACGGTAAATATTTGCTTTATTGGTGTCAGTGCTTTTAGCCTAGAACAAGGAATTACAGGCGAAGACTATGAAGTGGCTTTAGTAAAGAAAGCCATGATTAAATCCTCAGAACGTAATGTTTATTTATGCACATCAAACAAATTAAATAACAGACTTAATTACGATGTTTGTAATTTTAAAGATATTGACATTGCTATTACTGAATTAGACATAAAAGACCCTAAACTAAAACCCTATATTGAATCTGGAGTTGCTATTATTTAATAAACTTCCATAGCCTAAAAACATAGAGACTCTTAAATTTAGTAACATATACTATTCGAGCTAGAATAGCGTTAAAATAATTTTTAACTTTTGTTTCTTCCGATTGAATCAAACTCTAAGAAACTAAATAGTAGTATACCCCAATATACAAACCTATTATCCAAGAAAATGACTTCACAAATAAGGAAATTCTTCACCGACCTTTCAATGAAAAATCTGAACAGCATCAACAGTTTTTAAAAAAAAATAGACATAAAAAAAGGAAATCTATTACTGCGATTCTCTTTTTTAAAATTCTAAACACATTGCTATATATATATATTACTTTTTAATGTATCGATCTACATTTTGCCATGGTCCACCATTAATAGTATCTATACCATTGTTAGATAAAAACTGGGCGGCTTGACCACTTCTAGCACCACTTCTACAAACAGCTATTACAGGTTTGCCCCAAGATTTAATTTGTTCTAGTTCTAGCGGAATTACCGTTAAAACAATATGTTTCGACCCTTCTACATGGCCTTCATTCCACTCTTCTAGTGTTCTAACATCTAAAACTACAGCGCCTCTTTCTAAATAATCTTTAATTTCTGTACTCATATTTTATCTTTTAAGAATGTCAAAAAAACCAATACTATAAATTCTATTTTTCTATTTTTCTATTTTTTTGACTTTTAATAA
>Ga0115006_10001855_pt1 | contig 13558 bp, 12 predicted proteins | sample ArcOceMetagenome_3_FD_88943 | JGI IMG/M metagenome (GOLD analysis project Ga0115006, IMG submission 88943) | Marine eukaryotic phytoplankton communities from Arctic Ocean - Arctic Ocean- Svalbard ARC20M Metagenome | ecosystem: Environmental > Aquatic > Marine > Oceanic | place: Arctic Ocean...
GCCGGTGGGCGCGGGCGGCAGAGGCGCGGGCGGCAAGCGGGCCAGCAGCGGGGCCTCGCTCCTGCCCCCCCCCGTGCGCGGCCCAGCGCTGCACGTATACGTGTTCGTCACGATTGTCGGCTGGGGCAAAAACACGCTGCTTGACGTGATGCTGCCCGAGCTCCGCGGACAGGAGGTTTCCTCCGCCCATTTTAAAAGCCGCACTGCGAACCCGTGCCACCCCACCAGCGTGTGCTACACCCTTCCAACTTCCGCCTAGCGCCGGGCCGCCGGGCAGGCGCGTGCGTCCCGAACGCGTCAGCACGCGCCGCGCGTGAAGGTTGAGTGTTTTGCGGTGGGCAGCCATGCCCAACGTGGCACCTTGGCGGCGGAGCAGACGCGGACGACGGCGAGACGCTTCCCGGACTCTTCGAGGGCCCGGACTTGGAGCCGCCGGTCATCCTCGAGTCGGACACCATTGGCGCAAAGCAGTTCTGGCCCGCTGTCCAAGAGGCCGTCATGCGTGCCGATGACGCGACCGTGCACCACCTGTTCCTGAACAAAAACTTTCCTCCAAACGCGTGGTGCGCAGTGCATGCTTGGCTGCGCGCGCGGCGTGCGCATGCACGCGCATGGCTGTGTGCTATGCTCATGGGCACACCCGTGTGGTCGTGCGCTCGCGCCTGTGCAGGCATGGTGCGCGAAGAAAGCTGGTCGAGTACTGCAAGACTGCCAACCGTTCCCTCATTCTGTACGCCGTCGTGCCGCAGAGGTTTGTTTAGGGATTGAGGTTTAGGGCGCGCGAGCCTGCCAGCATCCCTCACCCGCTGCTGCTTGTCCTCGGCGCCTGCGTCTCCAGCAGGCCCCAGGGGCACACAGAGCCTCTGAGACGCAGGAGCCCCGCTCGGCTTGACCTGGAGTGCCCTTGGTCGTGGGTGGGTGGGAAGCCAACCTGAGCGCTGTTTGTGTCAGGTGTTTGTGTCAGGAGGCCCTGGCTCGGCCCCGTGACTCCGTTTTTTGTTGACGGATTTCGGCTTCGGCTGGTGTGCAGTCCGGGAAGCAAGCGCAATGCCTTTGGTCTCGTCGACCTCGCTGTGTGCCTCGCGTCTGTGCAGTCTCGAGCAGGGCACCCCAACCTGGGCAAGGACAGCCCGTTGACGGCCTCAGTTGCTGCCACCTTCTATAATCTGTACAACTTTCGAGGTCTCGAGAGAGGGACGCGAGGGGAGGGGGGGTTGCAGGCTGTAAAGAGGGTAAATTGACGAATGGCGGCTGGGCGTGACTCTGTGCAGGCGGGCGACCAGAATTCCTGGAGCGGTTGTCGCAGGACTTGACGCAGAACATGATCCTTGTCTCCTGGATCTCGCCCCAAGCCTACCCGCGGTGCCCATGCCCGATGTCCCCAGCGATACACGACGCGCAGCGACGCATGGCGCACAACGACGCATGGCGCGCAGCAACGCATGGCGCACTGCGACGCTTGGCGCACAGCATGTGCACGCGTGACGCTCCCGCTGTGTTGCCGCCCGCTTTGCCCAAAGCTGGCAGGCATTCACGCTGCTCACACGCGTTGCGCACATGCTCCGCCGTTGCTGCACGCCAACAGGGCGCCGCTGGCGATGACGGACAAGATGAAGGAGCTTCTCGCACGCATGGGACAGGCCCGTCGGAATGACAAGATGGTGAATGCTCGGCGCAACTCTCCGTTGCGTCCAGCCTCCACTTCGCCCCGCTTTGCGGTCACTCGACGAGGCTTACGGGAGGGCGCAGATCCGAGTGCAAGCAGTGACACCGGGAGCGGAGGCGCGCGCAGATCAAAAGAGGCGAGCGATGAGGTTACTGCCACAGCCACGGCGCTCGAGGTCGAGTGCCGCCAGCTCATGGCGCAGGATGAGGTGGCAGACTTTGTGAAAAGCGCCCGCCTTTCTGAGAGTCAAGTGCTTCTCTCCTTCCTCGAGGGCACTCGCCAAGTGCGCTCGCGGCTTGCGCTTTGAATTTCTGCGAAGAAAAGGGTTGCGATCCCAGTGCCTGCCGCCGCCAGGAGCTGCCCGCATGCAGGGAGAAATTCTGCAGTTTTGGCCCCGAACGCCGGGGGCTACAGTGGAGCGTAAGTGTTTTTACGGTGTGATAGGTTGAATATTTTCAAAAAAATAACAGTATAGAAAAATCCGATAGTCCTTACCGGCTACAAGCGCTGTTCTGATATCAGGTATCAGCTGTTCTGATATCAGGTTCCCACCAAATCAAAGTCAAGGATTTTGTATGGGGATCGTTTGTACCGGGACCCATCCCCGGCGCTGAAGTGGTGAGATGTGTAAAACGCTTTGGCCCCACTGTAGATTGCCCCACTCCAGGTGGCAGGCACGTCCCAGGCGCGGGTTTCGAGATAAAGTGCCAGAAAACACATTTTCACGCGCGTAGGGCGGCGAGAAGCCTACTCACAAGTGCCGGTGCATCCGCAGTGGGACCGGCAGCAAGCAGCCTCGGAGGCGTCTGGCTTCGTCTGCTGGCGTTTCCCCCCGTTTTGTTCTTTTCTCGCCTCTTTTATATAAAAATCGTCGCCTATCTGGACTTCAGAGGGCGCCTGCAGGCACCGTTGAGACGTACGCAAGCATGCCCTTTGCCAGCTCTTCGGGATCCGTCGACACAAACGACTCGACATGCCCAGACTTGCTCAGCATCTTGTGTAGTTTGTCGTAGTTGGTCTTGTATGTGTGGGCCTCCTCAGAAGGCAGATCCCCTCTGTCTTCCGATAACTTTTCCAGATAGCTGTTCTTATCTCGGTCGGCAGCCTGCTTGTCTGGTTCGTCTTCCAAGTAAAAGACGCGCCTTGAAAACTTGTCTCGACGCCGACTGAGGCGACGAGCAACGACTTTCTGCACGGTGGCATCGTCGGGTTTGATGCTGATGACTTTGTTGGCCTTGATCTCTGACTTCGCCAACTCTTCCAGCTCCGCGAGGCTAGCGGGAAACCCGCTGCAGATCCAGCCGGGTGGACCTGCGCCTGCAAATCGCACATGGTGTGCCCGCGATTCTGCACGTTTGAGGGCTTCAAGGATAGACGCACTAACCACCTCTCGCGGCACGGGCTTGCCTGCGTCTTTATACCATTTTGCAGTCTTTCCGAGTTTGGTTTCCTTGTCAATTTCGGTCTGAACAGCAGAGTCGGACGTGATCAACTCGAGGTCAAACTCCTTCGCGAGTCTGCTGGCGTGCGTCAAGTCGTCGGCAAGAACTTCTGCGGCGCCAATCAGCAGTACCCTGTAATGTGTGTACAGCGTCAGCGCGATGCGACCTACAGAATGCGCATACCATATATGCTCGTGCACATACCGTCACGACTGTATCGACATGCATGACATGAGAACAGATGTGACAAGCATAGCTACCTTGGCCGTTCTTCCAGCAACCACAATTTCTTGCGTCCTGCAGCCAAAGTTTTTTCATGCTTGACGAGTTCGTTGGCGCCCTCGATTAGGGCATTCAGAACCTGCGTTTCCGTGGTGCCGAGTTTCTGAGGCACCGACAAGTCAAACATGTCTTGCAATGGAATTTTTTTGCCGTCAGCTGGAATTGGAATGTTGCGTAGCGTAAGGCCGGTCTTCTTCTGGACAAAGTCAACACTCTGACGCTTGGTGAGCTTTGGGATCTTCACCGTCAGGTTCACCTTCATGGCTGTCCCCACGTTATCGACTGAGCTGAGCAAAAAGCCAACATTGTCGCTTCTCGCAAACGATTGCTGGTCATCGTCAAACATACTGGCTTCGACGCTGCTCAGGGCCTGAGAAATCAGACAGAACATTTCTTGAAATTGCATCCCCACGTGCTCAGGAGCGCCCGACTCAGCGCTCGGGCAGCCCAGACAAAAGAAGGAGACGTGCTCTTCTTTGTTGACGTGCACAATAAGCTTTTTGTTGTTGCTTATGAAGATGCCACGCGCGTCCGGCCAGTCGCGAACGTCAGAGCAGTCAGTTTCATCAAAGAGCGCACCGATGGCACGAAGCTCTTCGGCCTCGGAAGACGACATGCCGCCCGACTTTTCCGCCCAACTGTCTGATTTCTCCAGCGGATAGTATTCACCCTTGAGCGATTCGTCCTCCATTTTGTGGAGCGCGCCTACGACAATTTCCTCGACACGTCGCCTGTTGTCTAGATCGATGATCTTGGCGCAAGGAAGGTTACCGATGCTCCGGTCGAATCGCAGCTTCCATGAGACACCGACCTCCATGACAGCCGGCGACAAGGTCTTGACCTTTTGCCACGACTCAGCATCCTCCATGTCAGTCGGGTGCTTGTCAGCGAGGGGATCAAAGTCCGGGTGAGCAGCACGGAGCACGTCGTCAAAGAGCTCCCGGAACACCATGTAGCACTCCGCATCACACGCTTGGAGTCCCAACGGGTGCAGGGTGTTCTTGGAATCAAGCCCGGGAGCAATGCACGAGTGCAGTGTGATACCACCAGTCGTAAGCCGCCGGTGCATAAGATTCCAACGCTCGTGTGTGAGGGCGCGAGCCATGGCACTGTCGTGCGTCTCGTGGATAGGGAACTCGTCGTACATATCCGTCACGGCCTTGCGCTCTTTTGCCATGTCGAGCCAACCATCCACTTCCAGCGCGAGCTGGCGCAAGCCACGCTGCCACTGCAGCAAGTCGTCCTCGCTCAGACTGATCTCGCCCGGGTATGGCGTGGTTATGTCGCCCTCGAAGCGCAGCATCCCGTTCTTGGGTACGTCGGCGTCAAAAGAGCCGTCAAAGGCAAGCACCTTGCCGGCCCATGTGTACACGCCGTTGCCCTGCCGGTGCCCGTTTACCCACTCGCCCTCATACGTGTCACCATTCTCGTACTCCATGAAGCCAGAACCGTGGTAGCTTCCCTTCAGGAACTCCCCGGTATACGTCCGCTTGCCGAGAACCTTGGTCGGCGGCGGTGGCTCGTCGCCGTCGCCCTCGCCGGTTTCGTGCGCATATTGCACGTCGTCCAAGAAGATGAACACATCACGGTCGTTCCAGTCCTCGGTAGTCGCGTAGTCCTCTGGCTCAATACGCCCGTGGGCGGTGCCCTTTGCTGCTTTGCTGTTGTCATCTTTTTGATCGTTGATAAAGACCTTGATCTGACGGGCGCCACTGCTGGAGCACTTGATCTTGTAGACCTTGCCGTGTTCGATTGCATTATCCTTGTGCACGCATGTGAGCGCCCTGTTCGCTTCCTCGAGGTCAAATCCAAAGTACTTGCCATTGTCGTCAGGGCACGCCGCGCCATCCTTTGTCCATTCTGTGGAGAGCGCCTGGAACGACCAGAAGGCAGGCGTGGGCTCGACCGAGCACGTCACTGGGAAGGTCTCCGTGCCGCGCCCCGTCGCCTCGTTCTCGAACCACTCGCCGACGTATTCACGCCCGCTGGCCCAGGTGCGCCTGCCCTTGCCGTGGCACAGCCCGCGCGAGTAGTTGCCGTCGTACACGTTTCCGTCGGTGTCCTGGAAGCGCCCGCTGCCCTCACGCGAGCCCTCAGCAAACATGCCCACGTACTTCGCGCCGCTGGCAAAGCAGTGCCGCCCGTGCCCGTGGAATTTGCCGTCCTTCAGGGTGCCGTCGAACGTCGAGCCGTCGGGGAACCTGACGCTGCCCTTGGTCGGCCTGTGCTGCTTCCAGACCCCGTCGTAGCTGATCCCGTTGTCCCACTCCTTTTTGCACTTGCCGAGGTACGGGCTCCAGGAGTCGACCGACGCAGCGGTCGCGATGTTGTCCCTGTTCTCAGACGTGATGGCCAAGATGAGCTCGCCGTCGCGCTCGAGCTCGAGGTTGTACGTGTCCTTGAGCACGCGGCGGAAGTCGCCGGTGCCGCCGACAAGGCGCCCGTCACGGCGCCACACCAGGGTCTCGGTGCCCGGGCAGTTGAAGCCGAACATGTGCGTGATCTTTGTGCGGAACTCCGCCCACTCGCCCGGGTGCCGCATGTGCTTGGTGAGCCCGATGCTCGGGAGGCTCTTGACGAGGTGCTCGCCGAGGAGCTCGGCCTCGGCAAACGTCGGGTCCTCCGCAGACCCGGCGATGCAGAAGGCCTCCATGCTGTGCGGTTGGGGTGTTTGCGCTCCGCGGTCTCTGCTCCCGCGCGCCGCGCCGCTCCTTCCACCCGTAGGTCCGTGTATCCCACGGGTGTCGAAACGGTCCCGATGTCGGCGGTTGGGACTGTTCGTGCCTGGCTTACGCCTCCCTTTCTCAGGTATGGACCAGAAGCGGTTGGACAAACAAGTCTGGTGCGGCCATGCTTGGCCACCAGATGCGCGGAGCGCCCGGGGCCGCGCCCGTGGCCGCGCTCGTCGCCGCGCTCGTCGCCGCCGTCAGCCCCGCGCGGGGCGGCGGCGGCAGCGGCGGTGGCGGCGGCGCGCCCGTGCTGCCGCTGGTAAGGCTGCCCGCGGCGCCGGAGCACGAGACGCTGCTCGACGGGACGGCTCCCTGGCGCGAGCTCTCGCGCCAGGGCGGCGAGGCCCCGGGGCCGCGACCGTGGGGCGCGGCCGCGCCGCAGATGCGGCACGCCCCCGCGCTGGGGCTCTGCCCCGCGTTGCGCGGCGGGTGGCTCGGCCAGCCGCCCGCATACGGCAGCGGCAGCGACAGTGCGCGGCACGGGCGGCACCGCCGCAGCGACGGCGGCTATGCGCGCTGGCCGCAGCAGCACCGCCGCCCGCCCGCTGGAGCGGCGGGTGCCCCAGCGTCGCGCGTGCCCCGGCTGAACAGCGTCGTCGTGCGCGGCATCGCGCCGGGTGTCAGCGAGCAGCGCCTGGTCGACTTCTTCGAGTCCGCGGGCGCCGTGGTCAGCCTCAAGCTGCTGCCGGCCGGCCCGCGTTTTCCGTCCGCCGTTGCCTACGTCAACTTTGGTGCTCCCGAACACGCCACGGCCGCGCTGCGGCAGGACGGCGCGACTCCCTCCTGGAACGCGGGGAGCCGCCTGGTCGTGCAGCGCCAGATGGCGCCCCCGGCGCCGCCTGGGCCCGCGTGGGCCCCGCGCCGGTCCTCGGGCGCGGCCTCTCTGCGCGATTCTGCACGGCCTGCAGACGCGTCGCCGTGGGTCCAGCTGCTGTCGCGGTCTACCGGGAGGTATTACTACCTGAACAAGGTCACAAACGAGTCGTGGATCCAGCTTCTCTCGCAGTCCACCGGCAAGTACTACTGGTTCAACAAGGCGACCAACAAGTCGTCGTGGCAGGTGCCGACAGAGGTCCTGGGCGCGCGTCCCGCTGCCTCGCAGCCCGCAAGGCCTGAGTGGTGGGAGTCGCTGCGCGGAGAGGAAGCGACGCGGCCTGCCGTCAAGTGGGGTGGGAGAGCTGGCCCGGGCGTCGTTGGAAGACGCCTCCGGCGGCTGCGCAGCACGGGCCAGTGGGTTGCTGGACTCGCGCTCGAGTGCAAACAGATTGCTCACGACAGGTATGTGCACCGCGTTGAGTGGGATAGCGGCCGCAACGAGTCGGCGGCCCTCGGACGGGCTGAGTGGATCTGTCTCGCTGACTACCGCTGGATGCTCGAGGAGGACTACCAGGAAATGGCCGCTGCCTCGCCGCGCAAGCACGCGCGCGGCCGCAAGAAGAAGGATTCCGCCAGTGGCTCCAAAGCTCAAGCCTCGAGCCGCGTTGGCGCCAAGCGGGGGCGCAGAGGTAGGCCCCTGTCTGTGCCACGGCCCCTGTCTGTGCCACGGCCCCTGTTTGTGTCTGTTTGTGTCACTGCCACACGCGTAAACGTGCACACGCAAATCTAACGGTCTAAAGGTTCTTGCCCATGCTTGAATCTATAAAGAAAATGACAAACCCTGAGATGTCTAAGATTTACTTTGGCACCGTGAGCCCGTCACCATTCTATGCTCATGCGTGCAGTGAGACGTGTCAAGCGTGACATCAAATGTGAAACAAATCAGGTCGCCGTGCGTTGCCCTCCGGTTCCGAGGACGACGAAAGTGGAGAGTGGGACTCTTTCATTGCAACGAGCGACGAGGTGCTGCCACGCGGTGGCCGAGCACTGGGATCACGGACTGCAGGCAAGGGGAGCGCAGGTGCTAAAGGAGGTAAAGGAGCTAAGGGAGCGCGCTCGCTGGGCCATGCTGCTGGCCATTTCGAAGATGAGGACTCGCCCCTGAAGACGCGATACATTCGTGGTGCCACCCCGCCACCGCCCGTCTACGGAAACCGCAGCTGGATTGAGGCGCTCGAGGAGCAGGACCAGAAGCGCCGCGATCAAGTCGAGCAAATCCTCAGCGGCCGAGATCTCCCGCTCCGTGTGACAAGTTTGCACTGGCCACGCTTGCAACCATGGGTAAACAGCCCGCAAACTTTCAGACAAGTCCTGCAGCGCTTTTTGCACTCCGGTCACTCCCTGCGCCTCCCGCCGTATCTTGTGGATAACGGCCCTGTCTCTCCTGGGCGGATGCGCATCCATCTAGAGGCTCTTGCCCTCGCTCAAAGCCCTGACGGCAAGCGATGCTTGTGTACGGATGCCGATGATCTCATGCCCCAGCAAGCAGGGCAGGTTGTCCAAGGGATGGATGATTGTGGGATGCTCCTTTGGGGCTCCGGCGGTGGTGTGGTGGAGGTCAACGACGGGGACGACTTGGTTGACGCCGACGAAAAGATTGGCGCCCCAGAGGAAACGCGGCATCTTGACGCAACCTCTCCTCGCGTGTGGGTTGGCAGGGGAGCAGACTGCCCTGCGGTTTTGGCGGGAGGCGCAGGCCCGGCGAAAAATGATCGCTCGGGCGAGCGGCGTGGGGGGGTGCAACGCAGCTCTGGCTGGGAGAGGCTAGAGCAGAAGGTCGATGGGGAGAGCGAGGCAAGGCAGGCTGGGGATTTGGTGATGTTACAAGACTTGTGTGTGGATGCCCGGACTCAGCTACTGCAGAGAGAAGATGAAGATGAGCGTGATACGCAAGGCTTGGTGCGGCGGTACCTGGACTCTAGATTATGGGGCGGGGACAAGGTAGTGCGCGAGCGACTTTGGAATGTGTTCAGTGCCAACGCCGTCAGGGAGACGGCGCGACAGACGGCTGAGTACGAGACGGTGACGAAGAAGTACTATCACATCGATGACCCTTATGAGTTGCAGTGGGAGCGAGAGCGCAAGCGGGAGGCTCGTCAGGGCACCGACTGCTACGTCGGCCCCGGGGGGAAGAGGCCTGAACTGCATGCGAGTGACGTTTCGAGCTTCTTTTCGCGCATGTCGCTGGCTGACATGGTCGTTCACGACCCTCAGGGCCGATCGCGAGAAGTGTTTTTGCCCGGACGGCAAGACGTCGAAAAGTTGCAGGAGCTCGCGTTTTCGCAGCGTCGCGCCAGTGCAGCGGCTGAGGAGCTGTCTGCTATGCGCAAGCGCGCTCTTCGGGGGCAATGGCCAGGGATTCCCCCGCGAGGAATGTTCGAAAAAACCATCCGTCCCCCTGGTAATTGTTCTTCTGACAATCCAGCGCAGAAATGGAATGAAAGTCGACATGCCCGCGATGCAGCGACAGCAGAAGGAGGCGCCGGAAGAAATGGACAGTCAGAAAATGTTGCGGTGGATTTGGAGGCATGGACGCAGCATGTCAAGGGGCTGGGGGCCTTTGTTCTGTCGCTTGGAGACGAGTTAGCGCATGTCGCTGCACTTCTTGCACGACAGTCTGCATCACAGAGGGCGAACGATCGATGGAGTAGCACCACCCTCGTCGAATGGCTAGCGGACGCTCCTCCCCCCGCAACCTCCGCCCTCGCGTGTCTGCGACTAGACGCAGAGCCCGCCATGGGATTCGTGGCCGCGCAGTGTCCAGACGCTGCAGAGAAGCTACTTGCACAGATGTTGCCGCGTCTGACCTCTGACTGGGCTGGCAAGCCGTTCCTCTTTACATATCCACGGGCTTTCCACGACGGCATCGATCGGGTTCTCACCAACGGTGCACGCCTGCCCAAGCACTGGTTGCAGCCGGTGTCGCTCTATATCGCTCCCGACAGCGGCCCGCGCATTTTGTGGGCATGTCACCACCCCGCCGTTCACCACCGGCATAGTACACAGCAGCAGCAGGACAGCAACGATGATGCAGGCCATGATCGTGCCAACGGGCGCTCAGTTCAATCTGACGCCCCTCACAATGCACACCCACTGAGCATCTCTGCCGGAGCAGCCTACGACGCACTGCGGCGTATCAGTATGCGTGGCCGTCTGGTGCCAGCGAGTTCGTTCTGCTCCGCCGCCGCCCCCGCGGCCCTCGCTGCTGGTGATCCCGGGCTGACGCAGGCGGGCAAGTGCGGCTCGGTGGAGATGCGACACAAGATGCGACTGAGAAGGGTGCGCATTCGGTCGTTGGAGGAGCGGGATGTCAGTGTAGTGGCCGCCTGCTGGATGTTTGCTTCTGAGACAGCGGAGGCGGAGGTGGCGAGGCTCATTGCGACTAGGCGTTGCGTAGGTGTGGAGGTGGAAGATGTCGCTCTTGACCACGAGCCAGCCACGGGTGCAGCGGGACACGACGGCGATGCTACTGGCGATGCTACTCCTGATGCAACTCCTCTTCGCCATGCCTGGTTTTACTGGCTTGAGCCTTGCACACAGGAACCGGCTCTGCATGCCCCCGCGCGTGTGCGCGATGGTACTGATTGTGATGTTACAAAAGATGTGAAGCCGGGGGCAGCGGATCTGGAGGAAACCAAGGCTGGCATGCTTGAACCCAAGTCTGAACCCAAGCCTGAACGCGAGACGGGTTTAGTGTCTTGGGCTCTTGAAGACGAGGCCGGGGGCGTTGGAATGGTGTACACAGCCGTGTCGTGGAGGCGAAAGGGGCTAGGCAGGTGGGCCCTCTCGCGCCTCTTCGAATTAGCCCATTTGGACTGGCTTCAACAGCGCAGGTGTGCGTGTGCGCATGTGCCAATGTGGCGTGTCATGTTGGGTGCATGTCGCATGTCGTCTGCTGCTCCCACCGTGGCCAGGGGTGGTGACAGCGCGTGTGAGTGCCAGGACCTGTGGACCCTTTATTATCGTGCCCGACGCCGGCCATGTACTGCGGAACATGATTTCGCAGTTTGGCCTAGCCCGATCGAGCGCGTTGTATCAGTTGCAAGTCGGCAGTGACTCTATGATGGGTGCGTCTTGCATCTTTCTGCGTGCTCCTGGCTTGCCCCACCAAAAAGCGTTTATCCAAACGTTTTGAACGCGACTTGACTTGAATCTAGCAGTGTACATGCATCTTGCGCCTGACGACAGAGCTCATCGCATCTGCGCGCACATGCATGCACTCATAAACACATCCAGAGCCGCAATATCCAGAAGAGATGCCCCGCGCTAAAGTGGGCGCGGACGCGTGCTCATCGTACCTGCCACGGTGGCCACAGCGCTCCGTCTTCAACCAACTGGTCGACTCGCCAATCCTCATGTCTCCGCGCATGCGCTACATTTACCGCCTCATGCACGATCCAAACGAGGGCCGCAAAGGCAGTGCCCTCTTGTCCTTGCTCCAGTCGCCGGTCATCCGTGACGGTACGTGCGCATGTGTGCATTGTGCGCACTTGTGCATTTTGTGCACATGTGCGGGCGTGTCAGTCAAGTGTTGCATGCCATGTCATGTTCTAGTGTCTGTTCTAGTGCTTCTCGCGCTGTGTTTCAACGTGCTGCACCAGTCCACTCAACCCGCGTCGTGTGGCCTGCAACTTGTGGGCGTTTGCGTATGGCAGTGCATTGTCATGTTCACAGTGTCACACAGATGGCCGGGGTCTCTCCCTCCATGCCTGTCCCCGCTCTCCCGTTTCTCCGCTCTCTCAGATGTGTGTTTGTGTTTGTGTTTGTGTGTTTGTGCGTGTGTTTATGTGTGTGGTGTGCTCGCATGGGGACGCGGGGTACAGGACTGGTGCGAAAGATTCAGAAGCTCAGATCGCCAGCGTGCGGGGAGGCGGGCTGCGACTGCACGCGCGGAAACCAGAATGCCTCTGCTGTGCCATGCACGTGCACAGACGCACCGGAGAAGTGCGCTTGCAAGGAACAGCAGCATGCAAGGAGGGCGGATGCCCGTGCCCTTGTTGACAGTGGGGATGATGTGAAGACGTTGCGAGCGCAAGACACGGCGCAGAGGAACCATGGGAGAGAGGCGGGGGGCGAAGGGGGCGAAGAAAAGGGCGAGAATGAAGAAGCGGAGGTGGAGGAGGAGGAGGAGGATGAAATGCGACCGTACTACATCAACGATTGGGCGAATTTCACAGGCTCTCGTGAGCGAATACTGGATATGGCCAAGCTGTGTGCTGAGAGCTTCTCGCTGCCGCAGAGCGATCTCCAGAATCCGTTTGCCCTCTATACCCAGCGGTCGTAAATGCATGTCTGCAGGCGGCCTGCTTGCATGTGTCCTTGCGTGCACGCAACGGGGATGTATCCGCACACATGGTGGCGTGCCTGTCGTTGCATTGCTTGTCTGTGGCTGTGCGAGTGCGCGCAATGGCAGCACGTGCCAAAGCCTTGTGCCTGTGCCTCTCACCTATAGAGAGCTCTGGCATGTGTGTCAGTCTGATGGTCCACGATTCTGCAGGTGGCGCAAGGCTGTTTGGGGAGACGGCAAATTTGGTAGATATTGATAAGTGACAGCATGTGCTGCTACTTGGCTCTGTGCTCCATCATGTGCCGTGTCTGCATCTTGTTTGGTTTCTTGATGCATGCAGCGCGCGCTTTCATGTGCCGTGACGTCATGTGCCGTGACGTCATGTGCGACAAGACGTACTCATGTGCTCAGAGACGTATCAATGTGCTGCAGGGCGGCAGGCGGCATGTGCTCTAACGCTTATTGGACTTGTGGTGTTTGCCGAGCTCTGATTGCTTTCCTCCTGTCTGCAGTCACTGCCAAATACTACTCGGAGTGGGATGAGAACAAGACTGGCACTTTTTTGCGCGCCGAGTGGATAGAGGTGGGCTCCTTGCAACAGCGTTTTTGCATTTTTGCATTCTTGCAACAGCACTCTGGCTACGAGAACTCATGTCATCTGTGCGCACCTCGCTACGGCCTATCAGAGCTACGGCCTATCTGAGGCCTATTATTGCGCTTGCGTGCACACAGGAGTGGATGAAGTACCATCGATCCTTCTGCGATGCAGCTCCTAAGCTTTGTACCACGCGTGAAGATGACGCTCAAGTTGGCTACAGATTCTAGTGGACGGGGGAAGAAAGGCCGCTCGCCACCCAGACGACGCGGTGGTGCAGCTGGAGGCGATGAGGGCTCTGATGAGCCTCGCCTCCACACTCGCAAAAAACCGGGATGCGATTGCGCGGCTCGGCGGCATCGAGACAGTGCTCGCGGCGTGCGCTCGGCACCCGGACGCAGTGTGTAAAACGAACTAGAGTTTGGACTCCGGTCACCTCTTCAAGGCCCGGCGGAAATGCAATTCACACACTCTTCGGCCAAGCGCAGCTTGAATTGTGCTGTTAGCTCTGTGCTGTTAGCTCTGTTTATTAGTGGCGCGCTCGCCCCACATTTTGAGGCCACGAGGCCACGCCTCTTGGTGGCGCGGGGATGTTCATGTGTCGCGCAGCAAAGATGCGGCCGGTGCTGGTTACTACGTCTTGTGTCACATCTTGCGAAAGAAGTAGCAGAAGGGTCCTCC
>Ga0115006_10001856_pt1 | contig 13553 bp, 8 predicted proteins | sample ArcOceMetagenome_3_FD_88943 | JGI IMG/M metagenome (GOLD analysis project Ga0115006, IMG submission 88943) | Marine eukaryotic phytoplankton communities from Arctic Ocean - Arctic Ocean- Svalbard ARC20M Metagenome | ecosystem: Environmental > Aquatic > Marine > Oceanic | place: Arctic Ocean...
TATTTCACGATATGGCGTGTATTTACATTCGAATACGTTTTCAGAGAGAGAGTGTTCCATGCAATATGCCAGCTTATCCGTGTTTCCCGCTCGATACAGTGTTTTTGCATCCCATTTTATGCGAGCGGCCTTACCGGGAACGCAAGACTATTCGAGTGTATTTTGAACGTCAATCAACGTTTACCGCGTGCAACATGGCTCCTTTATTGATGGATTGCGATCAGTCAGTTTTACAAATCATCGCGGCTTTTACTCGGACCAGCCGGGGTGAAACCTTATGTTCTGTGCCATTTTATCAGTGGTCCTATTTGTAAGGTATCCCGTCGTTCCCGAATTATGGCGTTCCCGTACGCCTGCAACTGATCGGAATTTGCGTCGAATTCGGCTATGGTGTTCAGACTTAGAATTCTGTGTTTGCGACATCGATCACCATTTTTCTTGGTGGAGCTGGCTATTTCGTTCGTTCTCTTGTGAATTTGGGGAGGATCCGTCAGCCCTGAGCCTGGTTTCGCTCCCTTCGATCGACTTCGGTGTGTTTGATTTTGCGGATTTTTTGTGGTTTTCTTCACCTTCGATCAGGAGTTTGGATGAGTTGTGGATCCTCACAAGGGCGGTGCGCCGACGAGGAGCCAACAGGTCTGGCTGGCACCATGAAATGCACTATCCGGCGGCTACTTGTGTATACCGTACTGATCACCCTGATCTCCTACACGGGGTTCCGACTGACGACGCCGGTGAGCTTCCCGGCCAGCATCCCCGCGGCAAATGTCGGCATCACGAGATCGGAAGGTGTTCAAGCGGCAGGCGAGACGCGGGCGAGCCCTTCGGAGCTCAAAGTTGACGATACCAGTATCGTGTCGACTGTATCGACGGAAACGCGGACAGATGTTGAGGCCAAAGAACCTCCCTCGTCACCTCCTCCTCCCCAACCCGCCAAGCCACTCGCTCCTCCTCCTCCCACTCCTCCTCTCGAGTCGGCCGAGAAGATCGTCGTGAAGGCTGATGTCAACGTCACCGATCAGGCTGATGTCAACGTCACCGCGAAGCCTGAGGTCAACGTCACCGCGAAGCCTGAGGTCAACTCTACGAGAACCCGCGCCGGCGGTAAGCCCGGGAAGTACGTCGCGCCAAAGTCGAAGCTCGCGCAGGACAATCAGCTCACCGAGGAGCTCGTGGGCAGGTACGCCGAGGACAACGTCGTGATGGTCACTTGGGCGAACCACCACTACCACGACTTCGTCAGGAACTGGGTGAGGAACGTTCGGAATTGCGGCGTGCGTAACTTCATGGTCGGCGCGATGGACAACGAGCTGCTGGAGAAGCTCATCGAAGACGAGGTGCCCACGTTTGCCATGCAGAGCGGGCTCACGACGGAGGACTTTGGCTGGGGCACGGAGAACTTCCACAAGATGGGTCGCAAGAAGATCGAGCTGATCTACCTGTTCACGAAGATGGGCTTTGACATCCTCGTGTCCGACGTGGACACCGTTTGGCTGCGTAATCCACTCCCGTACATGGCCAAGTACCCCAACGCGGACGTGTTGACGTCGAGCGACCACCTGTCCAACACCGCGGAGGGTGAGGGACTCGAAAATCCGAACAAGGCGCACTCCGCCGCCAACATCGGAATCATGCTGCTTCGCCACACCGCGAAGGAGCTCGCGAAGGAGTGGGTCGACGTGCTGGAGAAGGATGACAAGGTGTGGGATCAGAACGTGTTCAACGACCTGTACAGGCGCGGCGGGGGACCGTCGGTGAAGGATGATAAAAACTTAGTCACGGGCTACGACGGCAAGTTGAAAGTGGGCGTCCTTCCGGTCAGCATGTTCGCGAGCGGCCACACCTACTTCGTCCAGAGGATGCACGAGAAGGTCGGTCTCGACCCGTACGTCGTGCACGCCACGTTTCAGTACTCCGGTACCGAGGGTAAGCGCCACAGGATGCGCGAGGCGCTGCTCTGGGAGGACGCCCCCGAGTACTACGATCCCCCAGCCGGGCTGCTGGCGTTCGCACCCGACGTCCCGAAGACGCTCCTCGATAACTCGCAGAGCGTGGAGGGTCACTTCGACCTCGTGAACCATCAGATCCTACAGGTCAGGAGCGCGCTTCAGGTTGCGCAGAAGCTCGGCAGGGTCCTGGTCATGCCCAAGCTCTACTGCGGCTTTGACCGGTGGTGGGCTCCGCACAAGGGAACAATCCCGGGCTCGGACACCACGCTGCCCTACCTGTGCCCGATGGACCACGTTTTCGAGGTGGAGACGTGGATCAGGGAGCAGCCCGTCGAGGAGGCTGGACCGCACATCGATTTCAGGGAGTACAGCTTCTTCCAAAATCACCTGGTGCCGTCTAGCGTGAAGGACTCCACCGTGACGGTGAGCCTGGTGGACGAGTGCAGCCGCGACGAGTGCACCCAGGCGATGGGCAAGGCCGCGCCCGGCGGTAAGGACACCATCGTCGCCGCCAAGAATTTCACCGACGTCCAGGTGGCGACGCTCCTCGAGGAGTACAAGGACGTCAAGGTGCTCAACTTCACCTCGATGGTTGGGGCGTTTGGTCGGTTTGAAGATCCGGCGGATGCTAAAAAGTTCTCCAACCGCATCAAGAGGTACGCGGCGATATGGTGCTGCAAGCACAAGAACCCGGGCCACATCTGGTATGACATGGAGTACGACATCGTACCCCACGTGGACCGGCATAACAGAAAATGGGACGATACGGAACGGGGGAAGTGGAGGCTCACCACGGGGCCTTGACGAGTTGTTTTATTAAAACGTGTTTGCGTTTTCAATCACTTGGCGGGCTCAGGGGCTACCAGCCCCAAATAGGTCAGAACCAGGCCGTCCTCGTTCGCCTGGATCTCGTGGGGCTCCTCCGGTCCCACCGTACAGCACACGCCCGTCCTCAGCTCGAACACCTCGCGCGGTTCGTCGCTCTCGCCGGCTCCCACGGGCCACACCTTGAACACACCCGAGCCCGCTCCAACCAGAAAAATCTCGTACTGTTACAAAAGGTCGGGTCGTCAGGTCGAGCGCGGTGAGGGAGTGCGTGACGAGATTTTCTCACCTTGCTCGGATGTACATGGCGCTCGATTCGGAAGCCCGCCGGGAGGTTCGCGGTCGAGCAGTTGGTCACCCCCGGGACCTCGTCGTACTTGAGGTAGTCCTTCACCATCGATTGCGTCTCCTGGTGGTACAGCGATCGCTCCGGAAGCAGGTCCGCGGCTGCTGCTCGCACCTTGACGGGCGGGTAGCCCGCGGGACCGGGCTTGACGGACGCCGGCAGTAAGCGTTCCGCGGGGATGCTCGCGGGTCCGGACATCACGAAACCGGTATCAAACCCACCGGTCGTGTCGGCGCCGGTGAAAATAGTTTCGCTGTCGGCACGGTGACTCGTATCCGTTGGAATTTCACGAAACGCTCTCATCACAGCGGCTGCGCGGAGGCGCAGGAGGTGGGTGAAGGTCGCGTTCTCTCATGTCGACGATATGAGACGAAAGCAGATGGACGCGGAAGGCTACGACGCCGCGGTCGAAGCCGCCGACCGCCGGATAGCGCAGCTCATGGGGGATCTCGGGCGACTGGTGGACAAGCAGGCGAGCCATTCGGGTAGCACGGGCGCGGGTCACCACGCCGAGCGAGCCAAGCGCGAGTCCAATGCCGCCGTTCATAAGGGATACACCGGTGCGACGAAGGAGTGGGATGAGCTGTTCGGCACCGGCGGTGACAGCGACGAGGAGGTGGAGCGGCCGTCGTCCCGTCTTCCGAGGCCCACGGCAAGAAGGACCACGACGTCCGTGTTCCCGCCTCCCAGCATCGCGGCGCCGTCCGCCGGGGGAGACACGGAGGTGGCGACGCGGTTCAGGTCCACCGTCGAGGTGGAACATCCGTGGCGTGACGCGTCATCCACGCGCGTGTCGACGTTTCCCGTGCTGCGTCGGGCCATAGAGACCATCCTTGCATCCGAGTCGTCGTCATCATCGCGCGACGAATCGCTGGAGAAGGAGCGCCGGGCCACCTTTGCGATGCGCCGGGGATTCGCCGAGCTGGTGGAACGGAGGCGGGTGGCGCAGGTGGAGGCACTGCCGGACCCACCCGCGCCGCGTGTGGAGGTTGTCTTCCACCGCGGCGTGCAGACGGATCCTGACCTCAGCGCCCGCGCAGAGCCGACGACTACGCCGGACGTACACATCGATCCCGCGGCACTCGAGGACAAGCCGAGGTCGCGAGGAGGACGCGGGACGTCAACCGCCGAGACGCAGCGGCCACCGTGGGGCGGTGGGGGTGGGCGTAAGCCACGGAAGGAGTCGGTTGACGGCGGGTGGAAAAGAGCCGACCCGGACCCGGCTGCGGAGAAAAAGGAGAATCGTTTCGAGCCCATCGAAACGGTCGATGCGCCGAGGAAACTCACACGGTTCGAAGCGAGGTGCGCATTCGCGGTGAGCCGTCACCTCGCGGGTCTCGTGGAGGCTCGGCGGAGTGAGGTCCTCGACGACTGGGGCTGCGAACACGGCTACGGGTTTGAGGGTGTGGAACTGTTCTTGCGAACAGAGGCGCGGGAGCTGACGGACCGGGACGAGGCGGAAAAGGCGCGAAGACGAGGAGTGTTCGTGAGCGCGGGCGAACGAGTATTCGTCCCGCTGGAAGGGCATCACGTGCGGCGGGTGAGGCTGTACCTGGGTAACCCGATGAGCTGCCTCGGCGTGGGCGAGCCCGGTCACGTGTTCCTAGGAAGCGTCAGGGTGGACTACGACAACCGGGGACGGGGCGAGCTGCCGGAGCTGTGCAGGGCGTGCGTGTGCCGTCGGAGGGTGGAAGGATCCGATGCGTTCAAGTACTTCGCGCAGTACTCAATCAGAGAGCACGGGGACATCTTCCGGCACGCCGTGAGGCTCTTGAACGAACCCGGACCCTGAGTCATGTCGGGTCTAAGTCCTCCTAAGTAGCAAACTAATAATCTAAGTAGCAAAATAGCATCACTCCATCGCGAAATGGCCCGGGTGGTCCTCGTCGTCGTGCCCCGCCTTCTCGTCCTCCTTCTCGGCCGCCGGCAGGAAGAATCGCGGGTGAAACGCCGCCGTCGGCGAGGTCGGCGCGTCCCTCGAGTTCGGTTCCCGGCTCGGCGTGGAGTGAAGCATCGACACCCGCTTCATGATGGCCTGTTTGCGAAGGTCGGTCCTCGGTGAGGGATCCGCCGACGGTGACGACGGCAGCACCATGCTCACGTCGGCCGGGAGCACGAAGCTCGGCGCGACGAACGTGTTCAACGTGTTCAACGGCGGCAACGGTTTGGCCAACTGCTGCGAGAGCGCCGATCTTCGGCGGAGGAGGAGCGAGTCCGGCGCCGCGAGCTTCTCCGACGCCGGGGCCCACGCCGCCCCACGCGCCGTTTCGTCTCCAGTCGCGGAATGGAACGACCCGAACACGCGCTCCGTCGGAGTCGTGGGCACCCTCCTCTCTGTGGGTACCCTCCTCTCTACCGACTCGCCGTCGTCGCCGTCCTTGTCGTCGCCGTCCTTGTCGCTCTCGCTCCGACCCGTGCTCATCGCCGACATGCTCGTGTCCATCGTCGCCGCGGCCGTTCCCCCGAACGGCAGGGTATGCGACGGCGACGCCGCACCGTCGGATACCCGCGGGCTGCGCGTGCCCTGCCACGGGAACCTGAACCCGCCGCGGTCATCCGGGGAGACCGACATGGCCACCGGAGAGACGTTCAACTTCTGCAGGTTGTTGGCCATCAGCTCGCTCAGAGCGCGCTTCGGAGACGCCCCGAACGCCCGCGTGGGCTGCACGTCGTCGTCCGGTCCCAGGAACGACTCTGAACGCTGCCGCTTCGGAGGGATCCTCACCACACCCCGGCTCGTGTTGGCGAACTGATAGCCGTCCTGCGCGAACGGGTTGGCGTGGTGCCACGCGTGCGGGTTGGCGAACGTGGGAGACGCGAACGAATCGTCCGGCGTTTGCGCCCCGGCCCGGCCGGTGGCTCCCCCGTCTCCCGACAGGACGGTCCCCGCGTCCGCGTCCTTGGGACCCGCGACCCCGTCCCCGTTGGCGCCAAAATCAGACGCCCCGGTTGGTCGTTCCATGACCGTGGCGCCCTTGTGATCGCCCTCCGCGCGAGTCCACGCGGACTATCGTGTTAACATCGCGCGGGCGGCGATTGATGCTTCAGAGGTATCGGCCGTTCGCGCCCACCGACCGTCCCTGTCTGTGACCGGGGCCCATCGAACGCGGGCGCTTGTGCGTCGAAAGCGAGAGGGCGGGAATCTAAATGGCCCTTCTTATTTCTAAAAATGCGAAAATAGGACCTGTATGAGCAGTAAGTCTCATTAGCAGTCAGGTTTCCATGGTGTAGTTGGTTATCACGTTCGCCTTACACGCGAAAGGTCTTCGGTTCGAACCCGGATGGAAACAATTTCTATTTTTTGTGTTTGTCTGTCTGTTTGCCCATACGCGATCCCTCGGAAAGCGTCGAAGCATTCAAAATATTTCAAACAGCGCTGTTTTTGCCCTGCCATCACTATCGGCGTCGAGCGAGGCCGATACGAAGAGATGGCTGCGTTAGACGCGGACAACGCGGCTGGATCTAAGCGGGAGAGAGCACCCCGGCGCGCCGCTGCCCGACGATGCGCGTACCACACCGAGCAGAAGAGCCTGGAGCGCACGTTCGACCAGATCGACCCGACCGTCATCGCCGAGGTGCTCGCCTCGCACGCGGGCAACATGGACCTCGCCGCGATGGAGCTCGTGGAGTACGACCAGGAGGCTGCCGTGGCGAGGCTTGTTTTGAATACCGGCGGGTCATCATCCCCGACCCAAGGAGCGAGCGACAACGAGACCAAGGCGAACGCGGAGGCGTCGTTCTGGGACGACGTGCTCGGCGACTGCGACGTCGATCCCGACGGACCGTCCGACGGCGTCGTCGCGGTGCCTGGCGCCGGGGGGGCGGTCCCGCCGACGCAGACGATGGCGGAGGATACCACACCGTACTCAGCGTGGCCCGCCGACCAGTGGCCCACCGTGGAGATCAACGTCCTCGGCACCATGACCGAGGACGCCACCGCCGCGGAGAAGCTCCTCGGATGGCGAGAGAGCACCGCGACGGACGACGCCGACGCCATGGAGACGGACGATGAGGATATCCCGGTGGATATCCTGGTCAAGTGGAAGGGACGCGCGTTGGTGCGATGCTCCTGGGTGCCCCTCCCGATCCTCACCGCCGCGATGAACCCCGGCGTGGCGTCGCAGAGGCTCGCCAGGTTCTGGGAGAGGCACCCGAGATCGACGGGGCCGTGCGTCGAAGTGCGCCGCGCGTGCCTCGAGGTCTCATCCGTCGTCGCGATGCGTGACCGACCTACGGTACCCGCCGACGGTGACGATGACGACGTCGTCCCCGTCGATGCCGTTCCCGTGTCCTCACCCGTGTCCTCGCCAGACGACCGGGAGGTGCTCGTCAAGTGGGGCGGCGGCCTCGGGTACGAGGATGCCACCTGGGAGCCGGTTGGATGGGTCGCGTCCGCGCCCGGCGGTGACGCGGCGATGCGCGCCTATCGGGCGGTGCAGGCCAGGCGGGAGATCAAGGCAGCCGCCGCTCGCGGTGTGAAGGATGGGTCCACGATTCAGAGCGTTGAGGACGACGCCGATCTCGCGCCGAGCAGGGAGTTGTACGGGAACGACGGTGACGTGCTGCGAGGGTACCAGAGGGATGGCGTGCGTTGGATGGCGCACAATCTCGTGGTTCGCGAGCGCGGCTGCATCCTGGCCGACGAGATGGGCCTGGGGAAGACGGCGCAGTCACTCGCGCTCGTCGATTACGTGCTCCGGGCGCAGCGCGAGTCCCGCCTGCGCACGCGGGGTCCGGCGCTCGTCGTCGTCCCCTTGTCCACGCTGGTGAACTGGGAGCGGGAGGCGGCTCGGTGGGTGCCGGGCGCGCACGTCGTCGCCTACGTCGGTCCCCCCGCCGCGCGCGCGTGCATACGCCGCCACGAGATCTCCTACGGTGACGGATCGTCCCCCACGAGTTGGGGTTCGGACTCGGACGTTCCCGTGGGTGGCGAGGACGCGGACAATGAGGATGTCGTGTACAGGGCGGATGTCGTGTACAGGGCGGATGTCGTGCTGACCACGTACGAGACGGTGCAGGCGGATCGATCGGCGCTGGCGAAGATCCCGTGGTCGTGCCTGGTGGTTGACGAGGCTCACAGGCTCAAGAACAGCGGCGGGAAGGCGCAGCGCGACCTGCGCACGCTCGACTTTGCCGGGAGGGTGGTGCTGCTCACCGGTACCCCGCTCCAGAACGACACCGCCGAGCTTTGGTCGCTGCTCAACTTTGTCGACGCCAAGCGGTTCGCGTCCAGGGATGAGTTCGAGGCTGCTTTTGGGGCCATGACCGCGGCGAGGCAGGTGGAAACCCTGCACAAGGTGCTCGCGCCGTACCTGCTGCGTCGGTTGAAGCAGGACGTCGAGCACAAGCTGCCGCCGAGGGTGGAGACCCTCGTGGAGTGCGAGCTGATGCCGCTGCAGAAGAAGTGCTACAGGGCGCTGTTCGAGCGCAACTTTTCGTTCCTACGCCAAGGGAGCAAGGACGACAGAGCCCTCGCGAACTTCAGCAATCTCATGATGGAGGTGCGCAAGTGCTGCCAGCATCCTTTCCTCCTGGACGGCGTCGAGGAGGCGTTCGTGTCGCAGCAGGTGTCGAAGAGGGGCGGTAAGAGGCTTGCTAAAACGGCCACCGCGGCGGAGCTCGTCGCGTGCTCCGGCAAGCTTCAGCTCCTCGATAAGCTCCTGCCGCGCCTCAAGGCTGGTGGACATCGCGCGCTCATCTTCAGCCAGATGACGCGCGTGCTGGACGTTCTCGAAGACTACTGCCGCAACAGGGCGCACTCCTACGAGAGGCTCGACGGCGGCGTCACGGGCCGAGCGCGCCAGGCTGCCATCGACCGATTCTGCGGCGGCGGCGACGCAAACGACGCCGCGAACGCCGACGACGGCGCCTTTCTCTTTCTTCTTTCCACGCGCGCGGGCGGTCAGGGGATCAACCTCGTCGCCGCGGACACCGTCATCGTCTTTGACAGCGACTGGAACCCCCAGAACGACGCCCAGGCGCTGGCTCGCGCGCACCGCATCGGTCAGACCAAGCCCGTGCAGGTGTACAGGCTGGTCATGCGCGCCACGTACGAGCGCGACATGCTCGATCGCGCCGCCATGAAGCTCGGCCTCGAGCAGGCCATCTTCAGCCATCTTCAGCAGCAACCCGCACTGGACAACCCGGGCGGGATGGGCGGAGCGGTGAGGACCGATAAGGAGAGGCGCGGCGCGGCGGCGGAGATTGAGAGGCTTCTCAAGCACGGGGCGTACGGTGCCCTCGCCGAGGATTCCGCGGAGGGCGACGCGCGAACCAAGGCGTTCGCGGGCGAGGGGATCGACGATATCCTCGCGAGGTCGGAGCGCAGGGTGGTCGAGGCTTCCGACGGCGAGGCTAAGAGATCAAAAGAGGCTAAGAAATCCATGTTTGCCACGGCGACGTTCACCGGCGGCGGCGGCGGCGGTTCGGACGAGATCGCGCTGGACGACCCGGACTTTTGGCAGAAGCTCATGCCGGAGGCTGCGGAGGCGACGAAGCTGAGGGAGACGCAGGAGGCTGCCGAGGAGGCGGAGCGGCTCCGGCGGGAGGAGGCGGCGTTTGTCAGGATGAAAAACGGCGTGCCCGAGGTTTTCGTGTGGACGTGGACCGAGCGCAAGCGCGTCCTCTCGCAGCTCGCGTCGTTCGGCTACGGGCGTTGGGACAGGATCCACGAGGGGTGCAAAGCCGCGCTCGCCGAGGACAAGACGCTGTCCGCCATCGCCGCGTTCTGCCGACGTTTCGTCCTCGAGGCGTCGCAGGTCATGACGGATGGCTCGTGCCCCCTCCTGCTCGCAGCCGCTTCCTCCGGCCCGTGCGTCGGCGCCGGGGTGGACGAGGCCGGGATCGAGCCGGACAAGGGCGGCGACGCGACCCTTTGCGCCCTCTTCGGCGAGGTGAAGTTCGCCTCGCACGTTCGCCAACGTGCCCTCGAGGAGATGCCGAAGCTCGAGCTCCTGCGAGCGGCGGCGGAGGCTGTCGAAAGAGCGGGCGGCGAGTCCGCGGCGCTGGCACCCGACGCCGCCGACTGGCTCGAGGGTATCCCCGAGGTCAAGGACGTGTTCAAGTACTCGGAGCCACCCGCGCCGTGGTGGTCGGAGATGGAGGACAGGGCGCTGGTCGTGGGCACCCTCCGCCACGGCTGGGGCAGATACGACGCCATCCGCGCCGACGAGACTCTCGGGCTGGAGCTGGCGTTGGAGCGCGCCGTCCAGGATCACGCCGACGAAGGAGATGACGCCGACGAAGGAGATGACGCCGACGAAGGAGATGACGCCGACGAAGGATCACGAGAGCGTCCAACGGGCACGCCGCGGTCCAATGGAAAGTCCAAGCGGAAGAGATCGTCCCTGGACCCCGACGGCAAGGAAAACACCCCTCAAAACGCGGACGGCGCCTCCAAACGGGGACCGGGAGCGACGAAGGTCAACGGCGAGGTTGAATCCGGCGACAAGGTGGCCATCCCGGAGTGGCCTCTCGGCCGGGTTCTGAGCCTTCGTCTGCGTCGTCTGTGCACGGCACTCGGCGGGAAGGTCGCCGTGGCGCCTCCCGCGCCGAAGCAGGCCAGGCCGGCCAGGGGACCACGGCTTACGAGGGAGAAGGGAAACAGGGGCGGCGGGGCGAGGGCTACCGCCGCGGTGGGCAGCATGGACAAGAACGCGCGCGCGGTGCATCAGATATCGACGCTGCCCCGAGGCGAGGATGGGAAGGTGGTGCTGCCCGTGGGACCGATCCACGGCGTCACCCTGGAGCACCTGGGGTCGGTCCAGCCCCCGAACACGCCGGGGTTCCACTCCGCGGCGTACGTCCTGCCCGTGGGGTACCGCACCACCCGCCAGTACATGCGCTGCGACGACCCGAACGGTCCCCGCACGAGGTGGGTCCAAGAGATTTGCCGCGGCGAGGGGGGCGACGAAGGCAAGCCGCTGTTCAGGCTGTCCGCGGACGAGGGCCTGGACGAGCCCATCGTCGCCAAGTCGGCCACTGCGGCTTGGGCGGAGGTGCTCGGGCGCGTCGCGGCGGTCCGGAGGGCCAACGGGGAGACGCCGAAGAAGACGGCCATCAGCGGGCCCGAGTTCTTCGGTTACTCCCTCCCTCACATCCGTCTTCTCATCGAAGAACTGCCGGGGGTGAAGCAGTGCGTCGAATACAAGCCTCTCCTCGAGCGAAGCGTCACCGTCGGCGCGGCGGCACCCGCGGAGGAAGGGGTCGAGACGAAGTGACCAATCTCGGATGGCGCGAAGCATCGGGCGACGAGGGGAACACGACGAGCTATCGCTTACGCTTTGTATTAATACGTGATAGCCGTGAATGAATGATGTGTCGAAAAGAATTGACTATTTGGTTGCGTGCTTTCGCGTCCGCGTTGCGCGGGGAAGTCGCCGCCTCCCCTTCACAACATGGCCCAGAACATGTTATCGTCCTTGTCCCCAACCATGTGCGCTCCCTCCGACTCCAGGGACCTCATCATCAGGGCCCCGTCGTTGATGCATTCGGGCATGGCGACGCAAAGAGAATCGTCGGAGTCCTTCGTGTCGACGCTGAAATCCTCGGAATCGTTCGTCTCCTGCTTGACGTCAACCTCCGAGTCGCTCGCCTCGCACTTGACGACGGGCAGCTCCCCCTTTTGGCACTGCTTGCCCGCGTGCGACAGCTTTTTCTTCTTCTCGCTGAGAACCTTCGCGTGGCGTTTCTTGTAGATGGTCTGACGAATCTTGAGAATCTGATCCGGCCACGCCTTTTTGCCGTTGTAGAACTGGTTAAGAAGGCTGAGGTCGGACTCGAGCCTGATGCTGTACGCCTTGATGACGGCCATGTCGTTGCAGTAATGGTGACGCTTCGCCGAGTCTTTCTCGCACCGGTCCATGTGCGCCTTGAGGTCCACGTACAGGTTGCTCAGGCTCTGAAGCTTGCGGTGGGGCCACCGATCGATGCCGAGGTCGCGGCACCTGAGGAAGGGGCGAAGAGGGGTCGCGGATCGGTCAGACGAGCGTGTCTGTTGGTTTCCAAAAATGAAAAAAAATGTCCAAAAGAATGCTCGAGTCTGGAAAACCTGCGGACGTTTTCGGAGACGACCGGGCGGACTCACTTGGCCTTGAAGCGGGTGGTTCCCATGTTGAAGACCTTGGCCGCGGCGGCCTCGGTGAGCATCGCAACCTGCGACAGCGTGTTCTTCGTCATACCCTGTCGAAAGAGCGCGTAATGCCGGGTCAGTGATGGCGAAGGGCCTCGTCTTGGACGCATGCGCGGGGATTGAGGCGTCTCTCGGTTATCGGTTCGGGGACGGAAACGGGTTGGTTCGGGACGCGCGCGGGAGACGAGGAGGTTGACAGGGATGGGAATCGCACCACGGACGAGACTGCGCTGAGGGATACCGAGACCTCCGAGTCGCTGGCGGCATCGAGCTCGATCTCGGAGTCGCTAGACTCGTAGGAGGACTCGCGCTCGATGGCCGAGCGCACCACATCCTGCGCGTTCTGTTTCGAGGTAAAATGCGGGCCGATCCAGCGGGGCTGTTTCGACGCGGTGTGGTTGGAAGGTCGCGCGGGCATTGTCTCGTTCTGTGCGGTGGTCGATGTATCCGAGTGTGTCCACTGCGGCTCGCGGTGTCCGTGTTGGTCTACGGGTCGTTCTCTGCGGTGTCGCGCGCTGGGAAGTGGCGCCTCTCCCGGAACGGGCACGACGGTTTGTTTATCTTCCCGCACACTTTTGACGAACACAAGTCCAAAGACGTCCAATTGACGAACACAAGTCCAATGTGTCATACATAAGATGATAAGATTTGCTACGTCAATTGATGACGTGGTTCGTGCTTCTGGCCTTGGTGGTCAACCTGGCAACTGGCGATTGGTCGATTTCGATTCTGGTGACTGGACGATAAAGATATCTGGACGACCGAGCGACGACGTTCAATCTGGTGAGTTACATTTTTATTTCCATATGGGCAACGTGACTGACAGTTCGCCGATCAATTACCCGACGGGAAACGATCCACTTGGACAAATATCAAAGGACGTCTCTCCGATTCACGAAAAGCACGACAATTTCACGGTTTCTGCGGACTGGAAGTGATAATAAGGTTATGACAAATCGGGAAGTATGACAAATCCAGAAATGTGCCGTCAAAAGATCGGCCTCTGGAGCCCTTTCCACCACGATCACGTCTTCTTTCCGTTTCCAAAGAGAAAGACGGGCGCTTTTGGCCTTTGATCTTCGTGCATTCATTTGGACACTTCGTCGTGAGGTCCCGCCTCGTCGCGCGGACATCATGCCGGGTGAGTACGCTTCGATCCCAACAACCTCCTTCTCGACACTCGCGACGCTCCACGGACCTCGATGGCCTCCGCTCGACACGTCTGCACTCCCGTTCTACCCACATCCCCGCCAAAAAAAAACCAGGCAAACGTCGAGAAACTGTCGTCAGGAGGTCTGTTGCA
>Ga0115006_10001861_pt1 | contig 13548 bp, 3 predicted proteins | sample ArcOceMetagenome_3_FD_88943 | JGI IMG/M metagenome (GOLD analysis project Ga0115006, IMG submission 88943) | Marine eukaryotic phytoplankton communities from Arctic Ocean - Arctic Ocean- Svalbard ARC20M Metagenome | ecosystem: Environmental > Aquatic > Marine > Oceanic | place: Arctic Ocean...
ACACGAGTGCTCTTCTTTACTATGACTTCAGTACCCCAGACCCACGGCTACCAACACAATAGGCGAGCAGTGGTCCATGCCAAATACCGTACACACTGTACTTTAACGCGCTGGCTCCCTGTATTTCTCGGGCAGCTGCTCCTCGAACGTCAACAAGTCAAAGGCGTCAACAAGTGAAAGTCGTCAACACATCAAACACAGACTTTAAACACAGACTTTTTCCGACTCGCGCTATGCAAGCCCAGAGCCCGTCGTTGCGGTGTGGGGTGGAAGGGGACGGGGAGGAAGAGGGGGAGGGGGGTATGTGTTAAGTAAATGTCGTCTTGACCTGCTCAGGACGCTCCCGGGGTCCGCCGCCCGTCATGTGTGGCGTTGTCGTGTGGTGTGGGCGCCCGTCAGGGGCGGTATGAAGGCGCCAACGCGCCGCTCAGGGGGCTCTAGTGAATGAAGCTGTCGCTAACCAGTGTGAGGGGAGTCGGGACGACTGCGCTGTGCCGCACGCTCCATCAGCAAGCGCTTGCTGACGCCACGAACACACGAGAGGTGGAAAGAATCATGCCAGGCTGGCGCATTATTAGATTACATGCAAGGGCAGAGCCGCCTCTTGGCATCAGATGGCTGTCCATTGCAAGTCCCGCGTACGGCAAGTCGTCGGCTGCTGCTGAAGATGCATTGACCACCGTACGCGTCTGCAAGATTGATCATAGGCACCGAGTCAAGATCGCTGCGGTCGCTGATTGACAGACAGCTCATCCCAGCGGCTGAAGCAGCTGCTACGACTTGCTCAGACGTGCGAGGCCACGAAGATGCAACACAGCTTGTACCTTCCGAAGAGCACGTGTGGTCGCAGCTAGTGCCCGTTGCTCCAAGAATCCAACGCAGTGTTTGCCGGGCTGTTCCGAGACATGACTTTGAGCAGGACGAACCATGGCATGTGCCACCTTTTCCATAATCTCTCGTAGCCCTTGAGCGGAATTCACAGACGAATCCATGCGCTTCATGGCAAGGTAAATCGTAGAATACGAGCGCCGACTCCTCAGCCTGTGCCATGGCTAGGCAGTCCTTGCTGCCCATGTCCGAGCTATCCGTGCCGGTGAGCTCCGGATAGCCCTTGAACGCAGCAAATGGTGGCATGACGTGAGAAATGCCGCAGCGCCCCCAGGCATCACAACCACCATCAAAGAAGTGAGCCCCGTTGTCGAGCTGCTCGTCGTCGATCCAGCGCCACTCGCCCTCTGTGGTGAGGTCGCTGCCCCCTAGCCAAAGCTTCTTGAACATCAAAGGCCAGGTACCAGGGGCCGGGTTCTCGACCGCACCTGTATGGAAAGGGTGCGCAAGGCCGTAATCTTACGCACGTCTTGTGTTTACGTTTGAAAAATCCCCATCAGCCTTCTGCACCGCGCACACTCTTCACCCGACGGCGCAGGCATGAATCCTGCTGCCCTTCTACGAGGCTAAACATGGAGGCAGCGTATGAACCGGGTCACTTCTGGTGCCACAGCGTGGCCTGTCAAACGTGTCAGGTCAGTCATCCCATTCAGCCTCGCAAGGACGGCGCCCCTGGCCGCACACCGTGCCTTGGCTTGTGTCCACGTCACTGCCGCATCGGGCACAACTGCATAAGCGGCACTGCACTGCGACAGCTCGACACGCGACTGTCCGAGAGCGAGCCCGAACTCAGCGCCCGCCCAGCATGCTTGACTGGAAGGGCACGTGACTGGTGGCTTGGACGGGGGAGGCGGTGGCGTCGATGGTGGCGGCGTTGGTGGCCTTTGCCCAGGTGTGCAATGAAGGGTGTACGATGGCTGCCCGATCCCAGCGGGCTGGACATGAGTAAAGTGCTTCCAATCAATTGCGTGTGGCCGAAAGATGAGTAGAGTCGGTGGCGATTGCGACGCGTCGTAGATCGAAAAGCCCACCGAGCTCACACTCACCATGAATTGCATAGGATCACCCATAGGAATGGGGAGAAGATCTTCTATGCCCCAGTTTCCAACCCCATTTGGACAGCTAGGACCCTCGTAGCAGAAGCTATTGATCACAATCTCCTGTTGATCGCCTCGAGGGTTGATGTGCAGGGCATTCGACATGTCATTGCCGCCCTGCGTGGCCATCCAGTTCCAAGAGTTCCCCTCGCCTGGGCCTGGCCGCCTGGCAGTCAAAAACCAGCTTCTGTCGCAACTGCAGCAATCAGTCGCTGCTGCGGCGATGTGGACGGCGTGACCGTCGCCCAGACCCAGCATCTCGTCACACGTGGCCGCGCCAGTAGCCGCGACAATATCGGCAATTGCAGCTCCGCACGAGTACGGAGCTTTGCTTGTCAAAGTGTTTGCAGGGACAAAGGCTTTCGCGGGCCCACAGAGGCACTCATTCGACGGCCCAGTGTGGCCGCCACCTCCAGATCCAATTGCACACGCAGCGTCGTAGGGCAGGCGGTCGCGCCCGTTCATAGGGCCATGGTTCCCACACTCCAGGCTGAGCGAATGACCCTCGCAGTCGGCGCCAACTTGCAGGTGGACCGAGTGCCAACAATATCCTCCGACGCTGTGTTGATTCGTGCACGTGTAGCTCACCGTGCATGGCAATGACGCGTGGTCAACAAAGCGGATTGGGTGCGACGAGGAGATACCAACAATCAGATAATCGCCGGCACCAATCGACCACGGGTCCGCAACCCCGTCAAGTAGAAGCACACCATCTTCAGCGGAGACGACCGGAGAACTGCTTCGACGCAGGCAGCCATTGCTAGGCGCCGGTGGAGCAGATGGCGGTGATTGTGCGCATACACCCACCGTCGAAAGCTGGCCCAGGTATTGATCGTCGTAACCAATGTAACTGGCGCTCGTCGTGACATTCCAGCAGGGTTCTCGGCCCTGCTTCATAGCTCCACAAGTTGCACAACGCAACCACGTAGCTTCAAAATCTCCAGCGTTCTCGCCGGCTGTCACCATGATGCATCCTTGCAAGCATGAGTGGTACTGGTTTTCAGAGACCAGGTAGTCATCATTGCAGCAATCCCATGCGAGCGTTGCGCATTTCTGCTTGCACGCGGCACTCGCCATTGTTGGGGGCAGTCGGCCGGAATTCGCATTGCCATGGAGCGTAAAGTCGGAGAGTGTACGTAGCGTGAGGGTGAGCTTCGCCATCTCGGAGGGTATGCTACCCGAGAAGCGGTTGTCACCTAGTTCGAGATCGGCCAAGATGCTGAGCCTTCCGAGCGCGCTCGGAAGGCTCCCAGAGAGCCGGTTTTCGTACAAAGAGAGGGTGGTGAGTGTGTCTAATCGACCGATAAACTCTGGAACAGATCCGCTTAACGAATTTGCGCCGAGGCGAAGCTCGCCGGCCAGAACGCTCGTGAGAGTGCTCAGCTGATGCGGAATCGTCCCTGAGATGGAGTTGGATTCTACATGGAGCGTGGAAAGTGTGGAAATCAGCGCGAGCTCTGGGGGAAGCGTGCCGGTCAAGCCGTTGGCTGAAAGCTCGATCTCAACGAGAGAGGAAAGGGAAAAGCGCGGATCAGCCTCCTGGAAGGCGCCCCCGAGCGTGGAAAGGTCCCCCTTCAGGCTATTGTCTGGCAAGGACAGTCGGATTACTTCGCCGCACCCGTTGCACTCCGTCACACCAAACCAGGATCCGTGCTGCATAGGGTCGCATTCTGCAGCGATGCATGTGCCACACGGGTCGCCGTCTTCCCCGGCTTGCAACTGATCTGGATGGCTCACGCTGCCAGTCTCTACTCGCCGCAGCTCGAAGCCGTCCCACATTGTCATGGTCCCGTCCCAAGTATTTGCAATGCTCACTCCAACCTTCAGCGTCTGGTCTGATTCAGCGCTCATCGCTTGGGTCACGATGTGTGTCACACTCAGCTCAGTCCACTCATCTACAACGCAGACTGCGGACGCAGACGACTGCGTCATGCCATCTGCGTGATGACCGTCATTGGATGAGATTCTGATCGATGCGGGCGCAGGAGTGTGCGCAGCACGGCAGAAAGCTCGGAAAACGAAAGCATCCCCTTGCCGTGCGTCGGCTGACCAACCGCCGTGCTGTGGAAGCGCGTCCACATCGGTTGCAGTATGGCCATGGGCAGCGGCATAATGAGCCCCTGTTTGATTTTGAGAAGTGAATGCGAGGACGTAGGAGCCAGCGACGGCTTTCGGACTTGACATGACACGGAGGAAATCATCCACAGAGGAGGTTGCCCCGAAGCAAGGCGATTCTTGGCAAGCACCACTGAGGAAAGCAGGGAAGACAGGTGTTGATGGCGTGTCGGAGACGAGCCTGAAACATCCCAGCCCGTCCCCACCAACGGAGAGCCGTGAGCAAGCACGCCATGAGCTCTGGTCGCATCTTCCGACACTCGAGGAGGTCAGCAGCCCAACGCAAATGTCCTTGTGACGAATGCAGAGGCTCGCGGCTTGATTTAATGTCCCTGAGAAGGCCTCGTTGTGCAGCCCGAGAGCGAAGAGCGCAACAGAGCCATCCCCCCTGAGGCAGTCGCGGTTGGAACTGTCAAAGCCCGAGGAAAGGTCCTCATCAATGACTGAGGACTCTTCCTCATTCTGCATCGTCCCACGAGTAAGCAGATTCGGTTCATGCCGCCAGTTGGCGCTGTTGACCCACTCCGCTCCCATCGTGTCCTCGTACAGGGCAAAGAGCAAGGCCGCTGTGCTTGCCTTGCGAAGCCGCGATGTGGCGCCACATACCTCACCTGCGCATTGAGTAGAACACGCGTCCCACACACTGGCCCAATCCCTCCGGCTTGAAAGAGCTTCCAGTAGTGGTACGTCCAGCGTGGTGCCGTTGAGCCCAACCCGGAACCGGTTGCCATGAGACGTGCCGACCAGTTGTGCAGCTCTGGCAGCTACGTCAGCGGCGGCAGCCGCCTCGACCCACGCAGCGTAGCCGCATGCCATAAGCTTGGGCTCGCCTTCAACATATGACCCGAACAGATTAAAGGCGCACAGCTCGCCAGGCTCGAAGCACAGTGCAGACTGACAGCGGCAATCATCGAAGGCAATGTAATCGCACGGGTCCGCGGGATCTCCAATTCTTTTGGAAGGTGCCAAAGCCGTATGTGGAACAAATCGGTACGTCTTCCAATTGCCATCTGAGTGCATGCCGGTGCAGTCACCGTTGGGCTCAGAAGCGCACAGGCAAATCCCCGCACTGAAAGAGATTATTGATCCGCTTTTGGCGCACCCGCTGGTGAGTACGGCCATCGTATGGCACATTGCAGCCGTTGCAGCTGATGGCCAAGCGTAAGGATTGTCCGGGCCATTGATATAGTAGAAGCCCTCGCAAATTCCATCGGCCAACCACACGAGCTCTCCGCGAGAGGCGTTGATGGCAGCCATATGAGCTTGAGCTGTTGGTGGAGGTGGCGGAGGCTCGGGGGCTGGCGGTGAAGGGAACGGCAGTGGAGCGTGACAGAAGCACAATCGACGCGTGTTTGCACGCCCTGTTCTGATCAGTCCGCAGTCATAGTTCTCTATGTCCTGAGACCCAGACTCGGCAGGATGGTACACATTGTTGGTGGCAGTGTTGAATTCGGGGATGCCCAGCTGGGGCGCACCACAGGTCCCGGCAGGTACTCGGTAGCGCGCCACAATGGCCGCAACTTCCTCGCACTGGTCAACCTCGGTGTTGTGCAGCCGGAGCTGCGCCTCTGTGCAGACCAGGCCAACTGCAGCGCAGGCTTGGTGGCAGCTCTCGCCAAGGAGCCCAGCGTGCCATCCAGCCATATTCATGTCTCCTGGTGAGTGTGGCGTACTGCCACGGTCATTGCCATCCGACGGCAGGCCACTGCAAGCTCCAGCTCCGTCGCCATCTTCATCGCTGACTTCCGCGCCCCCGAGACAAGAGAGACAGTCATTGTCGCTCGGTCCATCACACGTGCAGCAGCTTGAGTGGCAGGCGCCAACCGCGTCGCACGATATCTCACCAGTATCACCACCCCCCTCAGACCAGCCGGCTCGTTGAGCATCACCCGCCCCTTCCCGAAAGGCCCGGTCAAGACATACACCAGCCATCGAACCAAGCAGGCCTCCAAAGTCCGACTGCGGGTAGTCGTAACCAGCGTCGCCGGCCCACGACAAGTAGTGGATAGCTCGTAGGACGCCGGTCGAAGCAAAGTACGATTGCACTGGAGAGTGCGGGAGTGGGCGCGGTAATCTGGCAAATATGAGGAGACTGCCCCCGGAACTCCATGTGCTACGGAAGTCGGCACACGGCGGCAAGGAGCAATCCATTACACCGCCTTCGCAACACATCGAGTGCACACCATCTGCAAAGAAATTAGAGCCATCGCACGAGGCTGGCACAGCTATGCCCCCAAGGCCACTGCAAGTTCCGTCGCCGTCGCCATCGCCATCGTCGATGGCCGCGCCCCCTGGGCATGAAAGACAGTCGTTCTCGCTTGGTCCAGAACACGTGCAACAGCTCGCGTGGCAGGCACTGTCACACCCTGTCTCGGACCCCGAACGTATCGACTCACGATGAGATCGGCAGCACTGGCCCAAGTTGACCCCAAATGCGTATGGGTGGCTGGCTGGGCAAATGCCGGCAGTTTGCCCGTAGTTGGCGCACCGTCGAGCCGGGCATGGCACAAAATCGTCCCGCTCGCAGCACGTGCTTTGCACGCCGTCGTCAAAGAAGACCGAGCCGTCACACGCCGCGGGTTGGATGGCTGGAGCTTGCTCACTGTCATTGGCCTCGATGCGTGTTGCACAGCATCGGGCCATGTTGAATCCAAACGCATGCGGGTGTGACGCTGGACAACTTCCTATGCTGCCCTGCAGCGAGCATGCGGTGTGTAGCGTGCAGGACCTCGCGAGCGAGGAGAGGAGAGCCGCCTGCACCCGATAGAATAGGCAATCGGCATCGGCAAGGCACGCTGATGCGCAGCGCGCAGTGGTAAATTGTCCTGGTGCCACAAGCGTCGCGGCCTTCATAGAGCCATACGCGGAAGCTGGCACGAGCCGAAATGTCATGGCCTGAAGCTCATCGGTGAGTGAAGCTGAAAGCCATCTGCTGTGGGCTCCGCCGCATTCGCCCCACGAAACTTGACAGAAGGATACGTGTTCTCTGCTCAGCGTTGTGAGAATGATCTCGTCATTTGTGACGTGAGTCACGCGCAGTGGTAGTGCCTCCTCTCTGGTGCAGGAGGAGTGCATGAATTGTAAGGCAGGCCTTGATTCCTCGTCTTTAGCAGATCGGCAGACGTAGCCGTCATACCCGTCGGAGCAAGCACCGCCAGGGCAGTCTCCCTGCCAGATGTTGCGCAATACGTACACATTCCTGGCGCCGTCGACCTTCTCAAATCGAGTCGGCATCGCAAGTTCTGTGGCCTCGAGAGCAGCGCTCAACCACCGAAAACGCCCTACTCTCGAGGACGGTGGTCGATCCGTATTTGGCCCCGGGTAGGCGAACGAGATGTACGTCATGACAGGGTGCCGGGCGTCGACCATCGTGTTAAGAAGCAGCTTGGCCTGGTTGTCAAGCGGGTGATCATCGTTATTGGCGCCGGAAAGCAGCCCAAATGCATCACCTTGAGCAACACCGGCGTGACTGCCCTCGCAATGATGGACGCTGTCGTACATGTGCTGGCATTTGCCATGGCGAGAGTACAGCCAGCCACAGCAGGGCAGTAGGGCACGCTTAGACAGAGCATTGCAGGACAACCAGCATTGCTCCCACGTGCTCATCGTTCGCGTGCCTTCTGGCGGCGCTGAACCAGGCGATACGCGCCCATGATGAATTGTGGCAAGGGTGTAGCCGCTGCTCCAGACGACCCGCCCTTGCTCCTGGCAGTCAAGTACCTCGCTCGAGTGTGTCTGAAACGCTTGTGTATCAGAGGCATCAGATGCGGACGCCACCGATTCGGCAAAGTGTGATGAGAGGTTGAAGGAGTTCATGGGTCGATGCAGGCCAAACGCAGCAAAGCCGGCGTCGCCTAAAGTACGCGCTTGTAGGTAGCTCATTGCGTCCCACATCTCTGAGTCGGACAGCTCACGCTCCCACACCATCACCTCTGCAATCGCAAAGTCACCAAAGGACGCCTTGATACCGTTGACGAGCAGCTGCGAGCCGTCATTCACCTGTCCCGCTCGGTGGCCATTTGTCCTGTCGAAGCCGTTGACGAGAGTCCGAGCCAACGCTCCTGTCCGAGTGCACTGCAGCACCCAATCCGTGTTCGGGTGAACGCTGCCCACGCGGGTAGTGATGTCACCGTGCATGTGTGCCACTCCCGCTTGCCCATCGGCGTGGCCATGCCACCACACGGGGTCCGATGAAGCCAGGATAACGCTGGCAGTGGACGTAGTGTACCGCGTTAGTGAGCAGATTGTGCTGCGTGCACGGAGAATGGCACCGAAGCTGAAGGTATCGCTGCTTTCTCCAAAAAGCGAGGTCACTGCCTGTGTTGCACCATGGCCTCCCGCAGAGGTGACCTGGACGGGTTTCGTGACACCGGCCGCCTGGTCGGAACCGGCGAGGGTTGCGACTTCTCCACAGCCGCTCCCCGTATCGTGTTTGAGGCGGCACACCTCAGAAACACGATCGTGCACCCAACCGCAGCAGCGCTCCAACGAAAGGCCGGCCCTCTGGCGGCATGATTCATAGCACTTCTCCCAAATGGTCGCTGCGATCAGCTCTGTCTCTTTACCGGTGTCAACTAAATCACCTCCTTCCACGTACCCGCTGGGACCACCACGCGTGAACCTGCCGAGCCAGCCGTGCCCTGATGCATCCGGCCAGGTCGCCGCGTCGTTGTCGAAACCACCCTGCTGAAACCACCCATAGAGGCGCCCTGGGGGATGCACCTTTCTCCCCTCAGACGCAATCAGCGCCAGCATGCCGTTGATGGTTGGTTGGAGAACTACACCACAAGGCCAAAGCCCGGAAACATCTGCGACCAGGCCCTCATTGTCCCGCGGAGGCGAACGTGAATCTGCCACGATGGATGGGCCCGAGGGCACAGACACGTCTATCCAGTAAAACGACGACGTCCCCGGCTGCGTCAGCACAAGAATTGTGTCATGGATGGCAATAGCAGGGCGGTGGGTCGGGTAGCCTGAGCGCAGGCCCGCATCAGTCGCATAGCCCATCCCGTATCTGTTTACGGCAGCACCCGCCGCTTCTTCCTGGTATGTACCGCTGCCATGGAGCACCCCGACAATCGTGGGCGAGCTGGGCGCAGTCACGTCCACCACCCGCAACAACACATACCAGGGCCTGCTTGCATGCGAGCCGACATATGCGTAGTTGCCACCCAAGGCGACGCATGAAAAGGGCGAGCTCTCCACTTCGCTTTGTCCGGCAAAACCGACGACCGTGGGGTTGCTGGGCTCCGAGATGTCTACGACCACGAGGGTGTGGGCTACGCTTCGCATGGCCGGCTGCGACAGGCCGCCAAGCCCTGTCGTGACGTATGCGTAGCCGTCGCTCACCTGGTCGGTGCCGAGCAGAGCTTCGGGTCAGAGCAAGCGTTTGGGACAGGCGGGCTACGGGTCTCTACAAGGTCATTTCGTAAGCATGTGTGCTGTTTCGTGCATGTGGTATTCTGCAGTCCACGCACCGCGATATCATTGGGATGTTGCAAGTTGGCATGGTCGGTGACAAACCCAATCATTGTTGGGCGAGTTGCTGACCCTATATCAACGACAGCGAGTGACGCTGGAGAGTGCGCCGCCCTAGGCCCGCAAATGTAAGCAAGATAGTTCATACTGCTATCCTCATTCCCTGCTCCATTGCCGTTCAGCCGAATTGTGATGCTGGCATTCCCTGGCTCCAAGGAGAAAGATCTCTCAAAAACGCGACCGGGACCGAATGTGTAGGCAGAATCTGCAGGGGCGCCAAACGAACTGGTGTCAATGGTTGCGCCTTCCATTGAAGTGACACTCCAGTCTGAACTCCACATCCCAAAGCCGTGGTGATGAGAGCCGGTGAGGCCTATGGAGCTGCCGCTGGCTGTGTCGTGGTCCGTAGACATGGTGCTGCTGAAACCCGGAAAGTCAAGGTAAACCGTCACCTCAGAGCTATTAGAGACCCGGATGGTGTACTGCACACTGGTGGCGTCCGTTGTCATCCTCGCATTCGAGCCCAAGATGTACTTGCAATTATCAGGTATCAATGCCTCGCCAAGGCTCGCAAATCTCCAGTCATTATCAGAGAAGACATTGTCACCAACCTGTACAGCACCCTGCACCGACAATTCCCCACTCAAGTCGCTGGCCGTGACCACCGTGTCAGGAAGTAGCATGTCGTGTGAGGGCACAGCAATACCACAGGTGACAAGTGCGTGCGCCCCGCTCAGTGCCAAGCCCGTGGGCCCGCATGAGTTGCCCTCGGTGCCACTGAGGTTCGGCGCTTCAACGTTGCCGTCTGCATCTCTGTCACTGTGTGACTCGTGGCGTGTGAGTCTGACGGGCGCAAAGCCCACGACGGATGGTGCGGATGGATCGGTGACGTCCACCACAGCTAGCCCGCCCACCGACTCTGATGATAGTGCGACCATGACGTGGCTGCCGCGCAACGACACTCCGTACGCGCCTTCGATTCGATCTACCGAGCCAATGAGCTGGGGCCGATCGGGAGAAGAAACGTCCAACACCTCAAGACTGCCGCTTTGCCGTCCAGCGATGTAGACGAAATTTCCGTTCGCTGCGACGCCCCGGTTATATGCGCCCAGCGTTGCGCGACCGACCAAAGCAACGTGCGGCAAATGCGCGAGTTGATCAGTAAAGCGGTGCTGAGCCATGTGGAAAGAGCTAGTCTGAAAGTCGATCCAGGCCATGTCTACCCTACCGTCGCCTGAGGCGCGTGCCCGGATCGCACGCGGCTCCGAGCTGACGCTGTCATCAGGATCGGCCATGGTCGCCAAGACGATGGTTGGCGCAGAGGGAACACTTACATCGATGACGACAATCCTGTGCTCATCATTCGATGCAACGTAGACGTACTCTCCGGCAACATCGAGTGTATAGCTTTGTCCGAGTAGAACGTCTTCGGCAAAACCAGCGATGGTCGGGCTCAACGGAAACGTCACGTCGACGATGAAGAGGCGGACGTCGTTTTGCGAGGACGCGGGGCTCATGTACAGGAAGTTCTTACCCACGGCCCACTCGGGCGCTAAATCGTTGTCACTGTCCCTGCGCAGGTCTGCATGAAGATAATGAGCCACTGTTGGTGCGGTCGCATCTGAGATGTGCACCACCGCAATCTTTTGGCTCTCGCTGCCGGCGCACGCCATGTAGGCGTAGTCTATGTGACTGGTGTCCAGGGCGAGCGAGACCGCAGTCTGACATCCTTTCTGAATAAGCCTTCCAGTGACTGTCGGATTGGTTGGATCAGCAATGCTGATGATGATTAGGGCCGCCTGCTCATGGGAGGAGGTTACGTACGCGAAGTCTCCGCGGACGGCCACATCTTGGCCAGGCGCCGTCGTAGTAACAGCGCCGCAAAGCGTCGGTGCCCATGGCGCGGAGACATCAATGACGGCAAGAACTCCCTCAGTATCTCCGCCACTCTTTCGTCGCGTCTGATACACGTAATGCCCGTGCTTCGCAAGCTTGCCTGGATATTCGGTCGGGCCGTCCATGTCGACATTTCCAATAATATTTGGACCTGCGGCGTCAAACATGTCCACAACAACCGTGCCTTGAGACTTGAGAGTGGCTATGTATGCGTAGCCATCATCTAACTTGAGATCAGTGGGCCGTAACATCCGCACACCGTCCTCAAAACTGCTCGGAGCGAAAGATCTTGAGCCACCGTTGCTGCACGGCGGGGAGTCATACAGCGCACTTGCCTCCGCATCGCGGAACGCGTCCGAGTCGCCGCACCGTCCACTGCCCTCGTTACAGAACCCGAAGGCTGGGTTCATCGCGCAGTCACAGTTGGCATTCCCAAACAAAGGCCCACACCGCCCGCGCATCACAACTTCGTTGTCGTGCACCAAGTGGGACGTGCCCGACGGGACGGGCCCGGGTGATAATTGCGTACTGACTGGAGATGCTCCATGGCCCGTTGCAATCGCGTGAAGCAGCTTGTCAAAGCTCTCCTGGGAGATCAGGCTCTGCAGACTCGGCGTGCCATGTGGCGGCAGTGACTGGTGTTCCAGCGCAGTCCACCTTACGTAGTATACCCACTGGCCACTCTTCTTCGCCAATTCCTGAGGAGTGCGGGACAGAACGATTGCGTGATCCTCACTCACGGTGTCGCTCTTCGCGTCATTTGAGCCGGATGAGGCGTGGCGCCTCGCCGGAGCACCCACGGTAATCATCATATCACTGACGCTCGTGGCCGTTGGGAACTTACTCAGGATGCGCCTGCCGTAGCCGTACATTGTGGCGCCTGATGTGGGGTCCACAACTGGCGCGGTCTCAATGTACCCGCTCGCTGAAGCAGTTGGCCAGTGGGCGTTGTCACTGAAGGATGCCGACGTCTTCAGCCCGTCGAGCTGGCCACTCGCCGAGTAGAAACCGGCCACGAAAAAGGCGACAGGGGTGTCCGTTTTGCACGTGAAGTAAGTGACATCCGCTGGGGAAAGGGACCAGACCCCAATCCCAGCTGCGTCGCTGGGCGCAAAAACCACAGTGCCATCCCCTGCCACAGATGCACCACCAAAACCAAGCGTACCACCGCTCATCGAGCCAAGTGAAAATCTGGTGCATGGCTTGTTCTCGCAGAGCTTGGGTGCTGATACGTCACTGTCAGAACTGGGCGTGCTTCTCATTGCTACACGCCCAAAGGCGCTGGTGGCGACTTCAAAGACGCCTACTTGACCGGCATGCAGTGGTGCAAAGACTATGTGTCCGCTACTGAGTGCGACCGCAGCACTAAACATGGACGATGCCCACGCAAATCGCCAGTCTACAACAGAGTCCAAATCCACCTGGCAAGGAGCAGCATTCAGGTCAAGGAAAGGGCTCAATTGAAAAAATATGCGCGCGTGCAGTAGCTCCGCGTGGGTGCGGTGCGGGTCGGCTGGTGCACCTGATTCTGACGGTTTGATATGGCAGCTGTCCACATGGTGCTGAAGATAGGGTCATATACGCCCACAGCGTCCCCGAGCGGAGCAAAGACAACTAAGCCATTGCTTGCGGTCGTCGCGTCCACAAATTTTGCATCAGCATGCATTGTAGCACTGATGTCAACGTAGGAGAACGAATCTGTGGACGGATCAAAGACACCCACACCGTCTGCGTTGTACGGCGCAAAAATCACGAGCCCGTTGCTGAGAGCTGTGGCGCCGCAGAACCTGGCGGTTGTGCTGACGGTGCCGCTGATGTTGATGAGCCAGAAGTTGTTGCTGGCCGGATCAAAGACGCCTACGCCCGTTGCACTAAATGGCGCAAAGATGGTGAGGCCGCGGCCACCGGTTGCTGCGCCCATGAATTTAGGCGTATCAGGTGTGCCGGGGTCAGCATACATTGTAGAACTAATATCCAGGTACCAAAAGGTGCTCAAAGCCGAGTGGAAAACGCCAATGCCGTTTGAAAGCGCCGGTGCAAAGATCACAAGACCTTCTTTCGCTGCAGCCGCCCT
>Ga0115006_10001865_pt1 | contig 13535 bp, 13 predicted proteins | sample ArcOceMetagenome_3_FD_88943 | JGI IMG/M metagenome (GOLD analysis project Ga0115006, IMG submission 88943) | Marine eukaryotic phytoplankton communities from Arctic Ocean - Arctic Ocean- Svalbard ARC20M Metagenome | ecosystem: Environmental > Aquatic > Marine > Oceanic | place: Arctic Ocean...
ATTCCGGCCTTTCAACATCGCTGACAAGGCCTCCCCCGTAGCCGCTCCCGCCCCCGGGGTCACTTCACGGTCAGCCCGCGGTCAGCTCTGCACGAACACGGTCGAATCCCGCGAGCCGGGCCATACCATACCTGCGAGGGAGGCGTGCCGCCCGCCACAGCAGTAAGGGGCTGTCCCTGTTGTGTCGTCGTGAATGGGATTTTAAGCACGGCAGGTGCTCGACGGGCCGGCCCCGTCGCTGTCGCGGCCCACGTCGGACCGTCAGCGCTTCCTCGGGCTAGTGGGCGGCTACAGCGCATACAACAGCAGCGTGAGCGTGCGGCTGCTGCCGCTGCGCCTGGCAGCGGCGTGGACCAACTTCCTCCGCGGCAGGCAGCGCGAGATCGCTGCTAGCTTACCATCGAGCTACTCACTTACCAGCTTACCAGCGAGCTACCTACTCACCATGCACTTACCAACTACTTACGATCGTACAGGCAGCGCGAGTTCCCGCCGATCACGCGCTCCATGGTGGCCGTGGCCGCCACGTACAACCTGCAGAAGTTCTTCCTGTACGACAGCCAGAGCGGCGAGCTCTTCGTCTGCCCCGCCCGCGTCGAGTCGGGGCCACTGCTGCGCGCCGTGCCCGCGGCGACGCCGCGCGGCGACGACCTGCTCGCTTGGTTCGAGGAGCTGAGCCGCAGGTGCGAGGGCGGCCTCTACGGTGTGGAGCCTATCTCGCCAGACATCCCCTCGAGCGTCGGTCTCTCGCTCTTCCCGCGCGCCGGCCCCGCCCTCGCCCGCGCCGTCACGCGCGGCGTCGAGGTGGTCGCCTCCGCCGTCTTCGCGCCCGAGCAAGGCTCCTGCATCTACTCGATCCGCGTCCGGCTGCTGCGCGCGGCGGAGGGCGGCCTCTCCCCCCAGGTACACACAGTAAGTGCATAGTGCATGGCAGGTGCAGAGGCTCTCCCCAGGAGCATTGCCTATTCGAGCCCACATTATGAAGCCCTCCTCCCCCTCCCACTCTCCCCCCCCCAGGAGCGCGGCTTCGAGACCTGCCAGCTGCACTCGCGCCACTGGCATCTGATGGACGAGCACGGGCAAGGCGAGCAGGCATGTCGTACAGTGAGGCCTGCAGTAAGTGTAGTGAGCAGGTGTACGGTGACGTAGGATAGTGAGTAAGTATGCATGGCCGCGCTTCCTACGGCCCTACTTACTATGGCTCTGATCACTATCCAGGTGCACGGCGACGGCGTGGTCGGCTGCTACCCGCTGCTACGCGACGGCGGCTACCGCGACGACCGCCAGTCGCAATACTCCTCCGCAGTGGGCGAGGGGGAGGAGTGCGCGGGCATCTTCATCTACCAGGTAAGTGCATAGTGAGTGAGGTAGGGTGAGTGGGTAGAGATGAGCTGCGTATTGCTCACTCACTACCAGCCGACGAGCTAGCTAGCTAGCTACCCACTCACTCACTCACCCACCCACTCACTATACTCGTCAGTCGATGAGCGGCCGGGGTGGCATGCGCTCCTTCGGCGGCGAGCTCAGCTTCGTGCCTGGCTCGCTCGCCGAGCCAACCGGCGAGGAGTTCAACGTGACGGTGGCGCGCTTCCCGCTGAGCGACGGCAGCGAGGCCGACCGCTACATCTTCTGAGGTGCGACCATGGATGCTTCCACCCCCGCCTAGGCGCGATGGATCCAAGAACCGGGGCACCCACCCACCGATCCACCTGGGGTCTCCGTGCACCATGCCGACAGTGCGCGGACTTGTTGTTCGGTGTGAGTTTGTAACAGCTATGTATCCACCCATCTCGTAGGCGTCACGGTGTGAATAAGGTGCGCGCCGATAGCCAGCTGTTACGTGCATCACTTGAATCTATATAGGCCAGCCCACGCCACTCGCCAGGACCCAGGTGCGCATGTGGTGCGGAAAAATGTCCGCCGCGGGGTTATTCTCCCTGACCGCGTGTACTTACCTGTCTACCCCCTTCACTGACGCGATAAGAAATGCCTGTGGGCATGTATGCCACGGGGCATGTGCTAATCTCGCGGGCAGGCCACTTGGGGCCTTCACGCAGAGGCGCCGTTCTGGTAATCTTTCACCGCGCGAGCACTGGACGCGAGCACCTCCTGTGGCGAGCACCAGTGTCGCCGCAGCTTTTCTCAAGAACGAGGGTGTTAGTACACTCGCTTCAGCCACGACGCTCAGAGCGAAGAGGCGTGATTCACCATGGCGGTCCCGTGGGACGTGATCAACAGTGGCCTCGTCCTCGACGACGAGCTCGCTGATCCGCGGCGGCTCGCCGAGGTCCGCACCGCGTACGACCCGCACCTCGTGCTTGGACTCGAGCAGGATGCGACTGCGGAGGCGGTCCGCACTGCTTTCCGCAGCCTCGCCCGACAGCACCACCCAGATCGCGGCGGCGATGTGGTGCAGTTCCAACGGATCCAGGCGGCGCACGACGCGCTGGTCGGCGTGGGCTCCGACGCCGGCTCCGTGCTGCCCTTTGGCTGCGCCCAGTGCCCATCACGCGGAGGCAACTCCGCCTCGCGCAAGGATGTCGTGCGCTGCATCCTGGTGGCTCCGGACTGGGGCTGGCTCACCCTCGACGAGAAACAGGCGCTGGTCATCACCGCCGAGGGCCAGCGCGTCGTGGCCGAGGCACCGCCAGGCGTGACGCTCCTCTGCTGCTGCTTCCTTGAGGAGCGGCGGCGCGTCGCCGTCGGCGGCAGCAAGGGCTACCTCCTCGTGATCTCGCTCGACGCAGCCGCGGCCCCACCGACGCAGCTGCCGCTGGGCACAGCCGCGCCGGTCCTCGCCCTCGCCGCGCCCGAGTGGACCGACCAGTCGCCGTACCTGTTTGCGTCGGTCGACGGCGATGTCTTGGCCATCGACCTCGACGACGGCAGCGTCCTGTGCTCGCTCGGTGAGAGGGCGGCGCTGCGTGCCGAGGCGCTGCTCTGCGCGCGCGTCCCGCTGGTTAGCGAGCCGGCGGAGGAGGAGGCCTTCCCGCCCGAGCCCTTGCTGCTCGCGGCGGGCGGCGACGCGGCCGACGGCACAGCGGGCCGGCTGAGCTTGCTGCGCGCGCGCGCGCCATGCGCCGACGGCGACGCCGACGGCGCCGAGCTCGTGTGGCAGGCGGAGCACGAGCTGCCCATCTTTGCTATGGCCTTGGCACCGCCGCCGCCAGCCGCCGCAGTCGAGGACGAGGCTGTTGACGCGGAGGCGCCGCCGCTGCTGCTCGCGGCGGCGTCCGGCACGGTGGTGACGTTGCACGACGCTTCCACCGGCGCGGCGCTGCGGCGGCTCGCCGCGGGGCGCGACGGCCTGCTCAACGCGCTCGCCTTCAGCCCGTGCGGCCGCTGCCTGCTCGCTGCGGGCTCCTCGGAGGTGGTGCACGCACGCCCTCCATGTGCAAACCCCAGCCCTCACCCTCACCCTCACCCTCGCCAGGTGGTGCACGCCTTCCACGTGCCCGCGGGCACGCGCCGCGCGGTGGTGCGCCTCACGCGCTCCGGCTGGAGCGGCGGGCTCAACACCGCCACCATCAACGCGCTCGCCTTTGTGGGCGAGGGCGGCTTTCTCAGTGGCGGGTACGACGCGGCACTCACGCGCTGGCAGCTCGAGCCACCGGCGACGCGCGACGCGCCCGAGCTGAGCTCGCTCTCAGTAGAGGAGCTGCGCAACCTCATCCGCAGGCTGGCCGGTCGACACTGACACTGCGCGGCTTGGGCTCTCTGACTGCGGTAGCCCCCCGAGGCTGCCATCGGCACCGGCACGGGAGGCATTTGCTCGCCCCTACGCGCACCGGCTCACGGCTCGCCTCAGCGCAGCCTCAGGCCTTCGGAGGCCTCCAGTGGTGCCTTGGCTGCCGCCCGGCGTGGCCGCATGGCGAGGCTTCGGTCTTCCACCCCCAGGCAAGGCGGGGCTCTCTGATGCCGGCTGCCTCGAGAAGCGCGAGCTATGCGAGCGTGCGGCGGTGGCGCGGCAGCGGCTCACGACGGCGGCGGCGGCGGAGTTGGATGCAGAGGACGCGGAGGCGCTGGCAGGACGCCTCAGTACTTTAAGATAATCTCCTCTTGATCAGTGCTTTGTTTTTAAGAATAAGAGGATGGCGTTTTGTCGCCCGTTCGCCCCCCCTTGAGGAAAGAGACATCCTTGAGGACCGACATTTGACCTGACGCGATGGCTCGCTTGGGGCCACATTTCTTCTATGAGGGCTCGTTTCTGCCGGCATCGCCGTCTAAGCAGCCTGTGTCTCCGTTGAGTCTCCGCGCCCAGGCCTCCGCGCTCGCCAACAATATCAGGCTTCGGGCTCAAGCAGCGTTCGTTGCGTGGCAAAGCGAGCCCTGCACAGCGCTCGTCACGATGGAGCTGCGCAGTCGCAGATCGCCGAGGTCTCGCAGCCCCTCCTCTCGCAGCCCAGCCGCCCCACCGATCGAGTCCCGGGGCAAGGTCGGCTTGTCCGCCACACTCGTCGGAGTCGGGCTTTTCCTAATGACGATTCTGCCGTCCGCCAAGAGCCTGTCGGCGGCTGCGGACCACTGCAACCTGCCGGATCATTGCCACATGCGTGTGCCGTCTCTGAGCGCCTCGGAAGACATCGCTGCCCTCGAGGCGGCGGCAACGTGGCACCAGGCAGTGGCGTCGGCGGCGGAGGCCCGCCTGGTATCGGCTGAGGCGGCGGTGACGTGGCACCAGGCGGCGGCAGAGGCGGCGGCAGAGGCGGCTGAGTCCCAGCTCACGTCGACTAAGGCGGAGGCGGCACGGCTCGAGGTGCTGCTCCAATACACGTCGACCCGCCTGGGCGAGGAGCGGCAGCAGACGCAGCGCAGGCAGCGAGACGAGGCCGAGCAGTGCGAGGCGGCCGTGGCGGCCAAGGGAGAGGAGTGGGCGGCGAGCGTGGCGGCGAGCGAGACCGCGCTGGCGCAGGGCGAGGCACGGTGGGTGGAGGGCGAGGCACGGTGGGCGGAGGAGGCGGCCAGTTGGGCGGGGGAACGGTCGGAGCTCCTTGCTACCCTTGCTGCGACGGAGGAGCTGTCGGTGCGCGGCGCGGAGTCGCTCGCTCGCTGCGAGGGCGCTACGCAGGTCGGCAGCCTCGCCCAATCAAACCCAACAAACAGCCACCGAACCTTTCGAGCACATGCTTCGAAGCCCCAGAGCTCACCCTGAGGCTCCGAGCGCTTCCCCGGAGCCGACCCTGCTGACCCTCCCACCTCACCTGCGCCAGGAGGGGACCGAGGCGCAGGAAGCACAGCAGGGCGGAGAGGCGGCGCGCCTCATCCTCCGCATCGACGAGAATGGAGAGTTCCAGCAAGTTAGCACCGAGGGGACTGCGGCGCAGGCGGCGCAGGCGGGCGGAGAGGCGGCGCGCCTCATCCTCCGCATCGATGAGAATGGAGAGTTCCAGCAAGTTGGCGACGCTGAAGCCAGGGCCCATCGGCTACAGCTGCGCGAGGCGACGGCAAGGTGGCTGCAAGGCCTGCCTGAGCTGGCGCCCGCCGCCGAGGACATCTCTCTCGCCACCGACGCCAACGCCAACGCCAACGCCGAGGCCGAGGCCGAGGCGGGCGGCGCGGCGGGCGGCAAGGGCGCGGCGGGCTTGGGCTTGGCAGTGCTCCTGGCCGCGGTGGGGTGGGTGGCTGCGGTGCTCGCTGGCGTGGGCCTGTGGCGGCGGGTGGCGGCGCTCGACGAGATGGAGCGGAGAAGTCTCCTCGTGGCGGAGAAGTCGGAGCTGCGCTCGTGCCGCCACCTGCTCGAGACCGAGCGTGCGGCTGCGGAGAGCCCCCTCGAGCCTTGCACGGTGGAGGCAGAGGCGGAAGTGGAAGTGGAGGCGGAGGTGGAGGCGGCGGAGACGGAGGCAGCGGAGGCGGAGCGCCGCCGTCTCGAGGCGGATCTCACAGCACATCTCGAGGCGGAGATCGAGGCGCGCGCCGTGGCGCTCGAGGAGCTGCGCGAGGCGTCGGAGGCCAAGTGTGCGGCGGCGCTGGTGGCGGAGATCGAGGCGCGAGCGGAGGCGGCGCAGGCTGCGGCTCGCGAGGGTGCGGCGCGCGCGGCGCACGACGTGCTCGAGGCGGTGGCGGAGGCGGCGGAGGCGGAGCGTGCGACGGCGGTGGCGCGCGCCGAGGATGCCGAGGCGCGTGCGGGGGCGGCGGCGAGCGCAGCCGTCGACCGGGCGGAGTCTGTGGCCAAGGAGTCGGCGGTACTCGCTGCGGCTGTCGCGGCGGCGGCGGCGCGCGCGGACGCGGCGGAGGAGGAGGCGGAGCGATCGCAGGCGGCGGTGCAACAGGAGTTGGCGGCGGCGCTCGCCCAGGTTGTCCGAGTGGTGGGCGCGCCGACGGCGGCCGCGGCGGTCGGCTTGCTGTCACCGCGCCTCGCGGCGCTCTCACCGCGCCTCGCGGCGCTCTCGCCGCCGCCGGGCGGCGCCGCGAGCCCCGGCATGGGAGAGGCGTGGTGGCGCGAGTTCGAGGCCTCCTACGACCGCAGCGGCGCCACGCCGCCAGGGCCAACGGGCGCCACCGACGCGTCGCTCGCGCCGCTATCGGCGCGGCGGCTGGTGCGTACGCTATCCGGCGCGGGGTCCAGGGATCTGGTTGTAGCGGCCAAGCCGCCGCCCGACACGGGATCCGACAAGGAGAATGGGGGCGCACCGCGCGCCGCGGATGCCGCCGCGCCTCCCCCGCCTCCTGGCGTCGCGTCGTCCCCGGAGGACTCGGACTCTTCTTCGGACTCGTCCTCCTCTGCGGATGCGTCGCCGCACCCCGCTTCCCCTTCGTCCGACGCGCCGCCCGCCTCGCCGCCGCTGCCAGCCTTGCTGCCGCTGCCGCCTGTGGGCGGCTACACGCCCCTCGCCGCCGCCACCGCCGCCGCCGCCGCCGCAATCGCCGCGGCCGCCGGCGGCGGCGAGACGGCGCTCGAGGTTGCAGCTCACGGGCCTGCGGCGACTGCGCAGTCGAGCTGGGGCTCGTGCATCTCCCACCTCTCCGAGGAGGACTCGCAGGAGCTGTGGCACGCCATGCTCTTCGACCTCGCCAACATCTGGCAGGCACGCAGCAGTAGTGACGAAACCCGCGCACGCACCCCCACGTGCAGCCCGTGCACCCCCACCGACCGCCTACCCGATCGCCACTCATCAACGCCGGAGCTACTGAGCTGCGAGAGCGACCCCACCGCCCCATACCAACCTCCACCCCCTCCCTTCGCCCGCCCCGCGTGCTCTCCCACCGACCTCTGACCTTCCGCTTGTATCTCGCCCAGGAGCTACGCGCGCTGCCAGGCATGATCAGCCAGCGTCGCGAGGCCGAGGTGCGTACGCTGGAGGCGCTGCTCTGTCACCCACACGGCTTCCCCGCAGCAGCGTCGGCCTCCTCGCACGCGTCCCCTCTCGCGACGGCCGCCGCCCTTGGCCGTGGCGCGGTGACGACCACAGCGGCGACCACGCCCACCGCACTGGCCACGCCCGCTGCGGCGGCGCGGTGCAGCGCGCATGGCGCACCCAGCCCTTGGGCGGAGGTGTACGTGCCCTTCACCGCCTCGAGGCCGGTGGCGGCGTCCAGGCTGACCACGCCCGCTCCGGATACGCGCCCCCCTCTAGCCAGCCTTGCCCCCGCCGCCGACCTGATGTTCGCCGACCTACCGGCCTCGACGGCGGCGGCGGCGGCGGCGGCGGACGACCAGCACGATCCCAAGCCGCCGCCCGAGTCCCACGTGGCGGCGGCGCTCGGCGGCGCGGGCGGCAGCGCAAGCGGCGGCGCAAGCGGCGGCGCAAGCGGCGGCGCAAGCGGCAGCGCGGGCGGTGTTGACAGCGCGCCGCAGCGCACGCTGCCCGGCGCCTTCTTGCCAGCGGGCTTCGAGCCCACCTCGCCCAACACGCTCTTCGGCGAGCTCAAGAAGCACAAGGCCGAGGAGCACAAGGCCGAGGAGCACAAGGCCGAGGCCTCGGAGCTCACAGCGGAGCCTCCTCCGCCGGCGTCGGTGGGGCCCGGCATACCAGGAGGCGCGGCGGCACCGGCGGCGGGTGCGGCGGGTGCGGCGGGTGCGGCGGGCGTTCTCTCGCTCTGCCCTGCCGCCGAGGTGGCGAGCTTCGAGGTGGCGAGCCGCGGCGGTGCACAGCGTGCGCAGGAGGCGCGGCGCGCGGAGGCGGAGGCGGAGGCAGAGGTGCAGGCGCGCACGGCGCACGCCGCGGTGCCGCCCGAGGCGGCGGCGGAGGCCACGGCGGCGCGAATGCACATGCTGATCAAGTCGCTGGTGCGCTGCAACCCGACGCTGCACACACCCTCTCCGCACCCTCTCCGCACCCCTCCCCGCACCCCTCCCCGCACCCCTCTATGCACCCTCTACGCACCCCTCTACGCACCCTTTCCTCAGGTGCGGTTGCTGCAGCTCGACACTCTGCAGCCCACGGGCGAGGAGGAGATGGTGGAGATGGTGGAGCACGCCGAGGAGGAAGCATACGAGCCATTCGACGAGGGCTGCCCTCCTGGCTGCCCTCCTGCGGCGTCAGCGTAGGCGCGTCCCGGGGACGGAGCTGCGGTAGAAGAGGGCAGTGTGGTGCGAGGTGGGGCAGACGGTTGGGTGCTATAGACCGATGCCGGGGCTAATGGAAGGCTGAGGCTGGTGAGAGGCGGGGGGTGCCACCGTGCCACAAGGGCGGGTCGCGGTAGGGGTGAACATTTCTTGGTCCCACGGATATAGTTATACGATGATGCGAATCTTATCTTATCTTTGATCAGATAAGATTATCTTATCTTATCTTACCCCTGTCGTACGCAGCTGACACCCCACAAGACACCGCGGTGGCACCGACAATCGAGGTGCGCATGATGATGCAGTTCGGCCTTGTCGCTGTCAGCAGTTCGGTGCAGCCCCGGCCGCGGCCTGTCACGGCCACCATTGACGTTGGCTGCGCCATGTCCACTAAGAGCAACCGCCAACCACTTGTCAATGCGTTCGATGAGCTCCAGAGGAGTGGTGAGCTCCGGGTCTTCGGCGCCGCACGCCTGCCGCTGGATCCGTGCAATGTTAGCCCGGCTGGCCTTGCAGAGCTCACAGGCCTGAGAATCGAGACGTTCGTCCCTGTGGGCGCACCAGTGACGCGTGTGGGAGCACCGACCCTCGCCTCCACGGCCCTTTACGAGTCGAACGAGGTTGTGAGCTCTTTCGCCTTGCTCGCCGGGAGCGCCGGGATCGCGCTGCGCGCCGACCCCTTTGTCGATTGGCTGCGCTCCGCCCCGCTCGGCTCGCTGGGAGGCATGGGGGTGCAGGTGACGCTGCTCGCCTTCCTCATCGGGGCCACGGGCTCACTCGCGCTCGTCAACTGGCTGGTGGGCATCGCCGACTCGTACGAGCTTCGACCGCCGCCCTCGCTGCGCCCCGAGCGGCGCGAGGCGGTCGTGCGCCACGAGGCAGGCCACCTCTTTGCGTGCGTGCTGCTCGGCATCCCGGTGGCCGACGTCTACGTGGACGGCTGGAGATCGCTGCTCGGCACCGCCGCCGGCATGCCGCACGTGAGCTTCCACTCGGACGCGCTCGACGCGCTCCGCTCCGGAGAGGCGTGCAGCTCTGCCGACCTCGACCAGGTCTCCGTAGTCATGATGGCGGGGGTGGCGGCGGAGGCACTCTACTGCGGCTCCGCAAACGGTGGCGCCGCCGACGGCGCGGCCATCGGCGACTTGCTCGGTGCGCACGAGGCGCTGACGGGCGAGGCGTACCCGCTCTCCGTGCCGCAGCAGAGCCGGTGGGCCACCGCCAACGCCGTCCTCCTCCTGCGCGAGCACCCGGAAGCCTTCGAGGCCCTGACTGACGCGCTGCGTGCGCGCTCCTCCGTCGGCGAGTGCATCGAGGCGCTCGAGACGGCCTTCGTCTCGCAAACGCCGCGGGACCGGGAGGCGCTCGCGTGATGATAAGTTTAGATAAAGCGGTTGCCTTGGTCGTGACTTAAGTGGTAGGCTGGTGGCGTGCGGGCGTCGAGTGCTCTTAATTACGCCGCTTTTTACCTGTTCTGTTCTGCCGGCGGTTGTATCTCTCTCATCGTCTACACTACTCACTAGTGGTGTGTGCCTGTCCCCTCAGGCGCCGTTGGGTTTTCCTCTCAAAAAGACTACACTTGCAAAAAAAAGGGGCCAGAGAGCTCGTAGATCGCGGGCGGCCACCGCGGCGCGCGCGCGGTCCCCGCGCGCCGCGGCGAAAAACGATCGAGATACTTTATGTGAGAAATGTCCCCACCTAAATCAGTATAATTTATTAATCAAGTAACACAATCACAAGTGGTGCTGAGACTGGGAGAGTGAGAAACGGAGAGAGCGGAGCGATATCCGGCGAGAACACCAACTACACGCGTCACGAGGCGGAGAGAAGTTTCTCCACAGAGAGCAAAAGTCGCGCGCACGCGGGCAGGATGAGAGAGAGTGCGCGTGGCCCCGTTTACGCAAACTAGCATGTGTTTTAAATGCAACAATCACAAACACCATCGGTGAAGAGGGAGGCGCAAGTACCGACTACCGTCTACTGTAGTCTGTACGGACGGCGGCGCCCGGCGGCGAGAAGGCTGGAAAGGCACACCTGGACGGGGAGCTCACTGAGGGACCTCCCACTGTGTCACGCCCGTCGCCTTGTTCCACTGCGCAGCGCGACGAGCCAGGGTCGAGCTCAGGCAGTGAGTGGCAACAGTGGGGCAGGTGGCGCGGCTGCGAACGCACATAATATGTGTCGCCGTCGCCATCGACTGCCGCCGCCCAGCCGGCTGGCAGTCCAGCGGCTGCGTCCACGGCCTTCTCGGCATAGCCCACGACCTCGACGTTCTCGCCCTTGAGCTCGGCCGCCGCCGCCCTGGTCAGCTTCATCTGCTCGATCCGCCTGGCGTCCCTCTGCCGTGCGCGGTGGACAGCAAGCGGGCCTGGATCCAGCCTGATGCAAGCAGCTGAGCAGCCTAAACCCACCCCTGACCCTGGCCCTAACCTGCATCTTCACCCCCGACTCTAATCCTCACCCTCACCCTCGCCTTAACTTTCACCCTACCCCTCGCCCTAACCCTAACCAGATGCACACGCACATCCGCCTCATAGGCCGCCATCTTCGCTGGGTTACGCCGCAGCTCCGCCAGGTCCTTGATGGCCTGGAACTCCTTCTCCTTGCGTGCCTTATCCTCGTCCTGAAATGCGCAGTGCTGGCAGCTGAGCCTATCATGCTTCGCTGGCCTGTCACGCATCGGCATGTGGCACTCTCCCGCTAGGCCGCAGGCGTGTGTGGTTTCTCACCGACTCCTTAAAGACATCGAAGAGACCCGCTCGCAGCGGCGACAGCCGCACGCCAGCCTGGGCACAACCCACGGCCCGGGATGGCGCGAGCCCGGGTTGCACGACGAGCGAGAACGATGCGAACCCCAGACTCAGCATCTCGCGACCAAACTTCCACCGCACCCTGCCGGGTGAATAGCGCGGGCGGCACTTCGAGCGAGCGGGACTTGGCACTCGAACCTAATCTCTTCTTCTATTTGAATCTATTTGAGAGCTCACTTCCTCGCCCGCCTAAACAACGCCCTGAACCAAGGCGCTCGCGCCGCTGCAACCTCGTCCCCGCTCGTTTCTGCCAGCTGCCTCTCCCCCATGGCCCCCCTCGCCTCGGCCACCATGGCCACCACGGCCTCCGCCGCCGCCACGGCCTCCGTAGCCTCCGCCACCACCCTCTGGTCCGCAGCCGCGCTCTCCTCTGCCTCCGCCACCTCCGCCGCCAGTCTCGCCTCCGCCTCCTTGATCACCCCCGCCAGCCGGGCGGCCTCGTTCCTTGATGTCTCCTCCACCTTCTCCAGCGCGGCGACCCTAGCCTTGGCCACCACAGCCTCCGCTGCTGCCACGGCCTCCCCAGCCTCTGCCACCACCATCTCGTCCACAGCCGCGCTCTCCTCCGCCTCCGCCGCCTCCGTCGCCATTCTCGCCTCCAGCTCCTCAATCATCTGCGCCACCCGGGCGGCCTCATCCCTCGATGTCTCCTCCTCCTCCCTCAGCGCGGTGGCGGCTGCCGCCATGTCTGCCGCGGCCCTGTCTTCCACCACGTCTTCCGTGGGCGTTGTCGCCGCCTGTGTCGCCGACGGCGACCCGGCCACCTCATTCGCCGTGGCTGTCCTCGTCTTGAGGAATCCCTCCCACGCAACAGCAACCCTGGCGAACGATTCTTGAACGGAGCGCTCACCTATCAGGATTTGCCCGTGCCGCGACCCGCGCCCAGCACGCGAAGCCACCGACGGGCGGGAGCTCACCGTCGGAGGGGCTATGAAGACGATCGGCAGCATCGACACGACCGAAAGGAACATGGCGGGCGGTACCGCACCGTCGTGATTGTGCAGGGGGATATATCGCACACTGCCCGCCGGGCACCATCTTATCTTATCTTATCTCCAGATAAGAGATAAGATAAACAATCTTATCTTATCTTATCACCCTCCAGAGACCAGACTCACCATCCGCCCCCTCGCCCGCGCGCTCCCCCTCGCCCGCCCCCTCGCCCGCGCCCTCGCGCACCGCCACCAACGTCGCCCCCGCCCTCGCCCGCGCCCTCGCCCGCGCGAGGGCGCGCGGGGTAGAGCCGCCCGCCGGCGTCGGAGCGGGAAATGCGCCACGTGCGGCTCGGCTCGTCGACGCTGACGCCCAGGCCCTCGAGCTCGTCGAGCCGTGCGTTGGCCTCGCGGTTGGCGCCGTCCTCCCGCGCCGCCGCGAGTGCCGCGAGCAGCGGTGGCACCGCGTCGGCGGTGCGCGGCTCGGGCGTGGGGCCGACGCGGTAGAAGCCAGAGAGGAGCTGCACGACGCGCCACGTGCCGCGCTTGTCCTCGAGCACGACGGCATGCTGCTCGAGCAGCGCCGCCGCCGCCGCGTCGGCTGCGGGGTAGTCTCGCTCCTTCTTGGCGGCGGCGCGCGAGGCGATGAGCTGGAGCACCGCCGCCTGGGAGGGGAGGGTGAGGGTGAGGGTGAGGGTGTGGGCGAGGGTGAGGGTGAGGGTGAGGGTTAGGGTGCCGCGCGCGGGGTGCGGGATGCGGGGTGCAGCGTGCAGGGTGCGGAGTGCGGGGTGCAGGGTGCAGGCGCGCCTGATCGAGCGCGGTGCCGGCAGGAGAGGCGTCCCCGTCACCCTCGACGCGCTTGTGCGTGGGGAAGATCCCGCCGTCGGCACGCCACCCCTTGAGCTTGTCGTTGACGAAGACGCCGTAATCTCCACGCAGCTCAGCCAGGCAGCCGTCCGCCTGTGCGTGGAGAGTGCGCGGTGAGTCGGCGGGCGGTGAGTAAGCAGCGGAGCAAGTCGCCGAGTCGGCGAGTAGGTGAGTAGGTAAGCAAGTACGTGGGCCGGTAAGGACGTAGCGGTAGCGGTAGAGGCGAGGGCCCACCTGCTCGAAGCGACGTGCGACCTTGTGCTCGAGACGCTCGGCAAGGAGCTCGTCGATACGCGCGAGGTCCTCCTCGTCGAGTGGCGCCTGCAACCATATGCACCCAGCCTGCGACCGCAGCTATGTGCACCAGGAGAGACTCCTCACCCAGTGCAGAGGGTGCGTAGAGGGTGCATAGAGGGGTGC
>Ga0115006_10001866_pt1 | contig 13533 bp, 14 predicted proteins | sample ArcOceMetagenome_3_FD_88943 | JGI IMG/M metagenome (GOLD analysis project Ga0115006, IMG submission 88943) | Marine eukaryotic phytoplankton communities from Arctic Ocean - Arctic Ocean- Svalbard ARC20M Metagenome | ecosystem: Environmental > Aquatic > Marine > Oceanic | place: Arctic Ocean...
CCTCTCTGACCAACCCCCCCCCATACCCCCTCTCTCCCCCCCACCCTCTCTCTGTCCCTGTCCCGCGTTAACAGACCAAGCACCATGGGAGGAAGGAGAGGTGGGAGTGAGTTGGGAGGAAGGAGAGGTGGGAGTGAGTAAGCGGAGAAGGTGGCGCATGGAGCTGTCATCTCCGACCACGCTGTTGCGGATCAGTTGCGAGGCTCGCTCCTGCCACGACGCCGCTTTGCCTGTGTGTGTGTGTGTGTGTGTGTGTGTTGGAGGGGGGGGGTTGTGTTTATGTCTGTGCGTGCCTATCTAAACTATCAATCTATCTACCTTGCATCTCAATACTTATCTACTTTTGCACCGCACCTACGTTCCTATCTACCTGAACACATACATGCATGTACATGAATGTACAGGCACCTACCCATATACATTCACGTACAACTCTACCCACATACATTCACGTACAACATACCCAACCACCGGTCACAAACACACACCTTGAAGACGATCATCAAGCAGCGCCCCACCACCCCCCGAGTCACCATGCCCCGTTTCCTCTTCCCCTCCTCCTGCATCCTCGCCCAACGCCTCTTCCTGCAGATCTTGTGCATCTTGGGCCGCAGCAGGCGCGCTATCGAGTGAAGCTTTTTCAAGGGAAGAAAGGCACGGCAGGCGCGTAAGCCAGCTCAGAATCTCCTCCAGCACCTGAGCCTGAGTTGGCCTCTCTTGAGTTGGTCTCTCTCCCTGCCCAGCATGTGCGCAAGGGTCAAAAGAGACCTGGTTATATGGCAAATGAGGAATACTGACATGGAGCTTACACTCTCCTCCAGCGCATCAGCGCGTCTCTCTCGCTGCTCCTCTCCACCACTCCACCAAACAGAGCCAATCTGTGTGAGTTTGTGGGGAGATGATACACCTGAGCACACACCCACCCCCACACCCACACCACAAAACACACAAACACACACACACCACAAAATACACACAGACACACACGCACACACACGCCCACACACGCACGCACGCACACACACACACACACACACACACACACACACACACACACCTGTCCAGCGATGCAGCATCGGCGTTTGTACGCCCTGGCAATTGCTGCGCGTCGCCAAGCATGCCCCCCGCTCGTCGCCGCCGCAGCACCAGCTTCTTCGTCCTCCTTCACTGCCTCCTCCTCCTCCTCCTCCTCCTCTTCCTCCTCCTCTTCCTTCCCATCTGGTGCTGCGGCTGGCACCGCGGCTTCTTGGTCCGAGAGGGCGAGGGCGTACACCTGGCGGAGCGAGAGCGCTGCTACATCCACAGGTGCGTCGAACAGCACGCCCACATGCTGCACAAACATTTTGAAGCGTAGCACGTGGTCTACCAGGTGCCCCGGCACGCCCACCTCCTCCTCCCCGACACCCTCTGGCGCTGCCACGTCGGCCGCCCGCACTGTCTGATTCCCCGCCACGGCCACCAGAAGGTCGGCATCATCCACAAACGGCTTGGAGTCGTAGGCAAATTGGAGTGCCAGGCGCTTGCCTGCTCGGCTCACCTCCTCGCGCACTTGGAGGCGGCGGAGGCGCTGAGCTTCCGTCCGCTGCTCCCTCTCGCGTTCACGCAGCAGCTTGCGCTCTTGAATGGCCACGCTGCGCTCGCGCGCGCGCTCCACAGCTTGCCGCGCGCGCTTCTTCTTGTCTTCAGCCTGGTGCGCGCGCCGCTTCTTCCGTTCAAAACAGCGTTCGCACAGCCAGGGGTCCGAGGAGAGGGGGGACGTGGGCCTCGACTTGTTGGCAGGCAGGCAAGAAAGGTGAACGACCCTGGGACAGGCGTCGCAGCACACCACCAGGCCCCGCCGCCGGCAGATCGCGCAATGAGTGTTAGAGTATCTCGAAGTTTTGGTGTGACCGTTGGCGTCGACCCGCAGATGTGCGCGCAACTTGCGGTAGCGAAAGTTGTCCGCCGAAGGGAAGCCTGCCTGGCGCTCTCCGTCTATTGACACCGCCCCCGTTCCCATCCAGTGCACCATAAAGAAATGCAGACGCGAGAGGAGATGCTCGGTGATGCGCGAGAGCTCACAAGTCAACACCCCACAGGGCTTGCAGCCATACATCACCTTGTGCTTTCCGTCCAGACCCCTCCACGCACCCAGATACGGAGCACCATCGTGCAACAACGACAGCAACCCCGCCGACGCAACCACCTGACCTGCATTGTCGCTGGCATTCTGGTTCTGCGCACCGCCCTCCTCCACACCCTCCTCCACATCCGCTTTCACACGCGCCCCCACCCCCTCGCCCCCGTCTGTTATATTGTGTACTTTACTGGAGGAGGTGTTTGCGATCACGCGCATGTACACTTGGGTACCATTCCAGCGTCCTACGATTGGCGTGCCTATCACTCCTGCGTCATGCGGCATTTGTGCGGTAGGGCAGCAGAGAGGGGCGAGGGAGGGAAGCAGGGCAGGAGGGAGGGCGGGCGGGAGGGTGAGCGAGGCCGCAGCAAGTTAGATGGAAACCAAAAATGGGCGAGATAGCAGGAGCGAAACGCCGGTAGGGTGCGAGGGGCACGTGTAGCGTGTGTGCGCGAGAGTGATGTGATGACGTGTAGCGTGTGTCAGCGAGAGTGATGGCGAGGGGGAAGGGGAAGATAAAACGAGAAGCGAGCGTCAAGGGGGCAGGCGGGGTGGCGAGAGAGCGTGCGAGAGCGAAGAAGGGAGGGATGGAGGGAGGGAGACAGGGAGGGAGACACTGGGGAGGGAGGGAGATATAGAGGGGAGAAGAGACCAGCAGCACGCAAGCGCGCACACGCCCTGTCAAACGCGGCGGCGAAGGCAGGGCACGCGACGTGCTGGCCAAACACGGGCTGACGGCAGGAGAAGCTGCTGTCATTAAGACTTCTCCTGCCGTTGTCATTAAGACTATCTTTCGCTCTCCCGCCGCCCCCGCTGTCATCCCCACCACCCGCTTCAGCCCCTGCGCACGCCGCGGCGGACGAGGCGTTCGAATTGCGGGGGGCGCTTTCGGCAGTGATGCGCTGGAGCGTGAGCGACATGTCCGTACACTTAAAGCGCTGGCCTAGCCCGTTGGTATCCAGGCCGTGCTCGCCGCCTGCTGCTGCTGCTCCTGCTGCTGCTGCTGCTGCTGAAAAGTTGCCTCGTCCTCCAAAGTTGCCTCCTCCTCCTTCTATGCTGCGGCCGCGGCTGGTATCCGGGGCCGCCGCGCGGGGGCAGGAGCCGTTGTCTGGAGCGCTCTCGTTGGCGGAAGGCGCTTGGGCGGCGCGGGTGTGAAATGCAGCAACGAGCTCTTGTATAAACATGAAGTCTTTGTGTCGGACAGAGAGGTGGTGTTTGCGCAGCTTGAAGCGCTCCACTGAGAGCCCACACTTGCACACCACCCGCGGGCCCCGCGGGCTCGACGCCGGGCCCTTGCTGCCCTCTGGCCGCTTGGTCTGCTGGAGCGAACGCGAGAAGTTGGCGTTGGCCACGCGGTGATGCAAGACTCTAAAACTGAGCGCCATGCTCTCGGCAGACGAGAGCGGGGAAAGCGCCAGCCCTTGCGCGCGCTGCCGTTGCACATGATGCCTCAGCTCGAGCGCCAGGGCCGCTTCAGCGCCCGACATGCACATGCGCGCCACTTCGCCCTCCTGGCCCCATGCTATACAGCCCAGAAAGCACGCGAGCGCCTCGGCGATGGCCTTGCCAAAAAACTGCTGCATGCCCGCGGGGCACGGCGCCTTTCCGTCCATGAGCGCCGCTGCGTCCTCCGAGGAGGTGGCGTTGGACTCAGGGGCTGCGTCTAATGGTGCGGCGGTAGCGGGGCGGGGAGCTGCCGCGGGCACGGCGGGAAGGAATGCGGGCGCAGCGGCGCCAGGCGCTTGGCTCTGGGTTGCCTGATTCTTGTCTGCTTGCCTCTTGTCTGCGCGCTCCAGGCCTGCCACGCCAGCCAAGTGCTCCTCAAGCATCACTCTGGCTACATCGCTCCCCACCCACGCCCCGCTTCTGCGCAGCGTACCGCGTTCTGCTAGGTCGCCGCCCACGGGGATCTCCGTGCTGGTATTGCCCGCGACTGCGGCGGTGTTGGCGGAGGCGACGTGCAGCGTGGCGCTCTTGCCCTCGGGCAGGATTTGGTCCTTGAGGGAGAGGAGCATGTCGGCAAAGGGCAGCATCTCCTTCTCCGTGCACGCCACGAGCTCGAACGTGCCAAGCATGACAACCTGTCTCGCGGCGCACCGTGGTTTCCGCGTCAGACTAGCGCCGCAAGCCTTCCGCCCACACCCCTCGCTAAACACCCCTCACTAAACACCCCTCACTACAGCCTTTTACAACTAAACACTCCTCACTACAGCCTTTTGCAACTAAACACCCCTCACTACAGCCTTGTGCCCTCAACACAGCCTTGCAACACAGCCTTTGCCCTCAACCCTCAGCCGCACCCAGCCACTCTGACTAATGAATAATAATCCTGCAGATCTCTGACCACCGAGTAATAAACCTACAGATCTCTGAATTCAATATCCGCGTTCTTTGGGGGTCCCTGGACTCCCTCCCGTCAAGTAACCAACCTACACATGGCTGATGGCTCAACTCTGATTAATAAGCCTACACATCGCCCAGCCGCTCGCTCTAGACTTGCCCTGGCCTACACAACCTACCCTACACCGCACCTTTTGGCCAACATGACCTGCATGACATGACCTGCGCCTCTGCATCACAGCTAACTATGCGCGCGCGCGTGTGTATGTGTGTGTGTATGAGCGTGCGTGCGTGCGTGCGCGTATATGCGCGCGCACGTGTGTGTGTGCGTGCGCGCGCGCGCGCTCGTGTGTGTGTGTGTGCGTGCACGTGTGTGTGCATGCACACAGAGCTACACACCGTGAACTTGCGGGCGCGGTGGCCGCGGCGGGGCGCGGTTTGTAGGGCAGCATGGGCGGCCTTTTCGGCAGCACGAATCTGCCGCGTTGTCCACAGATGCTCCGTCTGCGGCCAAGGCCGCGTCAAAATACCTGGCCATGGCGGCAGCCCCACGGAGCCTACCCACACCAGCTGCCCAGGCTGCAGCTGCGCCCTTTTCTCTGCATCAGTCGCCTTGCCGCCGCTGCTGCTGCTGCTGCTGCTGCGGCCGGCGCTCAGGGGATCGGCAGCGTGAGTTGCGGCCTTTGCGGTCTGCCCTGCCAGGCTGTTGGACAGCGTGCGCACATGGTTGGACACGCAACCACCCTTGGCCGTTGCCGCATCTTGCACTCCTGCGCGCTCCATCGGCCAGCAATCTCTCTCCTCCCTGCTGCATGATGCTGCCGCCGAGTCGTTACCCCCTGCGCGGCTTCCTGGCTCTGCAGCGTCTGGCGCGTCTGCTGCAGCGTCCTCACTCTCGCCGGAGGCTCTATCACAGGTGGCTGTAACCCAGACGGACCGATTGGCCAACGCCGCCGACGCCAGCGCACCGCACGCTCCTCTCCCGGCCCCGGCCGTTCGCCCCCCACACACATCTTGCGTACGCTCGTCGCCTGCCGCCGTGTGCACCGAGGGCAAGACGCTCCCATTCTGCTGCCCTTGCACGGCCGCTGGAGGGGTGGGGTGCGGGGCGGCGATGGAGGCCGCGGCATCGGGGAACGGGCGTGCAATCCCGAAGAAAAAGCTGGCTGCATGGGTAGCCACCTGCTGGGGCGTGCGGGAGGGCACAAACTCCTCGGCAATGTCTTCCCAGGCGCCCCAGCCCACGGCACGCAGCCCCTGCATAAAGTTTCCTTGTTCCTGCATGCTCCATTTCCCGCTGTTGATCCGCGGCCGCAGCACCGCCCGCGACACGCTGACTAAGTCCCCAGCCCCCCCCGCAACGGCTTGCTCATGACCTCTCACGCTGCCGGCGCCGTGCGGATAGTACTCAGCAGCTCGCGCTTCGTAGAGGGCGAGCGAGCGGTTGGACAGCTGATCGCGCGAATACCTCGACGCAACTTCTTGCATCTGCTCCCGCCCCAGCCCGTCGCGGGTCAGCGGCAGCTTAAAGGTGGCCTGCAGCACCGACCACCGTTGCTCCAGGCCCATCACGGTGCGGTCAAGGAGTGCGCGCGAGAAGTGCGGGTTGCGCAAGATGGTTAGCCAATTGTGGCCGTAGAGCGCCACCCCCAGCCGCAGCGCGTCGTCCTCGGCGCGCGTCCACGCCTTGCCCTTTGTGTCACCAGTGCCGCCCGCCGTTGCCTTGGACCACGCACGCGTATCCGCATCCCGTGCACCAGGTGCCGCTGCGGCCGGCCACGCGCTATCCAGCACTTGGCTCACTTCCGTGCCGCTCGCGTGGTCCCTCCCCGTGTGCCCTGTCCACGCTAGCGGGCTTCCCGGTTGCAGCTGCAGGACGGGAGTCGCAGGCCGTCCCGGCGACAGGGACGGGGGCACGGGGCTGCGCCCCGTGTGCCCTGTCCACACTAGCGGGCTTCCCGGCTGCAGCTGCAGGACGGGAATCGCGGGCCGTCCCGGCGACAGGGACGTGGTGGGCACAGGGCTGCGTCCCGCTGGCGAGCCCGAGAGGGACGTCGGCTGAGGCCTTCGGCCCCGCGGCACGCCCGCATAGCACACCGCAGGCGCCGCTGTAGCGGCACCAGCAACCGCAGACAGGTCGTCACAGGCCGCCACCGCAGTCTGCGCTCGGCTCGGGGCCAGAGGCCACGTCGGAGCGTTGCATCCCGCTGGCGCGGGCGCCGCGCCAGCGCGCGCCGCGGGCTCAGCGCGGGCTGCCGTCGCGGCGCCCGCCGGAGCGCCGTTGGCGCCCGCGTGGTATGCAAGCTGAGAACCGTGGTCGAGTCGCGCTGCGGGCGCACAGGGGGTGGCCGCCTCATCTCCGTTCTCCCGGTACGCTCCCGCCCACGCCTGTCCGCGCGCTGCGAGCGCAGGCGCCGCGGCGGGCGCCGAGGGATGCACTCCCGCGACATCGACCCGCGCGCCTGAAATCAGCACCAGGAGCAGGGCACAAATGTGCCGGGCGCGCATCACTGCCGTGGCCCGGCCGCGGGGACGATGCATCACGCGCATGCTCACGGCCCGGCGCCGCGGGCGCGGCGCGACGCCGGCGGAGCAAGAGAAGTAGCGCGCCGGCGGTGGCTCTCGCGCCCGGAGTCGACGCGAAGTCCAGCGCCCGGCGCGCGGCGATCGCGGGCAGCCAGCATCACCATCACGGGCGCGCTGCGACAATGCGCCTACACACGACGCTCTGCTCCCGCGAGCGAGGCTCAGCCCTCCCGATCCCGCGCCGTGTTGGTCACGCACCACCGGCCGTGTGCCTGACTTCAAGCATGTCACGTCCCCACCTCCAGTGAAAGCTACGTCCAACAAAATTCTCAACGCTTGCTGCCATCGAGAGTTCTGGTACAAACTATGGACGTACAAAATACTTTATTTTGTATTTGAAATGCATGAAAGGGTTTCCGTTTCTGTACAGAAACTTTGACTTGGATATTCAACCTATCAGACCTTTTGTTGGTCTTTAGGATTCCGTACCAGTAGGACTGCAAAAATGGCTCGTTTAGCGTTCCTCGCGCTCGTCGCGGCGCTGCTGGCCGCGAGCCACACAGCCGATGCCTTCACGGCGCCCGCCGCCGTCATGCTGCGCGCCCCGTCGCGCCCGCTGGTCAGCGACCGATGTGCCCGCGTGCTCCCGCGGCGCCGAAACGCGTCCCGAGATTCTCCGCCGGCCGCCGTGCCGCGGCGGCCGCAAGACGGCGCGCGGGAGCGGCGCGCAGCCGCAGCGGCGCGCACGCAGGCGCCTCAGCGAGCACGATGGGGCGCTGGCAAATCTTGCGCCCGGGTCCGCGCGCGGCGCACGTCGTCACACTGGTCGGCCGCGCTGTCCAGCGCGCGTCCCGCAACGTCTGTGATGGGACGCACCCGGCATGCATGCGCACATGCGCTCGAGGGACCAGGCCGTCCGATCGCGCATGACGTACCCCTTTGTGTCACCAGATGAGCCCACGCAGCCCGCTCCGCATGGCCGAGGAGACGGCGGAGGAGACCGTCACCAGCGCGGAATCCGAAATGCGCCAGCGCGGAGTGGACGCGCGCCGCAAGAGCTTCTTCAGCAGGTTCTGGGCCTCCGAGTCGTGCACTGGGCTCTGCTGGGGCAGTGCATGCGCGCTTGCGAGGCACGGTCTCGGGTTTCCAGGCCCGCCCGCGGTCGCTCACAGTGTGCGAGTTTGCAGGAACCTGTCCGAGGAAAAGCTCAACCAGAAAACCTTCTATGACATCGAGAACCGGGGGGAGTTGCTGGTGGCGCCCGACCGTGCTGACGAGTGGGGGGAGGAGCTCACGGAAATGGGCAAGTGGCAGCGCACCAACGTACGCCCCCCACCCCCTGCCAGCGCGCGCGCACACGCGCGCGTATGCCGACGCCGACACTGCGATTCCTCTGAAAAAGAGTGCATCCTCTGAAAATGCGCTGTAGTTTTGGAGCCACACCCGTCGTGCTTGAGCCGCGACACTCGTGTTGGGCACACGTGTTGGGCCGGCGTCGCCTGGAGTAGCTGTAGGCTGTCGACTGTGCTTCAACGCGCCTGCACTTCGCACCTTTGTGTGGCTGTACCTTGTGAATCATAGGGCGATGGCTGTGGTGGCATTCCTGCGACTGACCGCCGCCCCCAATCGCCACCTCTGGGACCCACCCGTGCACGCACTCCTGCGGCGCTTTGCGCTCTACAGGGCCCCATCTACGTGCAGGGCGCGGGCGGCGCGATGCTGCTCGCGGGGTTCGTGAACTACTTTGCGTTTGGGAACGCCAATGGCCTCTCCTCCCCTCTCTGGACCCTCAGGTCTAAGGGTTTAGGGTTTTGGGTTTGGGTTTGGGGGTTGGGACTGAAGGTTTAGGGTTAGGGGTGTGTGTGTGCGGTGGGCCATACGTTCTTCCTCTTTCTTGGCGCTCAGTTGGCGTGGTGCGGGTGCAAGTGAGAAGGAGAGAGCAAGAAGCGTGGTGCGGGTGCAAGTGAGAAGGAGAGAGCAAGAAGCGCGCAAGGGTAGAAGAGGCTATCCAGGAGGAGTGGAGAGGGCGCGGATGGGTGCGCTGGGAGCTGTTTCCGCGTCTCGAGGGCCGAGCCGCTGCTCTGCCGGATAAGGCAGCGGGGGCAGTGTAGGCCCCACGGTTGAGGGCGGTGGCAGCTGCCGCCTGATGTGTATTCTCGCCTGACACATGCTGGACATGGCAGCGTGGGCGTGGCTCTGCTCGGCTTTGCCCTGCAGCGCAAGACCGAGTGATTGCTTCCGTGGTACGGGAGCACAGCCGGACAGGAGGGCAATCATATCGAAACAAGCTCGAACGCTGCGCGTGCCCTGCGCGCGACGTCTTGGGCCGGCTCTGCATGTGGTGTGCGCATGCTAGTGGCAGAGCCTCCGCGAGGCAGATGAATGCCCATCTACACAAAACGAAGAGTTCAATAAATCCGCGATGCTGGTGATGCTGGTAACCAGCGGCAGCTGCTCCCTCCTCTGTTGCCACAGCGCGGTCCTCCCCGCGCCCAGTGCCCCCGGTGCCCAGCAGCCATGGGACTCTCTCTCTAGGGTTTAGGGTTTAGGGTACCCGCCGGTGGGGCAGAGAGAGTCTCTCGATGGGCGGCCGGTGTTCCGTCCCCCTTCTGACCTGTGTCTGGCAGGCCTGCGTCGAGCTCGGGCGCGCGCGCCCGCGCACTGGCATCCCAGCCCAGACGCGCGGAGTTGTCGCGGCCCCGAGCCTCGTTGTTGGGCTTGACGGTGGCGCCGGGCGTCAGATGCAGACCCCGTCACCCACCCATGGCCCCGCCGCGCACGCTGACCCGTTGTCGATCTCCTCCTGTGTGTGCCCGCTCAGCCCGGCCGCCAGCTGCGGGCTGAGCGTCGTCATCAGCACGATGTTGTACATGTGGATGCCCAGCGAATACGGTGCCATGTTGTCCACGGGCATTCCTCGGCACCACGCAAGACAACACCGCACTCAGCTCCGGTCCCTTGTACAGTCCAGCCGCTCAGGCCACGAACCATCGGACACGCCTAGAGCGTGCTCGAAAAGGCGTGCACGAATTCGAAACGGCAGTCCTGTCATCTCATCAGTGTTTGCCGCCCCATCCCGACGTCTGGCGGGAGGCAGCGGGCCTTGGTGCTGCGCCCGAGGCAGGTGGAGCACCAACTGCTGGGCGCGGCTGCAGCATGGTCGCGGTGCCGCTGAGGTCTTTTTTGCCCTGTGTTCCCGTCGCAAAGTGGGCCCGCGCACACCACCGCGCTCTGGAAATGCAGCGGTGGAAATGCAGCGGGTCCGCACTCGCGGGCACGGTCGCGGGCACGGCCGCGTGCCACATGCGCGTGTGCGCGCCGCCCCCAAGAAGGGCCTTCCAGCGCGTGCGGCTCGATCGCTGGCACCCCCATACCGCCGCGCGCCAGCGACTGCTGCCCGAACACCGCCCCCCCCGCGTGCGCCTCCCTCCCGGAGCCCTCGCTCTCTGGCGCACTTACGCGCCGTGTCCCCCGCCAGGCTGGTTGCAGCGGTGCTGCCGCCCGCGAAGCGCGCCATGCATGCTGCCTTCAAGCTCGAAGGCGCAGTGTCCCTGGACTCTGGGCAGGCCGGCGCGTGCTACCCGCAATACGCCGTGTGGGGCGCCTCGCTGGCGGGCGCCGCACTCGTTGGGTTCGCCATGCCGGCGATCCTTCGGACCCTGCGCAGCGTGTCATCATGGTGCCTCAAATGCATCGGCAGGCTGTGGAGCGCCTGTCCGAGCCTGCAGGGCGCTGGAGGGGGGGCGGCCCTGACGCTGTCCAGGCCTGGAGCGGGCGCAGCGCCCAGGGACAGCGACAAAAGGAGCGGTGGCAAGGGCTCGCACCGCGACTCCACCACCTATACGTATGTGAGCACTGCCGGCAACAAGGTGACAGGGAGCGATCGGATGAGCCTCGAGCTGTGCATGGGATGCATAGAGACGAACCGCCTCTTGCGTAAAATCGCTGCCGACACCGGCCAGGTGTGCGCATGCGCGTGCGAGCGCGAATACACACGTGGTGCGCTGGCAGTGCCCCGCCAACACAGTCGACCGATCTTGCGCAAGGATGGCGCCAGGGCCGGTGCGCCGTGCCGCTCGCGGGGGCACCCGTGCTGTGCCTCGTCGCGCAATGAGAGATGTGCTGGCGTGCGTGCGCAGAAATTCGAGTCGGAGCCGTGCGACCTGTGCAAAGAGCGGGGAAGCCGCCTTGCCGCGTTCACCACCAGTCCATCGTCCACGTGCCAGGTGCTCCTCTGCCCTCTCTCTCACTACCCTCCTCAAGCTGCCGCAATCCTTGCTTGCAGGCGGTGCACGCGACGCGTGATCCCAGGCCGGCACGCCGCATCGCTGTGGAGCCGTAGACTTGAATTCCCTCGCCCCGAACCCTAAACCCCGGCCCGTTCCCATGTGCCTGGCTGCGGAGACTGGCAACGCGCATGCGTCACACTGGCGCGGCAACTCATCATGTGGCATCTGGTCATCTTGCTTTGTGACAGGGTCCCCAGCAATCGAGCGGCGGGTGCAAGTCGCCCAGCAAACGCCCTGTGGCCCTGCACAGATGTGGCTGAGATGCAGGGCAGAAGGGATCAGAAGATGGCGCTGAGGCAGGGGGGCGAGGTTGCGCAAAGCGCAGTGTGATGACGGTGTCGCGGTGCACCACGACAGAAAGCAGTATCAGTACCGGTATCGCACCACGTCTAACACCGCCACAGGGCTGCGTTGCGAGCAAGGCGTGGAGCGGGAGGCTCCCGTGGAGCGGGAAGAAAAACTTTCCACAAAAAGGAGGAGGAGGAAAGTTTGTTCACTAGTGTTCAAGGGCTGGAGGAGGAGGAGGAGGAGGAGGAAAGTTTATTCAGAGCTGACGCAGTGAACTGAGAGGTGGACTCCGAGGAGGGAGGCATCATGTACATACACGGTCGATTTTCAGGTGAGATGAGAGAACCTGAGGGAATGCTGTTCCCTGTCTTCCGCCTTCAAAAAATACTTTCTCCCTTATATTGTGTCATCTTTTTGGGGCCTGCCCCGATCGCCGGGGGATGGCCCCGAATGCTGGGGGAACCCTGCTCGCCGGGGGACCGTCCTCGACGCCGGCCGAGCCCCCCGTGCCAGGGAAAAATGCCGGTTGTTGGGGAAACCAGACTACCCACCTATAAGCGAAAATGAAGCAACTGGAAATTAAGACACTGCCAGCAGGCACTCCGAGGCTCGTTCGACCACTGCGAGCCCCTCTTGTTCCGGCTTGCGTGCGCCGAGGGTCCGGGGAACTTGTGTGATGGGTGTAATGTAATCCCTCTCTCTCCCCCGCTCTCTCTCTCTCTCGCTCTCGCTATTTCGCGCTCTCTCTCTCTCCGGCAGATCAGACGGCAGAGACAGGGCCCAGCTGAGGCGTGCCGAGTGTGCGTGCTGCGCACTGCCTACACCCACTCGCCCCGTGGCTCAGGCTGCTACCGGTACCCAGGCACGACGTTTTTTCAGATGCTCTGTTATTTTTTTCTTAAAGTTTCCTCTGACCAGGCGCCCTGGCATAAAGGCAAGGCGTTCGGCAAAAGGGGTCGAGGCGACCTCGAGGTTGGCACCCCGGGTCGACACGCACGCACACACATGAACAACACATGCACAACACATGAACAACACATGCACAACACAGCGCCGCAACATCGCGCCGCTCAACATGGGTAACACGCAAAAATAAAAATAAATCCCCAAGACGTTCGCTGAGCTCGAAGTCACCCTCGTCACAGGTCACCCTCGATCACAGGCTGATCTCCGACCGACCATGCGTCTCCGTGCCAGACAGCTGCGGCCCTCGGTACTGTGGCTAGCCCAGAGCGATGGAGCGACGAGCGGGCCCAGTGCCGCCGCCGCGGTCATTCGCTTCTTCAGACGGGCTGGCCCAAAATACACCGTGAAAAGCGCATGCTTGCCCCAGCGGCCAGGCAGTGGCTGCTTATGTGCACTCGGAGGTGGGGGCCTGCTTGGCCTTGCATGCCCGGGCCAGCGCAAGAACCTGCGGCAGGCACGCGCCCGTGAGCGAGACCCATCAGCAACATTGCTCACAGCGTGCCCAGCCCCGACTGCCAGACCACCGCAGCACGAGCGGCTGGAGAGAGCAGCTGCTCGCGCCACGCTTGGCTGCGCACGCCCAACACCGATCCCGTTGGGAAGCGGCGCCTCCGCGCACGCTCGCACATCACGCCCAAGCCCTCTCCGCCGTGCCAAGTCATTAACAGCAGCCGGACTGCACGCGCACACGCACGCGCCCGCTCGGGGTGCACGTCGCCGCCGCCCCGCCGCCTCGCGGCGACCCCGCCGGAGCATAAGCCGGTGGCGCTGGCCTGAAGGTGACCGCACCTGCTCCACAGTCTGGTCGGCGTTCTTGTCAAGAATACTGTGCGGCTTCTGACCGGGCATCGGGATCTGGCCCGGCAAGCACCCCGACGAGTCGCAGAAGTCCCCGAGGGCCGCCGGCGCCGTGTACAGCTTGCTGAACATCGCTCCTTGGCTATATCGGGGCGCCCACGAACAATTCGTTCGTGGATAAAAAACCGGGATTTCGAGATTGGCGGAGGC
>Ga0115006_10001867_pt1 | contig 13532 bp, 9 predicted proteins | sample ArcOceMetagenome_3_FD_88943 | JGI IMG/M metagenome (GOLD analysis project Ga0115006, IMG submission 88943) | Marine eukaryotic phytoplankton communities from Arctic Ocean - Arctic Ocean- Svalbard ARC20M Metagenome | ecosystem: Environmental > Aquatic > Marine > Oceanic | place: Arctic Ocean...
GTAGAGTTACATTTTGATTCATCCAAATCATATGTTAATACATCGTAGTAATTTTTAAACTTTTGATAAACTGCGTTACCAACAAACCCCTGTCCTATAATTCCTATCATAATTTAGTATTTAATATTACTGAATCCGTTTACTTTTTTGATTTCCATCAAAGTATCAACTACATCTCGCATTGAATCAATATGAGATATAATCATCACAAATTCAAATTGAGTTTTAAGATAAGCGAACAACATATATAATGATGTAAGATTTTCGTTATCCAATGTTCCAAACCCTTCATCAATTACTAAGAAGTTTGGACGAGGTAAGTTACATACGTTGATTAGAGCGATTCTAATGGCTAAACCACTAATGAACCTCTCCATACCACTACACATCTCTAAACTCCATTGTTGGTCATCATATACGATGTTAGCGTTGATGTTCTTACCATCCATTTCCAATTGTAATCCAAACTCTACTACCTGTCCTAAGATGTTATTAACTTCACCTTCAATCATTGGTAGTGCTTTAGAAATCAATTCATATGATACACCATCTTTACCTAATGCGTTTAGATAATATTCATATAATCTGAATTGGTCTTCCAATTGAGAAACTTCTTCTATTCTATCTTCAATAGTTTTCTTTTGATTCGTTAATGATGATACTGAACCATTTAGAACTAATATATCAGCTTCGCTATTTTTTAGAATTTGTTTTGATTTTCCCAATGAATGCCTAACATCAACAATTTCATTTCTTAATACTTTGTTGATTTTGATTTGCTTTTCATTTTCCAAATAATCTCCTATAAGTTGTGTAGCTTGAAGAAGTTCACCATTTAGCTTGATTTCTTTGGTTTCAAATGTTGATAACTTGTTGATAAGTATGTTAATATCTCTACTAACTTTTTCTTCATCCCTTTTTAATGTATTAACATTCTTTAATAAATCAGTATAATTTTTACGAGAATCAATAGCAAGGAGTAAAACATTCTTTTGTTCTAACATTTTCTTCTTATCAGTTGATAGTAAAGTTAAATCGGTTTCAACACCAACTTTAGCATCAATGATTGATTCTGAGTTTTCCATACAAATATCACAATCCTCATTATACTTATGGGATTCCAAATGCTTCATTCTCTCTAATAAAGAATCTTCTCTGATTTTAAGTTTATCCAATTCATTATTTAAATCTTTTAAATCGGATGTGTATTCGTTAAATAAGTTATACCCCTCATTGATATCATCTTCATCAAATGAATCGATTTTTTCCTCTAATTGAATTTGGGTTTCTTCAAACTCGCCTATCTTAGATTGTGTTTTATCTCTTTGAGATATCAATTCGGTTAACGAAGTTTCCGATGTCGATTTTTTAGTTTCTAATTCTTCTTTAGAATAATTGTCGGATTTAACTTTTACAATCTTTTCGTTGAGGGAGATTAATTTCTGATTGTGCTTATCTACTGAATTCTTAGCAGTAGTTAAACTAACTTCTTCTAATTTGTATTCAGCTTCTGCTCTCTTTAAATCAATTTGTATATCAGCTAATTGTTGAGTAAAGTCATCTCTCTTAAACTTTCGTATTAAGGAAGCATTATCCCTATTCTCATTATAAGCATGTGAGTAAAGTTTATCAAATATATCCACACCCATAAATTGAGCAAGGATTTCTTTTCTTTCACTTTGTGATTTATCAATAAATAATGAGTTGTTACCTTGAAGTGAAAGTGTAGTTAATACAAAATCTTCATAGGTTCCCAAATATTGTTGAATGATGGAGTTAGTATCCCTCCGTTGCTCTCCGTTCAATGAATGGATACCACTCTCATCTTCTTTCCAAAAAGATACATCTACTTTTAGATTTCTCCCTTTGTTAATTAGTTTAGCTCTTCGTTCAATAAAATAATCTACACCTTCTATTTCGAAGTGAAGTTTACAATAGAAATTACTCTTTCTATTATTAAGTACGTTCTTAGCTACATATGTTCTACTTGTCTTATCGAATATACAAAAGGATAGTGCATCGAATAGAGATGATTTACCTGATGCATTAGGAGCAAATATACCAACTATACCATTTATGCTATCAAAACGTATCTTATTGTTCTCACCATATGAAAACATATTAGAGAATTCAAACTGATGAGGAACCCATTGTACATTTGGAGTCATATCTTCTTCAATCAACTTTGTGTTGATATCTCTATTGATTTGTTTAATCTTATCAATAGTATCATCATCTGCTAAATACTGTCTTTGTAAGTAATCTTTAATAAGTTCGTTTTGAAATTCTACATCTCTCACATTTCCAATTGCTAACCTATCATCAAAGTTACCAGTCTTTCGTTTTGATAAAGTATCCATTCGAGTAACAGTGAACTCTTGAACTTTGTATTTCTTTTTAATTTCAGTTAATGCTCTTTTAATCTGAGATGGTTCAGTATTAGAAACTCTTACTCTTAATCTAGGTTTCTTTGGCATATTAGTAACCGATGGAACTATACCATTATCTACATCTAATGTATAAAACCCATAATCATTAGGAATATCGATTTCTTCAAAAGTTCTACTATCAACATCCCATAATAAATAACCATGTTTATCTAATGATTCTCCGTGGTTTTGTTGAATCATCGAACCAGCATATGCAATTGTTGATGAACCCAACGTTTGTCTTTTATGAATATCACCCAGCATTACCATATCAAATCCATCAAACATTTCAGTTGTGAATGAATTAGATGATACAGTATATCCTATATCAGTTGTGGAATCATTTACAGGTCCGTGGAATACACAAATAGTATTTTCCCCATCTACCAATTCTCCCTTTGGCCAATTCTCTTGCTTATCGAGTATCGAATATACCACAAAAGTAATATTGTGGAAGGGATACACACCAGTATCTCTAAGGTAGTGAATTCTATCATTTTGTAAGTTTTCTATAATTGGAGTAAGTACATCCAATCTATAATTATTGTTTAAGTTGCAATCGTGATTACCTGTAATTAAGAATGTGTGCTTTCTATTTGCACATTCTGTTAAGAACCAGCTGATTTCTCTAACTAACTCAGGACTCATTTCAGTTTTGGCATGAGCAATATCACCTGCTAAATAGATAATAGCATTATCTATATCATCGTTATCTACGTTGTTTAAGAATTTTTGGAATACTTCTCTATACTCCGTATGTCTTTTTAAATTACGGATATGTAAATCCGCTAAATGGTAAATTTTGTCTACCTTCATATATTATTCAATTTAGATAGGATTAAATCATCCCAACCAGTTTCTTTGGTTTCTTTTAATAATTCGTTTACTTTATCGAATCCCATATCACCAGCATCAATACCATCAGGTATAATGTTAGTTACCTTTATACCATTCTTAATAAAGTAATCAGCATGTTTAGTAGAATCATCTACTGCATCAGAGTCTAATAATATATTAATTACCTTAACCCCCTTTTCATTAATCTTAGCTTTTAAAGTTCTTGGTATAAACTTACCTAAGATTGGTATTACGTTTCGTTTTACTGAAAAAGAATCAAATACACCTTCTACTAATGTGATAGGTTCGTTCCAATCTATTTGATTATCAAATACAATTACATCTCTACTAACAGGTGGATTCTTATACTTCATCTTTTCATCTTCATAGAAAGAGCGAGCAACAAAATAGTTTAACTCGCCCTCTTCATTATAAGATGGAATGATTACTCGTCCACTATACAATCCCTCCTCACAATAACCAATATTATATTTCAAAACCTCATCCATAGAAATACTTCTTTGTTTGAGATAATGAATAGCTTGATTATAGCTTGGATTGATTGAGTTTGGTTTGGTATAGAGTGTTTTAAATTCCTTTGGAAGTCTGAGTTTTATATTCTCAACTTCTTTTTCGTTTCGACTTGGTTTATACTCACCATATATAGAATGAATTTTTGAGATTTCATTTCTATCAAGGTTTAGTTTATAAAGTAAAGATTGGATACTTCTACCCTTAGAATCACAAACCCAACAATGCCAGTATTGTGAATCTAAGTTTATTTGTAGTTTCTTTTTATGGTGGTGACAAAAAGGACAATGATGTGCTTGTTCATTTCCCTTCATTGATGTACCAACGCCTAATGCAGAATCCAATACGTTTATAACAACTAACTTATTTCTTGCGGAGAGCATAAATTATAATTTTAAACAAATATACGAAAAATATTTGGATTTACCAAATTATCCCATAGTTGAATTCTTAACATCATGTAAAAAGTTACCTAACTTCTTTATACCATCGATAAATTTTACATCAGCTTTCTGCGCTTCCATCGCCTGTACTATATCTTGGATTGATTTTATTGCTATTTTAACGGCATCATCTTTGGCGTTAAGGGAGTTTCTGTTTACTCCGTACTTGTTTGCTATTTGGTCTAAATTCATAATATTATTTTTGTGTATATACAATTAATAAACAAATATACGAATAATATTTTAATTATCCAAGTCTTTTCTATAAAACTTTCCTAATATATTACCATTAAGGGAATTATCATCTGATAATACATCATATTTGAATTGATGATGTACTTCATAATAAGATAATGATTTTTTTGAATAGCAGAATTGTAGAACACTTCGTTTGAACTCATCACTCTTACCTTCGGTGATTTGTTCTTTAATCCAATCATTTGATGAGAAGTATTTCTGCCAGTCAGAAGATTTTCTAACTTTTTTCTTTTTAGGTAGTGAACCTCTGATACCAGCTAACTTTCGTTCTTCTCTGATACGTTGTAGTTCCCTTACTCCTATTTTTACATTTCGGACACTTTCTAAGGATTTCTTACCAATGTAATATTTGCCAGTAGGGATATGTTCTATCATATAGATAAATCCTACGGCATTTTCAGGTATAACATCTTCGGTAACATCGTTACCATTCCATAACCAATTTGACATTGAGTCTTATTTAAATATATCCGAATAAGGTTTTGATGGAGTGTGACCACCACCGCCATTACCTAACTTTCTTCCACCTGCTTTTTCGATAGCTTTCTGGTCTTTTGATAAATCTAACCCACCATCAGCCTCTAATGGTGTTTTATCCCCACCTTTAATATTTACCTTTGATTGAGTAGGTGCGTTCTTTTTTAATCTTTCTTCTAAAGTCATAATTGTGTTCCTTTATATATTATAAATATAACATTAAGTATCTAAACGAACTATAAAGTTCACTGGATAGTCTGGTAATGATTTAATTGGTTTAGGTAACTTTGCTGATGCTACCATATTATTATCAGTATCATATAAACCAATTGTTGTAATAAATGGTGCTAAATAAGAACCAGTTTGGTCAGTTGAACCACTTACTTCATAATCATCAAAACTCCCTCCACTTTCACCATCTATTGATGATATAATAGGATGTGATTTATCTTTTATATATTTTGCACCAGCCTGATAAATTGTTCGAGAAACATATTGTTGTTCTCTTAATTCAGAATGTGGTTTAGTAATACTTATAATCCTCTTAGTTGCCCCAACTTCATGAACTGCGGTTGGGTTTTGAGATACATTGAATTCATTTTCGTTTACTGATAAGAATATTTCATTTTCATGTATAGTCATTGTAGACCTATATGAAATATCAAAATTTGTTAAAGATGTATTATCTACAATACCATCAGTTAAAACGATTAATCCTCTATCATAAAAAATATTACCTTTTACATTTGAGGCAGAATCTATTAGATTAGAATTACTATCGTCTGTTGCTATTATTGTACCATACTCAACTTGTAGTGAACCAACTTTAACTCCCTCACCATAATATTTTTGTGGAATAGGAAGTACTCCGATTGTATCACCAATAACTCTTTCGTTAGTTGATGTGTAAGATTCTCGTCTACCAACTTCAGTTAAAATAGATGCGGTAGCTGAGTTTAAATAGAATTGAGATTTTATTGACCTATATAATCCTTTTTTAGATATACCATTAGAATTTTTAACATCAGTATCCGCATCATATGAACTTGTGTTATTAGTACCATACAATGGTGTAATATCATCCTCATCCAAAGTCCACTCTTTGTAAACTTTGAAAGGTCTTATTACAATATCCGATTTCGGAATTTCTTTTAGCATATAGAAATACTTTTATATAAATATGAAGAAACAAAAAACCCCACATTTAGTGGGGTTCTTATAAATATAATTCTATTTGATTAGAATGAGAGTTTTACTTTAATTAAAACTTCTTTATCAAATGATTTTTGAATTGGTTGTGATGTTTTAGCCACTGCAATCATTTCATTTGCATCATTTAATAATCCTATTGTACTAATATAAGTGTTAGGGTCAGTTTCAAATGATGTTTCTGCAAACTTTCCAAGAGAGTTAACATACGTTGGATTGTTTGAGTAGTTAAATTCTCTATTCGTTGCTCTTACGAAGAAATGTTGTGTTGATACATTTTCAGTTCTTCTAGCTTGGAAATCACCACCTACGTTAATTGCGTTAACTAAGATTTTATGATTTTCCTGCTCTGCGGATGTTGATGCTGAACCAGCTATTGAAACTGATGCCCCATCTACATTTACACTACCAACGGCATCTTCTAATGCTGCTGGTGAAAGAATGATTATACCTCTATCAGGATAAAATAATCCGAATCCTACATCTCCAGAAGAAACTGTTGAGTTAACAGTTGCTTCATTTTCAGTACCTAAGTTAAGTGAACCACTTACTACTTTGAATACTCTACCAGCTTTACCTAACGTATCTCCGAATTTCTTACCACTATCATCAATGAAAGTATGTGTACCTCCAGTACCAGTAAGAGTTAATGACCAATTTCCTGGATCCATTTTTTCTCTATATCTAGCTCTATTTACATTGATAGCGTAAATATCATTTGAATCAACTTTAGTTCCAGCTCCGTTCTCAAAAGAGAATTTAGAATCCGTTGGGTCTAAGATAACTGATTTATATTGTGCGTAATTTGCTTTAGAAGCAAGTAGTGCATCATCTGAATTTGCTAATGATACTGAACCACTTCCGTTAACGTGTCCGTATGCTACACCGAATTGTACTTCAGCAGTAGTATCGGTACCAGGATCAGCGTTATATACGTTATAGTAGTAATCTCCACTAGCAGCTGCTACTTGAGTTGATGAAGTGTAAGCTGCTGTTAAAGAACCAGTATCACCAGTCCATAAACCAGTTGTGATTACTTCTACTTTAGCGTTTACTTTATCGAACTCTCCGAATCTTTTGTAGATTCCAGTAGTTACTCCAGCACCAGATTGTAATTGTTGTCCTGATGGTAATGCAGAATTTAAAAGGGCGATTACATCGTTACTATCGATTTGTCCTCCACTAGCTAAATCTTGAAGTTGTGAGGTTATGTTTGGGTCGTTTATTAATGCCATGTTTTATTTCTTTTTATGCTCTATATGTTATAGTTACAGGAATGGTTTGTGAACCTCCAGTTTCGTTACCATAAACAGTTACCGTAGAAGAAACATTAGTTGTTAACGCAGGGTTAGGAGTGAATGTAAATGCTAAACCACTAACAACTTGTGCCGTAGTTGTGATTTCTTCTCCTAAGAATACCGGAACTGAACCAGCTGCCGATGCTCCTTGCGTTACTGATAATGTACCTGCTCTTTGGTCTGCTAATACAACTGTATATCCGGCGTTCGTATTTCCTTGCGGTGAAGTTGTAGGTGAAAGAGCAACTTGCCCTTCATCTTGATAAACTCCAACTGCTGAAATACCCAATGCTACGACTGGAATTTGAGTTGTACCTTTTGGTAGTGTAACTAATTTGTATCTTAATACTTGTGTTTCGTCAGGACTTGCTTCCATAATTGGAATTGCCTTTATTGCCGAATCATAATATGCACTTCCCTTCGGATGTGCTGGTTCGTACAATGTGTAATCAATCTCATCATCTCCCAATGCGAATTTGGAAATGTTAAGAGATTGACCCGATGCCAATTTCTGTCTACCTTTTTTGGTAAGAATAGCATCGACTGTTATTGATGTGTTGTCTAAATATCCCATAATTTATTTAATGTGCCCTTTTGTTTATTATGTACTAATAAATATAACTATTTTAAAATTTAATTAATCTACCTCTAAGATTGGTTCTCCACTACCTCTTCCAGTATCTGCAACCCTTAAAATGTTAGGATTTGTAGTAATCGTTTCCACTGGACTTAATCCATCCGGTGTTGTTGCTGCTGTTTGTTTTGAACCTTCAAAGAATGAATCTTTTAATCCTTTAGATAAATTATTTTTGTATCTATAATGAGTTGGGAAGTATCCATTTAATGGAATAACTTCAGTTACATCATTCCCAACCGATGGTGGTGTTGAACCAATCGGAAGTATAGTAACTTTACTTCTATACTTTGTTACATCTTGCAATTCATATTCAACTTGTTCGTTGTTTGAAGTTGCAGGATATCCTTTTGTTTGAACACTAATTCTTTCTATGTACTCTTCTTTTGTTTTAAATACTAACTTTCTAGATGAAGTTACATTTCCGTTTATATCAATCGTATCAACCGATGATGTTGCTGATGTTGGTGCGTATAATCCAAATCCAGCATTTGATAATGAATCTGGGTCCATACCAATTTGTTGGAATGTATTTTCAATAACGAATGCGTCTGCTTTAGAACCATCAGGAACAACTATCTCACTGTTATAGGTTGGGTAGTTACCAACTAAGTTTGTATCATCCTCAACATCTATAATTGAATCATACTGAGGGTTGGTTGATACTAAGTTTACATCAGTATCACCATCTACATTTGCATCATAGTTATCGTATTGATATGATATGTTTGTATCAGTATCACCATCTACATTTGCTTCAATCTTAGTATAAGTTGATTCTAAATATATATCTTTCTTTTCTTCTATTGAAGCTACAATTACATTAGATTGGAAATCTCCAATTAGATTAGCATGTTGTACTTCAGATGTTGGCTGTCTCCATTTAGTTTTACTTCTTTCTAAATAATGTGGTTCAATTAATAAACCTTTAGAAACTTTTGCTCTAGCAGGAACTAAATCTTCCAATACATCGAATAAAGATTTATCAATATATCTGATTAATCTAATATACTCATAGATATCTCTATTTAATCTTTGGAAATAATAATCTCTTACATCCTTTAATTCAGTATATTCATATTTGTATTCATCCTCAGGTGTACCAATGTAGTTATCTATATTAAAGTTACCAAATGATTTTATGATATCCATATTCAACTCCTTTATTGGTGAGAAGAATAATCCTAATCTAGATGAATCAACAGGTGCTCTATCTAATGATTTTTTAGTTGCCCGTACTTTGTAAGATAAATCACTAACTAATGTTTGTGATTCAAATCTAATTTTATCAGCTTGGTTAAATCCTAATGATGGAACTTGTGCGGTTACACTTCTTTCATATACTTCATGATTGTAAGGATATGTAGATTGGTCTGTAAAGTTATTTAATGTACCACCTGATACTCCATATTGATTACTTACTGCAACGTTTAATATAGAAGAATCTACAAATCTATTCTTTGGATACTCAAAATCAAATCGAACTAACATATCTTCCGATGATGCGGTGTAATGATTACCTGCAATTGAATCTGGTTGTTTTGTATGAGTTGTTATTATATTATCATCCAATGAATCTTTCCATAGTCTAAATTCATCCATTGCTAATGAAGCAGAAGATGCAAGAAGTAATGTAGTACCAGAAGTCCAATCTAATGATGCGCTTGGAGATAACGATACATTTTTGTTTATTATCAATCTATCATCCGACGATTCCTTTAAATAAAGATTTATTGATGATGAAAAATTAATATCTCCATCTTTTGTTACTGTGATTGTTTTATACTTACCATCAAATATTTTTGATTCAGGTATTTCCAATGAGTGAATATCTGAACTGGATGATACTGAGAATTTTATTTTACCAAACGAACCGGTCGTTGGTATTGCTTCTAATTCAAAGTAAGTATCAGTACCATCGGTAGATTTTATTAAATTATGGTTTACTGATTCATTGAACTTAACATTCATTTCCATAGTGAAATCACCAGTATCAGCATTTAAACCACTACCATTCCAAGGTAATTCGATGTTTTGAGAACCAGCAAATACTAATGCAGATGTTCTATCTTCAAAAGTAAATGGCTGTGTACCACCATCAGTTGGGTCAGTTGGTCCACCAAACTCCATAATTGTAAGGAGTGATTGGGGAACGCCATAACAAGCCATTACTGCTTTTAAAGAACGAGCCGTTCCTTTATGTTTTAATAAGTAAGGTAGGTTATTTATAACCCTTCTCCAAATTTCTTCATTTGCCGATTTTAGTGAACGTGAATACTTTTGAGTTCCATCTTTATATTGTCCTAATGCATATTCCCATAGGTTTTGTGAATCGTAAGCTTTCTTACCTTCCCAACCTAATGATTCTAATAATGAATAAACTAAATCATTTGAAAATCCTAAATCAGATTTATGTTCTGGTTTTCTTATATTATTTAATCCGTTTATGTAAACCCATATAACATCAAAGTGATGTCCTAACATATCCATAAACAACATGAAGTCCTCATTTTGATAATCTTCTTTGATAAATTCTGGAAGATTGTTGTTTAGATAATCTACATTGTTTCTATCGAATAATGAAGAATCGGTTACTGCTGAATTGTACCAAGCTAATGATAATGAATCAGATGAAGGTAAAATACTATTTCCACTTTTAGGATATCCTATATCGGATGTCGATGTGTATAGATAATTTTCAAATCCATCAAACGAACCAATTAATTTATTTATATTATCTAATTGTTTGGTAGATTCAACGGCAGTAACTGCAGTTGTAGAAGTACCATCCAATTGTAAATTATCATTAGATTCATTTACGATAACGTATCCATTCTGACCGACACCTTCAGCTAAAATAAATCCTAATTCAATTTCAGTAGTTGTTAGTTGAACGTATTTAGCTTGATATGATTCTAATAATTCTATTTTGTACCAAAAGTTTTTAATTCGTTCTTCAGCAGAACCGAAGTGTACAAAATTATCGAAATTAAAATTAGAACCAGTTGCATATTGTATGTTCAACTTTTCAGTATCAATACCAGTATTATCAATATACTTTTGAATTAACGATGTATTCGTTACCGAACCACTAGCTAATAAATCATCATACACTTGATATCCCAATCCAGTATCAACCTCTAATGAAAAATTAGGGCCTTGTAATGGAGGACATGAAAGGTCTCCATCACCTACTAAACTTATAGTATCAATTATAGGTTTAGATTGTATTTTAGTAATCCAAACTTTTTGATTGGTTGTAATATTGGCTGGTAATGGTTCGTATAATTTTAGAATTAAACTATTCTCACTACCTACCCAAGTTGTAATTACTTGATTGTTACCATCACCTAAGTGTAATAAATTTGTTAAGTAATTAGATTCATCAAATTCACAATTTGAGAATTGATTAATAAACCCTTCTGCTAATCTATTGATTGCAACTTGTCTTGGTATATTAAAATCTCCTTTATCAAATATAATAGGAATTCGTTCAACCTTACCCTCAACAACTTCTCTACTATCCTCATTTATAGGAATTAATCGTATTGGAATTTTTACTTTATCACCCTCATCAAATACTTCAACATTATACCTTTCAATTAAATCCTTTACGTTTAAAGTTACTACTGATTTATTTCTTGATGGTTTTCTTTTGATAGGTGTTTTTGAACTTCTTGGCTTATCTCTACTATCATTCGGAGATACTCTGATGAAATCTGTTGAGTTACCAATAAATACTTTTATATAAGATGCATGTACTGATTCAAATGATATTTTGAAATCCACATCATATCCGATAAAATCTGCACCCTTAACCAATTTAGGATAAGTAATACTTCTAATATCAGGAACCTTTACAGATACTTCATCAACTACATTAATAGTTAAACTAATAACTCTATCGAATATATTAGCCGTTTCACTATCAGTTACACCATTATCCAATTTACTTACAATATCTGATGTATCCTCAATTCTACTTACATCTCCTTTGATTGGTTTGACTACTTCTAGTCCTAATTCGTTTTTTGGTTTGGTTGGAAAGTTTACTTTAGTAACAGGCTTTGTTATAGGCTTAGCTTTAGACACAGAAGATTTCTTAGAACTCAATCCTAACTTTTTTCCAAACAATCTTCTTCTTCTTCTTCTCTTAGCCATTACCTATATATGTTATTATCCCTAATTTGATTATCTGGTCTACCACTCTGGTCATTCCTACCATCTCGACCATTTCCAACTTCATTATTTTCGGTTCTGCCACCAGCCCGATTATATGGATTATATAAATCTTCAGGTTTCTCGTCTGGAATTTTTATTTTTTCCTTTGGGAGTACCTTTTTCTTTTTCTTCTTTGGTGTTATTATAAGTTCTTCCAAATCAGTATCGTTATCTTCTTCAACTTCTTCTCTTATCGAATTTTCATAATCTTCAAATGAGAATGGGAATAATTTTATTTGATATTTTCCTATTTTTTTAAATGAAGTTTCGGGTATTGTTATACCAACAACATTATCATCACCCAAATCATCAAATTCCATAACATCATCTCCAATAATCAATGTTATTGCCTTTACATCGGAGTTTCTTTGTATAAGTAACGGAACTCCAGCTTTTGTGTTTATATTATATCGTCTTTCATCATCTTTTATTAAAGAAATTATTGGATTTCCTGCAGGTTGCACAGGTTCTACTCTTTCAGTAGTAATAGATATTTCTAAATCAGCTTTTAAAGTTATCTTTGCTTCCAAACTTTCATTTGGTTCTGCTTTAAGTTCTTTACGAGTTCTTAATATGGGTTGTAAAGTTGGTGTTAGGGTCGTTATCACCATATCGGTTATTCTAAATAACTTAGAATCCGATGACCGTATCTTATATATAGTCCCTTTTAAATCTTTATAATTTGTTTCTCCAGCAATTGGGAAAAACTCTGCGTTTTTAGTTGAATTTTTCAGAATACTGACGGGTGAACCCTTTCCACTAATATTAAACTTTATTGTATGAATTACATCTTTATCTTCATTATCTATGGCTTTGTTTAAAGTAAAATTTAAAACCTGACTAGTACTTTGTATTATTTTAGCTTGACCATCTAACCTATCTCGGCTATATTTTTGTACTTGTATTTGTTTTTGATTTAATCCCAATGGAGATTCTCCATTTGGTCTATCTATAATTGAAACATCATCAGCTACCATACTGATTATGTAACACTCTTGTGCTACAACACTATGTTTAATTACTTCAATTTTGTAAGACCTTTTTGCTAAATCAGCTTTGGATATTCTTATTTCTTTTGGTGCACCACCTCTGATACCACCATTAACCATAATACCAGCACCACTAATATTACATTTAATAGAAAATACATAAGTATTTGTTGTTACACCACTGCCACCACTGCCACCATTGCCAC
>Ga0115006_10001868_pt1 | contig 13532 bp, 6 predicted proteins | sample ArcOceMetagenome_3_FD_88943 | JGI IMG/M metagenome (GOLD analysis project Ga0115006, IMG submission 88943) | Marine eukaryotic phytoplankton communities from Arctic Ocean - Arctic Ocean- Svalbard ARC20M Metagenome | ecosystem: Environmental > Aquatic > Marine > Oceanic | place: Arctic Ocean...
CTTCTGCACGCACCCAAACTGCACGATTACGATCCGGGACTTTCGGACCGTGTCCTTTCACCAAGGGTCGCTGGTTGCGACGGACTCGCTGGTGGTGCGGGTGCCACATGTCTACATTGGAGGCGTTGTGGAAGCGAATCGCGTGCACATCGCGGCCGGCGCCCTTAACGTTTCAGCAGGCGCCGCGCTCGTCACCGACGACACGCGCCGCCACTCGAGGGCCGACCTCGACATCCGCCCGGGCAATCTCCCGCACGACGCCAAGTTCCTACCGGCGGGGTGCCACGACAACTGTCTGCCGTGCACGTGTCTGACAGTGGACGGCCTCGTCTCCTTCACGCGCATTGTCATCACCGGCCTGTCGCTGCAGCTCGGCACATCCGGCCACCTCTCCTCCGATGCCCTCGGCCACCTCGCTGCCCACGGCCCCGGCGCTGGCAATTCGTCCGCACTCGGCGGGGGCGGTGCTGGATTTGGGGGACGCGGGTCCTCTGCTTGTGCCAGCGGCTCGGCTGCAGGGGGCGTTGCGTATGGGGCGGCCGTGGCCCCCAACGACGTCGGTTACTGTGCCGGCCGCAGTCGACAGGCTGCCATCGCCACTGCCTGCTCCAATGCCTGGGAGCTGGAGCTGGGCAGCGGCGGCGGGCACGGCAAGGTGGAAGGCGGACAGGGCGGCGGAGCCATTCGCATCCACACAGACGTCGAAGCTGTCATCCATGGCCGCGTGAGCGCTGATGGTGAGCACAGCGCGTGCACCCAGGTCCAAGCCGAGGGCCCCATCCTTGACCGATGGGATCAGCGGCCTGTGCCGGGCGACATCACACCCGAGACACCGCTTGTCGACAAAACCAGCGGCCACTACACGTACCTGTTGCCCCAGTCTGGGGGAGGCGGCGGCAGCGGCGGGTCCATCTGGATCATTTCTCCCAGAGTCACGGGGCGCGGCGTGATCAGTGCGGTTGGCGGCTCCGCCAACCGCTCTTGCCATACTGTGTCTGCGGTTACATCTGGAGGCGGCGGTGGCGGCGGGCGGATCGCCCTGGACTATGCTGTGTCGAGCGCCGACTTGCGTGTGGTTGCCCACGGCGGCACGTCCTTGTGCACTGCTGCGGGTGCGGGCACGCATTTTGACGCGCACCGGCAGCTAGTGCTGCTGGACAATGGAGGGATTGCGGGGGCGCGCATGGCGGGAGATCTGGCCGCTTCGTTTGCAGCCCTGGCAAATCAGCCCACTATCACCGCTGCCTTCACTCCGTGGACAGGCGTGCAGGGGCTGGAGGGTGAAGCGCTCCGCCGACGCGCGTGCGCCTGGAAGGCCGACGATGCCCTGCCGTTTGGGTGCATCCTAGACGTGAATGCATCGCTGCCTCGCCTTGTAGTGCGCGCCGGGGCCGTTGCCGAGATTCCAACTGAAACTTTGAAACAAGTCCTGGTGCGTCGCCCTCCTCCAGTCTCCCACGGCTTGCCTTGCACTAGTGCTAGTTGCAAGTCTTGACAACTATCCGTCCTTGTGGAGAGTCGCTTTACACTAGGAGTGAGTGAGCATGAATCATCTATCTTCTTTGACTGGCACCAGAGTCTTACAAGTCTGGTTTTGGTCTTTTAAGTCCGGTTTTGCAGACTTGCCTACATACTCACGGTGGCAAACTCACTCCGTTTGTCCCCGCACACCGCACAAACAAATGCAGGTGACGCGAGGAGGCGCGATGCTCATCACCAATCGTTCCCTTGCGCTGCGCGCACACGGGGACATAATGGTGGAGGACGAAGGAGTGCTGGGTTGTCTCGGGTGTGCCGGGAGCTTTGAGGCGCTCAACGGGATGCCTGGCTGCAATGACACGTGCCCTGCCTGGCAAGCCTCGTCGACCAACGGCAGCATCACCATCAAGGGCGGCGCGCAGGTGATGGGTGTGAGCGTGAGGCTCGAGGTGGTCTCAGGAGAGCTCAAGGTGGCGCACGACTCGGCTGTGCTCGCGAGCGATTGGCACACGCTGTCCACGCTCGAGATGCTCTCCAAGGCGGGCGATATCAAGATTGAGGGACGCCTGCATTTTTCCAAAGTGACACTGGACGGCGCCAACGATGTGCTAGTGGGCGCGTCGGGGTGGATCGGCACGGATGCGCTGGGACAGTTTGGCGGCTCGGGTCCCGGTGCTGGCGGCATGTCGAGCCTCGGTGATGGTCTTGGAGGCGGCGGCGGTGGTGGTGGAGGAGGACACGGAGGGCGCGGGGCGGAGGGATGTGCAGACTTCGCGGCGGGCGGCAAAAGTTACGGAGACGTGACGGTACCGCATGAGTATGGAAGTGGAGGTGGAGCCGGCGGTGGGACCAACGTGTCGGTGGTGACTGCGGGTACTGCGGCGGCCGGGGGGGAGGCTATGTTGGCTCTTTTGTCCGAAACTCGCGGGGCGCCTCTTGACCGCGAACCCTTGACTTCAGTAATGCCCGACGCGTGGGAGGTGCGGGAGGTGGAAAGAGGCCCGTCGGGCGTTCGCGTGACAGAGTCGGCGTGCGTGTTGCGCGGCACGCGGTCCTACTTGTTCGACAGGGCACACCAGCCTGATCCCGACCCTACGCGCCTGCTGAGTCGCCATGGGAGTGCTTGTCCTGCGGGATATCGGGGAAGCAGCCTGCGCAACTGGTGCTGTCGTGGTGGCTGGGGTGCAGGCGTGGGGGCAGGTGTGGGGGGTCACTGGGGAACGAATGAGACAGTGGGGGGATGCGATTGTGCGCTCGTGACACCCGGACTCTTCGCTGGAGGTCGGGGCGGCGGGGTGGTGCGAATTCGCGCCGACGGGCGCGTCAAACATTTTGGGCGTGTGTCTGCGCGCGGTGAATCGACCTATTGTCAAGGGGACACCCGCACGCACCTCGCGCGCCGTCAGTCCTTCGCCCTCGGGGGCGGTGGTGCTGGTGGCAGTCTGTCCATTGAGGCCCTGACGATTGAGGGCGACGGATCCGTGATTGCGTCTGGGGGTGACGTGATTGCCGACTGCGCCGACACCCGCAGTGGGGGCGGCGGTGCTGGTGGTCGAGTGGCACTTGTGACGACAGAGCGAGAAAGCACACGTAGGGCGGTTGAAGATCGCCTGGACGTGGACGCTTCCGGCGGCAGCAGTGATGGGTGTGCTGCAGGTGCGGCAGGTACCATTTGGGTTGCATGGAACGGCACGCTCCTTGTTGATAACCGTCGGGGCATCACAAACGGGGGCATGTATAGCGGTGTCATGCCGTCGGCGCCGACCCCCTTCCCCAGCAGGGGCACCGTTGCGGCCGTGACGGGAGGGGGTGGGGGAAATGGAGGTGCTTGGCGGTGGAACAGCAGCGAGCTTGACGTGGTGGTGCAAGGGGGGGCTACACTGCTCTGGGGCGCCGAGGACGGTGGCAAGCCGCCGGTCCCAGTGCGCCATCTGTGGCTCACGGACAGGTCCTTCGTCGGTGCGGCTGCAAACACTGACAATGCTGCCGCGTCCGTCATATCTGTGCATTCTGTGACAGTGTCGAGTGGGGCAGTGCTCGGATGCCTGCAGTGTGCAGCAAGTGTCGACGTGCAAAACGGGCTACCTGGGTGCAGCTCTCGTGGCGCCGATTCTAGTGGCGAAGCTCGGCCGCCGCAGCGCGGGATCGTGGCATGCCCGGCGACAGCCGTGGCTGCGGCAGACTACCTGCGCGTTGTCTCTGGCGGCAAGGTGCTGGGCGTCTCTCTGAACGTGACTGCAGGGCAGCAGCTGGTAGTAGATGCCACCGGCACAATCTCGACTGCAGACTACCTCGCCGCTTCCGACTTGCTCATACAGTCGCCATACATTCGAATTGCTGGGCTCTTGCACTCATCGACGATTCAAGTCGTCGGCGCACGGGTGCTAGTCGCGCAGACAGGCGAGGTGTCTGGGGAGGCCATGGGAAGTGGAGGCGCTCTTGGTCCGTCTGCTGGTGCGTCACATCGCATGGGGGGTGGAGGTGGAGGGCATGGTGGGAGAGGGGCGCAAGGGTGTTATCTTGCTGCCGAGGGGGGAGATGCTTTTGTGTCGGACGATGTAGCGTCCCCGTGGCGGTTTGGAAGCGGAGGTGGGCACGGCGGTGGGAACAGCAGGGCGCGTGGAGGGCGGGGAGGCGGGCGCATCAAAGTTGTGGCACACAACCTCACTGTGGACGGCAGGGTCACAGTAGACGGCGCCAGCACTGTGTGTGCGGGTGCAGTGCGTACGTTCTACTCCGGAAACCGTGCGGACAAGGAGTTTCTTGCCGGCGCGCATTCAGGAGGTGCAGGTGCTGGCGGCTCCATCTGGATCGATGCGCACAGGGTGTTTGGGGCAGGCGGGCTACATGCGCGCGGCGGCAGCACGCGCGGTAGTTGCCACCTCGGGTGGCCTGGGGGCGGGGGGGGGGGGGGGCGTATCGCTATTCTGGTTGCCCAGCAAGAAAAGGTGGATCTTGCGGCCTTTGCCGGGGGTGGGGGCAGTGGCTTCAGCGTGGAACAGGCGGATGGCAGCGCTACAGGCGGACGCAAAGGATGCGCGGCTGGCGGCGCCGGCACAGTGTACGTGCAGACGTCGACTCGGCGCAGTCTCATCATCGACAATGGCCTCGCCCGTCGTCTCTCAGCCCTCACACCCTTTCCCACTCAGTACGCCGGAGAAGGCGACGGCGCCGGAGCAGCGACCGACCCGCAACCGCTGTTTGACCTCGTGTGGGCGCGACGTGGAGCGCTCTTGGAGTTTCCGCGTGCTCCTAACGCGTCCGCCCCCGCCGCTGCCTCATTTGTGCTGGGACGGCGCGCTGCAAGCCTCATGAGGGTCAGCGACGGCGCTGCTATCCTTGCTGTTCGAGGTGGGCAGATTTTAAATGCGACTACGCTTGAAGTCGGTGACGGGGGCTTGGTGGGCGCAATGACGTGCTCCGACAGTGGAGAGGTGCAGAACGGCGTCCTCGGGTGTAGCAGCGAATGTGTGAGTGTGTCTGTGCTGGCCGCCACTGCCACCGTGTTCGCTGGCGGACGCATACAGGGATGTAGCGTTGACCTCGCCGTCGACAACTTGTTGGAGGTGATGACTTGTGTCGCATACTGCAGCGACAGAAGCGTGCGCAGATCGTGCGCAGCATCCCTAGGAAACTCACAGCTTAACTGTGTGGTAGAGATGGTAGTGTGTTGAGATGGCAGTGTGTTGCGCTCCTGACCGACGGTATGGAGCAGGTGCAAGATGCTGGGGCCCTGTTGGGCGTGCGCACCGTCTCTGAGAGCATCCTCCGCGCCACTGTGAACAACGCCTCGATCCACGGGCTTGTGCGCTTCTCAACCGTCGACGTGAATGCCAGCGCAAGTGTGACTGTGTGGGACTCAGGAATGATTTCCTCCTCTGGACTGGGCCACCCCGGAGATACGGGCCCGGGTGCGGGCACGGCCTCGGTGTTGGGAGGTGGTGGGGGCGCGCATGTTGGCAGGGGCTCGGATGCCTGCACCAAGTCTGTCACCGGTGCTGTGCTTGGGGCGGGCGGAACCAGTTACGGGCAGTGGAAAGGTGCTGGTGTAGATGAAGGATGGCTGCTCGGCAGTGGCGGTGGGCACGGGAGGAGCACGTGGAGCGCCAGGGCGCTCGACAACTACCAGCACATTCCGGCTTACCCTAGGGGCGGATACCAGGCGTGTGAATTCGACAGGGCGTGCGCAGATGATGACCGTGAGTCTTCGTGGAACCGCCCCGAGAGGCGTCCGAACTCGCACCATTTGATGCATCATCCCGTGTACGAGGTTGTGCGAATGCTTGAGGTGAGGCAAGAAGCTGCCCGCCCAGCGCCCGCTCATCTGCCATGCTTGCTCCTGGTGCCTCGAGCAGCAAGCTTGGTTTCGCAATATTCTGACAGTCGATGCAGCACTCTGATGAGGCACTCTGAGCACTCTGATCACAGTAGACGCAGCACCTTGACGCGCCCGCAAGCTATTACTCTCATGTGCGCACACGCTGTTGAGCTGACGATGCCTCATGGCGTGCAGGGTGTGTCGCCTGAGAGGCCCCAACTCTTACGCGAGGGCCGCGGTTCCGCGCGAATTCGCTCCAATGACTCGCTGTGCTTTCCCCGAGGGCACGCGGTGGACCACTGGGAGGGTGATCTGCATCTGGCGTCTGCATCTGTGCCACCGCATCCGCGTGCTTGTGCTCCTGGCTGGAAGGGCTCAGGTGAGCGGTGTGACGGGGCTGCGGTGCATGTGCTGTCTGCCGTTTGCAGGCCGCATGTTAGCAGGATGCGCCCTGCTGCGTCTGCCTGTCTTGACCTGCCACTCTCGCTCTCCTTGTTTTGCCCGTGTTGTTACCTGCTGCTGCGTCTGCCTGTCTTGACCTGCCACTCTTGCTCTCCTTGTCTTGCCCGTGTTGTTACCGTCGAGGCACAGAGAGTCAAGAGGCTGCAGTGCGGCAGTTGTGTGCAACTGACGATGGCCCGTACTGCCGCAGCGAGCATGCCCGACTTCTGCTGCCAGCCCTCGCGCCCGAGCTCGACACACCCGGGCGGCAACAAGCACAAGACGCATCAGGACGGGTTGCTCGCCTCGTGGCGCGTAAACGACTTGGAGGAGGAGTGCGATTGCTCGCCCTACGTCATAGGCTCAAACCCAGGCGGCAGGGGTGGCGGTCGCGTCAGACTCTCGGCAGGACAGCAACTCGTGCTGGCCGGCCATGTCAACGTGGATGGGGAGGGCACTCTCGCGTATGGTCAGTCCGGTGATCCGGGAGGGGCGGGAGCAGGGGGTTCAATAGCACTGGCCGCGCCCTTTGTCAAGGGCAGCGGCGTGGTGTCGGCAGAAGGCGGTGCCAGTATAGCCGGCGCCGCCGGGTCGGATGCTGGTTACTCGGCGGGTGGGGCCGGCGGGGGAGGCAGGGTGGCGTTGCGGCATGCATTGTTGGCCTCCTCCCTGTCCGTGTCCGTGGCTGGCGGGTGTGTTGCTCTATGCATTTGAAATGTCTGTACTGCCTGCTGTTGCTAACTGCCTGCTGCAAGTGCCGCTCGACGTGCGCCCGCGGACATCTTCGCGCAGACGGCGTGTGTGGCATGAGGGCACGTGCGCGTGTGTCGCATGCCTGACTTGTTGGCTCCCTGTGCTTTGGCGTTGGGGGTGGCGTGTGGCAGGCGCACGGACTGCCGCGACTCTCGCATCGCGCGCTATTGTGATGCGGTGTACCAGGGGCAATGCAAGTACAAGGTGATGAGCGATGAGTTCGATATGTTTAAACTCGGCAATCCGTTTTGGGAGTGGGACAATGCGCCGCCGGGCGTCTGTACGGTTCAAGTGCCCGCAGAGCTCTCGGCAGCGCAGCGGCAACGGCTGCTCAACTCGAATCCCAAGCAAGGCCACTGCTGGGATGTCGGCCTCTCCCAGCTCGGGTGGCTGCGCATGTACCCCAAGCACAACATCTCATTCTTCATGGACGACTCAGCCCACAGGCTTCACATACCCCTGCCCGGCGACGTGGCCTTTGACGTCGAGACGCGCGTCATCGTCACCAACAACGACTCGTCTTGCGTGCACGGCGGCCTGTATGTCGGGGGTCGGCTGAAAGGCGGCATGCACAACTCACTGTCTGGCCAAGACGCCGCGGCGCCAAAGCCCAAGGACCTGGATGAGTGGGTGTCCATCGCCGTGCTGGATCACGGGGACGATGCGCGCTTGCAGTGGTCGACGCGAGGCACGCCCATGGAAGAGGTCTTCGGCATTCGCGACCGCGCGCATGCCACGCACATGTACATGCGCCTGGTTCGCGACAACAACGGCACCGTGAGCGGCTACTGGCGGCAAGACAACCTCAAGCCGTGGACGCTGCTCGCGCCACCAATACACTGGGAGTGGGAGACGCTGGAGGTGGGCCTCTTTTCGGCACAGTGCGCCCTGTACGGCAATGCCACCGTTGACTTTGACTACCTGCGAGACTCTGGCGCGCGCAATTTCCAGCGCACCTTTGGTGAGGCAGCAGCGTGTGGCATAGTGTCCGAAGAAGGCCTGCCTCCGGGGGGATGGGGCATGCTCGGTGGCGTCGGCGGTTCGGTGGGCACGTTGAACGGTGCCAACGCGCTCAACCAGGCCGTGGCTGCTGCATCGGGAGACGAGGTTGTCAAGGTGTTTGATCTGCACCACGGCTCGTTTCAGACTGGGGGTTTGTCTGGGGGGCTGCAGGCAGGGGCGGCAGAGCATGTGGTGCTGCGCGGAAACCTAACCAACTTGGACTTGTCAAAAGCGTGGAACAACGTGTCGTCTGCGCACTTTGTCACGTCCAGGCGCTATTCGGAGTCGCTGCATGATGTGACCGATGGCATGATGTGGAATGGAACGGCCTGGGTGCCGGCCGCTACCGTCTTCAATGTGTCCCTGCGCCCTAATCTGGCGAAGACGAGATACGTCTTCTTCATCGATGGTGTGGAGCGGCCGACCCTAACGCTGCTTCGCCCGTCGTCGTTCCGGGACCCTAACATTTACGTCTTCACGCTCGACGCGCACTCAGTGTCAAAGTCAAACTTAAGCGCCGTGAATGAGACCCTCGTCACCAGTCTGCCGACGCTCCAAGAGCAAGAGGCCGAGAGAAGGCGGCAGGGGGCAGGCTTAACGACGCCCCACGCCTTTGTCATCAAAACAGTGGATACTCCGGGGCTGGAAATGCAGTACACGCTAGGCACGCGCAACAACGGCGCCTCGTCTGGCCAGGTCGAGCTGAGGGTTTGGCCGGGCGCCCCAGACTTGCTCTACTACGAAAGCAGTCTGCTGCCAGACATGGGTGGTGTCATCAAGGTCGAGGAGCCGCTGCTTGGACACAACAAGCTGATTCGCTCTCGCCGGTTACTGGAGGCCAAGCAAGAGGCTGAGTGGGGCCGCGTTGTGCGGCGCGGGCGCGGGCACGCTGACATGGAGGCGGAGGAGCAGGTGTCGCCCAGGGAGTCGTTCCGCCTGCGGCTTGAAGCCTTTTACTCCAAGTACAACAGCGAGAAGCTGGCTCATCTAGAAGACATGGTGGACGCTTGGAGCAGCAAGGAGGAACAGCTCAACGGCATGCTCATCGCCAAATATGGTGTTGGGCTTCCAGCTGAGGGCGTGCACGAGGATGTGTGGTTGGAAGGGGAGGAGGATCCACAGGAAATTGAAGGCAAGCGACGGGCGTTTGCCGCTCGCGGAAGCCTCAAGGTGGATGATGGGCCGCAAGGCTGGATGGGCTCGGGCGCGCACGGTGGTGGTAGATCACGTGTCACGCCACGTGTGCCGCCGTCTCCTCCTCCTCCCACGTCATCACAGTCCCCCTCGGCTCCTGACATGACGACTGCCGCATCGGAGCACGTGGATGCTGCTACCATTCCGCCCACCACAACTTCACCCATATCTCCAGGGAGTACTACCACTCCCCCACCTTCTCCAGCTGAAGCGACGCCGACGCCGACGCCTGTGTCTTCACCCCCGCCGGTGCAGGGTGATGGAGAGGTTGACTCGGCCCGTGTCCGCAGCCGCGCCGGGGCAGGCCGCGATAGCGGCGTGCACGATGATGAAGCTGAGGCAGAGGAGGCCAGATGGAGGGAAAGGGACAGAGCCTACGTGGAGCAGCAGCGAGAAGGGGCGTTGCGGATGAAGCAGCACGTGGGTACCAAGGGGCGCGAACTGGACACTGAGTACACGCCTCACCTGAATGCGGCCAGAGCGGCGCCGCTGCCGGGGCAAAGCGAGATCACCGTGCTGCCGGGGGGCATAGGGGATGCAGCGGCGCTCAAGTTACCGATAGTGACGCAAGACAAGCTTGCCCTGTCGCATGAAACCACCATTGTTTCTCCCGGCAAGGTTGTCATCGACTGTCAAGGGGGCCCGTTCTTTGCGGGCGGTGGCAGCGGCGCGCAGCTGCACCTCGTGGACATGCATGTCGACCTCGTGGCCTGCTCGTTCCCTGCACCTCGTACGCCCTCGCCTGGCAGCGCGCCCGAGGCCGGAGGGGGCAAGGGCGACGCGGTTGCCTACCACCGCCATGCGATTACCGTCCAACGCAGCATCGTGAGATTCATCAGGTGCAACTTCACTGGCGGCAGTGGCGGGGGTGCGGGAGGCGGCGTGGACGTCGACACCTCTTACCTCGACTTCCGCAAGTCCTCCTTCAAAGGTATCAAAGCGCCGACTGCGGCCACGCCAAGGGGTGCAGACGGCGGCGCAGATGGGGTGTGGGGTGCCCGGGAGCAGGAAGGGGGGGGCGCGGTGAGGATGGGCGTGCCAAGCTGGCATGTAGGTGGTGGCTTTGTGTCTGCAGCGCGGCAGCGATCTATTCATCGGCGTGGGCCACAAGTGTACATGGCGACGACCTTGATGGAGAAGAATGTGGCGCAGCATGCTGGCGGCATCGCCGTCGCCCGCGGCACCTTCTACTGTCAGGACTGCATCTTCTTGTCAAATGTGGCCCGCGAGAGCGGCGGGGCAGTGCAGATAAAGACGCACGGAGCCGCTATCATTTCGCACAGCTCCTTCAGCCGCAATTCGGCGCGCGTCGGCGGTGCCATGCACTTGGCTGGCGGCTCCACGCTGTTGTCGTATGTCGCCCTCAGCAACAACGCCGCTCGAGAGAAAGGCGGCGCTCTCCTCTTCCGTGCACCTACCCTCCCGTACACGCTAGCCAAGCAGGTGCCGCCAAAAGGCGAAGAGGCCCTCTACGCCGTGGTGCCGCCTGCCACTGCCACCATGCTGCACTGCTCGCTGGAAAACAACATGGCCATCGGCTCCGCGACAGAAGCGGCGGTGGGCGGAGGCATATACTTTGACGGCTCCGGCTCTGCCAGTCTCGAGCGCTCTCACGTCTCTTCCAACTCTGTCATGGGCCCCGATGCTGAGGGCGGCTGCTTCGCCATCCGTGACGGCGGCGTGCTGTACCTACGTATGTGCCCCCGCCACTGGAACCTCCTTTCGTGTCCATGCACATGTTCTTGCGCTAGTGTAGGGGTTGCGGGGTCGCGCAGGAGGCGTCCTCTTTTCTGTGCGCCGCTTTGTAGGACTCGTAGAGCCCCGCACGAAAACCCTAATCAAGATGAGGGGTTTGCTGCGGGTGTGTGTAGAGTAGTTTGCGTGCGGATGAGGCGGGGAAGCGAGGAACAGACGGCTGACGGCTTGCGTGCATGGCAACAGGCGACTCGGTGGTGAGCAACAACTCAGCCGCGTACGGAGCGGTGCTGCGGGTGCACACACAGCGCAAAGGCGACGTGTCAGTGCTGTTCAACAACGTGACCATTGCCAACAATTCGGCACTGCGCTATGGCGGCATCGTGTCGGGCTACTCGCACGCCCATGCCATGGTCGTTCCCTTCACCTTCGCGGGCGGGCGCTATTTCTATGACATCGACAGTTACGCCGCGCTCTCGCGCCCGCTGCTGCGATTCGGATTCAATGCGGATCCATACCTGGACCCCAAGTCGGCCAACATTGCTCCGCAGGGCACTGGCATCATCGGTCTGCCCCTCTCCCCTTGTCTCTAGCGACACGCTGTGCCCTTTGTTTCGGTTGCAGACACGTGCGCCCACACGCAAACGCACCTCACGCAGCGCCTGTTGGCAGCCAACAACCCTTACGAGCCTGGGTGGCACACCTTGGAGCTGCCTCTTGATCCGCACCTCACTGATCAGTGGCCCTTTTTCGCCACCGGGAGTCGCCACAAGGTGAGGACCACGTGCAGAACGATGCAGGGCGGCAGGGAGGCTTGCACAGAGACGCAATCAAGCCCCACAGCGATGACGCTACTCGATAGAGATACTGAGAGACAGAGATGGAGGCAGAGAGTGTCGAGAGGGGATGTAGGACGAGGATGGGGCAAGGTACGACGGGCATGTTTGCTTTTTTGTCCTGACTGACTCTTCCCTGTGCCTCTCCTTGTGCATCTTTCTTCAGGGCTATTTCGATGTGCGCACCACCCCAGGCCAAAAAGCCGCGTCAGGAGGTTTTTTGCTGTCATGCTTTTTGCTCTCTCCCTCCCCCCCCCCCTCTTATGTGGCGCTCGCTCGCTCTCTTCTGTTCCGGGCATGCACCGTGCCCCTCACCTCGGGCCCTCATGGTTGCATGACGACAGACCGCTGATGCAAGATACGCTCGTCGTCCCTCGCCTGTTTTTGCTTCCCATGTGCCACCTTGGCGGTTGCGCCTGTGTTCTCTCGTGCCTGCTGTGTCTGCGCTCGGCAGGAGTGGCTCTGTTGCTGCAGGACGCCAACCCGCTCCACTTTTCCACTCCAGACAAGGAGGTGAGTCAATCGCTGACCATTAGATTGGAGGTTGAAGGTGTCGTGTCGGAAACCACACTATCGCAGCTGACACTTCACCCTCCCAACCGCCCCCGCCTACAAACAGGCGTTGTCGGGTGCGATAGCATTCAAAGACAGCAACATCTACGACAACTCGCCGCGCGGCCTGTCGTGCTGCTACTTTCACGCCGATATTGCTTCCCAGCGTTGTCTCTCTGACTACGAGCTTCTTTAGAAGGGATGTGTAAAGCGGTCCCATTCTCTGCGCCAGAGGCTTTAACCCTGAAATTGCAGCACACTATGTCCTGGAACCCGCGTGTGCACAAACGTGGGATATTTGTGCTGTAGCGCGTGGTTTAGCAAGAGCTGCGTAGTGTCACGTAGTGCTGTGTAGACTGTATGACGCGTCGAGAGGGCAGGTCATGCGAGATCCTGCCATGCCATATCCTCGTCCCGCCCAGATTCTGGGGCGGGCAAGAAGATGATTGGCACCTCTGAGTGTTGAGAGTGGCCGATGCTCTATCTTTGCATGTGTGTGTATGTATGTATGTATGTATGTGTGTGTGTGGAGAGAGAGAGAGAGAGAGAGAGAAGTGATGTCATAGTGGTGGCGAGGTGGAACAGAGTAGCCCGTAGAGGGGTGGTAGCAGCTTGGAGCGCTGAACCCCTGGTGCACTGAACCCATGTATAAAAAAGGTATTAAGTAAAGTAATTTACATGCACTTTGCGCGAGCTTCATTTCCCGCATTTTCTTTCTTATTAAGCTTGAAAGGAGTTCCCAAACAACAATTCCCAGTCTGCGTAACATGCGACTCTTTGACTGTACGGACGATACAGTAGACCTCGTAGGACCGATAAAGGCCTCAAGGGCGTGTTGTGTCCCACTGGGATATGTGAAAAAATCCCTTTTCACAATGTAGGGTGATTTTACAGTACTAAAAAATAGGATTTAAATTGTTTCCAACGCGGTGTGGAACCGGTAAAGCCATGGTCGGTCGCATGCGGACGCGGGCATGGACCCAGGTGCAGAAGATTGCTCTCTTTTGCCTCCTCCTCCTCGCCCCCCCCCCCTTTCAGCGAGCGTCTGGGCTGGCTAGTCGGCGTTCTTGCTCGTTGATAACGGCCGTTAGCTCCTCAATTTTGCCCGTCAGCTCCTCCTTCATTGCCTTTACCTCTTTTTCCCTTACCTGTGTGTGTGTGTGCGCGTGTGTGTGTGCGTGTGTGTGTGCGTGTGCGTGTGCGTGTGCGTGTGCGTGTGCGTGTGCGTGTGCGTGTGCGTGTGCGTGTGCGTGTGCGTGTGC
>Ga0115006_10001869_pt1 | contig 13531 bp, 12 predicted proteins | sample ArcOceMetagenome_3_FD_88943 | JGI IMG/M metagenome (GOLD analysis project Ga0115006, IMG submission 88943) | Marine eukaryotic phytoplankton communities from Arctic Ocean - Arctic Ocean- Svalbard ARC20M Metagenome | ecosystem: Environmental > Aquatic > Marine > Oceanic | place: Arctic Ocean...
AACGCTGCCGCTCTGACTTTCGATGGAAAAAGAGCAGCTGCAGTTGCCAGCGCTGCAGTACGCTCTGCTGGCTTCCGTACATTGACAGCCACACGACTTGCCATATGGACTATGGGTGACCGCTTCGGCGGTCACCCCCTGAGAAGTCTCAGTCGTTGAGCAACTGCAGTTGCTTGCGCTGCAGCTGGCGCGGGAGGCCTCAATACACTGGCAGCCACACGACTTGCCGATTGGACTGTGCGTCACAGTCTCAGCTGTGACCCCGTTCGGGGTGTCCGTTGTCGTGCAGCTGCAATTGATCGCGCTACAAGTTGCTCTGGTTGCAGGTGTGCACGCGCAGCCGCAGTCTTTGTTCCAGGGCGAGATGGTGCTGGATTGACCCGTTTCGGAGCACGAGCAATTGTTTGCCCCACACGTAACCGTTATGTTGCCCCCCGCCCCAACTTCGATTACGTAGGATTTTGAGCTGTTGTATATGGTCTGCCACGATGTGACATACGACAGAGAGGCGTTGTGCACTGACGACCACGATGTGATGTAGGACAACGAGGCGTTATGCACAGACGTGTATGTGCGCGGGTAAGATAGCGAAGCGTTGAAGCTCGAGGACTGCGATGTGATGTAGGACAACGAGGCGTTATGCACAGACGTGTATGTGCGCGGGTAAGATAGCGAAGCGTTGAAGCTCGAGGACTGCGATGTGACGTACGTCAGTGACGTGTCAACAAGGACCTCCCACTCGGAAATGTACGACAGGCTGCGATCATGGCTAGAATTGTAGGTAGTCGCGGGCGTGAGGACATCTCCTCTGTTGGAACAGCCGCACTGCTGGCCAGAACCGCCAATAAAAGAATCTTCTCCAGCATTGATTGGCGCAGAGCAATTACCCGTAGAAATCCAAGGGCCCAGCGGTGTGATCACGCGTCCGTCTCGTTGGTCACAGTCGCATTGCCCTGAGCCAGTCACGTTGTCAAAGACGCAATCCCCCGACGAGTTCCAGATGCCGTACGATTCCAGGGGCGACCGATTGTCATCAAACCTGTATTCCTGCCACTCTGAAGGAAGACGTCTCTTGTAGGCCCGGTGCGGAACCCCAGAAGCATTGCACCAACAGTGGTTTTCCGATTGGTATTCAAAATGCTCCTGCGACTGTCCAAACGCAGGGCACGTTGACAAAAGTGATGCATTGTAGGCGCCGCTGCCGTTGATGTTCACACGTGTCAGGCCAGCACAGCCGATGCACTTTGAGTACTTTGCAGCCGTCCCAGTGGTGACGCGGGCGGCAATCGGAAAACCACTGTTGTTGAGAGCCGCATACTCACCGTCTGGGACACAGCATGTGTTCCCATTGCCGTTCCATGCTTGGCAATTGCTACTGAACCCAGCAACGTCTGTTGTCGCGGTTTCCGACAAAGGCATCTGGCCGGTAAACGTGTAGCCGGTCGCGCAGCTACCTTGGTTAGTCCAGGCGCAGCAATCTCCGTCATTATTATTGCGAGAATCACGACATGCACCCGTGCGTGGGTTCGCGCACACAAGTTTTGACACAGCGGCCTCATTGCCATCGCACCCGTGATTGCTGACAGCTGCGCAGTACACCGTGACGGACACCTGGCGGGTGGTACACGGTCAGCTTGCTGGCCCAGCAGGGCGAGCTACACGCAACGGTACGCAGGCGTCTGGGGGAGGGAGACCCCGTAATCACGGTTGCTTGTAAGATGGCGATCGGTGATCTCGGGATCCCGAAACGTGATCGTGTTGAGGGCGACAGAACCGTTGGTGATAACACCTCCCCCGTCGGAGGCGGTAATCTCGTACGCAAGGACGTCACCGTCGCTGGGCGCAGACAGGTGCGTCCCGGCGGTTAATCCGACGTCCGAGTTGCCATGGGGGCACGAGGCCGCCCGGGCCGGCACGCCAACGGACTGGCAGAACAGGACAACGCGCAGCACAGCGCCAGCGGCGGCGGCGGCGCGCGCCGCGCGCGCGCCGCAGCCTCTCCGCCGCCACGCGCCGCCTCCCACGCTCTGTTGTTCCGCATCCCCGTCCCCGCGACCACGGCGCCCCCCTCCCTCGCTGCCCCCGCGACCCCGGCTCCCCCCACCCTCCGCGCGTCCGCTGCGCTGTCTGAACCGCCCCGGCATTTGTGGCGCCCCCGCGCCCGCAGCGGTGCCGTGTGTCGGCCCGGCCCGGCGTTGGTTCGACGGCCCCGGGTGGTCACGACGTGAGGATTGAACCGGGCGTTGGTCAGAACTCCAAAAATGAAGTCCACGAGGTTGGTCACGAATTCGAGTCATTTTTCCGCCTTAGGAATAACTTCTGCTTGCGCCATGGGGCGGCCCTCATGCTGGGCGGCCATCATGCTGGGCGCGGCTGGCGCGGCGGTGGAGGCGTTTGTGCAGCCCGTGGGGGGTTCCGGCGGGCTGCAGCTGCGGCAGGTTGCAGTTGCAGCGCAGCCTCCGTCGGCGATGTGCCTCGTTGTGCTGGGCGCATCTTGTGTCTGCAAACTTTGCGACGGATATTGCTAACACACCGTGCTCTCGCCCCCCCCGCCTGCCTGCCCGCCCGCTCGTTCGATCTCGCGTTCGCGTGCTCTCCCTCCCTCCCTCCCTCACTGCCTCTCTGTGTCTTTCTCGCTCGCTCTCTCCCCCGCTTTCGCCCTCCCCAACTTTCGTCCTCCTCTCTTCCTCCTCCCCGTCACCCTCGCCCTCGCACTCTCGTCCGCTCGCGGGCACGCTCTACTGTACTGCTGGTCACACAGTTGCGTGGCCGGGCCCAAGGGCGCGTGCTGGTGCCTGCTTTCGGCCTGGCCCAGGGGCACGCGTTGGCGCCCGCTATCGGCGGCCATCGATCATCCACACCGTGCGACAACGCCGTCACGGCGTTTCACCGCGACAGCTATGTCGCGGCGCCGGGCAGTGAGTCCGGGCTCCCAACGCCGCCTGCGGCGTTGGAGGCTGTGACTGGGAAGATCCGCACGGCCGTGGCCGCCTTTCTGGGCAAGATTTTCGCCCTGCTCGCGGCGGCGCTCGTGATAGGCAGCACCTCCTTTCCGCAGGTGTCGTATGCGTCGACGATCCTCGACGCCAAGTGGACCTCACTGCCCAGCGTCGTGTCGTGGAATTCGCCGCCCACACACAGTGCGCGCGGTGGAGACGTGCCTGAAGAGTATGTGCATCATGATTCTGTGTCTGACCCCGGCGCAGATGCGCCAGATGCGGCAGGCTACAGGGTGCCAGTGATTGCGAAGTAAGTCGTCCTCCGGCGTGCAGCTGGCCCCTGCCACGTGGCACGCGATATGGCCTCAAGTGATGCATAGAGCGGAAAAGACATGGGACAGGCGCACACCCACAAACGCTCGCGCGCGCGCGCACACACACACACACACACAACACACACACAGACACACACAATCACAATCACAGGCTGGTGGTCATCTCCGCAGCAGCACTGGGCGGATATGCGATTTTGCCCGAGGCACCGACGCCGGTAGTGACCACAAGCTACGCAGGGGCCGCAGCGTCAAATAACAAAGCGCCTGTCGCGGCAACTGCAACGCCAGCTCCCACGGCTGTTGGGTTTAGGGCAACCGCTTCTGCAACTTCTGCTCCGACCCCGGAGGCTGCAAGTGTGAATGGCGTTGCTGCCCACCGTGCTCCTGGCGCTGAGGGCGCCGAAACCTGGTCAGAGTTCGCAAAGTGGAAAAGGGCTGCGATGCAGGTGCTTGACTGGCGGCTGGAGGTGCTGCAGGGCCGTGTGACTTTGAGTGTGGCGCATGCACTCACGGCCGCGGTCTCCCTCTTGGGCCTTGCCAGGTCTCCACCGCCCCTTCCCCTGTCCGCCGCGCCTGCTATCATCGTGTTTGCCCCATGGCTCTGACAAAGTGCGCGCGCACGGTGAATGGGCAGTATTGTCAAGAACGGCACAGATCAAATCAAAGCGAAAAAGGCATCCAAGGTGCCGAGTCCACCTGCCGCCGCTCCGTCGCCCGCGCCTCCCCTAGCGCCCACATCGGCACGCGGCAACGAGACGCGTGCGAGCGACGAGACGCGTGTGGGGACGCGGATCAGGAGCATAGGGACACGGGCTGAGCCCGTGTTCTTGCAACCAACGGCGCAGCCTTTGTCTGCTGCGACTATGGGTGCTGACAGCGTGGAAGCGGACAAGGCGGCAGTGGCCAAGAAGCCAGAGGGAGAGGAGGCGACCGAAGCGCTGAAGAAGGAAGAGGTGGAGAAGAAGGAGGTGGAGAAGAAGGAGGTGGAGAGGAGGCAGCAAGAGGCAGCAGCAGCAGAGGAGAGAGAAGAAAATTCGGCTGCCGCAGCGGCAGCAGCGCTCAAGGAGGAGGTGGAGGAGAAGGAGGTGGAGAGCAGGCGGCAAGAGGCAGCAGCAGCAAAGGAGAGAGAAGAAAAATTGGGTGAAGAAGCGGCAGCAGCGCTCAAGAAGGTGGAAGAGAACAAAAAGATGCAGATTGAGACAGAGATCAAGACTAAACTGGGATCGGCAGCCCCACCAGCGAGCAGCAGGGGTGATCAGGTGTCCCCCCCCGAGCCCACACTTGAAACCTCGACCCAAGAAGCACCACGCCCAGCCACGAAACTCGATGAACTCGTCCGAGCGCGCGCTAACATGGCTCAAGAAGCGGCTAAAGGAGATGCCGTGGGTGCACAAACGGCGGAGGAGCAGAAAGAAGGGGCAGCAGAGGATGCAGTCGGTGATGTGGTGTTTGTAACGTTGCCGTCGGGCAAGAAAGTGGCGGTATGCTTCCCCCGTCTCTGTCCCCCCGCTCGCGCGCGCGCCCGTGGGCTCGTGTGTGACACTCAAGCCGTCCGTAATCACGTACAGGTGCCAAAGACGACCAAACGGACAACAACTTTGGCGCGGGCGTCTGAAATCAAGAAGCAGGACCCTCCGCCGCCGCCTCCATTGCCCGAAAGCAGCCCAACTGATCAGAAATAATGTGCACACACCTATGGCTAAAATCCCCGCCTTGGCCTGCTGCTGCATCGCCCTTTCGGCCTCTATGCTCACACTTCAGTGGGGAAGCAGCACACAACTCGTAAGTGAGAGTGCGGGCGGGCAAATGTTGGGCAAATGTTGTTCGAAAGGGTGCTGGAGCATCTGAACAGCAATGCCCAGTGACAAATGCTTCAACAACACATGATTAATTACTTTACAAAACAATAATGAACACAAGTGGTGGGAGCTCTCTCGAATGCTTCAGCAGACTCGGGAACGCCCGGTGAGCGGGGCGCGCTGTCCGCACACAGCCGACAGCTCCCTGGCGTTTGGTGACAGGCATCCCTCAGATATCGAGGTCCTCCGTGAAGTGGCCCGTGAAGCGCCCGCCGCGGCCGTACGAGTCAAAGGTATAATCATCGTCGTAATCAGCGCCATGGTTGTCTGGGTGGTTGACACAGGCCCACTCCGTCTCGAGCGACTCCCGGTCCCCGTCGCAGCCCCATTCCCGCCACCCAGTCACAAGCGCCGGGTAGCCTCGTCGGCTCACCGCGTCGTCAAGCACGACAGGATTGTAGTTGAAGCCCTGGTCGGCGTCCGTGGGCCCGCCCTCCTCCAGGTCCCACAGCTGCGTGCGCCGCCCTGCCGCGCGCCGAGCGTCAGTGGTGACCTCCTGCATACTGTTCGCAGGCGGCTGCTGCAGCGCAAGCACAGCGGACTGCAGCGGGCGCAGCATGCGCCGCATGGCAACGCCCTCGCCCTCTTTCTCTCCTTCTCTCTCTTCCCCTCTCTTGCCCCCCCCCCCCTCCCCTTCTCCCTGCCTCTGCAGTCCACGGCGTGGCTTACCGACGCCACGGATCGACCCTGTTGACAGCAGCGCCGTGCTGCGGTGGCGTCGCGCCACCGCAGCGCGCCGCGACGCGTCGAGCACCACCAGTGCTGAAAGCGCAAGCGCCGCACACAGCGCCGCGGCGACCGTCGCCCGCCACGGCGCCTGGAGGCGTTGCATTCTTCCCTCAGCTGCCGCCGTCGCTTCACAATCCAGCCTAAACCACTTTCCATTTTTTCTTTTTTAGAAAAAAGGTCAGGCCCGCTCGGTCAGGCCCACCCATCATCGTGCGTCATCACCGCGGGGCCTCAAGTGGCGCACGGCGCGTGGACGGGCATGGCGTCGTCGCGGTCGATCGCCACGGATCCGCCGCAGCGATGGACGGACCAGTCATCGGCCGCGGGGACGGCAGCCGGGACGGGTTCGAGTGACGCGGAGATCACGCGCGAGCTCGAGAAGCGCTTCGGGTCGGCAAAGCCAGCCCTGCACGACATGGCGCACCAGGGCGCAGGAGCCGAGGCGGCGCGACAGGCGCCCGGCTCCGGTTCGTCTGCGGGCAGCAGCAGTGCGGGCGGATCTGCAGCACACCGGGCCATCGCATCAGCCTCCGCGCTGGCAGGGGCGTCCTCGCGGGCGGCGCCCAACGAAGTGCTCGAGCCGCACACGCTGCCACCGGGCACGGGTCCGGACATGGGGGAGACAACGACGATGCAGGATTTCTGCGGGAGCGCGTCGGCGAGCTGGGCGCTCACGGGGGGGCACTTGTCGCAATGCTTCATTCACGCGGTGCTGTTTGCGGCCGTGGACGCCATGTTCGTCGTAGCCGCGGCAATGCGACTGCGCGACCTTCTTGCGCTGCCGCGGCCGCCTCCGCGTGCTCTCACGCGGCGGCAAGCAATCAAGGTCGGCGGGGCATCACTGGTGGCAGTTTACAATCTCATCATGTTTGCAACTCATCTGGCGTACGACTACGGTGCGCCGTACCAGTGGTTGATGTACCCGACGTCGTGCCTCACGTGGTCTTTGTGCGTCGTGGTGCTCGTCCTGGAGGTGCGCTACGGGTGGCCCACGAATTGGGTGTGCAAGTCTTTCTGGGTTGGCTCAGGTGTCGTCGCAACGCTGCTGCTCTGGTCCAATCTGCACGACGAAAAGTTCATGGCCTCGCACGACATGTGGGTCTTCATGGGACACTATCTGCTCTACGCGTGCATGGCGCTCATGGCTGTCTTCATCCGCGAGAGCGCCGACTACTCCTCACTTGCCATTGACATCTCTGACATCTCCCTCGACGACGAACGCACTGCAAGCGAGGACGAATCGATGCCGCACAAGCCGACCAGGCAGCAGGCGCGCGGAGCATCGCGCCCCGAGTCCCGCGACAACAACCGCCGCATCCTCCAACAGGTGGGCGAGCTCGTGTCGGACGATCGCTGGCTGGCGGCGGCGGCGCTGGCGTGCTGCTTCATTGGCGCGCCGATTCAAGTGGTGCAATTCATCTATGCCGGCATGGTCATTGATGACTGCGCGGTGCCCGAGGGACCCTCCGCGCTGGTGCAGTACATCGCAGGTACTAGAGAGGGTGTGTGATGCTAGCGAGGGTCGGTGGGACAGGAGAGGCAGCGGCAAGGGGACAGATTCCGTGCGTGCAAGGGCATGCCATGGAGAGAGAAGCGCGTGGGAGGCAGTAACACGAGTGTGGGTGCGCAGTGCTGGTGGCACTGTATCTCATCGAAGGCGTGGCCGCAGCGTCGCAGCTCATCCTGACGACCATTGTCAGCGAGCGCCTGGGGCTACGTCTCCGACGCGCTGCCTTTAACTCTGCACTGAACCAAGAGGTCCCCTTTCTCTCGAGCATGCATGCACGTGCCGCATGCACGTGCCGCATGCACGTGCCCCACGCACGCGCTCCTCTCTGTCCTCCGACGCTTCAGGTTTGCCCTAAACCTGTCGTGCGCGGCGCGTGTGTGGGATGGACGAGTGCTGATACCCCACACATGCTCAGGTCCTGCATCTCGAGAACAGTCGGCATCTGGACGTGACGACCACCATCCACCGACACGTGCAGCGCGTGCAGGACGCTGTTACGGTGCAGGTGTGCCAGGTGGTGCACGCAATTATCCAGGGCTTGGTGGGCGCAGTCTTCCTCGTCGTGCTGAGCTGGAAGCTGTCGTTGGTGGCGCTGGCCATTTCGCCGGTGGTGGCGCTGCTCATGCTGGTGCAGTCGACGGTGGTGCAGAGCTACTCGCGGCGCGTGGTGGATGCGCTGGAGGGCGTGAGCGCCAGCGCGCTCGAGATGTTTTCTTCCATCCGTCTCGTGCGGTCGTTTGCCAAGGAGTCAGCCGAAAAGGCGCGCTTTGGCTCGCAGGTGCTCTCCGCGTACAGGCTGGCGCGGCACATGGCGCTTGCCAATGGCGTGGCCGAGGGCGTCGGGGTGCTCGTTCTCAAGTGGTGTCTGGTGCTGAGCATTTTCTACGGCGCCTCATTGGTGCATCACAACGATATCTCGGGGGGTATCCTCGTGTCGTACACGTTCATCGCGCTCCAAGTGGTCATGGCGCTCACGATTCTACCCCCTGTGGTCGCAGACATTAGGTGCGGCCTTGTCTGCTTGCGCTGTGTGTCATCCTGCGCCGCAGCCTCGGCGCTCCTGTGCGCACTCGCTGTTTCTCTGCATACTTGTGCTGCCGAGATTGCAGATGGCGTATCTCTCGCTGTAAAACAGTATGTCGATTCCGGCTTGCTGTGTGTGTGTGTGTGTGTGTGTGTGTGTGTGTGTGTGCATCATCTGTGTGTGGGTTCCTTGTGTGGAAGCACATAAGACGAGGTAGCATTACGAAGCCGCATGACCAAACGCTGACTTGCCGGGCGATGAATGCGCGCGGACTTTCTCAACAGCAACGCGCTGCAGTCGGCGAACAAGGTGGTGGAGCTGATGGAGCGCGAGCCCGCGATCAACAGCAAAGGCGGCCTCACGCTCCCTCGCTGTGACGGGGCGATTGAGTTCAGTAATGTGACGGTCACGCTGCCAGGCTGCGACTCGCCGGCACTGTTGAACGTTTCCTTCAAGGTGCTTGCTGGGACTCATGCTGCCTTCTTCGGTCCCGCTGGCAGCGGCAAGTCTGTGGTGAGTTGCTTATCTGTGGAGGAGAAGTGTGAAACGTGTCCTTGTTGTGTGGAGGAGAAGTGAGCAACGTGTCCGCATTGTGCGTGGATCTCGTGCTGTTGCGGCGCGTACTGACATACACGTTGGGTGCGTAGATTTTGTCGCTCATGGAGCGATTCTACGAGCCGCTGGATGGGCTTGTGCTGCTTGATGACACCGACCTCTCCACCTACGACCCCAGTTGGCTACACAGCCAGATAGCTTATGCATCCCAGGTGCAGGGTTTAGGGGTTAGGGTGTAGGCACACACCCAGATATGGTTTAGGGTTCAGGGTTTAGGCACACAGCCAGATAGTCTATGCATCCCAAGTCTTTCCGCATGCCATGTAATGTTGCAGTGGTGCGTGTAATGGTAATGGTGCAATTGTGCAAGCGCCGGCGGCAGCCGGCGCAGTCTTGCGTGTGTGCAGTGTGAGTCCTTGCTTCTCCGCGCACAAGTGACAGCGCCACGGACCCGCGCAGTGTTGGTTATAACAGACGATGTGCGACTGCTGCCACAGGAGCCTGTCATCTTCTCGTGCAGCGTGGCAGAGAACATTGCGTTTGGGACGCAACTGGCCAAAGCGCAGCTCGAGCACATAGCGATCTTGCTCAACTTGCATGCGGACGTGCTCAAGCTACCTAATGGATATGACACTATGCTCAACGCCCCCGGCGCTGCCTCGCTGCTGACGGACGCGATGAAGAGGCGGATTGGGCTTGCGCGCGTGCTGGCAAGAGATGCCCCCATTCTGCTCCTCGACGACCCCGTTGCGGGGCTAGATACCAACAGCAAGCAAGAAATCTTTCGCGCGCTCGAGGGCGTAATGAGCGGCAGAACGGTACGTAGAGTGAGTAGGTCGCGGGAGATGAGACGGGGAGTGGGTATTGGACACTTCACGCGCGCGTGCGCATGACAGCGTCAGTGCAAGCCTGCAAAAGGCTTTTGGCTTTTGCAGGCTTGCTTTGTGCGGTGGGCGTGTCGATGGCAGAGCGCTGTGATATGACGGACGGTCGTCTGGTCCTGCAGTAAGCCTCTGACAAGTAGTGCGGACACAGGTGATATCGGTAGCGCGGCGGCCCGAGGCAATGCACAGGTCAGCGGCGCTGGTCGGCGTTCTCCATAACGGAATCCTCGCAGAGTTTGGCCCGCCCTCGGAACTCTCAGCGCGTCGCGGCCTCTACTCGTCTCTGCTGCAGGGCGGGTCAGACATGGTGGGTGCCGAGGCAGCAGAGGCATCGTCGCTGAGCAAAGCCTCGGTTTCGGATTCTTCGGTGGGCGCCGTGGTGCAGAGTGCAAGCAAACGCCGCATCTCGCAGCTCATGGACTCATTCGATCAGCACCTAGATCGATGCTCGCCGCAGCAAGGGCCAGCGCTTGAGGCGCTCCGTGCTCTTGTAGCGGAAATGCGTGCAACAACCCTGTGAGCTCATCTATTTTTTGGTGGACGGACCGCCTTTTTTGAGCCCGGACACTTTCACACGCCTGCTCTCTGTCACCCCCACAACATTACGAATCTTCTCTCACTTCATGGCGAGCCATGGACAAGTTCACGTTACACCGACTTATTAAATGCTTGCCTATCCTAAGCTTCAAGTTTTTTTTACGCTGCATACAGAGGTCCTGCGACCCCGGCAAGGATTTGAGTAGAGGCTTGCGTTCGGCCACTTCTCTGCTTTCAATCCGTCTTAAAAGGCGCAGACCTCTGCACAATAGCGCAGGCAAACTCGAGCAACTTGACCCTGAAATCCACGACAGAATCAGCTCCTCAATATGCAGACACAAATATCCTGCTCCCTCGCTCAAAACAAGTCACGAAAACAAAGACAGCACTTGAAGCATTGAAGCACAATCATACAAGTCACCGGATGCAAAGTCACAGAGGATTCCGGCGGGCCTCCGACCACCTCGCATTGATAAGTACAGCAGTCTATGCAATCGTCCCGCCGCAATCGGCCCCTGCAAACCTCTCGAAAGGATGCCCCTGTTGTCGGCACCTGGGCATCAAGACCAAGGGGCGTCAGTTTGACGGATCACGACTCTAATGGAGGGTTCTGTGTCGGAAATGCAGGCAAAACGAGGGGGGCAGACAGGAGTCGCTAAGAGAAAAATATAGGAGGAAGCCACCTTTGACTCGGCCTGGATCAGCGCATCCACGACCGATGGGATGACAAGATCTTGCGTGCGCGCCAGCAGAGATTGCGAGGCGGCGCCAGGTATGGCAACGGAAATCTTCTGGCTGTCAGACACACCCGTTGCGGCGTTGACGGCCTCCTTCAGCTTTTTCGCCACGCTAGCAGGTGATGGTGAGGCGAAGGACGTGGGGTCGGCGGAAATAACGACCTCGATTACCACGCTTCCCGCCGTCACGCTTGCGATAGAGAAAATGGTGGGAGAAGCTCCGGTTGCCTGCGCAAGCTCCTGGACTAGAGACGAAATAAACTTGCTGCGCACCGGACTGTCTTTATCACCGATGGTCGAAAACTCCAAGTTCAGAACTAGGATTACGCTCAAGCTTTCTTCGGTGGGTGCCAAACACCCTGCTGTGTCCGAGCCTACGCTCTCAGCACAGGCCTCTTTGGCCAGAGAAGTTTGTCCATTCACAGAAATGGTCACAGCACTCTTCTTGGGTATCCCATCCTCAAGATAGCATTCAACAAGAATGTCACTCATGTGTGTTGTCCGCGTGCAGGCAACATCACCCACCCGAGCCTCTACAACGTTCGGCTCCAAACCAAATCCAGTCCCAAAAATGGTAACAGTATCTCCAGGACTGACTTTCGACGGCGATACAAAGGCAATGCTCGGCAACGTAGATCGGAACCAGCCTCTGGCCGACCTTGAGGCTTCATAAACACCGCTAACGTACTGTACACGCAAATCCTTGCCTGATCCTGACATTGCTCCTGATACACAAGTCATCCGCTTGCCGGCCTTATCTTTCACAGCAAGGGACAGACAGGGTACTTCGCCGATGAAAACTGAAAATGATTCAGGTTGGTAGCCGAGCCCGGTTCCCAGGATGTCTAGGAGCTGACCGCCCTTGGCTGGCAAGTCACGCGGAGTGGCATCTCGTAGCTGCATAGAATATGCCGTTGCTGAGCTCAGACCTGCACGACTGTACGCCGATATTCGAAAGTAATATCGGGTGTCGCCATCGACGGAAACCAGCTTTGAATCATAACCAATTGCAGGCAATCCACCTCGCATGTAAGCGAGACGAGTTCCTATTGAAAATGAGGCTGTGTCTGGAATGCCATCAAAGATGACAGAGGCAGCTCGGTCAATGCCTCTGTAGGCAGAAACGGTTGCAGCCTGTCTCACGCCATTCACTGTCGCCAACAAATCCATGCCGCTGTAAAAGCTGTCGGTGAGGGATGTATTGTAAAGGAACGCAGAACCATTTGCATAATCTCGCAGCGCCCCTTCGAAGCTTGATAAGATTCGAACCCGTTGAAGCAAACGAGCAGAGCCACCTAGACCAAGCTGATCTTTTTCAACGCTGGCATCTAATGCATCTATTGTGGCATCATCGAATCTGTCTGGAAATACTACAATCTGAGTGCTGAGTGACGAGAAGGTAGGTTCTGTACTCATCTCTATGGAAAACCCTAATCGAGGTGATGCCAACGTCGGGGCCGGCGACACAAAGGAAAGCAGAGTAGAAATGTTACAGAAACAGGTGTCTGCATCTTGTCGAACTTCCGAAAATCCGTCCAGATGTTTTGGAGCAGCCAGCGCTCTAGAGCGAGAAGCAATGCCAAAGGCATGACCCCGAAAATTGTCATTGAAAGGAATGAGGCGAAATGAATACACGGCAGCTTCAGCAATGTTTACTGATTCGGACATGACACGGACTTCTGAACGGTGGCTATGCGGGGCCGCAACTGTACCTTTTACTCCTCTCCTGCCAGTGAGTTGATTCCCTTGGCGTTTCGAGACGAAAATGATTTCCTGGTCCACCTGAATGTACGTGCCTGCAACAATTCCCGAACCTGCAGCGTCTGTGACAGAAAATTCGTGTGTGTCCATGCCCATTCTAGAGTCCAGCAGCGTAGAAGCAGTGCTCCAATCGCCAGTCTGCAAGTAGTTTGTAACTGGAGTACAATTGCCGTCGAGAAACCTGGAGCTAAGCGCTCCATCAGAAAATGTGACAGACGAATGCGATGCAAGAATCTGCACTCTGGTTGAAACCGGGTAAACATTGTAGACTATGCCGTGTACATTGTGACCTGCTCCCGTAGTGCCCATTTGCGCACGAGTAACTGTCAAATCATTTCCAACAATCGAAACAATCTTCATTATTTCGTCATCAATCTTGATGAAGTTACCAACATTCAGACCTGCCTCATCTGTGTGTGGTTGTTGTATGTGTATAGATTCAGGGTGTGTGTTGTGTGTGTGTGTAGACTCACCACAGAGAGAGAGTGTGTGTGTGTGCGCGCGCGCACGTGTATAGACTCTCCAGGCGTTACGGTATCGCGCGCTACAGTAGCGTAACACGCATTGTTGAGTCCATATATACATACCTACACACACACACACAAACACAACCACACACACACACACACACACAAACCCACTCACACAACACACACACACC
>Ga0115006_10001872_pt1 | contig 13527 bp, 16 predicted proteins | sample ArcOceMetagenome_3_FD_88943 | JGI IMG/M metagenome (GOLD analysis project Ga0115006, IMG submission 88943) | Marine eukaryotic phytoplankton communities from Arctic Ocean - Arctic Ocean- Svalbard ARC20M Metagenome | ecosystem: Environmental > Aquatic > Marine > Oceanic | place: Arctic Ocean...
CTCCTCTCCTTAAAGGCCCCCTCCCACTGCGCACGCAGCTCCAAGTGCCCGCAAGCGCCAGTACCGCAACATGGAGCATTCGCCGCTGGTACCCATGCGTGCGCTGCATCTCTGTGGCCGGCACGTCGATCGCGAGGCGCGGCCGCAGCCCCAGCCTGCCGCAAGGACTCAAAGCGTCAATTGTCCTGTAGGCACTCAGATGGAACTCATTTGGCACCCATTTACGTGCCAAGTTTGCAGGGACTGTGCGGCGTAGTAGGCCTGTACGTGATGGCAGGCGCGCGGGCGAGCATGCACAAGATTGTGGGCCGGCTGACTGTTGAGGTTGAGCGTACGCGGTGCACGGAGGATCGAGAACAATTCTATCAAAGGACGCTTCTTCCAGCCGGAACGGCTCCTTCACCGCCCCACCCCCTCCGTCCTGCCCCCCCTCGCCACCTCCACCGCCCCCCTTCTTCTTCCTCTTCTTCTTCCCCTCACCAGTCGCATCTGCCGCGTCCGCCTCCCCCTCCACGCCCAGCTCCAGCTGAACGCTCTCATCATACGGCACCAGGAGGGTGGAGTCGGCTTTGAAGCACTGGATGTTGGGGAGCCCGAGCTCCACTGCCCACTGCCGGATAATGGCTACTTTGGCCTCAGTGCGGTCGAGAGAAATGACCTGCCCGGTGCCCTTCATCAGCGCTGCCACGTGCGTGGTCTTGCCCCCCGGGCTGGCGCACATGTCCAGCACGCGCTCGCCCTCCTGCGGGTCTAGCACGTGCGGCACCACCATTGAGGGCAAGTTCTGGATGTACATCTGCCAGCAACACCACAGCCATTCAGCTGTCACGCACGCGTCGCAATTACACTGTCACAGCGGTGGGGCCAGGGTCCGAGTGGCCATGGTCCGAGCGGTGGTCTGCAGGTTCAGTCAGTGTGGGAGGCCCCCAACGCGCACATTTTGTCCGCGCTGTTCTGAAGGGACCCCTTTCTGTGGAATCAGAGCCGAACGATGGGCATGTTTACCTGCGCTGATAGCAGTCCGTTCAGCGGCGGTGCGCGGTATACACACTCAGTCATCCGGCAACCGACGCCAACGTTGCTCGTGAACGCCTCCTTCTTGTCCACCTCCATCACACCGCGACCCAGCACAACGATCCCGTCTGGCAGCGCTGGCTGTTCATCTGGCTCTTCCACGTACGCCGGGTGTCGCATGTCCCCGTACTTGTGGTCGAGTTTCTCTCGGTCGGTCCGGAATTGCGCCCGGATAGCCGACCGCCTGGCACTTTCCTCTGGCTCCTCCCCTGGCTTGCTGTCCGCCGCCGCGTGACTGCTGCTGCTGTCCTCTGCATCCTCTCCGCCTTTGTTGGTCGGCTTCTTCTTGTTCCGGACCGAGAGCTCATCGAGGCCCATCTTCTTCATCGCACACCCTTTCATGCGCTTGGGGTCAAGCTTGCGGGTGGAGAGGATGTGTGTGCTCGAGCCGCGGAGAAAGCGGTCGTGGACGTCGCACAGCACTGTGACCGCATCGCCCTTGGCACAGTGCGGCGAACACCCCATCATGCCAGGGATGTAAATGTGCGCTCCACGAAGCACTGCTTCCGCACACCGCCGTGACACAAGCAGCTCCCGGCCCGAGGGCGTCACCGCGTGGGCTGCCTTGTTTGGGGGCCGGATGAGCACGCAGTCGCTTATGATGGGGTGCGCCTCGACGATGCCAAACGGGGTCTCGTCGCCAGCCCACGCGGCGTTGGGGTCCGTGTCGCCGAGGCCGCGCAGCTCGCGCTTCAGCTCGCCCATGAGCTCGTCGCGCGTGATCTTGGTCGTGTTCACGCGCACACTGCCATGCGGGCGCGCCAGACATCACGCGCGTGTACGGCGGCGCGCCGGAGCGCGAGCGTCGCGCGTGCGTGCATGCGTGTGTGCGTGCGTGTGTGCGTGCGTGCGTGCGTGCGTGCGTGCGGGACCTGGTCGTCAGGGGCGGCCGTGCCAGCGCACGGCAGATCGACGCCAGCTCATCCTCGGAGTAGTATCGCAGCAGTGGGTCCTTGACGTGCGCGGGCAGGTGCGTCTTCCACGAGGGCCCGTCGTCCAGCGCGTCCTCCATGCTCAGCATGAGCGAGCGTTCGTGGCCGAACTTGACGGGCGCGCGTGAAGCCACCCGTGAGGGGGGAGGCGCGGGATGGACTATGCGCAGGAGCAGGCGGACGAGATAGAGGCCCTGGACTCTATCTACACGGGCTACTTTGACAAGCTCACGGACGCGCCCCCGTACACGGTCTCGTCGCGCCGCCTGCGAGCCCTGCCTCTCCTGCTCGCAGCGGGGCACAGCCGCGGCGTGCGCGTGCGCGGCGAGGCAGAGTGAGCGAGCAGCCGCATGGGTGGATGGGCGGGTGTATAGCGGGCGGCGCGGCTCCACGCGCGCGAGCATGCAGCGACACGCTTCGAGCGCTGCGGCACAGCGCAAGCGTGTCTGCACGGAGCAACACCTTCGAAAACTGGTGGCGACATGACGCGCTGCGTGCTGGCGCAGATACGGGTGGCGGTGGACCCAGAAGCGGCACAAGAGCGCAAAGGCGACTCGGCAGAGCCCGTGCGATTAGAGATAGAGCTCCCCGACACCTACCCGGATGTCGTTCCCAAAATCGTAGGTGAGGCCAGTGCAGTAGAGCCGAGCGTGCGTGCTTGTGCGTGCGAGCGTGCTCGGCGCGCGCGCGAGCGTACTCGGAATGAACTGTGTCCGTGCCCAGCTGCCCTGTTCTGCTGGGGTTGTCGCGCCGTGGGCCAGACACGCCCAGGCCCTTGCTGCTGAGCATAATCGCTCCTGTGTCTGCCAGCCTGCGTGCCCCTGACGCTGCTGCGTGAGCAGTGCGATATTCACACATTCTACCCAAGCATGCCAAAGCACTCACAGAGCACCTGGAAACTGAGGCCGAGAGTCTCATCGGCACTGTCATGGTATGCGCACACGGCAAAGGCGCGCGCGCACACACCTTCGCACACCTTGCGCGCACGCCTTCTCCACCCTGGACCATTATTCGCCCAAACCAGCACCCCCAACGCGTAAAGGAAAGTCCACGCGCTCGACACAACGCCATGCGTGCATTGTGACGGCAACCATGAGCCCAACCAGGAGCCGTAGGCTCCGGCGCTCACGCGTGGCGCGTGACTGTCACGCATAGCTGTCACGCGCCGCGCGTGAGCGCCCCGGGGCGTGGTGGTGGGGCCCGCAAGCGGGGGTCAAACGCGCAAGCGCGTTTGCGCGTCGCCTGCTGCCCTGGCCGTCCCACGCACGCCCGCACGCCCATGCACAGCTGCGCGCACGCGCACGCAGAACCTAAGACCGGACGCCCGGAAACACCTGCAGGTGTTTTCGCTGGTGACAGCTGCCAAGGATTGGCTGGAAAGCAACAACTTGAGTGCGGCACAGGATTGGGGGGCAGATGCGGATGCGGAGGCGTCTGGCAAAAATTCTCTAAAGTCAGCACATAGTGGGTTTGTACATAGCACACATCCTCGGGCACTGACGTGTGAGACTGTGTGCCTGCAGAGGATGCCTCGGGTGCGAAGAAGAACAAAGAAGGTGGGGCCCAGCCTTGACCCCTGTTGCGCGCTTATGGTGAAGGAGTCACGAACTGCTAGACCCTACAGCCTCAAACCGAACGCGTTCGGGTACGGACCGATGTCTGACTTGACCCGTATGTGTGCGCGTCTGTGTCTGTGTCTGTGTCTGTGTCTGTGTCTGTGTCTGTGTCTGTGTCTGTGTCTGTGTCTGCAGGTGTTCTCAAAGGGGTGGTAGGGGTGACGCCGGTGACAGTGGAGTCTTTCACCGCGTGGCGCGCAAAGCTGGAGCAAGAGGAAGAGGCTGCCAAGAATATGACGGCCGAAATGAAAGAGCGATTGCTGCGGCCGACAGGTCGGATATGGAGGAAGGGGCAGAGAGAGAAGGAGGGGGAGAGAGAGCGCGCGCGCGGAGGGGGGAGGTGGGGAAGTGAGGGAGGAACGGGGGAAGGGAAGGTAGAGAGCGAGCGAGCATACCTCTGGAACATGACAAGCCTTCATACGTGCCTGCGCACATTAGACCCACTGATGCGAGAGGCCAAAACGGGGTGCGAGTGGAGCTGCTGAGCCCCTGGGTCGCGCGCGCGCTCGCGCGCCCTCTCTCTCTCTCTCTGTCTCTTTTTGGCGTTACATGTTTGGAGGGGTTGCTGCGCATCCCGTGCGGCCGCGCTGAAGGGTGAGAGTGTGTGCAGGAAGACAACTCTTTGAACGGGACTCTTCGTTGTATGAGGACATTGACATTGGTATGCGGCGGCAGCTGGGACATAGACAGGGAGGGAGGGAGGGAGGGAGGGCGGGGCCGGGGGGAGCGAGTGTGCGAGCGAGAGAGGGAGTCAAAAAGGGCGGGCGGGAGGGAGCGAGTGAGTGAGCGAGCAAGAGAGTGTGTGTTCTTGTGCCTTGCGTCTGTCTGTTCGTGCAATTATGGCTGCCCCCTACTCCTTCTAAATCTTCCCCCTCCTGCCCCCTCCACCCCCGGCTGCTGGCTTGGGACGCAGGTGCCGAGGACCCCTCGCTATTCGAAGGAGAGGAGCTGCCGGACTCAGAGGAGGAGGAGGAGGAAGAGGACGACTCAGAAGACGAGGCCGGAGCAGCCGTTGAGGATGCATCCCTCTTCAAGGATCTTGGTGATGAGGACTTGCCCTCTGATAGTGACGAAGATGACCCGGATTATAAACCCTGAGACGGGTTAGGTTCTACATTGGCTCAAGCAGTGGCTACTGTACAGAGCTGGGATTGCTCTCTGCCTTGGAGCGGGGGCGAGTTCTGTTGGCTTCAGGCTGTTTGCAGGCACGCGAGCCTGAGATCCAGCGGGCTCAGGCTCCTCCCCGCTGTGTAATGAAGCAGCTGTCCCTCCCGTCCTGACGGGCGTTTTACCTGTACCCCCCTGCCCCCAGTGAGCTTAGTGCCCTTGCGCCGTGTGTCGCCAGGGCGGGCTCTCAAAGACTCGGGGGGAGGAGGAGGGTCATATTTGTGAAGACTCGGCACTGCCGCCACTGCCGTGACGTTTCAAAGACTCACAACACTCTGTGGGGGGGCATTGACTCACACAGGCATGACGCGCATTGCGACAACCTATGGCGAAGGGGTATATACACAGGATGTATTCAGGTCCGAAAATTGTGCATAATAACATACAGCGCCCAAGGCAGGAAGGAGAGGAGGTCAGGAGAGACTATTTCGACACAGCATGGTTCGAACGCAACAAGAATACAATCATCTGCCCAGTAGCAGCCGATCTCAGTGCTTTCTGGGCTTGGCAGGCTTTCTACCCGGGACTTCGCTGCTGCTCTCGCCATTTTTTGATTCCCGCTTGGCCAGATTCCGCAGGGTCTTGGCCTTGAGTTCTTCCCTAGTCAGGGGGCGATCATCTTCCTCTTCCTCATCCGACGCCTCCTCCGAGTCAACATCATCGCCCGCCGAGGGCGGTGTTACCTTGACCTCGCCAGCACCCAGTGGCACGGCCGGGCCATGGCCCATGATGCTTGCAAGCTGTGCCTGTGCATCGGGCGAGCCGATGTTCTGGCCTTGCTCTTGCATCTTGACAGCTACGTACATCTGCAAGATTTCGTTTGTGCGCTGCTCGATGATGCCAAGATACTGCATCATGTTGCTCTCCGTCACCCCCTGGTTGCCAAGCGCCGCACTCACTGCCTCCGAGTTGCACCCAAGGCGATTGAATGTTTCCTCGATACCCTTCTTGAGCTCATTGACGGTGCTCATGGTGCGTGCGGCGCGCGCCTCGTACTGCTCAGCTTTGGCCTCTGTCTTGGCAAGCTTGTCCTCCAGATCCTGCAGGATTCGTTTGCGCTGGTTGTCCGAGTTCTGTCCTGCGCCCCGGTATTTTTCGATTTCCTTCCTCGTCATCGCAATTTGCTCCTCGAGCTTCTCGACTTCGTTGTTCAACTCGTTCACATAGTTGAAGAGTGAAAAGTTCTTGTCCTCCGCCTCAATGAAAGTAGCCACCAGCTCGTCAATGTCTGAGATGCCCGTTGATGCCTGGATCTTGGCAAACGCCTCTTCGTAGCTCTGCACCTTTTGCAACGCCTTCTGCTGCGCCTCCTTATCGCGCGAAATCGCAGCATTGCCCTTCATGATCTTTTTCCGCAGCTTGTCCTCGTCCTCGACCTTGCCTCCGGGCCCAATGCCCGCCTTCTCTCGTTGGCGCATCAGTTCCTTCATCTTACGGTCGTTTTCGATGAGCTTTCCGAGCTCCTTCCAGTCGCGCTCAAAGTCCGCCTGCTCGCGGTCTGCTTGGACCTTGAGCATTGCCATTTCTTGCTGCGCCCTGTCTCTCACCTCGTAGGCTACGTTGGACAGCTCAATGATTTTCGTCATCTCCGCCTTCTTCTCGTTCAGATCCCGTTCGAGCTTCTTGTAAATGTTGTCGAACGCCTGCCGCTCTCGCCGGAGGTTGTCGATCGACTCCCGCAACTGCTTGTTGTGCGCCAGCGCCTCGTTGAACTTGAGCAACGACTTGTCGAGGCGGTTCTCCAGGATCTGAATCTGCTTCTGTGTCTTTATGTTGTTCTCACGCACAGCATTGGCGCCGCCCAGCTTCTTGCGCTGCTCCAGAACGTGCGAGTTCAGCTCCTTTATGCTCCCGTCGAGCTCCTCGATTCGCCGTCGCTCCCCCTCAATTTTCTTGGTATATGTCTCCGCCTGGTCGTGCAGCTTGCTGAGCTGCGCCGACATGGTGGCGTGCGAGTCCGCGGGGGTTTTTGATCGCTGCAGCGAGGACCGCATCGAGGTGTCCAGATCCAGCTCCCTCTGAAGCTGGGCATTGTCCTTAGAGAGCTTGTCGATGGTGGCGCGCTGCTTTTTGATGATCTTGACGCTCTCCTTGTCGCCGGGTTCCGCCTTGAACCTGGGCGCGCAGGGCGCAGGCGGTCAGCCCCGGACGCGTGCGGCACACGGGCGGGTGAGGCGCGCGGCGTGCGGCGCGCCGCCGCTGGGGCGCTGCCCAGCACGCTCGCCGCCTTCGGCGCAAGCGGCCGGGCGAGCGTCGCCGCGGCGCATCGGCGCCTGCCCGGGGTGGCCGCGCGGAGGGGCGTCGTACTTTGCGTGGAGTTCCGACAGCTCGCGCTCGAGCGCCTCCTTCTTGTCCGAGGCCATGGCTCTGCCGCGGCGACCCCGCCGCCTCCCGGGCGCGCCCCCGCTCCTGCCCGGCGCTGCGTGCCACGGCCTGTCCCCAGCTGGTGCCCAACGGCAGCTGCGAACCCGCCGGCGTAAGGCGCCTCACGCACGCTCCCGCCCCGCCCGTCCCTTCTCTCCCCTCTCTCCCCTCGCCTGCCGCCGGGCCTACAGGCACCTCAGCCTCAACCTAACGGACTGCGGTGCTGCGAGGGTTTTAGTCTACCCCGGGGACGTGACACGTTCAACGTGAACATGACCTTCCGCATTTCTTTACTACTAACCCAGTGGGTAGTACCAGATGCGACACAGCTAGTACCGGGCCGGACGCGCAGTACGGAAGCCGAGTCCGTCCTCTGCACGCCTCCTTGGCAGCGCAGCACGGTACGCGTCGGGCCTGCGCGGCGCGTGGCACGGGACCGCGTGCCGGCACCGGCGCGCGACGAAATCGGCGCTCGCTGCCTTGTGTGCGGCGGGCGCTCGCGTCCGCGCGCTCGTCTCGGCCCTGCGTGTTCCGCTCCCAGCTCGTCTGACACACACCACACCCTCTGCGCGTCCGGCTCCGCGTGCCCTCCCAAACGCCCCCCCCCGCCCCGATGCCGGCGCAGCGTTTCGCCGCCTATCTGATTACGCCGAGGCGCCGGGGCACAACGCGGCCGCACTCAGCATGTCTGCTTACGCCCCATCCGGTCCCGGCTCCTACGGCGACGGCCGCGTGTCGTTCAACCAGCTCCCGGGGCCTGCCACTTTTGTAAGTCTGCCACGTGCCGTCGTGCGAACGCATCGTCCGTATCGTCCGCCAGGCTGCCCGTCGATTGACGGCGCGTGCTTTGCTGGCAGGCGCGGTCCCCGCAGCTGTCGCCCAACATGTCGGCGGCCCAAATAGAAGTGCCGTCCATGTACGCAACGGACCCAAACGCCTCCATGCATTCAATGCAGGTGAGCGCGTTTCGCGGGTGCGTTGGTTGACCGTATCGCGTTTCCCATGTCATTTGGTTTCGGTTCAATCATTGGAAGCGGTTGACACCTTCGACGTGCGTGTGTCTTCGGCGTCTTGTTTGTCCCTTCCCGCCCGGCGTCCCTGCTGTCTCTCCTCCGATTTTTTCACCCCCTGTGCGACCCTCTGTGGCGGCGCGCGCACTTGCTATCACGACGCACACCCCACCACACACAAAATGCGTCTTCGCGCTCTGCTCCACTATTGCATTGCGTTTGTCAGTCCTACGGCGCCCGGTCGTACGGACAGCAGGTGAGCGCGTCTTCACGACGTGAGGAGAGCCGATGGGGAGCATGCTTCGCATCGCGTTAGTTTGGCGAAGAGCGCCTTGCATGCCGCGGCACTGGTTGGTTCTCAGCGCAGCTCTGTTCCCTCTCCCACTCCTCCCCTTGTGGAACGCAGAGCGGGTTCCACACATACAACGGATACCAGCAGCAGACGGGATACCAGCAGCAGACGACAGGCTACCAAGAGGTCGTGGAACGAATTCCTGTCCACAAGGTCGAGTACCAGGAGGTTCGGCGTCAGATTCCCGTGACAGTGCCAATGGTCCAACTACAGCCGGTACGGCCTCTCTCTGCCATGCGACATGCACTCGCGGAATATCGCAGGCTGCATATCGCAGGCTGCTACGCCCACGCCCGCGCCCATGCGAGTCGATCACAGCACATTAGAATGGGCACCCAAAAGATCACGTATAAGGGTGACGTTGAAGTGACGTTGCATTCTGCGAATTCGCTTTTTCGTGTCCGCATCGGTTCATCAGGTGTATAGCCCGCCCCCGGTGTATCATCCGCCGCTGGAGGTGAGAGACAGACACAAAAGCATACGTGATTGCGAGGAGGGAAGGGATGGGCCAGGGAGAGCGAGGAAGGGCGAGTTTGAGGCCACGACCACGCATGCACACGCATTCACCGACTCGCACCGTCAACCCATGACTGGTGCCCCCGGCAGCGCCACGCTGAACGGCCCAGACCCCTCAGCACCCATGCCCCCCAAAACTCTGTGAGCGTGGGCCTGTGTTATTTCTTTTTCCAGAAGCGTTCACGCGGCAAACTGCCATACACCCAAACTCAGATGGTCGAGCTGCACCCTGTCATTGATGACTACATTTATGAGCCGCCCCCCCCGCCGCCTCCTCCCAAGGAAGAAGAGCCTGAAATGGAGCTCACGAGAGAGGTACGAACGACAGCATGGTGCTTGCCAGCACGCCCCCGCCCTTAGGGGCGTTGGCGTTTATGCCGCACGCACCCCGCATTCGCTGCAGCCGGCTCCGCCGGCGGCGCCGCCGGGGGGCTTGCCGCCGGGACTCTCGCAGCGTGCCGAGCCCAGGGCACGCGCGTGTTAACCCCATGGACCCCTGTGCTCTTGCCAGAAAAAGAAGGTTCAGCGAAGCGCACCTCCCCCCCCGCCGAAGGATGAGAGTGATGAGGAGACGATGCCGCTTAAGAAGGAGAAAAAGAAGGTGCAGCGGGCTGCTGGCCCCCCCCCGGCTCCCAAGCCTGAGATCCGCGAGGTCGAGAAGATCGTGACAAAGGAGGTGGCCGTGCCGGTCGAGAAGATTGTCATCAAGGAGATCCCCGTCGAGGTCCCTGTCGAAAGGATCGTGGAAAAGATTGTCACAAAAGAGGTGCCCGTCGATCGCGTGGTGTACAAGGAGGTCGAGGTCGAAGTGGAGAGGATTGTCAAGGAGATGGTGGAGGTCCCGGTCGACAGAATCATCAAGGAGTTCGTCGAGGTGCCCGTGGAAAAGATCGTCATAAAGGAGGTCCCTGTGGAGGTGGAGAAGATCGTGGTGCAGGAGCGCATTGTTGAGGTGCGTCTTGCGCCTCCCCTGCACACGCGACGCGCGTGCGCGCGTGCGCAGCAGAAACCAGCGCGGCCAGCGCGGTGACCCCCCGCGCTTCGGCGTACCAGGTGCCGGTCGAGCGCATTGTGGTGCAGTACAAGGAGGTGCCCGTCGAGAAGGAAGTCATCGTCGAGAAGGTGATCACGAAGGAGGTCGAGGTAAGAGAGATTTCTGACCAGCGACGAGCACCGAGGGGCGGTTCGAGCCACGACGCCACTGACGCCACGATGCCTGCAGGTGCCCGTGGAGATCAAGGTGCCGGTGCCGGTGGAAAAGGTGGTGGAGAAGACGGTTGTGCAGGAGGTGGAGGTGATCCGGGAGGTGCCCGTGCCGGTGGAAAAGATCGTGGAGAAGATCGTTACAAAAGAGGTGGGCTCTAGACTGGGCTCCCTCGCTCCCTCGCGCTCCCGCTCCCTCGCGCTCTCGCGCTCTCGCTCTCTCGCTCTCTCGCTCTCTCGCTCTCTCGCCCTATCGATCTATCGCTCTCTCGCTCGCTCTCTCGCTCGCTCTCTCTTTCGCGCGCGCGCGTGCCCTCTCTCGCGTGCTCTCAGTGCGCGTACACGTTTGCAGACATGCAGTAAGCATTGATATTCGGAACGAAACCCACACAACAAACGAAAAAACGGGCTTGTGTGCCACACAGGTGCCCGTGGAGCGCACCGTTTACAAGGAGCTCTCGCATGAGCTCTATATTGAGCGGGAAAGATACGAAGAGCTGGTGGAGGAGAACCGCCGTCTGCGGCGTCAACTTGAGCAGATGCCCCGGGAGGCCCCGGAGCGCGTTGTGTACAAGGAGGTGCCCGTGGACCGAGTCGTCTACAAGGAGGTGCCTGTCGAGGTGGAAAAGGTAGTGTACCGAGACGCCCCGGAAAGGGTAGTGTACCGAGACGCCCCGAAGGTCGCCACGCCGCCACCCCAGCCGTCTGCGCGCATGGTCGGACTGGGTCTCGCCCTAGAGAGGCAGCCCGGCTCCACCCAAACGTTCGTGGAACAGATTATTCCGGGGTTTGCGGCCTGGAAGAGCAATCAATTCCAGGTGGGCGACGTCGTGGTCGCTGTCGACCAGCAGCCTGTCGATAACTGTGAGCTGGATCACATCCGATCGCTCACCATCGGTCAAGAAAACACCTTCTGCACGCTGCAGATGATGCGCGGCTCGAGATACTACGCCGTGACGCTGCAGCGTATCACGCCGCCTACCCTAGACGAATCAAACTATGATGCAGCGATGAGGATCGCGCCAGGTCTGTCGCTTTCCCTCCCTGTATCGCTTGCGGGGGCTGCCAGACGATTCTCTTGCGCATCTAGAACATTCTATTTTGCCCTGTCTTGGTCACTCGCCGTCGTCGGGTTCCCGCGTACTGTAACGCCCCGCGCCCACTGTCCCTCCCCGCTTTCGCACAGGCACCTCGCCGGAAGCCTCCTTCAACGGCAACATGTACGGCTCCAACTCGGGCGCATACAATAGTTCGCCATATAGCCAGCCCTACAGCAATGGCAGGTGAGGGAGATGCAGCCAGGGATCAGGAGGGCGGCCACTGCATGGCACTGGGATTGAGACAGGATCGATTGCTCGTCCCCGCGCTTGGATATGTGTGGGCACACATTCTCACAGACTCGGTCCCTTGCGGGCGTGATGCGCTCGCCGGGGTGCTGAGCTCGGGAAGGAGGTAATTGTAATGGAAAAAATCGGAGGGGGAAAGGATTGGTACACACAGATTGACCGAGTATTTTTTTTGCTCAGACGCACATGACAATTCCAACTTGACGCACGGTTGACGCACGGTGTGCCCATTCCCATCACAGTACTAGCCGACTTAAGAAAACTTGAAAAACCGTTCACCATGGAGGCAGTTTAAAGCCCGATGTTCATTGCATTCCAGAGGGAAGAAGGAGGTGATGGCCAGCGCATGCGCGCCTTGTTAGAGGCGGCGGAAATCAGCGACTAAGTGGAGTGACCCACAGAGGACGAGCTGCACACCTGCATCGCCACTTGTCTTCGCAGCCACGACAAGAGCATCCAGCAAACATGCCTGCACGCGTCCAGTCGCTCCAGCGCTCTGCGCAGCTTGCAGTATTCGTGCCGGCGACGCTGTCTCGTAGCGCCGCGGTAGAGACTGGACAGGCACACACTCCACCACATCCCCTGCACGCACCAGCGCGCGCACCACACCTTCCACGTCCTTGCCTGCAGACATGCCTATGATCCAGTGCACGCTGGTGATTTCCTTGCGGGTGCGGAGCTGGTCCATGTGCACCCCCAGCGCCTGCGCCGCCTCCGGATTGTGAGCTCCGTCCAACAGGATCTGGGTCCCACGCCACTCGGAAGCTTCCATGCGGCCTGGCCACCGCGCTGCCGCCAGGCCCTGCCGCAAGTGATCGTCCGTGAGAGAGGCATCTGCGCGCTGCAGCTGCCGCAACACGCCCAATGCTACCCCGGCGTTAATCAGTTGCACGTCTCCCACCAGCCCCAGCTCGAATTCAAACTCCCCGGAACCGCCCCCCCCCGTTTCCGGGCCAGCGCCCGGCCACCGCAGCCGACCCTGGCCACAATCGGTTCCCGCTGCAGCACCAGCGCGCCTGCGGCCCTGCCCCCACGAGCCGTCCCCAGGTACTTGCATGCGCGTTGCCGGCGGCGCCAAGATCAGGGGGCTGTCCTGGCGGGCTGCCGCGGCGCGCGCTACGGCCATCGCCTCCGCGGGTACGGCAGACGAGACGACGGCGGGGCAACGCGGCTTGAAAATGCCGCATTTGTCCGCGGCGATGTCGGCGATCGTGTCGCCGAGGAGCTGCTGGTGGTCGAGGCCCACGCTGGTGAGGGCAGCCGCGCTCACGGCGTCGCACACGTTGGTGGCGTCCCGGAGACCCCCCACCCCGGCCTCCACCACCGCGTAGTCGACCTGGGCCGTGGCGAGCTGCAGCCACATGGCGGCGCACGACGCCTCAAACGCCGTGTACCGACCGCGCGCCCCGTCGACAGCGCCGAGGGCAGCTTGGATCGCGCGCATGCTGGCACGCCACCCGGCTTCGTCGGGCCTGCCGTCGACGAGCACAGCGTCCGACCAGTGCAGCACGTACGGCGAGTTGTACACGCCCACTCGCTTGCCGGCGGCGCGCAGCGCCGCCGCCACCATGGCGCAAACGCTCCCCTTACCGTTGGTGCCGGCGACGTGCACGACGCGCAGCGTCCGCTGCGGGGAGCCCACCCGGGCAAGGAGCTCGAGCGACTTGCCGAGGCCGAGGTCGATGCCCGGGCGCGCGGCCTCGAGCTCCGCCAGGAAGGCCTCGGGCCCCGCCGCAGACGATGCGCCGCGCCGTCCCCGCGCGCGCTGCTGCGCCGCCGCCGCTACGCGCACGGTCCTCCGCATCGCAGCCATCAAAGTGCACGAACTCAGTTCAGGACGGGGAGAGAGAGGGGCGGCCCGTCGGCATAGCTGGAGCCGCGGGCGCTCACGCCGCCGGAAGTCCCGGGCATGGGGTGATGGCGGGGGGGGAGCGCGGCGCCCGTGGC
>Ga0115006_10001873_pt1 | contig 13526 bp, 14 predicted proteins | sample ArcOceMetagenome_3_FD_88943 | JGI IMG/M metagenome (GOLD analysis project Ga0115006, IMG submission 88943) | Marine eukaryotic phytoplankton communities from Arctic Ocean - Arctic Ocean- Svalbard ARC20M Metagenome | ecosystem: Environmental > Aquatic > Marine > Oceanic | place: Arctic Ocean...
AACAGCCCCGCCGACCTATCTGCACAAATCGCCAAAGCGATCCGCGACGCCATTATGTCCGGTGATTTATTGGTAGATGAGCGGCTTCCGTCAGAGGCTGAACTGTCAGAACAATTTGATGTGTCCCGCCCGACAGTGCGCGAGGCGCTCAAACGACTAGGTGCGCAGTCTCTGATCCGAACACAACGCGGTGCGACTGGTGGGGCATTTGTGAATCGTCTGCGTTTTGAGGATGCCTATGGCCAGCAGATCACCACGTCCACGCTCTTGCTATCAATGAATGACGTGAGCTTCGGGACCGCCTGCGAGGCGCGCTATGCGCTGGAACGGTCATGTGCCACTTTGGCATCCGAGCGACGCACAGCCGATCACTTGGCTACAATGCGGGCAGAAACGCACCGACAATCGCAACCTGGGCTGACAGACGAAGCATTCTGCGCCTCAGACGTGGCATTCCACCGCGCACTCGTTGACGCGGCAGGCAATCCGGTGATCTCGTACCAATTGGCGGGCGCAGTCGAGGCCATGCAGCCCCTGATGAACATGATTACGTTCAGCGCGCGGTCACGCGAAACGATCGTCGGGTTCCATAGCCAAATTACCGATGCGCTTGAACAACGCGACGGCGCTGCTGTTGACCTGCAACTTTCAGCACTTGCCGATTATGCAAACACGCTCGCGCAAAGCGTTATTGATGCGCGGCAAGTTGCAAAAGCCAATAGTTGACCTGTGAAAACCAGCGTATGCGAAAACATATTTAAAACTTATACGAAACTTACGTGCCTTTTGGCAGTTCCCCTTGCACCAACGCGCGCTGCGGCCTATCTGTAAGGTGTCCTTCGGGACTATGAACATAAACGCGCTTGTAATAAGCGGATTGGACCCGGGGGCGGTACCCGGCGACTCCACCAACTATCTGCTCATTTGGCAGCTGTGGGGTCGAAATAGGATCGACGAACGTCTAAAGAGGTTAGCTTTGTTTCGGTGAGTTACCACCGTTATCGGTACAAATTGTATAGTTGCAAATGACAACCGTGCTCCGGCTATGGCGGTGGCTGCGTAAGCAGTCTTCGTTGCCGAAACTTAAGCCCTTAGGCCTAGCAGCTTAAGGCGGGGTTCGCAGGTACCTGGCAACAGAAACCTGCACTTTTTCCCTTTTCAGAATTGTCTTGCTTGGTTTGGGTGTTTTACGGCACCATACCCTATGCTTACAACACTAATAAAAGCCACAGTAATCGCCATTATTCCAAATTTATCAATAGCTTGTGATACGGCTCTCATCTTGACAATTGATGTGTCCAACTCGGTTGATCCGGGTGAATACAGGCTGCAAATCGATGGATTGGCGGCCGCCCTACGTGACCCAGAAATTGTTGAATCCATGGTCCGGCAAAATACGGCCATCGCTGTGGTTCAATGGTCGGGCCAGGACCGTCAAGAATTAACACTGCCGTGGACACGCATCCGCACCAGCCTAGACGCCGCATGCCTTGCAGACGCTTCTCAACTGATGCCAAGGGCCTTTGTTTTGTCCGACACCGCCCCCGCAGAAGCCATTCTGTTCGCCCTGCCCTTATTTGTGCAAGTCACTGATTGTAAGAAAAAAGTCATCGAAATTTCAGACGACGGAACACACAATTCTGAGTCAAGCACACGCGATGCACGTAACATGGCCGAGCAAATAGGCGTAACCATCAACGGTATCGCAATTGAGAGCATGGGATTGGCGATTAGCAACTTTTACAGAGGTGCCGTCATAACCCGCAACGGCTTTGTAATCACTGCGCGTACTCACCGCGAATACCCCGGCACGATACGGCGCAAAATTCTGCGCGAACTTAGCATGGTGCTGGGTTGACCCAGCCATGGCAGCCGCCTATCAACTCAATAAGGTGTCCCGCGACCACCCCATGAGGCCACGGCCAAAGGATCGCATCCGCTGAAAACTCTCAGATAGGATGCCACATGACCGGCCCAAGTACGATTTCGCCAACAAATTGTGTGCATCAAATTGGTTTGCCTGTCGGATCGGCAATCTTGCGCAATAGTCACGACAGGAACACCATGCCGTTCATTTTTTCAAAAACATTTAGGCAAAAAAACCAAGCACATCATCTCAAAATTGCTTTGCGCAATGAAGCACTTTATCGTGGGGCGCGCCACGGATTTGATGAAGGTGACGCAGAATGATGGTATCAACATCGGAAATGATCCGCGTCTTTGGGCGAATTGGTTTGCTGTCTTTTGGCGGCCCTGCCGCTCAGATCGCACTTATGCACCGTGAACTTGTCGAAGAACGCACATGGCTAACCGAAGCGCAATTCTTGCGTGCCTTATCATTCTGCATGCTGCTGCCTGGACCAGAAGCAATGCAGCTTGCGACCTATGCTGGCTGGAAACGACGCGGGATCATGGGGGGATTAATCGGTGGTGGCTTGTTCGTCATCCCCGGCGCGATTGTCATCGCTATTTTGGCGCTAGCCTACGGCGCATATGGATCATTGCCGTGGATGCAGGCAGTTTTCCTTGGAGTCAAAGCAACCGTTGTCATCATCGTCATTGAAGCATTGATCAAAGTATCAAAGCGGGCGCTGACATCGTCCAAGCACCTCATTATAGCGGTATTGGCGTTCGTTGCACTTTTTGCATTTGCGGTACCATTCCCTATCGTCATTGCCATTGTGGCGATCGCTGGCGCGTTTGGTCGTCACGCCATCGATACAGCCCCGTCCTCACCGCTGCCTTGGCGTCAAAGCATAGCCATCGTCTTGGTTGGTGCCATTTTATGGGCGACCCCAATCGGAATTGTCACGGCGTTTGATCTGCCTTTGCTACGTGACATCGGATTGTTTTTCTCGACCCTCGCAGTGGTGACGTTTGGCGGCGCATATGCCGTATTGGCCTATATGACCCAAGAGGTCGTCACTGGGTTCGGCTGGCTGACCACACCACAAATGATGGACGCACTTGGTTTGGCAGAAACCACACCGGGCCCGTTGATCCTTGTGACGCAATTCGTGGGCATGATGGCGGGCTACCTGCAGGGTGGGGTTTCGACCGCGTTATTGGCAGGTTTCATGACACTGTGGGTAACCTTTGTGCCTTGCTTCATATGGATTCTTGCTGGTGCACCCCTGATTGATTGGCTAAATGGGCGGCCGCGGCTTACCAGCGCATTATCGGGGATCACTGCAGTGGTTGTCGGGGTAATCGCCAACTTGTCGCTTTGGTTCGCGCTGCACGTGTTCTTCGGAATTGTCACACCAATCTCCATAGGTCCGCTACAGTTGATCGTGCCTGAAATAACGACGCTTCAAATTGTACCTGTCGCAATCGCAGCACTTGCCGCTTTTTTACTCTTGAGGCGCCATTGGGGGTTGCCTTTGGTGCTGCTCATTTGCGCGATTGTTGGACTTTTCAGTACAGGGCTCGGACTGCCCCTTTAATCCCGCTTCGAATCTTATAAGATAGGGACGTAGATAGCGGAGAATAATGCTGTGGCTGGTACGATTGACTACGGAAATCTGATGCATCGCGCGATGCGCGGCTTGATCCAAGAGGTGCTGATAGGCATCGCAAAAGACGGGCTGCCCGGCGAGCACCATTTCTTTATCACTTTTGATACAATTCATGCCGACGTTGAAATCGCCGACTGGTTGTCTGATCGGTATCCCGGCGAAATGACGGTCGTTATTCAACATTGGTTCGACAATCTGAATGTGACCAACGAAGGATTCACAATTACCCTCAACTTTGGCGATAATCCAGAGACGCTTTATATTCCATATGACGCGATCCAAACATTTGTTGATCCGTCAGTCGAATTTGGCCTGCGGTTTGAAGCCCCAGAAGAAACGGATGCGTCGATTGAGGCACCGATGGACGTGATGGCCGAAGATGAGCCTGCGGAAGAACGGCAAGATGCCGAAGTCGTAAGCCTCGATCAGTTCCGCAAGTAAACGCTGGGCCATTGCTCTTCTGCGTGGCGGCCATTAAACGGCATACAATTGCATACGAAGGATAGTTTCATGACTAATACACGCACAGAATCCGATAGTTTTGGCCCGCTAGAGGTCCCTTCTGATCGCTATTGGGGTGCTCAAACGCAGCGTAGCCTGATCAACTTTCCCATTGGTTGGGAAAAGCAGCCCGTCGCGATTGTGCGTGGTTTGGGTGTCATCAAACAGGCCTGCGCCATCGCAAACAAGGAACGCGGCAAGCTTGATGCAACCCTCGCAGACGCGATCATTGCCGCCGCAAATGAAGTTGTGACAGGCAAGCTTGATGATCATTTCCCACTTGTCGTCTGGCAAACAGGGTCTGGCACCCAGTCCAACATGAACGCCAACGAGGTGATTTCGAACCGTGCAATTGAAATGCTCAGCGGCACGATTGGGTCAAAAGATCCGGTGCATCCAAACGATCATTGCAACATGGGCCAGTCGTCCAACGACACGTTCCCAACGGCCATGCACATTGCCGTTGCCACGACCGCCCACGAGGTGTTGATCCCCGGCTTGGAAAAACTACACGCCGCCCTTGCGATCAAACAAGATGAATTCAAAGACATCATTAAGATCGGCCGCACCCACACAATGGATGCAACGCCACTGACATTGGGTCAGGAATTCTCTGGCTACGTGCACCAAGTCGCAATGGGTATCCGCCGCGTTAAGGCCGCCCTGCCCGCGATTTACGAGCTGGCCCAAGGCGGTACTGCCGTTGGCACAGGCTTGAACACACCAATTGGCTGGGGCGAAACAGTTGCCGCCCATATGGCCGACATCACAGGCTTGCCGTTTGTGACCGCGCCCAATAAATTTGAGGCATTGGCCGCGCATGATGCGCTTGTTGAAATGTCTGGTGCGCTTAAGACTGTGGCCGCGAGCCTGTACAAAATATCTTGCGATATCCGGTTTCTCGGCTCCGGTCCGCGCTGCGGTCTAGGCGAATTGATCTTGCCAGAAAATGAGCCGGGCTCGTCCATTATGCCCGGTAAAGTAAACCCAACACAGGTCGAGGCGATTACGCAAGTCTGTGCACACGTCATGGGCAACGATGCCGCCGTGGGTTTTGCTGGCTCCCAAGGCCACTTTGAGCTTAACGTGATGAAACCAATGATGGCCTATAACGTATTGCAATCTATGCAATTAATCGGTGACGCCTGTGGAGCATTCACCGATAACTGCGTTGTAGGCATTAAGGCCGACACCGTTCGGATCGAAAAACTGATGCGCGAAAGCCTGATGTTGGTCACCGCTTTGGCGCCGACCATTGGTTATGACAAGGCGACAACCGTGGCAAAAACTGCCCATAAAAACGGCACCACATTGAAAGAAGAGGCCATCAAATTGGGCTTCGTAGATGCAGAAACATTCGACAATGTTGTGCGCCCAGAAGACATGATCGGCCCTAAATGAGCGTCGTGAACCTCAATAAGGCGCGCAAAGCCAAATCAAGGGCCCAAGATAAAGTGACGGCAGACAAAAATGCCGCCCGCTTTGGCCAGACAAAAGCGGCGCGGGTGTTGGATGCAGCATCAGCCGCGCATGCAAAAGCCCGTCTTGATCAATTGAAATTTGAAGACGAATGACCCAGCGGCCAATCAAACGGTCGCTCACATTGCGCGGACACCGCACCAGCGTTTCATTGGAAAACCCGTTCTGGCGGGCATATTGCGAAATTGCCACGTCTCAGGGCAAAACCATCAACGGGTGTGCTGCCGAAATTGACGCAGCACGCGGCGATATTGGGCTCGCGTCAGCTATTCGCTTGTTCGTTCTAGAACATGTGCAGGGACAAGAACGCGATCAATCGTGAAGAATTTCACGTAGCTTGAACATCGTATCACATTCGAACTGCTCGTGCGTAGTCAAAGCGGCACCGCCAGCTGGCTTAAACTTCACCGCGAAGATATCGGAAAGCTCGCAGCGCTGAGTTGTGTCATGCACATTCTGTACATCCGCATGATCTCCACTGATCGCGCCCCATATGGTTGAAATCGCGTTTTTCGCTGTTGATAAACCATATGCTAACATCAAATTTTTCCGTCCAACTGGGCCCCCACCCATGACTTTGAATAACACGAGTTAGCCCCAGTGCAGCCAGTTTTTGCCCCAATTGCACTGCTGCAGCGGCAATAAACCACCTAAACACATTGTTAATATTATGATATTAACCAGATATAAATATGGTGGGTTTGTGGCGAGAATTTTGGACTGTTTCCGACGACGGGCAGATGAACTTAAAAATCAAAGTCTGTTGCCAGATACTGAACAGTTAATCTTTGCGCGGAACGAATCGTAGCCAAATGCCGTCCTTGGCGCGCACTGTCAGATGAGCAACAGGTTCGGGCACCTGTCCAGCAACCACTCCGAACTTAAAGGCCCGTAAAAGCATCGCCACCAACAACACGCCTTCGATCATCGCAAACCCGGCACCGGTACACACGCGCGGCCCGCTCGAAAACGGCATATAAGCGTCGCGCGCGCAGGCTTTTCCGTTCTCGGTGCCCCAACGTGTCGGATCAAACCCATCAGGGTTATCCCAAAGTCGTTCTTGCCTGTGCAAATGCCAAGGCGACAAAACGACTTGCGCGCCGCGTTTGACGGGATGGTCACGAAATTGCTCTGGGCAGGTCGTTTCCCGCACCATCATCGGCACGGGCGGATACAAGCGCAGCGCTTCGCGAAACACATCGCGGGTTTGTCGCAGCTTCGGCACAGACCCAAAGTCAGGTGTCAGGTCTGGCGCCTCGACCGCCAACTTATCCTGCCAATCGGGGTAAATCGCTAATAAATAAAGTGTCCTCGCCAAGGCCGATGCGCTTGTCTCGTGACCTGCAAGAAAAAAGATTGCGACCTGATCGACCATTTCATCCACACCAAACGTCTCGCCGGTTTCAGGGTCGGCAGTCGTCATTATCTTGGTGGCCAGATCGTCAGGTGCGGTGCCGTCCTTGATCTGATCCAATCTTTGCGCCGTTAGCCCAGTAATCAAGGCCCTAATCGCCGACGCAGTCGTTTTCGTTTCAGACTTAAAGAACCGTGGCATCCATTTTGGCCCCGGAATAAATGCCGCTAAGTTTAAGATCGGCTGGGTCCGTTGATAGGTCCGAAATTCATCAAATACCCGTGTCGCGACCTGATCCTCAATCGAGATCGAGAACAGCGTGCGAAAAATGACGTCGGCAGCCGCGTGGCTTGTCTCTGCCTCAACCTCTTGTGAAGTGCCATCTGCGAGCGTGGTCAAACGAACGACAGATGCCTCTCCTGCAGCCCACATCGCCGGGAACGTATCGCGTAAGCGCCCGCATTCAAACGCAGGGTCAATAATCCGGCGCTGTCTTTTCCACATCTCACCGTTTGTCAAAAACACGCTATTGTTAAGCAAGGGGCGCAAGCCGGCACCTATACGGTCCGTATTTTGGAAAGTCATCCGGTCGTTCCTGCAAGACCCGTTTGATCAAGCTTGGATCATTAATCATATAGCTGCGGAAAAACGGCGTTTTGAATTCGGCCATCCACGCCCGATATAGCTTCGCCGGTTGCGCCGACAATATATCATCACCGAACAACCGCATGTACCGCCAGAGCAACACCTTTTCAGGGCGCGATGGCGGCTTGGGTGGCATCATGGCGCAGCGTTCGAGTATTTGGATGCGGTCACGTCAATGCGCAAGCGCGAAGGTGCACGATTGCGGTACCTATCAGCCAACGTCAAAGGACCCGCCATGATTTGGAAATAGTTATAGTCTTTGGGCCTATCAAACGCGCATAGGTATTGAAAATGAAGCCGAAAGAACCGCCAACGCAACGCTTTCCATGTCTCAGGCTGCAATGACTGGATGAATGCGGCAGATATCACCAACGGCCATTTCTTATTATAAGTAGCCACACCCGACACAGCCACCGCATCGCACAACGCAAAAGCACAGCCATCGCCTCGAGCTGTCACATCAATCCAAGTGATCCTGTCTTGCACGTTCAGATACCCCAGGTCAGCGCGTAATCTATATGCTTTGGGCAAAAACGACATCATCCGGACGACTTGACCAAGCGACAAAAACCCCAAGGATTGTCCACCCTTTAGCACACGTCCGTCGTGGAAAAGATCAGCCAAAACCGATATGGCTAAATGCGCGCCCGATGAATGGCAAACAATCAAAACCTCATCCACATCGCGGTTCATGGCATCAGCGATGGTCGCAGCAAACGCGGTCATTCGGTCCTCAAGCGCGGGCGGGTTTACACCACGCCACCGCGCCGAAAATACGTAATCTTGCATCAGATAATAGGCGAATATTTTGTTGTCTTTTTTGCGAAACCAGTAAAGCACCGCACCAAAAAGCACAATGCCAGCGGCCAAAGCGATCAGATGTCCAAAGATCCCCAAATATGGCATCAATAACTACTTTCCCATACTGGTCAGTAGCCCACCCAACACGATCGCCACCAGCAATTGCAGCAAAAGCATACCGACAGGATAAAGCGCCGCGATTACAGGCCCTTTGTGCATCCACATTAACCGCCGCAGCGTGCCAGTGGTGATATATGTCCATGCCGTGCGCCCAAGCTGCCAATCACTGATGTTTTCATACTGTCGCGTACGATATCAGACCACAGCAGAACATCGATGTCCGGAGTTACCGTGACCCCGTCGATAATCGCATTTACATGCCACCCATAAATACCTCTTGCGGACTTGGCTGTCTGCGCGACGCTTTATGCGCTGATGTGAGCTTGCTTGGCGCCTTCGATCCGGTACAGCTCGCGGTAACGGCGCGGGTGAATAGGATCAAACCGGGAATCTAAAACACCCGACGTTTAAGCACTTGAATGGGATCGGTGAAGGACATGTTTGACCTGCATCTGCTTTGTTCCACATCCTAGCCGATAAATCCGGCGCAAATAAGCCCTAGCCTAAGGTCGCAAGCGCAGGAAACCGTTCGAGTAACCACCAGCTAAAGGCTGTGAATTGTCCGGTAAGCATCATCAAGCCGACAGTCCACAAAAGCAGACCAGATATCCGTTCAATCCGGTCCATATGCCGTTTCATCCATGCCATCGGTCCATTAAGATGTGGAAAGAATGCTGCGACCAAAAGAAACGGCAGCCCCAACCCCACGGCGTAGGCGGCCAACAGGACCGTTCCGCGCGTCACGGATGCTTCTGATGCAGCTAGACCCAAGATCGTGCCAAGGATTGGCCCCAAGCACGGTGTCCAGCCAAATGCGAATGCAAGTCCAAGCACATAAGCCCCAAAAGCCGACCCACCACGGTCGACCATTTCCTTGCGCGCCTCGCGGTCGAGAAACCCGATCCGGTAGATTCCGATGAAATGCGCGCCAAAGATCATCACCACGATGCCTGCGACAATGGTGAACCAGTCTTGGACTTGTAGAAACATGCGCCCAAGCGCTGAAAATGCAAAGCCAAGCAGCAGGAATACGGTTGAAATGCCCAAAACAAAAAATGCTGCTGCCTGCAGCACACGCTTACGAGACGCTGCCTCGTCTTCCATGTCAGACACCGATACGCCACCCATATAGGCCAGATATGGCGGCACAATCGGCAGCACACAGGGCGGTAAGAACGACAGCAAACCAGCCACTGCTGCGATGACCATCGCGGGCACCAGGGACGCGTCCAAAATCTGAGTGGCTTCTAACATTATGACTCCTTCTTGTGATCTTCCTAGGCCAGCAAAGGCGCCGCGTCACGCCACAGATTGTCACAGCTGTGTTTACGCGCTATAATATTTTGGTTAACAAAGTGGCATGTCTCATGAACTTGATGCCACAGGGCTGCTTTGCCCCCTGCCCGTTCTAAAAGCCCGAAAGCGATTGCAAGGCTTGTCCAGCGGGGACGAATTACATGTGACGGCTGATGACCCAGCCGCAGTGATCGACATCCCGCATTTTTGCTCTGAGGCAGGCCATACGCTTGTCGATATGTCTCATCAGGGTACAGCCCAGCTTTACGTTATCCGTAAAGGCTAAATTGTTACCCGCCGCGCTGTGTGTACCCGTAGTCGCTGCGCTATATGTTAGTAATGAAAAAAGACCGCGTCGGGGTACGACGCGGCCTTTGATAATTTAGCGACCCAAAGACCACCAGCCTTTGCGTTTCGGCGCAGCAGGTTTTGCGGGTTCCGGCGCAGGTTCCGCTGCCATTATCTCCGGCGCGGGTGCCACAACCGAAGCAGATTCTGCTACAGGTTCTGGTGGAGCAACTGGTTCTGGCTGAACCCGATCTGGCGCAACCTCAACCGGAGCGTCAGCCACGACTTCTGGCTTTGGCTTGGCGCGACTCTTACGCTTTGGTTTTGGCTTTTCAACAGCTTCTTCAGGTGCGGCCTCTGCCGTTTCTGCAGGAGCCTCATCCTTTGGTGGAGCCTTTTTACGGGTTCGCGGTGCGCGTTTTGGCTTTTCAGCAACTGGCTCGGCAACAACTTCAATCGTTGCATCAGCTGGTGCAGCCTCGGCCACAACCTCTGGAGAAATATCCGCCACGACGTCTACCGGAGCGCCTTCTACCTTCTTGCGGCTGCGGCTACGCATACGCTTTGGCTTTTCAGTTGTTGATTCTTCAGAACCCTCAACCAAAGCTGCCGGTTCGCCCCCATCAGCCGCTAAAATAGGTGCAGCTTCGTCATCAACCTGTCCTTCGACAGTCTCTTGGCTTTGCTCAACGTTGCCGCCCCGACGACGCCGACGACGACGGCGTTTTTTGCGGGGACGATCTTCTGCATCCGCACTGTCTACTGGCTCGACCGTCTCAACAGTCTCGGCTGTTGTCTGCGCTTCTGTCTCGTCTTCATCCTCATCAGCGCTTGGCAACAATACATCAGTATCGTCGTCATCCATCATGGCGGCAGTGGCCACAACAACGGGAGCCGCATCAGGCACCACACGGGTCGCTGTCTTGAACTTTTCAATAGCAAAGTCAGGCGACACGAGGCTTGGATCACATTCGATTCTCACGGACATACCATGGCGCGCCTCAATATCAGCAATATGTTCACGCTTCTCGTTCATCAAGAAGTTGGCAATCGAAATTGGTGAACGCACCAGTACTTCTTTTGAACGACCGCGCACGCCTTCTTCGTCCAAAGCACGCAATATCGACAAGGCGACGTTATCGTCTGACCGTAGCAAACCAGTGCCGTGGCAATGGCCACACATCTGTGTCGTTGCCTCGAGCATACCCGGGCGCAGACGCTGACGGGACATTTCCATCAAGCCAAAGCCAGAGATGCGACCAACCTGAATACGGGCACGGTCTGTTTTCAACGCATCTTTCATCCGTTTTTCAACGGCGATGTTGTTGCGGCGCTCGTCCATGTCGATGAAATCAATCACGATCAAACCAGCCAAGTCACGCAAGCGGGCTTGACGCGCCACTTCATCGGCGGCCTCAAGGTTGGTCTTGGTCGCTGTTTGTTCAATCGACGCTTCTTTGGTCGCACGACCGGAGTTCACGTCAACCGCAACAAGCGCTTCGGTGATACCAATCACGATATAACCACCAGACGGCAGCTGAACCGTCGGGTTAAACATACCGTTCAAGTAGCCTTCAACCTGATAGCGCGCGTAAAGCGGCATCTGTTCGGTATAGCGTTTCACGTTCTTGGAATGGGACGGCATGATCATTTTCATGAAGTCCTTGGCCGTGCGGTAACCGCCCTCGCCTGCAACGATCACTTCGTCGATGTCTTTGTTGTAAAGATCGCGGATCGACCGTTTGATTAGGTCGCCTTCCTCGTAAATCTTCGCAGGTGCGATAGATTTCAATGTTAGCTCGCGGATCTGTTCCCACAAGCGCTGCAGGTATTCATAGTCGCGCTTGATCTCAGACTTGGTGCGCTGCGATCCAGCGGTGCGAATGATCAGGCCAGCACCCTCAGGAACCTCCATCCCATTTGCGATTTCTTTCAGCTTCTTGCGGTCAGGCGCGTTGGTGATCTTGCGGCTAATACCGCCACCACGGGCCGTGTTCGGCATCAACACGCAATACCGACCAGCGAGCGACAGATATGTAGTCAGGGCAGCGCCCTTGTTTCCGCGTTCTTCTTTGACAACTTGGATCAGCAGAATCTGACGAACTTTAACGACCTCTTGGATTTTGTACCGCTTCGGGCGCGGCTTGCGCACGGGACGTACATCTTCGCTGTCGTCTTCAGTTGTGACGCTTTCAATGCGGTCATCTTTGTCTTTGGCATCTGCTTTTGCGTCATCATCAGCTTCGGCTTCTGCAGCAACCTGATCATCTGAAACAGCCTCGACGTCTTCGTCAGATGTCGCTGCCTCAATAACTTCAGGTTCTTCGTCTGCTGCTGGTGTCTCAACAGGTGTTTTGGACACCAACTCCATCGAAGAGCTGCCCTCTTCATCATCATCAAGATCGATGGTTTCCATACCAGCGATTTCGACCGTGTCATCAGCAACATCAGCAGTGGCTACCGCATCACCCAACGTCGCATCCGCAGCCTTCGAACGGCTCCGCGAACGGCGACGTTTTATGGGTTTTTCTTCCTCATCATCCTCAGCCTTCAGGCTGTCGGCGTAGGCTTTTTCTTCGGCGATCAACGCTTCGCGATCGGCGATAGGGATTTGGTAATAGTCAGGATGAATTTCCGAGAACGCGAGGAAACCATGGCGATTTCCCCCATAGTCCACAAACGCTGCCTGCAGCGACGGCTCGACCCGTGTCACTTTGGCAAGATAGATATTCCCAGCGAGCTGGCGCTTAAACTGGCTTTCAAAATCAAATTCTTCGACTTTGTTCCCGTCGACCACAACAACGCGGGTTTCTTCCGCGTGTGTGGCATCGATTAACATTTTCTTTGGCATTGTATCCGTTCACTCGCACGCAACGACACCTCCCCGGAGGGGCGGCATGGACGGTGGCGATTTCAATTAAGGCGATGGGCGCAACGGCAAACGGTGTAACCCAAGAGGCCACCGGATTTTTGCCTATATTTTGCGCGCTTTGCATCGCGTTGTTTCTCCTGATTCCCGCTAGTTAGGGAACCCATTCATGACCCGGCGCATCGGTGAAACCGCGCGACCTGGGCGTTCCTGAGGCCATTTTCAGGCCACATCAGCTGTTATTTTAGGGGAGGCTTTACGCCAAACATCAAATCAACAGAAAATTCTACCGGGCGACACCACACACCAACGCATGGACATCCGTACACCATACATAGGTTACGCGGGTGTCATAAAACAAGTGCTATCGTCACAACCTTAAATTGAGCACATACAGCAACCCTAAAGATACTCCGACCTTTGCAATCCGTATTTCGCCATTTTCTCGTTTAAGGTTCGGCGCGGCAAGCAAAGCTCGTCCATAACCGCGATAATACTACCCTTGTGGCGGCGCATGGTGTTGTCGATCAACATCCGCTCAAACGCTTCAACAAATTCCTTCAGCGGCTTGCCTTCAGTCGTCATCGCAGGCTTCATTTTTTCGTCAGTATCGGCCATTAAAAGCGATGCAATCGTGCCTGATCCACGACGGTTC
>Ga0115006_10001875_pt1 | contig 13520 bp, 5 predicted proteins | sample ArcOceMetagenome_3_FD_88943 | JGI IMG/M metagenome (GOLD analysis project Ga0115006, IMG submission 88943) | Marine eukaryotic phytoplankton communities from Arctic Ocean - Arctic Ocean- Svalbard ARC20M Metagenome | ecosystem: Environmental > Aquatic > Marine > Oceanic | place: Arctic Ocean...
CGATCTCTTCCCTCCGGCAAAGCCTCCAGCCCCGCCCCTCGCACAGATCCTTGGCCTCCCAAAAGGTGACTTTGGCAGCAGTGTTGCTGCCGCTCAGGCAGCCCTCGCGCGTGGCGGTGAACTCAGCCGTGCAGCACTGCACCTCGCCCAGGGATTGATCGGCATCGGCTAACGCAGGCTCCACATCCAAGTCCGTGGTCTGCTGGGGGCAGCCTGCAGAGTGAAGAAGGCTTCTGCTCAGCGGTGTTTCACAGCTACTAGCAAAACGAAGCAAGATAGAGAAGGGCAGTACCCTCACCAAGCCAGCGCTATTCTTTAGAGGTGAGAAATGTAGTAAAGGTGTGTTAAAGTTCTGTCATCATGCATTTTTCTGATGGGTCTCGAATGGGTTTTGTAGTATTGAATGTATCAGTACCATCAACGAGCCAGCGCTGAGGCGCAGGACTATTGAGTTCAGCCCACAGCTTGGTGGAATCGTAGCCGCAGCCCGTCCCGCACGCTCCCCCGCCGTTGCCAGTGTCGATCTCTTCCCTCCGGCAAAGCCTCCAGCCCCGCCCCTCGCACAGGGCCCTGGCCTCCCAAAAGGTGACTTTGGCAGCAGTGTTGCTGCCGCTCAGGCAGCCAACGCGCGTGGCGGTGAACTCAGCCGTGCAGCACTGCACCTCGCCCAGGGATTGATCGGCATCGGCCAACGCAGGCTCCACATCCAAGCCCGTGGTCTGCTGGGGGCAGCCATCCACCAGCCAGCGTTTACCCACGTCCGCGGGCGGCCCGTCAGTCTCCAAAAGACGGTGCCCAGATCCCGCCGCGCTACCGCTTTGCTGATGCACCTGTCTTTCTGGCGTCCTGCGCACCGCGGCGTTCTGGAGCTTGGTGCGAGCCTCGACGCCCTGGAGCTGGAGCCGGGGAGCGAGCGAGCGAGCGAGCGAGCGAGGCAGGGAGGGCGGCAGGGAGGGAGGCAGGGAGGCATGGGCAGGTGGATATTGTGTTGTGGGGGGATTTTGAGAGTGTGTCATGCGTGTGTGCGCTTTTATGGGTAGGTATGCATACATGAATGCATGCGCGCATGCATTCATGCACACATACATACACACAGGCGGAGAGGAGCGCAGCGCGCTCGACTGCGCCGGCCTTGTGAGTCGTGGCGCCCTGGGGCTTGGCTCTAACCTGGTCCTCGACGCCCTGCGCCTCGACGCCCTGAAGCTGGGCGGAGAGGAGCGCAGTGCGCTCGACTGCGCCGAACTTGTGAGTCATGGCGCCCGGGGCCTCAATGCCCCTGATCTGGGCGGGGAGGAGTGCAGCGAGCTTGACTGCGCCGGCCTTGAAGGTCGTGGTGTCCTGGGGATTGGCTCGCACCTGGGCCTCCTCGACGCCCTGGAGCTGGGCGGAGAGGAGCGCAGCGCGCTCAACTCCGCCGGGCTTGCGGGTAGAGCCGCAGCATGCGTCCGGGGCAAACACGAATGCTGCGAGCACGACCAGGCCCCACAAGCCCCGCATGACCGCTGCAACTCACTGCATACGCTGACGAGTCTGGACTCTGGAGCGAAAAGGCGCTGTCACGAACCCGGGCAATCCAAACCGTTAATTGACGATGATCGCCCGAAGACGACTGGCGCTGCTCTGGACACTGCTTGCCTGCTCCAGATGCACGCAGAGCAGTGTTGTCACGAAACGATGGCACAAGGGCACCGCCACCTGCGACGGCCCCGTGGTCAGAATGGAACGATGGCATGAGACTTCGTGCGCCAAGAGAGGATCAGGTGAGGCCTAGGTGGCTGCCATGGACTTCTGTGGGATGTCTGTGCACATGCATCCCATGGGCCCGCCCTCATGATCGCTCATATCTATGCAGCAACCGACACGTCCAGTGCGTCCAGTGCGTGGAGCCTGTATTGATTTGAACAACTCATGTTGTACACAGATTTCATGGCGTACAGATGCATCCAGAACCAGGCGCACACGATCGTGTGCAAGGAATCCAACTGCTCCTCCTGCTCTTCGCCAGGTTTCTCCTCGAATCTCCAGGCTCCTGCTCCCCGCGCCCTGCTTTTGCTTGCATCAAACGGCCAATGTCCTTGACACACTCGAGCACCGGAGTCCCACGTAACAAAGAAGCGCAATGCCCGTCCAGACTTGGCAACGACGTGTCAAGCGGTGCCGTTGGATGCCCAATTTGTAGGCGCACAACCTCAGACCCACGTGTCGGTATCCTATTCATGCCAGGCAGGCGCGGATGACGATGTGATTCATGATGCATATGGCGTCGCAGGCAAGTGCATGTTCTTCGAACGTGAAAGAACCTTCCTAACTTGAATTTCAACAAGATTGCAGTCTTACTCTATCTTTGCACACAGGGCCCAGCTATTACATGACGGAGTCCCAAGCTGCCTCCACCGTCTCGTCCGTCCTCTCGTCCGCGTCGTCTTCCGCTTCCACTGATTCCTCTTCCACTTGCGAAACGGGCAGTGGGCAATTGGTGCGGCAGCTGCAACATCTTGTCGGAGAGTGCGTGCGCATCTCAAGCACCCCTCGGCATCATACATCCGCTCCCTCTGCCGCGTCCGCAGTGTACGGGGTTGCGCAATGCTGCAACGGGCTGGGCGTCATCCAGTACTGTTCCGACTCGCTCTGCATGCAATGTTTCCGGACCTTCGACGTGCCGCTTGGTCAGTGCCTTGCGCCTCTGGAGAAGCCGTCTACGCTGGATGGCCACTTGTCGCTGACGTGGCAACTCCATGCCTGCATGGGACAGACTCCCGTATCTCCAAGCGCCGCAAAGCGTAATGCACACAGCGCGAGGGTAAATGTGAATGACACTACCAGCCGGCTGACTGCCGAGGAAATACAAGTGTTTCTCCAGGGCCAAAAGGACGCGTTTTCGCTTCACATCAGCAGTCTGGCGTGCCGGAGCCACAGCGGCGTTGTTCTGACGCCACAGCCCTATCTCCTTCTCTCTTCGCCTCTTCGGCCGTACGGCCAGGACTCGTCTGCGCTTGTGCAAGCTCGCCTGCAAGAGCATCTTCCTTCCCCGGACGCAAAGGTTGAGCCGGAATTGGCGGTCGCGGGGAAGGTCGACCGAACAGAGGAGCGGTTGGCGGGTACGCGCTCTATGGCAGCTACGTGCGGTGGGGTTGACTTCACGGACTTGCGCATCGATCAGGTCGGGCGGTACAGCCTGCTATTTGAGACGACCTTTGTCGCGGCCTTTGCAGACCAGCGCTCCTTTGCGTCTATTCCGCCTCAGCCCCGCACCACTTCCTCCCTCGTCTTTGACGTTCTGCCGGGCGCGTCCGACGCGCTTCGGGTGGTGAAAAGGCCCGCGGGGACGGCTACAGGCCACATCTTCCTGCAGCAGCCCGTCGTTGAGGTTGTGGATATCGGCAAGAATCGAGTCACAGACAACAGCGCTCCAGCCGTGACAGCAATCTGCTTTCCGCGCGCTCGCTGCGACGTCGGACAGGAGCTGATTGTGGGAACAAGAAAGCTCATTGTGCGACAGGACGCCATCATCAGCTCTCCGGCTCTCGGCCTAGTCACCTACATTGGGCCAGACAGGCTGGGAATCGCAACATCTATCAAAGGCGCGGTGCTGCGCTACTCGGCCGTTGGTACAAGCACCACGGAAATGCCTATAGATGTGGGGCGGACTCCTTATCGCCTGCGCACACTCCAGGATGTGCCCACAGTCGTCGCATCTGGAGAACCCTTTGCGATTTCTGTTCAGATTGTCGCAAAGCTAGACCAGGCCTTTGGTTGGTACGACACGATGCCAGCTGTGGTGACATTGGCCTTGTTCCGAAGACGGTATGAATACAACACTCCAGCGCCCCTCACGGGCGCTCTCACAGCCACCGTCGACCTCGACGGGATCGCGCGCTTCACCGACTTACAAGTTGCTGAGATCTCTGGGGACCTGCTTCGTCCAGAACGCGTCTTTTTTCTTTCTGTCCGATGCAACCTGCAGGTGGATGGCATCAACGTGGACTTGTCTGCGATCCAGTCTCCCTACTTTCTCGCAAAACCGGGACCACCCGCCATAATCCGCCTCAACTCAGCCCTGGCACCGAGCATCACAGCAGGAGAGCCGCTCCCAGTGTCGCCAAGGCTGTATGTGACGGACAAGAATGGGAATCTCGTCACTCTGACGCCGGTCACTATCTTTGCGACGGCGCTGCTTTCTGAGCCGCCTCCAGCTGCTTGCTCGGGGGATGCGGTGGCGAGTGTGGTGTCTACTCTAAGCACGGGCAACGCGACAGAGCACGTGTGCGCAGTCAACATGTTTTTGGGCGCAACAAACCAGACTACAGGCGGGGGAGTAGCAACTTTCAAGCTCAGCATTTCTAGGAGCGGCAGGCACAGCCTCGTTTTCTGGTCGCCCGGCCTTGTCGGATTGGCGCAGCGTGACTTGCTCCTCGTCACGCCTGGCGCGCCGCACCATCTTGTGATGCTTACTCAGCCCGATCAAGTGCAGGCTCGCAAGGCTCCTCTGGTGTCCCCGAAAGTTGCGATGCAGGATGTGGCTGGCAACACCGTGCAGCTTCAGTCGCGGATCTTCGTGTCGCTCGTTTCCAACGCAAGCCGACCGCACGATTGGATTCCCCGCAGCGATATGATACCCATAATGAAGAGCATCAGGGAAGGTCAAGGTACCGAAGATGTGAAGAATGTTGTCGATAACGACCTATCTACCTTCTATCAAGTGCCACAGGGCACAAATATGACTTTTGACCTCTTGCATCGATACTCAATCTCCAAAATCAAACTCCAATGCGCCGTTGTGAGAGCTGATTTCAACATCACGACGTCGCGAGTAGACAGTCAGGGGCTTCCATCGCCCCACTTGGTCACAGTCTCTGCCTCAAGACCATTAAGCAGCACGCATGTTTCAAGTGTAGACTTGTACATCAGAGAATCACAATCGGCGACCAGCAAGTGGCAGTTGGCTGAGCGCTTCAATACGCCTCCTTGCACTTTTGATCCAATAACCAACAGGACTGGATTCCAGATTCTAGAGCTCTCGAGCCCTGTAACGTTTGCTCGGTATCTAGCCATTGTGGTGACGAGCACAGAATCTGGTGCGCCTGGACGGGTGGCTGAGGTTAACATCTATGGTGGACTTGCGCCGGAGCTTCGCGACACAGGCGCCCAAGGTCTATCCAGGTCTTGCAACAACGGAATGGTCATTTTTGATCATCTGCTGATTTCCGACCATCTTACTACTCCGCCCTACTATTTGGACCCTCTCGTGGCAAGAAGAGGGGGTGTTGGTGGTGGGGGGGGGCAAGTTGCTACCACCCAGTCGGCTGCAGCTCAATTTTCGTTCGAATTCACCTACGATACGGGTGAATGTGTTGAGTTTGGCGTTGTTAGTGGGAGCTGTATCATCAGTAATTTCCGGCACAGCATCAACGGGGGAGGGCAGTGTGCATCCTGCAAAAGCGTCGTCCCCGTCCTCTCCGTGCGCTCCAACTGGTTTCAAATCGCTTCTGCTGCCGTTGAGGTATCTCTGATGTCTGCACCATCTGACGGAACGACAGATCAGTTTCTTAAGCCCGAGCCGACTGTGCAAATTCAAGACGCACTGGGCTCTCGAGTCCGGCATGCAGATTTGTACGTGACCACCTCAATTTTGCGACAATATGCCGACGGACGGATGCCGGAGCGCATTTACACACAGGTGGAGCTAACCAAGCAAGGTGTTGTCACCTTGAACCTCGTGGTGACCACCTCTGGCAATTACATGATGCAGATTAATGCAGGCGGCTTAAACCCAGATTCAAGCGCCCAATTCCGGATCTCCCCAGGCTGGTTCTCCCAACTAGGCATCCAGCGTCAGCCCACCGGCGGCTTCGGAGGACAATCTCTGAAGGAGCAGCCCATAATTGCGTTGCAAGATGCCTGCGGCAACACGCTCACTGCAGTGCACGGCATCTTGATCTCCTTCGAGCTTCTTGCTTCAAATCGCGCTGCAGCGGAGCAGGCGCTCATGTCTCAAGTGCTCGCAACCGGCACACTGTTTGGCGTAGCTTCTTTCAATAACATCACAGTAGGCCCTGTGGGCACATATCGCATAACATTCTCCACCATCCCGGACTTAGCGCGTGGAATCACCAACAGTACAACCACCTCGCGTTTCTTTGATGTGCTTGCCGGGTCGCCGCAATCCTTGGTGTTGACGTCGATGGCTGGTGGGTGTGTTGTTCACCAAAGCTGTTCAAAACAACCGATCATTCAGGTGGTCGACGCAGGGGGAAACGCGGTACCAGTTGACGTTGGAGGTGAGGTATTGGGTTCGCTGCTCTCAAATCCCACACAAGCTGCTGTCAATCAATCGTCATCGACAGCTGTTGCAGCTTGGCAGGAGCGGCAGTGGAAAGTGGACCTGCTGGCATCTGGCGTTGCAACATTCAAAGATGTCAGGTCCGACACCACCGGAGCGTTTGTACTGCAATTCACGCATCAGGGGCATGGCACTCAAGGCGCGCGATCCAACGCAGGACAGCTACGAGGGATTGTCTCACCAGTCTTTTTCGTGTCGACACGAGCGTCGGCGCTCAAGGTGGAACACCAGCCCACTGGAGATCTCAAGTTTCCCCAGAGTGGAGTCGAGCTTCTTGAACAGCCCATCGTCTCTGTGATGGGATCAGACAACAACGTCGTGGACCTTGACACGACATGGTTCATGGCAGCAACTGTGCTTGATGATGAGAGGCCCGACTCGCCGCAGCTCGCACTGGGCACAACCATCGTGACTGCGGCCAACGGAACCGCCAGCTTCACCAACTTGCGGATCGACGTCACTGCCCAGTGCTACCAGCTGAGATTTGCACTTGGGACCCTGAACAACGGCATCTTCACTCTCGCACCTGCGATCAGTGTCAAGTCCTTGCCATTTGCGGTGAGTATCGGAAATCCTCGCCAGATTCTGATAGTTCGGGAGCCGATGGGGGTGGTGGTTGGGCAGATCATGGTCGTACAGCCCATGGTAAGCATCACGGATGCTTCAGGCAATGTGATCCAAAGTGACTCCAGAAGCACGGTGACGGCATCGTTGATAAACACACCGCCTCACACCTACTTCGATGCTGATGCTGGGTTGACCGGAATTCCGGACTCGTCTGTCAAGGTTGAAATTGTGGATAAGGGCGTTGCTACGTTCGAGGGCTTGATCGTGACAGCAGCTTCAGCCTGCATGCAAATGCGGTTTTCACGTTTGGGTTTGCAATCAGCAGAGTCGCAGCAATTTGTCACAGTTGCAGACGAGCCGGCGCTCCTCATAATATCCCCTGGCTTTCAGCCCGGCGGCGCTCAACCCGGCCTCGCGCTGCAGCACCAGCCTTGGCTGCTCGTTCGTGACAAGTATGGCAATATGTGTGTTGGCAAGCTTGTCGAAACTTCCTTCGTCAACGCCGATCTAGACATCCAACCAACGCAGACTTGGCAGGGCGTAAGTCCACAGCCTCAAGATGCACTTTTGGCGGGGTCCACTGCAGAGCAAGTACAAGCAGGGGGTGCTAAGTTCACGGATCTTCGGATTGACAAAGCAGGCTTATATCGCCTCAATTTCCAGAGCATGGCGCTGCATGTTGTGTCGAACGACCTAGTGGTGCAGACGGGTGTGGGGAGTAGGCTCAGCTGTATTCAAGTCCCTGACGGCACACGTGCGGGGAGCAGCTTCATGTTCCAGCGCCCTCCGGTGGTGGCCGTGCAAGACGCGGGGGCAAATTTTGTGGCGTTAAGCAATGTAGTCGTGCACATGTACGTCTTGCAAAATGCAACTTACTCTGACGAGGATATCCTGCTGCAATCATCTTACGATTCCTGGTTGCCCACCTGCCGTTCGTCGTTTCAGGGCCAGATGTTCATTCACGGGCAGCGAAACTTGAACATGTCTACCACCGCTATCACACGTGCTGGCATTGCCACATTTACAGGCCTCTCGTTCTCCTCGATATCCCCTCAAATGATTCTGAGATTCTGCGCAAAGCGAATGCACATGGACGATTCATTCTCTGAAGCTACAACAGTTGCAGTCGACAGCTCCCCATTTGATGTTTCCGGCGAGGTGCACCAGATTCTTCTGGATCGTCATCCTTTGCAGTCTGCTGAGATCATGGCAGGCGAGGTTTTTCACGTGCAGCCCGTCGTGCGGTTGGTAGACATCGCCAATCGCAATGCTACTTGGTGCGGCTCACCACATCGCGCTGTAGATCTCCAAGATGCCACAAAATCGGTTGCCTCGAATGCCTCCGCATATACTAACAGCAGTTTCCGCTTTGCTGTGTATGATCGAGACGGTGATACTCCTTTGCCTTCCCCTCCACTTTGATATCTTGAGACTTAGCTTGCATTAGATAGCAACACTGTCTGCTGCTGCCAATGTAAGAAATGTGTCTAACCAACACGACGTGTTCGCTTTATTCGTAGGTGATTCGGCGTGGAGCAAGTTGGAGTACGCTGCATACAGTAGTGCCTATGGTGGAGTACTCAGCTTTGAAGCTGTCGACGTTGATGGAAACGGAGTTATCCTAGAGCGGGAGCTTGTAGAGTACATGAAAGACGCCGGCAGTGTCGCAGACTACGCCTGGCGCCATCTGCGCTATGACACGAACCAAGATGGCAAGTGGTCACTGCAGGAATACACGCACTACGTCCGGGCTTTTGGTCCTCTCCAGGGTTGGGACCCTGGCAGCATCAGCAGCTTTGAATCGATCGACTTGAGTGGCGACGGGGGTATCTCAGAATGGGAGGTGCATTTATTCATAGTCCAGCCTAGCGCTGCACCTGCAGCGAAAGGAAACAACGCAAACACGAGCACTGGAGCTACTGTGCGCATCGTCAACGCTACCAACGCAAGCACATCCGGTCTCTCTCATGCCAGCGTCTCAAGTGGCAGGGATCTTTGCTCTGTGTACGCTTCGCTAGTGTACAGTGATCAGCATCACAACTTCTCAAACATATCGCTCCAGGGTCGTACACAGGCAGAACTTTCGTACGGGGTTGCTATATTTACAGATCTCTTCATCACGACAGCTTCCTACACGCAATTCCAGAGGTATACAATTGTGTTTTCCTTCACCAGCCCTGAAGGGGAGTCATTGGTGTCTGCTCCAGCCTTTGGCGTGATACCTGCAGGTTCAAATCGGATGATTATGGCAGATGATCCCATATTGGATCGACAGCTCGGCAAGCCCCTGGCGCAGCAGCCGCAGCTTTATATTGTAGACAAGTACGGCAACAGGGTCAGCGTCGCGGGCTGGATAGCCGTTTCGCTGGCACAAAGCAGCGGACTAAAAGCTCCGCTCCTGGGCAACTCCAACATGACGCTGGTTGGAGGTCGCGTCCGCTTTACGGACCTGAGGTGCACACTCAACGGAACATTCGCAATGCACTTTGTATTTTCGAACCCGGCGGTAGAGCCGTTCGTCTCAGCATCGATGACAGTGCCATTGGGGTCGCCTCATAGTTTGGCGCTGCTCGAACAGCCAGGGCAGCTGGTAGCCGGTCAGTATGCGTTGGTGCAACCAGTTGTCGCCATCGTGGACGCCAACGAAAATGTTGTGCCTGCGAGCGACATCTGGATTACGGTATCAGTGATGCGAAGGATCGTTGCCAACTATTCCAGACCGCACCCCAGACTGGCGACGTTTTCGGCTCTCGGACGTATGCAGGCACCCGTTGACTCTCTTCGCGAAGAAACCTCTGTGCGCGGTATCGTTCGCTTCACAAACCTGGGTGTATTAGCTTCCATCGGAGAACCACAGCTGCAGCTGCAATTTGAAATTGAGCATCCGCCCCAGCAGCATTGGAATGGCAGTAATCTGACTGCGTTGCCGGTAAAATCGGATCCCTTCAATCTCACCGACGCGAGGGGCATGCAAGCGCTAGTGGTCGAGCGGGCGCCGCCGCTCGACTGGGCCGTCTTTGGAGGGCAGGTGCTCACCGTCGAGCCCGTCATTATCCTGGGCGACATCAATGGCACAATCATAGACTCAGACTCGATGAGTCGTGTCAACGTGACTATTGGCCAGTCTCTCCCGTGCTGCGGGCTGCTAGGAGCCCAGTTCTCCACGCCTACACTCGGAGGGAGCACCAGCGTTGGTGCAGAGGGCGGACGTGTGGTGTTCACGGACCTGATCATAGACAAGATAGGCAAACACAAGATCGTCTTCTCAGCTCTATCTGGCGCCCGCGCGTCTGTGCAGCCCTCCGAAGCAGACAGTATGCGTCGAGACACGGTGTTTGGTGGCGTGGGCGAACCCTTTGGGCATGCTCGTACGAAAATATTCACCGAAGTCTGGCTCGTCGTCCGGCCTGGGAATGCTCACAAGCTTCAGGTAGTGCAGGAGGCATGGCCTGGATCGGCTGAGGGTCAGATTACAGCCGGTGTGTCTTCTAAAGTCTTTGCACAACAGCCTGGCGTCATCCTGGTGGATGCAGGCGGGAACCGCATTGCAGATGACTCTGAGGTCGCGACCTCAACCATCACAGCAGCGCTCTTGAAAGACCCCTGCTCCCCACTGCCTGCATGCTGCGGCGGCCAGCTCGGTGTCTGCCTGCAGGCCTTTAGCACAGCGGGTTTGGCAGGCAATAGAGAGGGCGTAATGGCGAAGGGGGGCATTCTCTTCTCAGACTTGTCCGTTGCGCCACTCGGAACTTATTCCCTGATGTTTTATGGGTCGACTGCCTTTCAGGCTGTGGTGTCCACGACGCCGCTTGAGATCATTGCAGGACCCGCATCGCTACTCCTCATCCTGCGCCAGCCTGGCACCATTCCAGTGATTGCAGCTGAGATTTTCGACACGTCGGTAGCCGTCGCAGATGACGGTGGCAACGTGATTTCTAATTTCGCAGCAACGGAACCAATGGTCGCGCTCCTTGAGCATGGCGCACCGGTTCAAGACGCATCATATCCTGTGCCCACTTTCATCAACCCAAGCGCTGCGCTCGTGCTTCCCAGAGGGGGCGTGTCTGTCTTCGACCAGATGCTAATTGGCGTTAGTTCAGCGTGCTACAGGATCACTTTTTCTCTCGGTGCTCTGCGGACGGTTCAGAGTGATTCGTTTCAGGTGTATGCGGGCGAGGAAAGTTCGCTTGTGTTGCCTGCCCTGACGGAAAACGACCAGCAGGTCGTTAAGGTAGAAGCGGGAAGCCTTCTGTCGACTCTTATCCCCGGTACAGGAGGCCAAGGCGGACAGGTGGTGATTGCAGACAAGGCCGGCAATCGCCTCTTCTACTCTGAGGGGCTGCTTGAAGTGTCCCTGGTTGATAATAGCACTCGACCTGTCCCAGGTCTGAAGGGATTTGAGAGCCACAAGGCCATGCTGCCGCTGGCTCAGCACAGTGGATCCTTGCAACGGTATGCGCGGCAAGGTGCTGCGACGTTTGAAGATCTCTTTGTGACCCGTCCTGGCCTCTACCGTCTGCGCTTCGAGAAACTCTCAGGCAGACTCGCTCCGATTATAACATTCGAATTTTCGATCGTGATCGGGCAGCCGCACTCGCTCACCATTCTGGTTGAGCCATCCAATCCGCGGCCTGGTATCAAGTTAGGTGTGCAACCGCAAGTTGGTGCTCTCGATAGGGCCGGAAACCGAATCCTCGCCTTTGGCGCAAACAACACAAAAGAGCTGATGCGCAATGAGTCATCACAATTCTCCGGCAACACCACGAGCAGGCGATGGTTTATCACGGCGGAACTGCTCACTTCTGGCACCAGATCCCCGTCGCAATTGTCTCCGGCTCTGGCCAGGCGCTGTACAATCAAAATTTCTGGGGAGGTTTGCCACGTCTTAAACGGTGGGGTAGATTCGGTCGAGGTCTTCAACGGCAGGGGTCAATTTATGAACCTTCAGATGGACGTCGCCGGATCGGACTATACGATTCGCTTTGCATCGTCTGATGGTAGCCTCCTCTCTGCCCTCTCTAAGCCTCTCACCGTTGTATTGGGAGAACCGAGTAGGATGGCTATTTTGCAGCAGCCCGCTGGCGCCATCGCTGCAATGGCCCTGATTTTCCAGCCTTCAGTAATGATTCTCGATCGCGGAGGCAACCGCATCCTTACCCTATCCTCTTCATATGCCTCCCCATCCACCGGAATCACGGGTGTGACGGTGCGGATGCAGGTGCTGCAAGCCCCGACGGCTCCTGGCGGCAACCAGACATCCCACAATCCCAGCCTTGTCGCCCTTGCCGGCAAAAACGGCACGGCTCCAATCATCAACGGTATGGCCAGCTTCCTGTCGCTCGCCGTCTCGATCCCTGTGCCGAAGGTCAACTTTGTCTTCAGCGCGCCGAGCCTTTCTGTGGGCACAGTGACGTCTGAGCCGTTCGCGATCACTCTGTTACCGCAAAATCTCAACTTGTCTGTGACGGGTGGCATCATTCGGCAGGACACATTGGCAGCGACTTTGCCGCCTATCGAAATTCAGATCGTCGATAGCAATGGCTGGGTAGTGGAGGCGGAGGAGACATCCATAGTGCAGGTGCGCGTGGCACTTCCATCAATCAGTGGCGTCCCAGTCCTCGCACATTTGGTCGGCACCACCAGCCTGCGCTGCGTCAAGGGACGCGTCTTGTTTACAGATCTCCGCATCGATAGACCGTACGATGCACACACACTCGAGTTCGTGGTCCCGGCGCTTCCAATGCTCGTCACATCGCCCTTTGCTGTGTACGGAGCATCCCATCTGCTATTGGTGCAGCCAGATTTCGCGAATTCAACATTTAGCGCTGCCAATGGAGGAAAGCAAGGCAGCGCAAAATCCGGCCATGTGCTGAGCGTCCAACCGTCGCTGTTGCTTGCGGACTCGCACTTGTGCCTCGGCAGCTGTGCCATCGGCCAGCGTCCCTCTGAATTTCAATCAGTGCTGCAGTCATCATACAACGTGACGGCCTACGCCCTCAGGTTGTTCCCTGCCGCTCACGTAACAGCAAGAGTGAAGCTGGGCACGGGGTCCCGAAATGGGAAGCTTATTGGAAACACGCAGGCCTCCCTCGCCCCCCTTAAGGAGCCTCAAACAGAAGTTGGTGGGGGGATCGGCGCGCAGCTGCTGGCATTTGTGTTTACAGATCTTGCAGTAGTGGGCCCATATGAAGGGTATGTGCTGGAGTTTGAATGCTCTGGGCTGGCGTGGCCCGTAGCGCTGGCTGAGAGTATTCCTTTTGAGGTTTTTGAGGCCTGAGCTGAGCTTGTGCGCCCCGTGAGCGGTGACTTTCTGTTCTTGCTATGGCGGTGATGTATCTTGCAGGGTGTGCACATATTGTATACAAGAAAAGGATATTAAAAAGGGTCAGCGCTGTTTCGATCTGCGAGCCTAGAGTGTGATCTGAGCATGTCAACATCGTATCCCTCCCTTGTCCCGCTTCCACTTGGGATACCGAAACCTCCGCCCCCGGGCGGAGAACACGTTCCTCGGGGCGCGCCCTCTACTAGAGCGGCTAGGTCATTGGGACGGACACACCGACCCCGGCTCCCAGGAGTTAGGTGCCCGAGGGCCACCTCGTGTCAGCGCCCCCCC
>Ga0115006_10001876_pt1 | contig 13520 bp, 18 predicted proteins | sample ArcOceMetagenome_3_FD_88943 | JGI IMG/M metagenome (GOLD analysis project Ga0115006, IMG submission 88943) | Marine eukaryotic phytoplankton communities from Arctic Ocean - Arctic Ocean- Svalbard ARC20M Metagenome | ecosystem: Environmental > Aquatic > Marine > Oceanic | place: Arctic Ocean...
CAACCAGCTCCACCTCCACCTCCACCTACCCCCCAGGACGTAGAGGCACAAGATGTGAGATAGGACGAGGAGCGAAGGACGGAAGGCTGGAGCGAAGCGTCCGCAAAAGACTGCCCACCCCTATAACTAACAACCCTTCCCGCGCTCGCTTCGCTCGCGCCAATAATCCCAACCCTTTTGGCGATTCGCTTCGTTCATCGCAGATAAATGGTTACATCCTCTACCCCCTTATCCCTACGCAAAACTTGGCGATTTCTCCATACAAGACCACGGAGGAGGTGAGGCAGAGCGAGGAGCGAAGGACGGCTTGAGCGAAGCGACAGCAAAAGCACTATACCGCATTCCTACATAACTAACAAGCTTCCACTCGTCGCTTCGTTCATCGCAGTTCCGTTCCGGTTGTTTAAGCCGCATCCTCATCAAACACGGTGCTGTTACTGTTCCTGTCGACAAGACAAAGACGAACTTCATCGACAAATTCCTCGACAACCCAGAATCCTTCCCCGTCTACCTCGTCCTATTTTCATCCCCGGACGTTCTCCTCGTGCTCCGTCGTCCTCACAACAAGCAGGAGCTCTCCCACTACCTCCCTCCCAACTCCTCCTCCCCTCCTCCCCTCTCCCACTTATGGCTGGTGCAGCACTCCCTTCATCTGCAGGCCCTCCAGCTCTCCCTTCCGCCTCCTCAAACGCAGTCTTTCGCCCTCACTACCCCACTCTCGACCATTCACATCACGCCGCCGCTCTCCCAATCGGTGTCCTCCGTTTTGAATCGCTCATCGGATAGCGCAGACCCTCAGGGCTGGATCGATGTCCTCACCTCGGGGATTCTCCGCAGCCACTCCCTCCCCCCCTCGCACGCCCCGAATCTAGAGTCCGTCTCGCTCTCGAATTCCAAGTCTCTTTCCGGTTTGACTGCACACCAGCTGGTCTCTGGAACGCCCTTCAGCGATGCAGTGAAGAGCAAATCCTCCTCTTCTCCCACCAGCCTCGCCAAGGCGACAGAGTACGACCAGTTCAACCTCACACCCCTCCACTACTCCGTCCTTTCGAACAACAGGGCGTTTTTCACAGAAGCTCTCGTTCAGAACCCTACAATCACCACCAACTTCATAGTCGACGACAAGAATGGTGTCTCTATCATGGACACAATTGCCTCTAGAGGAGAGTGGTTGTTCCTTGAGGTGCTCATGAACTGGCAAAACTTCCAACTCACCAAGTGCCTGTCGTCGAAAGTTAGCAATCCCATTACCACCTCTCTCCTTGCCCCAGCTCTCCCCGCCACTAAGCTTTCAAACTTTGTTCGAACGGCTCATGAGGGTGGCTTTAGCGTTGACTATAGCATCGTCGAACAGGTGAGAATTGCGCAATTTTATGCTCCTTCCATATACAGCATAGCGCAATAACTAACAACCTACTGCTCGTCGCTTCACTCCTCGCAGCTTATTCGCGATGGCAGGTTTTTCCAAGCTAAGATTACACTTAACCCTCTCACCTATACCGAGAACCCCTCCCTCCCTGATGACATCTGCTCTGCACCTATTCTCTGCACCCTTCAACACCTGAAGAGCATCGTCGAGCAGGGAAAATGGGGGGGGTGGGACGACTGGGAAGGTAAGAATTGACGAGGAGCGAAGGATGGCTGGAGCGAAGGGAAAGTTAGAACTATAATACTAACAGATCTTCTCCTCGCTTTGCTCTTCGCCTCGTTCTTCGCTTCACTCATTACAGACGACGAGGACGAGTTCGACGCCGAATGGGAGGACCTTGGAGAGAAGACCCCCCCACCCCAGGATGAAACCAACCCATACACGAAGCTTATTACCATTCTCATCGCCAAGGGCTGCGACCCCAACTACGTCCAATCTTCGGAACATAACAAGTCGACCCCAGCAATCTCCCTTCTCTTCCAGACCGCGAAATTGATTAGCGATATGAGCCAACGCATAGCAGAGGGTCACGACGCCCATCCTCTCAACGAGGACTTGGCAAAAGAAGACGTAGAGGAGATGCGCTCTATCATCCTCGAGATTTCAAGCCTCCTCTTTTCCAACGGGGCCCGTATTTCTCATCCCTGCAACGCACCCAACTTTGTCAATGACACCACCCTGAACCTTCTCGGTTCTGCTGAAAAGATACACGACAGATCAAAGTCATGGTCACAGGATGACAAGATCGAGTGCTTCATGGCTGGAGTGACTAAGGTCACTGACAAGGAAAAGATGTCAATAAAGTCCTCATCAACTTGTTCCGTGTGCACGGTGAAATTCGGGCTGATATCTACCCGCAAGCACCTCTGTAATGTATTCAAAGGATGGGTGTGCGATGAGTGCAGCTCGAAGAGAGTGCTGATTGACGGCGAAGAAGTCAGGGTCAGCAATGGGATGTATGTCGTTGTGAAGGATCACGGGAGAAGAGTCCTCGAGAGGAAGGAGAGGGAAAGGAGAGATAAGGAACAGAGGGTGTTGAGGGAAATGGAGGAGGAAGAATCATCCAGACGCAAAGCTGCCGCTGCCCGCCGTCAGGCTTCTCCCCCCACCGACGAAAACGCAAACCGCGCTGAGCTCTTTGGTAAACAACGCCAATCAATTATTGCTGCTGTCAAGGGTGTCGGGGATTTCTTCAACGGAGAAGATGCTACAGACAAGGGGGACGTTTCTGGCTCGACCCAGAAAGTTGAGGGTGCAGCAGTTGCGGCTTCAGAGGCACGCGACCGCCTGAACGAGCGTGGTGAGAAATTGTCACAACTTAGTGAGAAAACGGAGGCTTTGGCAAACCAGAGTCAAGAGTTCGCCAGGATGGCAAGGGAGCTCAACAAGCAGCAGAAAAGAAATAGCTTTTTCGGTTTTTAATTTACAAATCATTGTCTCATCTTCCTTCAAAACTGTCTCCACCTTCCCCGCCTCCCCCCACTGCACCTTTTAAACCTTCAAGATGATAACAAACCCCAAATGCCTCATTCACCACCATCCTTTCTGGAGCAAATCGTCTCATCAGCAACTTACACCCAGGGTCAACGTCCGAGTCAGTGTACGCACCCCACCAGCCTACTATACACAGGTGGACAATCATGAGCCTCAAATAGCTTGTGATATCAGGAGCAATATACCACCACTTGCAGGACCTATCCTTGTACCACACCGACGTAGATTCCTCCCTGGCCCACTTGCTCTCTTGGTCCTCGGGGGCTTTCTTTATCCCGGGAGAGTAGCCAGCATTGTACACCAAACAAACACAGCCGTAGTTCGGCAGGCAGTCAATCGCAAAGGCTTTTAAATTGCCCGGACAAGGGGGCAGCTGTACCGGAGGGATATAGTTGCGACCGTGCTCCATCAAATTCTTGTAAGCTATTGTCGGATCCGTCTGAGAGTCAATGGGAACGGGAACCAGATCATCTGCGAGGGTCACCAGGGGGTAAATACGACTCAATCTACCATTGACATCGGACCACAATAAATTTAAGAACACGGCGACTCACCTATTCCGTTGAACTTGCCGTTTCCAGCAAGGACCTGGTTCCTGTCTGATACCTTGGTCTCATTCGAAGTGGAGGAGTTCTGTGAAGGAACCGAAACCCCAAACTTATTCACGGCTGCAGGAGAAAGAAGATTCGAGTTAAGCCATGAAAGGTAGTTCTTTATGCCCGCCCACTCCCCAGCCCCCCACCAACTCCCTCCCTCCGCCCCTCATCCTTCCTCCTCACCTTTCCTCATGTCTATGAACTCCCCACTGCCAACTCCAACTCCTCTCCCCGCCTTAGCATACCATCTTAACATGAAACCGTCACCGACGCACTCATAAATAACCCGCAAGTCCTTTGGCAAGGTACATCCTTGTTTCGATTCCCAAATGATGATTTTGGAATTTGGGGCTACAGGGCCAGACGTCAACGTGTGACTAACTACGCCTGGTAACGTCGGAAGATACGAGGAAACATCATTCGTAATGAAATCTAACGCTTCCCTGGACCCACTCATCCTGCTTAATTTTGCTTGTCAGTTTGACAGTCAGAAATGTATTTTGCTATCGCCCTGCGGCCTCGACCCTGCAGGAGCTCGAAAGGAGACGCCCTGTTGGCGAGCCAGGACTGGTGAGCCAAGGGCGGTGAAGGCTGATAGGGTTGCGCTGCGCTTGTGGCGGAGATGCCTTACTTCAACAGCCCTGGTCCCAGGCTCGTGGACTGCCTCGAGTGGCAGCCTTCGTGGCGCACGGCCCGCCGAACGGCTGGCTAAGAGAGAACTTTCCTTGCGAGTAGCTCTGTCAAAAAAGATGATTGGGGTGGAGAAATCCTAAGGAGGGTCCAACAACGGGAGGGTCTACGGGAGAGTCTAGGGGAGAATCTACGGGAGGAGGAAGGATAAGGAACAATAATGCGTACGCGCATAATATTTTACGCACACACGCCCAGGTTATGGAAATAACAGTCAAAGAAAAACAAATTGGCTGTCACGTTTTGGTGAAAACTTGCTGCCAGCCAGAATGGTTTGCCAGTGGTTAAAATACTGAAAACAATCAGAGTTTTTACAATATTAATAGGCTTACTCGTTCCCTTATCATCAATTCGAAATCTTTCTTGGATCAGTTCTTCTCGACACTTCACCAAGACCAGGCGGAAGGATGTCTCATTTAGAAAACTCTGGAAACAACATCCCTACCGATGGTGATCACTTGAGTCAGGCCTCAAGCAACAATTCGGACACTAATAACAATAAGAAAGGTAGTAACACGAAAATATTGCCACAGTCTAGGACACCACGCATGACAGCCAATTCATTGCCTCAATTCAAGGGAAATTTCCATAACCGAAGACGAAGGTCCAGCATCAGTGACGATATCAGGAACATTGTGGAGCACTTGGGATCGACAAATATATGGGATAGGGTAACAGCAGCCAAGTTCACGATGTTTTACGTCCTCTTTGGTTGCTTGTTTGCGACTATAACCTATTCCAACTGGGTGTTCAGAATGCAGGCTCTCAACACTGCTACAGGCTCCATCCAGGTGTTGTTCATCGTCACAGCGTTTAACAGCCACCTGGGGGCCAACCCGACTCGTAGCGCTATCGGATCCGCGCTCTTCGTTGCTTTTCTCGTTTTTCTTGGTGGCTTGCTCTTCTACCTTTGGGGACTGAGCGACGGCAACGCTCTGGAAAACGACTGTGGCTTCGATGCGTACTTCGAACAGCTCGCGGACGAGAAGACCGTGAATTATCTCAGCCTCTCGGGAACTGCAATCAATGTCTTCATTACGCTTGCCCATTACTTCGTTTGGAAGAAGACAAATTCGGCGCTCGAAGAAGACAGGTATAACAAGCTTGTTGCGCTGAAGCTCGAGACTAAGAATAAAGCAAAGTACCCCACCGCCTCAGACCTCCCTCCGACTCAAGCGTCACAAGAAGAAGAAGAAGGAGAAAATGAATTTGGAGATCACGACAAGGCGATAAATTCTAAAAAGGTCGACGAGGACGAATACTACCAGGAGGCGGAAGAATACACACCATCGATCACACTCGACAAGTACACAAGAATGTATGACTCGAAATCGATGCACTGGGTCTTTGTTGGTGGTATATGTTTTACGGGCCTTGTTGGAATGCTTTGTGACATGGCGGTTCTACCTCGTATGGCCATCCCTCAGTCTTATAGCCTCGTATTTCTCTCGATCTTATTCACAAATTTCTTCCTCGACTCATCGTTCATTAGAAAAATACGAGGGTTGCGGCGCACCCGCCGCAGTCCAGCCTATCTCTTCACGTGCTGCACCACGCTCATTCCTGCGGTGAACGCCCTAACCCTACTTCGAGACACTATCCTGGTATCTCATGGAGCTCTCGCAAGTTCTATCAGCATTTCTTTCTTCTCAATTATTTTGATCTTCCTCTGGGAGACAATGGCCATCAAGGTGAGATTGGAAGAGGAGCGAAGAAAGGCTGGGCGAAGGGCTGGAGCGAAGCGACAGCTAGTGCTATAACTAACTACTTTCCTATCGCTTCGCTCCTCGCCTGCTTCGCTCGTGGCAGGCCACAACTGCATCAACCAGCGGCCCAATCATGTTTCCTTTGTATTTCACGATCGACCTCATCCAAACATATCTCTTCGTTGCAGTGCCATTCATGTCCCTTAAGTTCTGGGTTATCTTGATGTCTCAGGAGATCATGGGGGCAATCAGGAATGTAGGATTTTACGAGATGTTCTTGTGGTTTATTATGCGCCCTTTCGGGTCTACGGCCAAATTCCCTCTCAACAATTTGCACATCCTGGAGGAGTTAGTTACCATTGCCGCCGTCGACACCATAGGTGAGGCAGAGCGAGGAGCGAAGCGACGAGCTGACAACGACGTCACAATCGACGAAAACCGTACGCACTCGCACTTCCGTACAAGACGCGCTTCCTCCGTAGCCACCACAATATTCCTTTATCCCTCATCTTAACCCTTTGCGCGACTCGCTTCGCTCATCGCAGCCGAGTCACTCGCAGCCTTCTCCTTTCTTTTCTTTCTCGTAGGAGCGAGGATATGTGGCACGGACGATTTTGGTGAGGCAGGGCAAGAAGCGAAGCGACGAGCTCGGGCCAAGAACGCAACGAATCACGCTCGCTTGCTAAGATTATACTTTTGAGCGCCTCTAATTTCTCTCCTCGTCCCTTCATCCCTCGCAGCATGCTTGTTTGAGCCCACGTCTGACGAGTGTCAAGAGAAACATGTGAATTTTGGAGAATTGACCGTGACCTTGAGCATCGTGATATTGAGCAGAGTTTTTTGGTTCCTGCTCGAGAGGGCGCTGTTTAGGTACTGTGTTGAGTCAGTGGCAAAGGCCAAGTCGTCAGCAGTTGTATTGGGTGCTGGAGTGCGTCGCCTGAGAAAAAGCCTCGGTGGTGTGGGCAGGAAAGGGTCAGGAAAAATTCCGGTCATGCGTCAAGTAAGGGGCGGAATCGTTGGGAGACTCAGTTCGTTTATGAAGTTGGCTTCAAAATCACGCGTCACTGATGATCCAAACGAAAAATCAGAGTACACAAACGATGACGCCATCGCTGATGCCCGACAGTATATTTTAGAAGTTATGCAATCCAACTCAGAATGGTGGAAAGTCGCCATGTTTTCGGTTGCATCCAACATAAGGTGAGAAATGGCCGAGGGGAATCGAACTACGATTTACATATTGTAGTTAGAATGCGCCACCAGCTAACTCCCTCTATTGCACCCGCTTCGTCCCTTGCCCAACTTGTCGCTCCGCTTGTCGCTCCACTTGTTGCAGCATTCACAGACTCAACCCCAAAAACAAAATGACGCACTGTCCATTTGACCGAGAGGAACTCACGTTTAGATCCTCCATCATCTTAAAAGCGTCAACCGTCAAAGAATTAGTGGAACACGACATTGATTTTCTACGGGAAAGCGCCCAAAAACCAGGTATGAGGAGAGAAGTTCTCGACGAAGGTGACACTAGCACACTCGAGCGCCAGAGGGTGTTGTATCAGCACAACGAGATGCCAACGCCATTTCCGGACAATGATGCCGTCATTGCTGATAAGACAGAGCTTCTAGGAGAGAACGAAGCTATTCTCTATGGTTGCGTTGGGACTTGGGTAGACAAACCAGAAATTGAAAAAGTCTTTCGAAATTGTGGTTTCACCTACGGGGCTCACTACAAGGACTGCACACCTCCAGGGTCAAATATCCCTTTGGTCCGTCTCACCGACGTCATGTGCATGAACCCTAGCGGCACGGGAGGTGAGACCGGGCGAGGAGCGAAGGCAGCAAGCTGCGTAACACTTCTCTGCGCGATAAGCGACCCCCCCTTACTCGTCGCTTTGCTCCTCGCCTAACCCTTTTTGCGATTCGCTTCGGTCATTGCAGGAATTCCCTTATTTCTTACTAAGAGCATCTTCGCGCGAAATATGGCCGACCATATGGACGAGAGGGCCGAAAAGTACGGCTTCGTTGAGGAGGACATTGTCAGGGGCTACGTGGCCAGGATGTTGGAGAATGTTGATGCGGAAGTTGTGGTTGGGAAGGTGTTCAGAGGTAGCATAAACTACTTGATCTGTGCCACCACTTGCGTGATAATGCTCGTGTGCGTTCTTGGAAGACAAAACAGATTAAAGTGGAAAAACGAGATATTTTGGGATCTCAAAAACGGAACTGGGATTGTTGATGAATGGGGAAACAACACTCTGAATTGCTCTGGAGTTTTCTTTGAGGTGAATTAGATAAAATAAGTAGAGTTAGGACAAAACATCCGAGAGCTTTACATGTTCTTGACAACCTTTTCGAGCACGTCGAGCGCCTTCATGAGCTCATTCATTACCTTAACGACATTGTCTGAGCAAAACATGGGGTCGTCATTGTCATCCCTCTGGGCGAGGAGCGAGCGGGGGAGAGGAGCGAGCGGCGGAGAATAGCAAGCGTTGGTGGTTGTCTGCAGCGAAGGACGGCTGGAGCGAAGCTACAGCAACACACCGCCTGCTTGCACAACTAACAACCTTCCACTCGTCGCTTTGCTCCTCGCTTACCTTGCTCCAGGTAACAACCCCATCCTCAGTATACATCATCTTGAACATCTTAAGCAGTTCAGTCACAACATCGTCCTTGATCGTCTTGCAGTGCAACTTATAAAGCTTCCCGTGATACTCTAACCTCGCCGCGAGGACTGAGTTGCGCTGTAAGAGAGCGCGATTGAGTATACGAAGGTGCTCGACCTCTGCAATTTCGGACCGAATGGGGGTTACATTGGAAGTGTTGGATGTGACGGGGGTCTTGGCAATCAACAATTCAAACTCTCGGTTAATACCATGGAGCTGTCGCGAAAAACCAGCGGTCAGATTGTCATCCGGAAGGCAGTCGTCACGGAGAAAGTTGACATTCTACGAAGGGCGACGCGACGAGAAAGGGGTTAGCTTAGCGTTCGCTGTCTTCACTCGTGGCTTCACTGGTCGATTTGCTCCTCGCTCGCTCCGCCCACCTTCACTGCAAAGTCAACCTTGAACAAATCCACCTGACGGAGGGCCCTAAAGTGGTCTGCTAGCATAACAGACGCACTAGTTGAATTCGGGTCGGGCTTGCGGAGGCGCCTGGAACTGAACTCCGTCCTTAGCTTCAATTTTTTGATCTTCCTTCGCAGCTCCATGAAAAAAGGAGGTACTGGAGGAGGATCGCGTGCTGGAGGAGGATCATGTACTTTAGAGGGTGTAAATAGCTGCTCTGGTATCACTGGATCCTGAGGACCGTCAAACTCATCGGTTTCAGAAGCTTCTGCAGCTAAATATCGACCTAAACGAGATGTTGCCCTGGAAGAAACACAAGGACTCAATGATGGACTAGAAGGGTGGCGAAAGTCAATATAGCTACTGATATCAGTATCAGCGAAGGGACTTTTGGATCGTAAATTCATTATTTGTCCCTCTTGATCTCCTTTTGAGGCAAGTCAAAAAATGCTCCTCACTAATCCCTTATCAGTTGTTCCAATGCTTCCAGTCCCTTACATATCCGTTGATCCTGCATCATTGATACTCACGGGTCTTCAGATCTTGAATCTCGGCTCTTTTGCCAAAGAAATTAGGTAAGCTGAGTCGGGCGTGGGAGTCGGGAGCAAAAATAGACTACTAACAACTGTCCAATCAGCGACCCAACCCCATACAGCAAATTTACGTTAAGCGATAGAGTCGTGGGGGGTGCGTCGGTCATCTCTGGTCGCTCTGGTATGCTGGTGATCTATACTCCTGCCCTTTTGGTCTCCACCTTCTGTCTAGCAACCGCGAACGTTGTCAACGGCAGGGAGACCTTGTTCGACGGTCTTCTTGTCGCCCATTTTCTGAAGCGTGTGCTGGAGACTTTGCTAGTCCACAAATACTCCAATAAAATGAAAGCATCAGTAGCAGGAGGTGAGATCGGACGAGGAGCGAAGCGCTTGCTCCATAAACATCGCAATAATTCTCACCCCGCATCACTCACCACAGGGATAGGTTCCTTCTATGCGCTAATTAGTCTGATGTGCTGCGTCCAGCAGAGGAGCGTAGAGCTGTACCCCCCCGGCCTGCCTGTCTTCGGCCTCTCCCTCTTCTTCATCGGTCAGGCTGGTAACTTCTACCACCACATTCTTCTCTCCAGGATGAGGAGCGCAAAGTCCGAGGACAACTATGTGGTGCCTACGGGCGGACTATTCGACTCCTTAGGTGAGACAGAGGAGCGAGAATATAGAACCAACATGCCGACAACACACAACTAATTGTTCTGCTCGTCGCTTCGCTCCCCGCCCGGCCGCCCGGTCATCGCAGTCTCCCCCCATTACCTCTTTGAGATAATTGCGTGGTTGGGACTGGCCTTCATTGGGAACCATTTGAACGTGTTCCTCGTAGCTGTGGGAATGGCTTCGTACCTAAGCGGGAGGGCATTCAAGACGCAGAAGTGGTACGAGGAGAAATTTCCCGACTGGAAAAAACGCGCTAATATCGTCCCTGGTCTTTTTTAATCGAAGATTCCACTTTTTTGTTTTACACCATACTGGAAATATGGTTTCTCTGTTGGCGTACTTGAAGTCCACAACCTTCACCCCCTCTCTTCTTCCCCTCCCTCCCTTCTACACGTTATCCTGTCTCCCTTATCAGTTAGTTGGCCTGAGCATAGCATTAAGTTCGTTTACCGAACCCCTTGGCCTTCTTGAGGCTATTGCTTGGGTCGGCGTTGGGTTCACAAGCCACTACGCGGACGTCACTATGTTCGCACAACCCGGATGGAACGTCGTAATCGACAGCGTGCTCGCGCCATCATGCCTTATCCTCACCCTCAGAAGGCTTGGGTTCAGGAGGGCTGTTAATTGCACAGCAGTTTGCCTGTTCTACTACCTTAGAGGACAGATGAGCGAGGAGGGGGACACCAAGAAGATATACGACCACTCGATGTGGCACTGGACCGGTCAGTGCTTCAGGTTGATGGAGCTTATATGGAAGACCAGCCCTGTCATAGTAATCAAGGGGGCGCCGAAGGGCGTGGGGAGAATATGGGAAACGGCGAGCTACGAGATATGTCAAGTTGCGGTGTACTGCGCCATCCTGTTCGCGATGGAGAGGATGAGGGGCCTGGGAGGGGGTTTGTGGGTTGAGGTTGTGCTTGTGATTTGGCTTGGAGTCAACGTTGTTAGGAGGGACGGGGGGATTGGAAACAAGGAGAAGGAGGTGGAGGGGAAAAGGAAGAAGGTCAAGGAGGTTGGTGGTGGGGTAAGGAAGAGTGCTAGGAAGAGGACTACAAGCGTTGGGAAGAGGAGGACAAGAAGCAGCAGCAGCAGGAAGAGGTTGACGGAGCAGTAATAGAAATACGTATAGATTTAGCTAGCCATAAGAATACGCTATAAGAATACTATCTATCTTCGAAAAACGCCTCTCCGCCCCTTTCCGGTGTGTCTGTGAATCCTCCCCCCTCCTCAATCTCCCTCCCTCCAACCTTCCTCCACCTCTTCCCCTCAACCATACGATCGAATACCCTCCTAACAACCCTCCTCCCAACCCCCTGCCCAACGCATCCCCTCTTACCCGACGCGAACGCCAGAAGGTTAGGTGCATGATCCCCAAACTCCTCCCACCTCTCCCAACGGTACTGCCCAGCATCGTGTCCGAAAATCTCAGTATCCCTTCCCGCAGCGTTGATCCAGCAGACAGCCTTGACGTCCCTCTCGATCCCCACCCCGTCAACGATCTCTCCCCTCCTAACGTCCCTAACAACGAAAGGCGCAGGAGGGTGCAACCTGCGATGAGCGAAGCGAATCAAGAAAAGGGCGAGGATAAGGGATGAGAATAATTGCGGTGGTTACGGAGGGGGAGGGGGGATTGTGCGGAAGTACGAGCATGTGTGATTTTCCTCACTAGAGATATCGTTGCTAGCATGTCGCTTCGCTCCTCGCTCAGCCTCACCTCGCAGACTCCTTGACCATTTTCTCCCTCGCTTCAGCGTCCTTTACAGCGGTTGACTGATCGGAAGGTAGGATGTCGCAGACGAGCCAAGCCAGAGAGGCGGAGGACGTGTCCGTACCCGCGAATAGGAGGGTTGTCAACTCGTGGAGACCGTAGGAGGAGGGAGGGAGGAAACTGCAGGGGGTGGAGGGGAGGGAGGAGGAGGAGAGGGAGAGGGCATATTGACGACATACGCAGGAGTCCGATTTTATACTGCGTCCTAGGGTCGTTAGGGTGAAGTATAGTTTAGAGGGTAGGAGACGGTAGAGGGGATCTCTGGCGGCTTGGAGTAAGGATGTTCGGAGACGGTTGGAGGACGAAAGGAAATGTTTAGGATTGGCGTTTGGTATCTCCGACGGTGTTAGTCCCGTTAGGTAGAGGGTCATTAGGTCTAGCGTGAAGGACTGGAAGAAGTCCAGAGAGCGGACTGAGATGAGGCGAGGAGCGAAGCGACGAGCAGAAGGTTGTTAATTATACTGATGGGTAGTATGCTGCTGTCGCTTCGCTCAAGCCGCCCTTCGCTCCTCGCTTAGCCTCACCTTTGCCTTTTAGGGAGGGGGAATGGTGCTCCCAAATGACGTCTATGAGGGAGTCGAGTTTGGAGAGAGGGGAGGAGGAGAACGCGGCGTGGACTGGGGGCGGGGAGGCGACAGGGGAAGTGACAGCGACGAGAGAAGGAGGAGGAGGCTGTTAGTTGTAAGGTTAAAAGACGACCGTTTGCAGTCCGCTGAGAACTCCCGCTGTCAAACTCACCTAAATTCTTCCGACGATCCCTCCACTTCTTATCCGTGTTTGTACTGGTGAACACACTGCTCCCAAAGAAAACCTCAAAGTGTTGGTACTCCCCCCCCTTGTTACCCCCCGAACTCTTGGAGTTCAGGAGGGAGGTTATAGAGGACGAGGTTGGACAGTGGAGGAGGGTGAGGTTGTAGAAAGAGGAGGTGTACATACCGGATGGACCGAGGAGTTTGCTTGAACGGGATTGGATACGGGTTGAGAGGGGTCGGCGGGGGGTGGAAGAGGAGGACTTTTTATTGAGGAAGAAATTAGATAGGTTGAAGGGCTTGGAGTGGTGAGGGATACCGGGTAGGGGGACAGGAAAACGAAATGTATAGTATAAGATGATGGAGAGGGGGAGGATGAGGATGAGGATAGGGAGGAAATGTAGCGGGAGCGCCTCATTGGATGTCAATGTGATGGTAGTAAATCCTATTACAATCTTTTTAATTAATATCTCAATTGGTGGTAATAATGGATCATTATATATTATTGTATTATAATCAGAAGATGATGTAATGGATGATAATAATGGGAAGATTGACGTGCCTTCCATGATGCTGTCGACGAGGCTGTCACTTATTTATTTGTATATAGAGAGAATTTGTTATCGTCGGGACTATCGTCGCTGCGTTCCTCCCAGTTAAGAGAGGTATAATATAAAGAAAGGGGGTTTCGATGGAAAATGAGTGAAAGGTGAAACAGAAAATAATGCTCATGCTGAATGGGTCATCAAAATTACTATCCATCTAGTACTTGGGCGCCTTTTTTAATCCTCTCCCATCCTCCACCCCCCCCCCCCCCC
>Ga0115006_10001880_pt1 | contig 13496 bp, 11 predicted proteins | sample ArcOceMetagenome_3_FD_88943 | JGI IMG/M metagenome (GOLD analysis project Ga0115006, IMG submission 88943) | Marine eukaryotic phytoplankton communities from Arctic Ocean - Arctic Ocean- Svalbard ARC20M Metagenome | ecosystem: Environmental > Aquatic > Marine > Oceanic | place: Arctic Ocean...
GATCAAAAGGCCTCCTGCCAATTGGTCATTGGCAGTGAGACTTATTTTCGTTGGCAGCTGCTCGGACTGCTGAAAGTAGTATTCTAAGCAGGCGCTCAAATTGTCTGCCTCCATAGGGACGATCCCCTGATAGCGTTCTCCACCTATGGGTTCAATGGTGATGGCTAAGGTCGCTGACCCCATCAATTCGGTTAGGCTGTGCAAGCCCTCTGCGCGCTCCAAGTCGCCACGAATAATGCCACGTAGGTTGGACACCTGAGCACATTCCACCATCAGTGTTGATAATGGGCCATCTCCTCGAGCCTGAATGGTAACTATTCCGGGAAACTTGAGCGTAGCACTTAGCAAGCTTGCGGCAGCCAGAAACTCACCCAATAGATGAGCGACAGGTTTTGGGTATTTTTGCCTGCCAGCAATGTTTTGATAGCTAGATTCGAGAGTCGTTATCTCACCTCGGATATCAGTGCCGTCAAAGAGGAATCGTTGCAATATATCGTGATTTTTCATAGGTTACGTAATTTACCGATCTGAAGAGATTAAATTTTGATAAAGCGATGAATTTGACGGCGTTGCTTTTTGTTGGGACGTATAGAGGCAGGCATGGAGCCATGAAAGGCGGCGCGTTCTGATGACTTCTGCTCGCGTAGCTCAATGCTTTGTTCTGTCTCCAAATAGAGCAGGCGGGCTTCAGGAGACCCCCGGCGTTGCTCTGACAACGCGATCACTTCAATGGTCTTAATGTCTTCGCCCTGTCGCAAGCTTAACATCACGCCGACTTCGAGAGTGCGACTCGGTTTCGACTTTTGGCCATCAATCTGTACTTTGCCACCTTCTATGGCCGATTTCGCCAGTGACCGAGTTTTAAAAAACCGTGCTGCCCACAACCACTTGTCAATTCTCACCTTATCCATTAGTCAGGCCTGCTTTCGAGATTAACGATCTGATCGAATGCTTCGATGACTGGAAATCGTTTGACCAGTTTGTCGGGCTGCTGGCTATCGGGTTGCGCGATGCAGAGTAGATGGGCTATCCCATACTTTTCGGCACTGAGCAGCACAGGTTCAGAATCATCAATAAATAAAGTTCTGGCTGGATCGAAGGGCATGTTGAGCTGTAATGCGCGCCAAAAGTTCTGATCCTCCTTAGGCCAGCCGTAATCATGAGATGAAATAACCCGATCCAAAAGCGGTTCAATCACTGTTACGGAGAACTTAATATTAACGCTGTCGCGGTGGGCATTAGTTACGAGAATACGATCTTTACCCATCTCCCCCAAAACTCTCAGAAAGTCGACTACCTGTGGACGCTCATTAACTAGATGGAGAATCTCGCGCTTGAGATGGACGATGTCAACATTGAGTTCCTCGCTCCAGAAATCAGTGCAGTACCAATTTAAAGTACCTTGTCTAGCGGTCATGCGCTGCTGCAACTCAGCACGCACCACACTTTCATCGCGTTCAGATTGCTGCGAGTACCGTTTGGGTAGGTGCTCGAGCCAAAAATAATTATCAAAGTGTAAATCTAAAAGTGTGCCATCCATATCTAAAAGAACGGTATCGATGTTATGCCAATCTATGTTGAATGCTCTCATCCTAAAAAAGGTCTTCGGGTAATGGGGTCTGATTATCGACAGGCACAGCGCCGTCAATGTTTAGGAATTCGGGGGCGTTCTCCGCCTTAAAAAACTCAAAGACCCCTGATTGATTAGGCATAACACGCTTACCGGTCTTTGCATCGACCTTGACCATCACAATACCGTTGGGTTGAGGGAGCTTAATGTTCGGCTTGCCGGCCAGCGCGACGCCCATAAAGTCTATCCAGATGGGTAGGGCTGCGGAGCCCCCGTATTCATTGCGTCCTATTAGAGCGTTATCATCAAAGCCCACCCATGCTGTGGTTACTAAATGCGGTGAATAGCCCGAAAACCAGGCATCTCTGGGTCCATTGGTTGTGCCAGTCTTACCGCCCAAATCAGTTCGATTAAGCTTTTTAGCTTTGACACCTGTGCCCTTTAAAATGACATCTTTAAGCATTGAGTCAATCAAAAATGCGGTGCGGTCATCAATAGCTCTTTTGGCTGGCACAATGCTTGCTGACTGTGTCTTTTGTAGTGCCCGTTTAATCAGATCCCAACTCTTTTGCTCATTTTCTGGTCGCGATTCCTGCGCTAGCGAATTGATTAACTCTTCGAGTTCAAAATCAATACGCGCCAAATCCTCTGGCTCAACGTTGCTTTCGCAAGGATTACAGACCGTTGCTGGAGTGGCTTGGTAGATCATATTACCATCACGATCGATCACTTTATCCAGAATGTGGGGGGTTACCTGAAATCCTCCGTTGGCAAATATAGCGTATCCAGCGGCTATCTCAAGTGGCGTTAAGGCATGGCTTCCCAGCGCCAGAGAGAGGTCCAAGGGCATCTCACTAGTATTAAAACCAAAGTCCTGAAGTCCCTCAAGCGCCCGATCGATGCCCATGCGCCTAAGTAGGCGAATGGATACCAGATTGCGTGAGCGATACAGTGCTTCTCTAAGACGGGTAGGGCCATAGAATTTTCCACCATCGTTCTCAGGTCGCCAAATATCTTCGAGTTTGTTGTCATTAAAAACCACTGGGGCATCATTGATAATTGAGGCGGCAGTAAAACCACTTCCGAGGGCCGTGGCATAAATAAAAGGCTTAAAATTTGAACCTGGTTGTCGAGTCGCCTGATTAACACGGTTAAAGCGACTCTGTCTGTAATCAAAACCCCCAACTAATGCCTTGATACCTCCATTGCCGGGTGCAAGAGCAACCATAGCCGCCTGCGCCTCAGGTAGCTGAGCGAGCGTTACTCGGCCTAGTGTATTTTTACTAGTGGCGGGATAGCGCTGAACACGAATGAGATCGCCAACTGAAAAAATCTCTGACGCAGCAGTAATAGGTGCGCTGCGGACATTGACGGTTTTATAGGATCTCAGTCCCTCGAGTCCATCGAGCCAATTTAGGGGAACAAATTGACCATCCTTGCTCAGTATTACCAGATGATCCTCGAAAACCTCACTGACGATGGCAGGCTCTAATCCGCCATAGGTAGGAGTCGTGCGCAAGGTCTTGTCCCAGAGTTCTTCGACAAGGCCCAGCTGCTCTGCACCGCGATAACCATGGCGCTTATCATAGGCAATAATGCCTCGTTGAACTGCTGCAACCGCATGGGCCTGCAGGGCAGAATCTAATGTAGTAATTGCGGTATAACCTTCGGTGTAAGCTTTTAAGCCAAATTTGGCCACCACTTCTTGGCGCACCATTTCGGCTACATAGGCGGCATCAATTTCCGATATGGAGCCATGGTATGAGGCACTGTCAACCTCAGCGACAGCGTCTTCATACGCCACTTGATCGATCTTGCCCAGCGATAGCATGCGCCCTAAAATCCAATTTCTGCGCACCATTGTCCGTTCCAAATTGGCCAGTGGATTATATCTAGATGGTGCCTTAGGTAGTCCAGCGATGGTCGCAATCTCTGCCAAACTAAGCTCACTGAGCCTCTTGCCATAATAAACCTGAGCAGCGGCACCTATACCATAGGCTTTTTTACCCATATAGATTTTGTTGGCATAGAGCGACAGAATTTCTTGTTTGGATAGCTCTTCCTCAATTCTAAAGGCGAGTAGTATTTCGTTAAACTTGCGGGTAAATTCTTGACGATTAGTCAAAAAGAAATTACGTGCCACCTGCATGGTAATGGTACTACCACCACTGCGAATAGTCCCCGTGCTGACCAGCTCTATGGCAGCACGCGCCAATCCGGAGAAAACAATACCTTTGTGCTCAAAGAAGCTATCGTCCTCCGCTGCTAAAAAGGCATCGATCATCGACTGAGGTATTTCCTCAAAGCTGACGGGTGAGCGCTTTTTTTCACCAAATTCTGCAATTATTTTAAAGTCTTGCGAATGAATTCGCAGAGGGATCTGTAGCTGTATCTCCTTTAGCTCCTCAACCGACGGCAGTTTTGGGCTAAGGTAAAGATAGATACAGGAGACGGTAATTAAACAACCACCGATTCCCAGCACGGTTAGGATTGATAAATACCTTAAGATTTTACGCTTAGTTGGAGACACTATTTTTCCGACACCGATAAATGAGCGACCATTATAAGGGCTAGGGAATGGGAAGTGCATCCTTTACAGGCCATTGATGCAGGTTCATTGCCATCGATTGCGAAGCCTGTCCCTAAAAGCGAGGATGATTAGCAAAATATGCGATTATTCGAATTTTTGTCAGATAACAAAAAGTCCATGCTAGGTGTTGATATTTCATCTTCTGCAGTCAAGTTAATTGAGCTTAGCAGATCTGCGGCAGGATATAAGGTGGAGGCGTACGGCGTTGTACCCCTAGCCCCGCGCACGGTTGTTGAGAAAAATATTATCGACATCAATGCACTAGTGGAGACCATTAAGGAAGCCATCAAGCTCTCGGGCGCCAAAGATACCGATACGGCAGTGGCGGTGTCCGACTCCTCCGTGCTTACAAAAGAGATTGAGTTACCTGCTGGCCTGACAGATTTACAGATGGAAATGCAGATTGAGTTCGAGGCAGATCAACATATTCCCTATCCCATAGAGGAAATTGTCTTTGATTTTTATGTACTGGGCCCAGTTGAAGGCAATCAACATTGGGTCCGCATATTGCTCGCAGCCTGTCGTCGGGATACTGTGGAGATGCGTCGTCGGGCGCTCAGAATGGCAGGTCTCACGGCAAAGGTTGTCAATATAGAAAGTGATGCGCTTAAACTAGCCTGTACCCTACTGTGCAATAAATTTACAGAGTCCGCTACACAGGTGTCGGCGATTGTCGATATCGGCAATACCACGACGACCTTTTCTGTTTTGGTCAGTGGTAAAATTTGCTATACCCAGAATCAGATGTTCGGGGGGGAGCTTATTATCCATGAAATACAGCGTCGCTATGGAATGTCATATCAAAAGGCGAGCGATATTAGTCGTAAGGGCGCCCGACCAGAAGGCTACGAGGACGATGTAATTAGGCCATTTAAGGCATTATTGCTACAAAATATCGCCAGATCATTACAGCTTTTTTATTCTTCTAGCCAATCAATTTCTATCGACCGACTGTTTTTAATGGGCGGTGTTTCAGCGCTTAAGGATCTGGCCACTGAGTTAGAGGCATTATTACACATGCCTACTGAGGTCGCTAATCCCCTATCAAAGCTACAAATAAGCCCATCGGTTAATCAATCTTCCCTAAGCCATGACGCCCCGGCAATGATGTTGGCGATCGGTTTGGCTCTAGGAGGTCTTGACTGATGTCCCAGATTAACTTTGCTCCATGGCGCCAAGTATCACGTGAGAGACTCAAGAAGCACTATCTACTTAAACTTAGCGCCTCTGCTCTGCTAGCTATAATATTTATTTTTATCTGGACTAGCGTGGCATTGGGAAGATTAGAGTATCAAGATAAACGGAACCTATATCTTGAAAAACATATTGCGGTAATGGAAAAGAAAATCATCAGAGTCAGATTACTTAAAAATAGAAAGAATGAAATTATTTTAAGAATGAAAGCAATTCAAGACCTTCAGGGTAATAGAGTCGAGATCGTTCAAGCCTTCGATGAACTTGTCCGCGCAATACCCAGCGGGATAGTATTCAGCAGCTTAAACTATGTGGCTGGGGTCATACAGATATCTGGATTCGCAGAGTCAAATAATACTATTTCAGCCTTAATGAGAAACTTAGATAATTCCTATAAATACCAACATCCTAATTTAAAAAAAATACAAAAGAACCCGGATTCTAATATTCCCGGCAGCAAATTCGATTTACAAATAGCGATCGAGATTTCGGTACGCACCGAAATTAGAAAATAATATTTTTTGATTATTGGAAAAAAGGATTATGTTTTTTCAACAGATTTTCAATGAATTCTTGAGCAGTGAGCTCGCTGATCTCGAGATACGATACATTGGCGTATGGCCCAAGTCTGTCAGGTATATTCTAATAGTTTTTCTACTGCTTTTTATATTGGTACTGGGCTACTTTTTGCAGGTAAAAGACATTGATCAGCGGTACCTTAAAGCGAAGATTGTGGAGCTCGAACTATTAAAGGAATATCTGAGTAAGACAATTGATGCAGCCAATTTAGATATCTATGAGCAGCAGGTTTTGGAGCTAGATGGGACTTTTGGAACGCTATTAAAGCGGCTGCCCAAGAACGCCGAAGTGCCGGGATTACTTGAAGATATTATTGCCGTGGCCTTCGCCAGCGGTCTCAGTATAAACGCTATTTCATTGCTGCCGGAGAAAGCGCTAGACGTCTATATTGAGTTGCCGATTAGTATAGATGTGATTGGCGGTTATCATGGTTTTGGCGATTTTGTCAGCGGCATAGCTGCCCTATCTCGAATCGTAACTCTACATGATTATTCGATTAAACAGGCTGAGGATGATCGTCTAAATCTTGTTATAACGGCCAGGACTTACCGATATCAGATCGAGGGCTTGGAATGAATTGGGCAATCAATGGGACATCTACGAAATATATGGGATTACTAGCGAGTTTTATCAGTCTCACAGGCTGTATCGATGACAGTCGGTACGATGATTTGGACAAGAATATAACTGAGATTCATGCTGGCCCACTGGCGACTCCTGAGTCTCTGCCGATCTACCCGTCGGCAGAGCTATTCAGTTATAGCGCGCATACTCTTCGTAGTCCCTTTAATCTAAAACGACAATTGATTAAAGACGACAGCCTGTCAGGTACAGCGATTGTCGCACCAGATGAGGATCGGCTACAGGAGCCATTGGAGCGCTTTGATATCACTGCCCTGTCAATGGTAGGTTCGCTGTCCACAGAGGCCCAGATATGGGGGTTAATAAATGATGGTCAAGGAAAAATTTATCGGGTCGCTTTGGGCAACTATATTGGCAGAAATCTGGGCGTGATTGTCGACATTGATGAACGTGAATTAGCAGTATTGGAAATCGTCCGTGATGGAAGAGGTGGATGGGTTAACCGGTCTAGAACCCTTACTATAAATAGTGATTAGCCTACTAGCGGGTATAAAAATGATAAGTCGACACAAGCGCATTATGTATTTTTTATTACTCCACCTATCGATAGTTTTGCGCAGTCCAGTGGGCTATACCAATGAGGTTACTGATATTGATTTCCAACCGTTATCGCAAGATCAATTTGAGATTGCACTGACATTTTCGGAGCTACCACCAGAACCTGAGGCCTACCAAATTGCGACTCCAGCACATCTGGTTTTGGATTTTAAGGATGTCCAAAGTACTCTTGATAAAAAAAGATTTTTTCTACCATTTGAAAACGGTCAAGATCTGATCGTCATATCTCATGGCGACAATACTCGACTCATCGTTAATCTAGTGGCGGCAGCACCCTTTGAAACTAGAGTTGAGGGCCACAAGCTCATCCTGCGTGTTGGGATCAAGGCATCTCAGATGGCTAGCGTTGCAGACAGCACAACGTCATCTCTCATGGCAATTGATTTCCATCGAGATTATCAGGGTGCAGGGGTCATTACAATTGATCTCAGCGATGCTTCTATTCAAGTCGATGTTAACAGAATCGATGAAAAGATACGGTTGGAGTTTTATCACACTGCACTCCCCGATGTACTCGATCGAAGATTGGACGTAGCCGATTTTGCCACGCCGGTTAGCGTGATTGATAGTATTCAGGAAGGCTCTAGCACAGTTATTAATATTGAGGCTGATGGTCAGTATGACTATTCAGCCTACCAGACGGGTAACCAATATCTCGTTAGGGTTAAACTGGCTTCAGACATTGAGCTTGACGCGCATAAAAAGAAATTTGATTTTATTGGACGGCCATTATCACTCAACTTTCAAAATATTGATGTGCGGGCAGTACTGCAAATAATTGCGGACTTTAGCTCACTCAATCTGGTTGCCAGTGATGGGGTCGCCGGCAGTATCACCTTGCGTCTTGATAAGGTGCCTTGGGATCAAGCTTTAGATATTGTACTTAAGACTCAGGGGCTAGATAAGCGGCTAGAGGGCAATGTATTGATGATTGCACCGGCGCAAGAGATTGCCAAGCATGAGAGACAGCGCGTTGAGGCGAATATGCAGGTGCAGGAACTGGCGCCACTGGAAACCGTGTTCATACGCATTAAATATGCCGATGCTACAGATATCTTTGATCTGTTTACTCCTGATGATGAGCCGGGGATTGCGCTACACGGATCTCGAGATGTTAAGACGGGCAATCGTATTCATTCTCAACAGGGCGGTGTGGTTGTTGATAAGCGGACGAACACCATTATATTGACTGATACGAGAAAAAATATCGCTGCGTTTAGACGGCTAGTTGATGAAATAGATGTACCGATCAGGCAGGTATTGATTGAAGCACGTATCGTCATTGCCAATACCGGATTTAAAAAAGAGTTGGGCGCAACATGGGGCCTCGCGGGTATTGATAAACTTTCGGGCGGGACCGTAACCAGTCCTTTTGGTGATAAAACTCTAGGGTTTTCGGGTCGCCGATCAGGTTTGACGCCAGGGGCGGGGGTGGTAGATAGCTTTACTTACTCGCCAGATGAAATTCAGCCTGGTGAACCAGCTTCGGCCGATGATCCGGCAGCCACCTACACTAGAAACTATGCATTTGATTTAGCCGACAGCCTTGCGGTGGACTTGGGGGTAGTTAATTCTACCGGTTCATTTAGCCTTGGCTATCTAACTGATAATTTCCTGATCGATCTTGAATTGAGTGCTTTAGAACTCGATGGTTACGGCGAAATTGTTTCCCAGCCCAAGGTGTTAACGGGCGATAAACAGCAGGCAACTATTAAGTCGGGGACCGAGATTGCCTACCAAAAGCAGACCTCCAGTGGCGCGACGAGTGTTGAGTTTAAAGAGGCGGTCCTAAAATTGCAGGTGACTCCCCAGATCACCCCAGATAATCGAATTATTATGGATCTATTAGTGTCTCAGGATTCTATTGGCTCCATAATCTCAGGAGGGGAGCCCTCTATTGATGTGACCCAAATCGAAACTCAAGTGCTGGTTGGCAATGGCCAAACACTGGTGCTTGGAGGCATTTTTCATACCGAAGAGTTTCGAGGCACAGAAAAGGTGCCTCTATTTGGTGATATGCCCTTTTTGGGCAGGCTTTTCAGAAATGACCTGCGAAATGTTAAAAAACGTGAAATACTTATCTTTATTACTCCTAAAATAATTGAAGATACCCTCCTAAATCGATTAGCGAAGCACATATTTTTCTAATTGGCCCTATGGGCGCCGGCAAATCTACTATTGGTCGGCAGTTGGCAGACTTCCTATGCCGGCCGTTTATTGACGTGGACAATGAAATAGAAACCATGACGGGTGCGGACATTCAATGGATATTTGATATGGAGGGTGAAGAGGGGTTTCGTAATCGCGAATCCAAAGTACTTAAAGGGCTTATAGAGACGTCTCGCTCCAGTATCATTGCGACCGGAGGAGGTATTGTGCTGCGGAGACAGAACCGCAGCATGCTGCAAGAGGGCGGGCAGGTGGTCTATCTATCCGCGACCAAAGGCCAACTCTATGAGCGGACCCGCAAGGATAAAAATCGACCATTACTGCAGGTCGATGATCGCCGTGCGGTGATCGACCAGTTGGTTGAAAATCGCGACCCCCTCTACCGTGAGATAGCTGATCTTATATTCCCTTCTGGTTCGATGCCGCCGAGCAAAATCGCAAAAAAATTGGCTGAAGCATTATCAGAGCTTTGATTTTCTGTGGTGTCTAAGCATACTGACACTTAATTAATCGGTTAATTAGGGTTTTAAATATTATGATGAGCGCCGACAGGACTGAGACTAGCCTGAGCAAAACGATCAATGTTGATTTAGGTGAGCGCAGTTACCCGATACATATAGGTTCGGGGCAGATTTGTTATGCGGACGTTGGTCAGTATGTTCTGGGTAGAAAAGCGTTAATTGTGACCAACGAAACCATTGCGCCACTCTATTTGGATATCCTGCTGGGTCAGTTGTCGGATAAGCACGTCGATCAGGTTATTTTAAAGGATGGTGAGCAATTTAAGACTCTCGATCATCTCAATCTTATATTGACTCAACTCATCGAAAAACACCATGACCGTAAAACCACACTAATTGCCCTCGGTGGGGGTGTGATTGGTGACATGACTGGCTTTGCGGCTGCGTGCTACCAGCGGGGTGTGGCATTTATCCAGATCCCCACTACCTTGCTCGCTCAGGTGGACTCATCGGTGGGCGGCAAGACTGCGGTTAATCATCCTCTAGGCAAAAATATGATCGGAGCGTTTTACCAGCCTCAGGCTGTGATTATTGACATTAATAGCTTGAAGACACTTCCGGACCGGGAGTTTTTTGCGGGCATGGCTGAGGTGATCAAGTATGGGTTGATCTCTGACTATGGGTTTTTTCAATGGCTTGAGCGCAATACCGCGTCCCTGCTGCATCGAGATGAGAAGGCTTTGGCATATGCCATAGAGCATTCCTGCCTCAATAAAGCCAAGATTGTCAGTGCTGATGAAACCGAGCAGGGTATAAGGGCGATTCTCAACTTAGGGCATACTTTTGGCCATGCCATAGAAACCTTTCAGCAATACACCGGTTTTTTACATGGTGAGGCTGTTGCGGTTGGCATGGTTATGGCCGCCGAATTATCGAGAATTTCTGGTGGAGTATCGCAGCAGGATGTGGATCGCGCTAGGGCCTTAATAATTGCGTTCTCTCTACCTATAGCACCGCCTGAGGCGATGCAAGCCGATGATTTTATGCGGCTTATGGTGCGCGATAAAAAGGTACTTGATGGGCAGCTTAGGCTGGTGTTGCTCGAGCGTCTCGGTAGTGCTGTGGTAAGTGCTGATTTTCGGCTGCAATGGCTTGAGGAAGTTCTTGTCAAGGCTTGCCAGAATTAGACCGTAGAAACTCTGCTAATGCGGATTTAGATATTCAGTATTGACGCAGAATATTGTTGTCATTGCACTCGCTACCCCCTGCAGGTTTAGCCAAAATTATCCCCACTTTTCTTTGGTCCTAGCTCCAGGCGCGGAATGCCCTGTGCCGGATGCTACAATGCTCGTCGCTGGTCCTTTGCGCAAAGGCAGCGCTAATTGCTCTGGCAGTTAATCTACTATGTATCATGGTGAAACGTTGCATAGTATCAGTCATCTGGTAGGTGCTGTAATGGCGCTAATGGGCCTAGGAGCACTACTGGCCGTTGTTTTTTACATCATGGACAAATTGGACTGGTTCACGCACGCTGGTGGCATATGGCATCTTTTAGTCTTGGTGGGCTCCAGCTGCCATTTTATCACCGTGATCAGTTACGTTCGCTGAGGGCCTTGTGCGTCAGTTGGCTAAGACAGTCTGCCACGGGAATTGGTTGACGTTGTTCGAATCGATTTTGTAATCATGCCGGCATGTGGGCTATGCCTAAAAATCATAGACTAATTGGGCTGTAGGCCACCCTAGACGCGTATAACTGATTGTTCCAAACAGTCGCCCAGTGTAATATGACGGGCTTTTGTCCACGAAGACATGATTTCTGTCTTTACGTACCCAACAGTTTAAATTTAGAGTTTACCTATGACTCAGAGCTTATGTCGGCTTGACGATTTTAAAGACAACTGTGGTTTTGGCATGATTGCCCAGATACAGGGTCAATCCAGTCATCAATTACTGCAAAATGCGATACAGGCACTGACCTGTATGACGCACCGTGGCGGCGTTTCTGCCGACGGTAAGACCGGCGATGGCTGTGGTTTGCTGATGCAAAAGCCTGACAGTTTTTTACGTGCGGTGATAAAAGATACTCTGAACATTGAGCTTCCCGAAGTCTATGCAGTGGGGTCGGTCATGTTAAATGCCGACGCCAGTAGACGTGATAAATCGAAGGAGATTTTCGAGGAGGAGCTGCGCCGGCAGGGCTTAACGACTATCGGTTGGCGTACGGTGCCCACGAACAACACCTGCTTAGGGTCTATTGCCTTGGAGTCCCTGCCTGTTTTCGAGCAAGTATTTGTCGGTCCGGGTACCATTGTCGATGACAAGAAATTTAATGCCCGTCTTTTTATGGGGCGGCGTAAAGCCGAGATCAGACTTGTGGCCGACGATTGCTTTCATATGGCAAGTCTTGGCACCAATGTTCTCAGTTATAAAGGGTTGATGATGCCGGTAGATCTGCCGGGCTTCTATCTCGACCTCGCTGATCCGCGTCTAGAAACCGCAATCTGTGTATTTCATCAGCGCTTTTCTACTAATACGATGCCGCGCTGGCCCTTAGCACAACCCTTTAGAATGCTTGCGCACAATGGTGAGATCAATACGATTGTTGGCAATCGCAACTGGTCAGTGGCACGAACTAGCAAGTACAAAACCGATTTAATACCTGATTTAATTGAGGCTGCGCCTCTAGTTAACCGGACGGGTTCGGACTCATCAAGTCTTGATAATATGCTTGAGATGCTGGTGACTGGCGGTATGGACCTTCATTTGGCTGTCCGCACTTTAGTGCCGCCTGCCTGGCAAAATGTGGAGGATCGCAACCCTAAACACCGCGCCCTGTATGACTATCTATCTATGCACCAAGAACCTTGGGATGGTCCCGCGGGGCTCGTTATTACCGACGGTCGTTTCGCGGTCTGTACCCTGGATAGAAACGGCCTGCGCCCATCACGCTGGGTGATGACTAGTGACGACATGTTTACTGTGGCGTCCGAAATTGGCTCCTACGACTACTTACCAGAAAATGTAGTCGCCAAAGGGCGCCTAGGGCCTGGAGATATTCTCTCGATCGATACCCTAGAGGGTCGGGTTATGTTCCGTGATGAGATCGAGGATCAACTGGCCAATCGACACCCGTATAAGCAGTGGTTGAGAGAAGGCCGCTACCTGGTCGAATCCACCTTTGATATGGACAGCATCGAACTGGAAGGGACCTTGAGTCGCGATCAGATTAAGACCTATATGAAGATGTTCCAGGTCTCTTTCGAAGAGCGTGATCAGATACTTCGGCCGCTGGCTGAAGGTGGTCAAGAGGCAGTGGGGTCTATGGGTGATGATACGCCAATGGCGGTCTTGTCGCGCAAACACCGCAACCTTTTTGATTATTTCCGTCAGCAGTTCGCTCAGGTCACTAACCCGCCTATAGATCCATTGCGGGAAGCCATCGTCATGTCTCTCGGTGTAGAGCTTGGTCGTGAGCAGAGCGTATTCGACGAGACTTCCTTTCTTGGCCAGCGTATTGGCCTGTCCAGTCCGGTGCTTTCGCCGCGTAAATATTATGCTTTGAAAGGTAATACTTACGACGAATTTCCGGTGAAGAAATTTCCCTTAAACTATGATATTTCTGTGGAAGACCTCAAGCAGGCTATCCAGCGCATCTGTGAAGAGGTCGCTACGGAAGTGCGTGCTGGTGCGGTGATCTGTATTCTGTCTGACCATAATATTGCCCAAGGTAAGC
>Ga0115006_10001881_pt1 | contig 13487 bp, 9 predicted proteins | sample ArcOceMetagenome_3_FD_88943 | JGI IMG/M metagenome (GOLD analysis project Ga0115006, IMG submission 88943) | Marine eukaryotic phytoplankton communities from Arctic Ocean - Arctic Ocean- Svalbard ARC20M Metagenome | ecosystem: Environmental > Aquatic > Marine > Oceanic | place: Arctic Ocean...
GAAGAGTTCGGGGCGGTCCTTCCCCTCCCTCACGATGGAGGCAGGAGAGATCCCTGAGGGTCGCTTGACCCTCAGCCCGTCATCATGACCCAGGGTCATGTCTCATAATTGCTGTCCCCGCTTCAGACAGCAATGCTGTACTACAGCATATGAAAGCCTGTGAATAGGGCGTTCAGACACGTCAAATATTGTGGTAAAAATCGTCCTGGTTGCTGACTAACGGACTCTTGAGTGCCAAAATAAATTCGCTCGGCAGGCCGTGAGCATTTTGAGTATGGTCATAAAACTTGATGTACACAAATGCTCTACTCTTTGGCTTTCACACACATCAATTCGCCTGTGAATCGTCGCTCGGGCTGCTGAGTTATTGCTCCTCGAAGATCGCTAGTTCTCATGGATGGGGTTTTAGCCCTCTCACCAGCCTAAAAATTCAAATACTCGGCAAAATGCCGCAAGTTTGATTTTGACATAATGTGTGCGAGAAAGATCTTCTCTCGGGCTTTCACACACACCAATCCGCTTGTGAATCACATGATTGTCGCTCGGGCTGCTGAGTTATTGCTCTTCCTCCTCGAAAGCAAACCCTCCAAAGACCTCCACGGTCACCGTGACCTCCACGGCGGGAGTTTCAAAGTTCGGTGCGGCCAACTTTGACTCGGAACTCACACACATTGGGAACTCTGGCTTGAATTTCAAAGTCACGGTTCCCGGGGCCCGGGCCGGCCCGTGTTATCCTGCCCAAAGAGCGCTTGTCACGGTCTGACAGATAGAAACTGCAGACTGGATTCTTCCACTGTGCTTTAGAAACACGCTACAGTAGCTGGGTGTGCGGAAAACCTGCGGAATAGGTCACTTTTATAGAGACTACAGGCCTCTTTTGCAAGAAACTGGCTGGCTGGGTTCTGACTTCATCAGTGTGTGCTTAGAAACTCGCTGGCTGGGTCAAAAACCGTGGTTTCTATGTCCCGGATTGACCCTGTACCTGTCGTCCATAATGTCTTTTCTCTGCTCATTGAGTAACAGGTGGTGCTGACAACAACATCGTATAAGGGCGTCCTGGGTGTGTGAGTATTTTTGATTTTGTAAATGACATTAGTTCAACAGAGCCCCAAGGGCGCACCCGAGGAATGGCTGTGACTCTGTACCTTCGGCCGTAACTCTGACGCTGGCTATGCCGGTGGCTATTTGAATCCGAGATATTATGGGACGACAGGGTGTGACACGAGACAGAGGATACAACTGTAAACGGGTAATGTGTCTAAGAGGATGGCTTGAATCGTTCGGCGTATTTATTCTGTATGAAGACAAAAACGAGAACACATGCTCGCGCTATCTCGTACGGAACGGAGGTTAGTAGTGGGCAACCTGAAATCCCCAACGCTGCCCAAAGCATTAGGAAATTTCCCCGGGCAGGGGCAGGAGGGTGAAGCCCCGGCGCTCACGCTGTTGCTTGTCCTGATCATTTTCTGACGCCTTAGACCCCCGACTGACAACACGAGATGGCAAGGGCGTCAATGTTGCAACGCCCCGACCACGTGCTCGCCCAACGACTGCCCCCGTCTTTTCCAAACGGCTCCCGCCGTCTCCTTCAGCTGCAGCGGCACGCACTAGAGAAACAGCGTTGGCCGGTGGAGGACTAATGGCGGCGAGCGAAGGGGGAGGCGGGATTGGAGAGATGCTTGGGCGAGAGACGGCACAAGAGGGCAGGGCAGCTAGTCCGATGCCTCCTTCCGGTCTCACCAGGAGTTCATGAGCGATTTCGGCGTCTTTGCCCACCTCCAGTCGCTTCGCCTTTGGCAACTCTGCTGCTGCACGACCACCAATATCTTGACGGAGCTGGCCAACATCTTCCCTTTGAGCTCCCTGTGTGTCAGCGGGCATGAGAGCATCATCGACGCCATCAGCATCCGTCGCCTCCTCATCGCCAAAAAAGCTGCCGGCACCTCGTCCAACATTACGGCCGGCAATGTTGGAAGGGGCAGCAGGACTGCCCTCCTTCTCCTCCTCCTCACCGAAGAAGTTGCCGCCGGCGCCAGTGCGGCGCACAGGCGCAGCAGCAGAGCTGTCGTCCTCAAAATAGCCAGCTTGATTATCAAGCCCAGCACTCGAGTCGTCGTCAAACCACCGTGCATCTTCTGCACCATTGCTAACCATGGACGTATTGCGTATGGTGCCGTCGCCACCACTTCTGCAGTCACCGCCATCGCCGCTATTATTGCCATCATCGCCGCCTGTGCCACCTCCAGCCACGACAGCAGAGCTCACAGAACTGCCAGCACCGTCTTTTGGCGTCACTCGTCGAAGATTTAGGGCGCGCGATCGTAGTGAAGAAAGAGGCGTTATGATCAAGCTCTTGAGCTGGGCTGCCAGCCCAGCAACCTGAGCCGTGTCGTCCCCAATGTATTTGCCGCGGGCTGGAGCAGGAGTGTCGAGGGACTTCTTGGCGTCCTGCAGCGCTCTACGCACTGCCCTTACGTCCATGATCAAGTGCAACAATGGGTAAAAAACCACGGAGAAGTTTAGTATTGCAACAAAAACAGCAAAGGACCTTCCCGTCACTGAATCTCGGATATCTCTAAAGCCAGAGAGAATGTTGAGACACGTGACCGCAAGACTGGCAGACATGAGATGATTCAACATGGTCGTGGCAAGAGGTTTTGCAGAAAGATAAACCAACAAGAAGACAAAGGTGACGGAAAACGCCACAACCAGCTGTGTTGTTGGAGTTTCAATCAACCAGATGATCAGAGAGGTGATGAAGAGCTTATAGAAGATCCAAAGAAAATCGAAATACCAGAAGTGCACCCGATACGCCATAAAAACAAAGCCAAATCGTTTGATCGCCAATTCTTCTTGCGGACCTGCTGCTGACGACCACTCACTCGCTGGCCGTTTAATTTTGCCAGCTTTGTCCAACTGAATGGCCTTGTCCTGCAACCAAGAAATCATTTCCTCGCAGGTTTCCGCTTCCTCGTTAGTGTGCGTGTCGGCCAGGTTCGCCAATGTGACCGATATTTTCAAGCTAGCACGCTTTTTCAGAGTGTTGAGCTTGGATACGGGGGTGGCCTTGGCGAGGCCCTCATAAATGCGGTCGGGATCTCGTTCTCGCACTGAAAGCGCCTTGTTGCTCAAACTCCAGTCGTGATAGCGCAACGCAGTAATTTGCCGTTTTGACAGTCTATCCAGACTCTCATACCCAGTGAAGAGGATAGAATCGCTGGTAAGATGTCTGAGCATGGCAACAAATTCGTTCTCGCTAAGTCCGTCTTGGTCCGTGTCAAAGCTTCGCATCAGCTCCTGCACATCACCTATGGGAATAGCATCTGTCCGGATGTCCACCAGCCCCGCGATTCCTCTGCGAAGTCCTTCTGCACTCAAATTGCGTGGTGTCTGCAACCGGCTTTGCTGGCGACAAGAGCTGTCTGCAGCAGCACTTTGTTGCAGTCGGCCGTACAGAAATTTGGCCCTCTTCTTGAATTCCTCGTCATCATCAATGCGACCAATGGCATTGGCGCAGATTGCCCCTGTCATGGTCCCTATCTGCTTCCTGCGCAAGTTAAGAAGGCCCAGGAAGCGCGCGTCTGCAATTTTCCGTGCCGCCATTTGCGGCACTCTGCCGTGCCACATGCCCAACATGACCGCGAGTGGCACTCCAATGATGTACACGAGACAACAAATTGTAGCCCAAATTACAATGTCAACGTGTGCCGTTAAGTTGTCTTCGTCGTACGACGCAAGCGGCTTCGCACCAAAACGCGCCGTACACACAACTCTGCGGTCATCGAAGAGCCTCCATCCGTCGTCAGGACCGTAATCCAAGCAGAGAAAACAGCGCACCAATGTGCTCGACACCCACGGGTAAATAAGGAAGAGGAAGATCATGAGCGAGGACAAAAAGGATGTCAACGATTGCGAATAGTGCGGATGCGCGCGGAAAGAGCGCTGTGGAGACAAGAGGCCCATTGCGCAACAATACAAGAATGGAACGCTCATGAAAAGAATGATGATGACAGGCGCGATTGTCACGAATTGAATTTTTGAGAGGAACCCACGTTCTCCAAACTTGCAAAACAGGCCCGGCAAGTCAGAAACCTCGACATTCAGAATTGGCGCCAGCAATTCCATGAATGATAAATGATGACTACCTTGCCAGTTAGCTGCCCCAAAATTTCGCCGAAACGTGCCAAGAACTTGGATGAACGATGCGACGATCTTGAACGACATGGAAAACTGGAAGGCCTTCTCCGGCTTATCAAGTAAATCCGTCCACACTTGGTGGATTCGAAGCTGCATCGACGCTTGAAAAGAATCTTTCATCGTGCCTCTGCTAGACTTGGGCGTGGGGGTGGCGGATGTCGAGATCATCCACCGGTTTGATTCCGTGAAGCCCAACCCCGATGCGGTGATCGAATTTAAGTGCTTCTCGAGCCAATGTGCCCGCCAAACTTTGCGGCACAAGAACCAATAGTACATCAAGACAAGCACGGGCGTAGCAAACACGATGACAACCCAAAATTCCGCTGGCAAAGAGCCGTCACTTCTGCATCGCGCGCAAAGACCCCTGCTCATCGCAGTGCCGTTTTTGCACACAGCACAAGCCACGCCCGTGTGACTTTCTGCACACGACGCTTCTTCAGGTGGGCGAGACTCGTTGTACTGCACACACGCTTGCGCGGGATGGCAAGGGTAGATGAAAGCAACGGGGACGTAATCTGAGCTTTGATCATTCAGGGCGGACGCAGCAAGAGACTTTCCGTGGTGCACGCCGCTTTGATTGTACCATCTACGCTCTGGTTCGGCGGGTTGGCGGCAGTCTTGTTTGTCGACTTCACCACCCATTTTTACCAAACAGACTTGAGCTTTGCCTTGCCAAAAGTTTTTCCTTGCCATGACTCCGCGGTGCCCTTTGCATTCAGCCTGTTCCTCAGGATGATTTCCGATGCAAGCGATGCACTGTTGACGACTCAAACTTTGGTTGTAGGACGAGATGCCCAAACTGTATTTGCCGGGCTCGCACTCTCTACAACGGTCGCCCTCGGGATTGGTGTCGTCTCTTTCCACTAAATAACCGCTGGGACACTGTGTGAGACGAAGACGATAACCTTGCTCACGCCAGACCGAATCGACGACTCTCTTAGACCATACATTTTGACTGCACTCCAGGCCCAGCGGACAACGATTGCACTGGTACATGACATTCGAGCTGTCCAAAATGTACTCATTCCCTTGGCAGCGTCTGCACGTGAAGGAAGGCACTGGCCAAGTTTTCTCTTCTCTTTTCTGCCCCTGTTCGCAATGAGGAGCGCATACGATTGGTATAACTCGCTTCCAAACGCTTTCCCCACTGTCTTCTGTAGACAAGAAAAGATGTAAATTCATATGAGTCTCTGAAATTTGACAAAATTGCAATAGCAGGCTCGTCGAGGTCAAACGTCGCGTGCCATCAGTCCCCAGCATGGCCGTTGGCTGCAATTCATGCCTGGTACATTCGGCAACTGTTGAGCAGCTCACATGCGCTGGAGTGATGATGGCCTTAACCACGTGGGATACGGGAAGAGTAGGCACCCCTTGGACATGTTGGGAAAACCCATCAAGCAGCGACAAAGAAAGATTGATCATCGATTGTCCAGGAACCAGCGGGCGGTCAACATACGTCACCTTGCCGATCATCGCAGCTACCGTCGCCATCTCTGCACCATATCCGCCCGCTCTCTGGATGCCAATAAATTGCAAGACCCTTCCTGACTTCTTGCCGTCAACAGTTGGGAACCCGAGTGTTTTCTGGTACAGCCTCTCACACGCGGCACTAGACTGGCACGATGTAAAAACACCTCCTCCTGCCACACCCGCCTCGTTGGAATCAAACAGAATCATCAGAGACGAATGTGAATCCACAGGGACATTGCCAATCCAGCACACATTGTCGTCAAGCTCATTTGCACAGCCCTCCTTAAAAATGCCCCCACCATATCTGCCGGCGTGATTCCGTGTAAACGTGATGGGCAAATCACCACAACCCCTGTGGTTTCGCAGCAAATCGAAGATCGCAGTGGGTCGATCCGCTTGCAGCATTGCAGCACTGTAATTCACGCCGAGCGAAGGCAATCGAGGCTCTTCTCCTTGGGAACACGCGCCCCACGCGGGGCCCAAATCAGCGCAAGGACACGCCATGGCTTCGCCGGACTGCTGCAGAACTCGACCATGGTCGTTGACAGCGTAACACCAAGGCTCGTTGTCAGATAACGTGCCAATTCCTCCGCCCTCCGCTGTTGCTGGAGGGGCGCTGGTTTGGCAGCCAAGCTCATTGCACCTTCCGATGCCCTGCCTTGATTCTGGGCCTCCAGGCCATACTCGAGAAGCATGGGTAAACCCGACGCCTGCGTGTGCGTTGTGGCATGTCAAGTGGCGAGAGCTTTTAAGGTCCTTGCATCACTCAACCACTACCTTTCTTGAGTTGGCTGTGCGTGTGTGTGCAAGCGTATGCACACGTGTTTGCACAGACGCATGTGCACACACACCACCTTCTCGGAGGTAGACTAGAGACGGTTGCCTGAGAAGAGAGTCACGAGCCGCTATGTCGAAGACAGGACAGCTGGCGAGCTGGTGTTTGACCTCGTCGCACGTCGAGGTGAGGGACGCCCAGTCACATGATGCGCGCATGCATCCTGGTGCGCACACACCTGCCGAGAAGGGGTGCGACGTGCGAGGGGAGATGAGCCAAGAGCAGGGGAGAGAACGCGTCAGAGTTGAATTGGCACAACTTAGCGCTTGCGCACGCATGCACACACAAGCACACACCAGCACTGCAACAGGTCACACTCGACTACACGCACATGATGCACCAAACGCATTAGCACAAGAGCGCAGAGCACACCGACGCCTATCATCATCACAGCACTCTCGCCTGCCTCACCCACACCTCAACACCACGTCACTGGCACACGCAGACGGACTTACCCGTCGCAGCGCGCTCGATGTAGATCGGGCATCCATCGCCAGGATCTCTGTTGCAGGGTTGCTTTGCGTCCTGTCCGGCGTCTTGAGTTGAGAACATATGGTCGGGGGAGAGGGGGAGGGGGTGCAGAAGAGAGGGCGAGGGAATGGGGGAGAGAAAGGAAGTAACGGAAAGAAGGGGAGGGGAGGAAGTGGTAGGGGGCAGAGAGAGGAAGAGAGCGAACGAGAGAGAGAATGAGAGAGAGAGGACGAGAGAGAGAGACCAAGAGACCGAGAGAGAGGTAGAGAGAGGGAGAGAATGAGAGAGAGAGAGAGAGAGAGAGAGCGAGCGAGCGAGCGAGCGAGCGGGCGAGAGATGGAGAGAGGGAGGGAGGGAGAGAGAACGAGAGAGAGTGCGCGCGCGAGCGAGCGAGCGAGAGAGAAAGTCAGGATTAAGAGCTATCGCACCGATATCTATCCCGCAAGCCTACAAGAGAGAGACAGTCAGCGTCAACATCTATCTTCCAGCTTACACATGCACGCACGCGCATACACACACACACACACACACACACACACACAAGGGTCAGACCCTGATGGAAAGGCCACGGAGTCAAGGCACCTGGCGCCTAATTCGCATCTTACTCCTTCCTATTCGCATCTTACTCCTTCCTACCTTAGAGGTCCCTCCTCGGTATCACGCCAGGTGAACATACAAGCATACGCACACAATGGATGCACACAGTCATGGGTATGCACGTGCATGTACGTGCACCAGAACAGCTTGGCAGACGCACATGTGCGTGCACATTCAAAGCCTTTGCAGCAACGTTGTGAATACCTGTGAACAGGCCCGAGCACTCGCCGTCGTCCCAGGAGCACATCGGATTCAGGCACTGCAGATCGCATTTGCCGTTGCCTCGGCACGTGCTGCTATCGCACCCGGGAACTTGGGTGATAATTTGTGACGCGTAATGCAGCGCTATGCCCCCGCCGTCACGCGCAGCTCTGCAATCTTCTATCACTAGTCCGTGGCTGCCCACATACACACGCGCTGATCCGCCCAGCCCGTACAGCCCTCCACCATCCGTGACAGCAGAGCACGATGCAATGTGCAGGCGACCGGCAGGGACATGGAGAGGCGACACGAAGCCAACCCCGCCCCCCTTTTGGGCAGAACAGCGGCGCACGGTGAGGCTGGCGCCCGGCTGGGCACGCGGAACCGGAGGGGAGCTACCAGAGGTCAGGATCTGGCATGCAGAGCCGCCATGGTAGAGCCCGCCGCCCATGGACGAGGCTGAGCACTCGTGAATGATGACGTCACGAACGGAGAGCTCGCCGCCTTGAAGCGTGCACACCCCCCCACCATTCTGACCCGCCCGGCACTTTGACAACGTGCAGCGGTCAAGTGCCAACTTGGCAAAGTCAGCCACGGTCATGCAGCCGCCGTGTGCCTCTCTCGCCAAGTTGCTGGAGAAATGCGAGGCCTGGACAGCAACGTGAGTGAAGCGTCCTGCCGCGTACACGGCGCCGCCAGATGTCCCTGCAGCATTCGAGAAAAAGGAGCAATTGTCAAGCACTGCGTGAGTGAAGGAGTCCGTAGCCACGGCGCCGCCGTTGGCAGTGGCCTCGTTGTCGCGAAATGTGACGTGTTTGAGCTCTAGGGTATGCCGATCTGAATCTGCGTAGGGCATGCGGTAGGGCGCGGCCATGAGCGCACCGCCATCTTGCGCCACGTTGCCGCTCACACGTGCGCCAACCACCTGCAGAAAATGTTCAAAGTTCAGCTCGCGCATGCACGCGCTCTCCACAACACACGATAGAAGGTGACGAGTAAACAGTCAACGGCTTGCAGTGGGCAGAGAAACCAACGCCGGGCGTCGTTGTCGACCGCCGCAAGGACGGCGGGCGGGGCCACGTGCATCAGCAGAGGCAAGAAAAAGAGGAGAGAGAATACCTGCAGCCAGGCACCGACGCCATACACGAAGGCACCACCGCCTTGCTGCGCTGAGTTGTGCGCAAGCAGCACACCATCGGCGAGCCAGCCTGTAGATGCAGGGAGCACGGCCAGCCCGCCCCCCGCCCTTGCCCGCCAATTGCCTTCTATCACTACCTCGCCCCTAGCCAGCAGGAGCGACTGACCCTCCAAAATGATGCCTGCGCCTTCGTTTACAGCCATGTTGCCAAGCACCGTCACCTTGCCCGACGGGGCAGGACGGCAAGGAGAAGATGGCGGCACAGGAGTGTCGACGAGCGAGGCAGCAGCCGCCAGGAGCTCGCGCGGCCAACCGAGAAGCGCTTGGCAAAGGTCAAGATCGCCTCCCAACAACTCGATCCGGCTCCGCTGACCCCCATATATGCCGCCTCCGCCCTCATCCTGTCCAGCGGCAGAGTTGTTGGAGATGCGCACGCCCCCGTGCGCTTGCATGGCGCTTTTTATGTACGCGATGACGCCGCCGCCGCCGTCTGTCGCCACGTTGTCGTCTATCTCCACTCCCGTCGTAAATATACCCGTTGATCGATCGTAGAGGTAGATTCCACCACCGTACTTCTCAGCGGAATTGAGACGCACGTGACTGCCCGCCATTTGCAGTGCAGACCTGTCATCAATGAATGCTCCACCGCCTCTCAGGGAGCTTGCCTGCATGATCACGCCGCCAGCAACCGTGCAATTGCAGGCGCCACCCGCAAACAGCCCCCCACCCCGCTCTACAGCGTGACTGTGCAGGACGTCGCTCTCTGCAAGGCGAAGCGTGCTCGCATTATAGATGCCAATGCTCCCACCAACGGTGCCGGCGCGGCAGCCTGTGAAAGAGCTTTCATTCACCTGCACCCTTGCGTTGTTTGCCCAAATGCATCCCCCGGGCCCCCGTGCGGTATTGGCACTGAAGCTGCACCTGTCAACTCGGAGGGAGCCGCCCCTTACGTAAATAGCCCCGCCTGCATGCCCGGTCGAATTGCTGACCTTGCTGTCCAACAGCGAGAAGTCGCTGTCATCTATCCCCATGCTGCCCCCATCCTCTTGGCGGCCGCCAGTGAAATGTATTCCTTGAATGACGATTTGAGCTCCGTCGGCTCGGACATGCCCACTCCCGCCTTCACAATCGACGACAGTTTGATCAAAGCCAGCAATGGATCGGATGGAAACCTTCTGGCCTCGCGTAAAACGCCAGCCGCACGCCGCAGCGCCACGGTACGTTCCCGGTCTCAGCAGCACCGTGGCAGGCGCGTCAGACAGCGCGCCCAGCACTGCAGAGAGATTCTCGCTCGGGCCCACGTATGTGATGTTCAAAGATGCAGCCACATGCTCGCTCGAGCCCGTGTAAGTGATATTGCAGTCCACGGCTGCAACAGCAAGCAACAGAACACCAATCCCCGACCAGCTCGGGGGCGCGGCATGGCGGGAAGTCGCAGCTGCCGCTGGCATCTCCCAAGATTTCAGCCACGCTTTCCCAACGGCATGGCAGCATGGCACTCGTCCATGGCTGCGCGGTTATGTTTTTTTGATGTTTTTTTTTATATCAGTCCCGGTTCGTGACAAGTGTTTTCTTTTTTTTGCCTTCAAGCCCGGCGGCCGGGCCTGAGTCCCGGCCCAAAAAAAAAAGTGCACTGGCACGGGCCGCGGCAGTCGCCGCCCGCCGGCGCGGGCCTCAGGCTGCCGGGCCGCGGCGGCCTAACGACTCGGAGACAGGGGGGAAAGCCGCGGCACCGTGACACCCTCCAAAGGCCAAAGGTCAAGTTCAAGTTCACCGGACCGTGACCGTCACAGTGCCACGGTGACCGTGACCCCCTACTACACAGGGGATCCCCAGTGACCGCGTCAGAGTCAAGGCGGAGGGCCCAAGTATACACAGGGGATCCTCAGGTGCGGCCCCGGGACCCTGTTGAACCAATGTCGTTTACATGAAACAAGGAAACACGATCCCACGAGTTTTGGCGTCAACCAACTACTTTATTAGGGGTGAATGTCCATAACGGGTCATGGGCGCGGCCAGGGTGACAGGCCTTGCATATCTTTTGTGGCTAGGACAAACCGCGGACTCAAGGACTGACGGTCAGTCCATCAGTCCAGAATTGCACCCAACGTCCGGCTTCGTCTGCGGCGTGCGTGGACTAGCCCCGGGCTCTAATGGGAGGCTTAGAAGGGTACCGCTGAGCCTGATTGCCGCGGTCAGGAGACATTTGACCTGTCTCGAATGCCACCCTACCATATATCGCTGCTGGGCAGTTCCTCAGATGCCTCTGGCTCCCGCCGCGGGCCTTCGTATACGCTGTACTGCGAACGGGACCAACTTGGTTCTAAGCCCATGGCAACACCGGGCCGGAGGGGCGGGGTGGGGAGAAAATGCGGGCACGGGGGGGGCAAGGGGTGTGTGTGTGTGTGCGTGTGTGTGTGTTTGTGCGTGTGTGTGTGTGTGTGTGCGTGCGTGCGTGCGTGCGTGTGTGCGTGCGTGCACTGAAGGACGTGCGAGCACTGCACGGACGTACGAAAGAAGAAGGACGGGGAACCAACATCTGATACGGCACCAACATCTGATACGGCAAGGATGCCCAGTGCGGCAGGGTGCGCGGGGGGGGAGAGGAGGGCAGAAACCTGCGTCATCGGCGTCAGGGGCGTCATCAGACACGGAACAGGAATCCTCCGCCGCAGGTTGGCCGGACCGCAACCCCGCCTCCTGATGCGCGGGTGCTTGAGGCACGAGGGCGTCTTGTGTTTGCAGCCACGGCTCTCGCTTGCCGTACTCGGGATTGGGGATCAAGGTGGCCGGGTCGGCACCAAAGCTTTGAATGTCCGTCAGGTCGCCCCGCGCCGTGTTCTTGAGGTGGTATGATACGGGGTCCTCGATGTACGGCAGAGGCGGCCGGACGGCAGATGCGTTTGGGGCAACAGCTGGGCGTACAAAGGTGCTCGAGTGGTTAATGAATGTCCCGGGCTGCCGCTGCCCTTCGAATACCTCGTTGCTCTCCACGTGGCACTGCTCGATAGAAAGCCGCGCATGCCTACCGTCATCCACGTCCTGCTCCCTGTTCATACACTGTCTGCCGCGGTCCCACGTAGTGCGCAAGCTGAAGGCGGCGAGCGTATCCAACACACGGCATTTTCGCAGGCGCACTTCACATCTGTTGCCAAACCACACCGCGTTGCCCGCGTGCTGGAGCGTGCTGTCGCTGATGCTCGCTCGGCACCAATCTACCACTGAGACTGCTTGATGACAGTACTCCACGACCGTCTGCTCCACACTGAGCTGCGCCCTGTCGCAGACTAGGACCCCCCACCCCGTGGGCGTGCCAGCGCGGAGACCCCCGAGCGCACACCGCTTGATCGCTAGCTTGACCGGAGGAAACCGCGCGTATTTCACAGGCACCTCGGTGCCATCCTTGGTGCGCGTGTAGCGGCGAGGAAGCGGGACGCGACTGGTGCCCTTGCAGTAGATGGCGTCCCCCGCGGGGTGCGCGCACCGGATGTCGCAGGACGAGACTGTCCACTCGCCGCCGAATATGTAGACGCACGATGCTCTCTCCATTGTCCACTGCACATCGCGAATGAGACAGGGGCCAACACCCACCGTCCCACACAGAATGATGAGCGTGGCCTGAACACGAGTGGCTGCCCTGTCAGCGTCCCCCTCCCCCCCATCTGCGACCGCGCCAACAATGTGGCACGGAGCCGACATGACGAGGGGGTCTGCCCACACGCGCGCGTTGTCGTGCTCTTCCGGGAAGCTGTGCACCGTGTTGAAGGGGCCGTGATCTCCCGGCAACAGTTCGAGGCGCGATCCATGCACGGTCACGTTGGCGAGGGCGGTTTTGAGGGACCACTCGCCCTCCTGGAACTCCGACCCTGCGCCGAGGGCACGCTGGTCCTCCACCAACAACGGATGCGAGGGATAGTCCACGGACCCGGGCAGGACCACCCCCAGCGCCTCCAACCTGGCGGGCGACCAAGGCGTTATGGTGTACACAGGTGGTGGCTGCGCCGGCACCGCCTCAGGCTGTTCCGCGGGCGAGGCTCCCGCTCTTCTCGAAGCCTCCCCGTCGGGCCGGGCGGCGTGCGGGCTGGAGAGCGCAGCCGGGTTGCTGTCACGGGCATGGGGAGCTGCTGCAGCCTTGGCACTGAGGCTGAGGAGAAACGTTGCGTCGCGGTCGGGATCCTCGACGGCGTTCTCATCGTCGTCGCTGTGCGGCTCCGGCGAGGACGTCAGGATGCTCGCCAACCTTGACTCGGTCTCCCCTGCTTCCTCCAGGTCGCTCACCTGCAGCAGGTCCGCCTCCTGCACCGGCCGCTGCTGGGCCTGCAGCTGCTCAAGGTCCCCCGGTGACTCCTCGCGCAGTCCCTCTGGCCCAGCGGCGTGCGTGGCATCATCTGCACGATCGGCCTCGCCAGACGTCGCCCCGGCGTCCCCTGCGCCCGGCTCTCCCCCCCCCCCCCCCCCCCCCCCCCCCCCCCCCCCGGCCCCCCCCCCCCCCCCCCCCCGCCACCCCCCCCCCAAACCCCCCCCCCCCCCCCCCCCCCCCTCCGCGGGGGACCCCCCCCCCCCCCCCCCTCCCCGCTC
>Ga0115006_10001883_pt1 | contig 13484 bp, 5 predicted proteins | sample ArcOceMetagenome_3_FD_88943 | JGI IMG/M metagenome (GOLD analysis project Ga0115006, IMG submission 88943) | Marine eukaryotic phytoplankton communities from Arctic Ocean - Arctic Ocean- Svalbard ARC20M Metagenome | ecosystem: Environmental > Aquatic > Marine > Oceanic | place: Arctic Ocean...
CATGGTCTTCTTCACGGCAATAAGAATACAGCGCTTACGCTCCTGTGGGTCGCCAAAGCTAGCTGCACTCACATTCAACAAAACGCATTGGTATTCAGCCTCAATGAGCCTATCCATCCCTTCTTTCAGGAAGATTTCATGCTCGGGCGACAAAATGTTGTCTACGTTTTCCATCGAAAGAGTATCTGGCTTGAAATACAAACAAATATCGAAGAATAGCTTGGTCATTGCCCTATTCGTGTCATCATTTGCGCCTCCGTTTCGATTGGCTCTTGAATATCCTTGACACGGAGGCGACCCGTGGATGTGTTTTGGTTTGACGTCGGTATAAGGACGCTCGCGTCTCTTCACCTTTTCGAACCAATCTCGCATGTCCTCGCAAAAACATATCGGAGCTACACCGAATCTACGAGGATCTGGCGGGTGGTTCATCCTCCACGTAGTAGCCGCATTTGGTTCGTTCTCCACAGCCCAGTCTACGGATAAACGAGCCCCTTGAGAACCCGCGGCATGGCCGAGCCCAACAGACATGCCACCAGCACCGGCGAACAAATCAAGGCAAGGAATGATGGCCGGACTCGGCGCAGGGGGGTAGTTGGCTTTTAGCTCCATTCTTTCTTTCATAGAAAGAGTGTAAGCGATTTTAAAGCCAACACCGATGTTGCCCTTCTCGTTTGGATGCCAGACAAGAGTCTCACCCTCCAGGGGGGGGAAAGATGCTGTGTTGTGAAATGGCCCCTCGTCGAGGTCTTGAAGGCGGACTTGCTGAGTTTTCTTGAAGAACACATATTCATACCTGGAATTTTTCTTATTACCAAGGAAGCGGTCGATGGTCGAGGTCCCAGCGTACGTATCTGTGAACTTCACGAAGACTCGACACTCGGCATATTTCGTTGTTTCGCCCGAAAGTTGCTCAATGATAAAGGTCTTACCCTTGAACAACTTTGACGTCACGCTGGAACGGTGAACCTCCCCCTTCTCAAAAGTTTTCTCCTCGTTCCCAAGCCTTCTCATTTTGATGGTAACTTTATTCTCAGTATCGTTATTGAGCCTCCGCCTCTTTGCTGGTGTAGGTTGGACGAAACCATCTAGAAGACTCTGTCGGCTTTTTCGTCTCTGAGCACTATCGTTATTTGGTGCTCCGTCCACTCCATTCGGAATTTCATCATCAATGCCCTCTTCGTCCGTTTCTACTACAATCTCCTGCGTCAAATCTCGGTGCTGAATCCTGTCGTCGGGCTTGTCCACTTCGGCGTCGGCGTCCTGCTCCTCCGCATCGTCGTCACTACACGTACTATCATCGTAATGCGAGTGGTCTCCAAATTGCTGAGTTAGCTCATCAAAGTCCTTTTGCGATAGATCGTAGTTCTCGTTGCCGCCTTTGCCGCCATCATTGTCGGCAGCACCATTGCTGTCGAAAGCAGATGCAGCAGCTTGCACCATCATTTGGTGCTCGGCGTCATTGGCCGGCGGTCCCTCCGGATCTCCTTGTTGTCGGTGTGTCGGCGCTCCGTTTTGCTCCTGTTGCTCCCCCTCTGAATCATCACTGTGGCTGCCTTTGCCGTACTGAGTGAGGGTGACCTGCTTCTTCAACGCCATCTTCTCTACGTAGCTAGAGACTACCGGTAGCTAGTACATGTACCTAGGTAGGGTAGTAGGATACCTGATGCGGCTGATGAGCTGATGAGTGACACAGACGACAAACCAAGCAAACACACCATTACCAACCAAGTTCTAATAATTTATTTATTTGAATGCGAATGTGGAATGCGAATGAATCAATCGAATGAATGATTATGAAAGAACCCGGAGATCACGGACGGAGGATGCGAGTGAGCGAGATGACGAGAGTACAAACGAGCGTAATAACCATGGGGGTGCGGTGGCTACGAATGACCGACCAGCGCAAGATACCCTCATTCTCGATTCTCGAACGGATGCCCGGTGATGTCACGAGAATGTGATTTGATGGGTTCGTAGGTACAAATCGATCGATCTTGGTCGCTTGTTGAAAGGGAGAGTGGTTCGAGAATGCGCCACCATCGATGTATCAGCTAGCCATCTTCACCGGGTCCAGTGCGCCACAGCAGCAAGTATCTCGAGCAGCAACAGCTACCGAGGTGTCCGCAGTCTACCCAGCCCTCGATGACGAACAAGTACGGTGCTGCAAGTCCTCTTGCTGCACCACCATCTTCAAGACTCCGTCAGCACCATCGGAAGCAGTCGCCTGCAGCACTCAAGCAACAACGGCATCGCCGTGACGGTGACATCGCCACCGATACCGGTACTGGTGGGGACAAGGAGAATCGCCATGATGATGGTTTGTCGGCCCTGTCTTCATCGGCGACAATACCGCCATCCCTCGTCAATGCCCTGGCCAAGTATGAGAAGCAATTCCAAAGCCTGTCCTACGATCGATTCCCCCTCGAATTGTGCGGTCGGTCGGATTTGGACCTATCGGCTTGGACGCTCGTCGTCAGTGATGCCTGTTTGGACGGAATTGCCACCAAGTACTCATCATTGTTGCACGATGCCGGCGGCAAGCTTGACACTGACGACAAATCGCAGTCGGCGCTACCTCAAAATTCGTTGGAGAAGCTCAATCTGCGCGGCGGAGAAAAGTTTACCGATGCCGGGCTGCGTCGGATCGCCATGGTTTGCGACCAACTGACGTCGCTGAGCTTGGAGAATTGCTATCGGCTAACCGATGGTGGGTTGAAGAGTATGGCGCAGGCCTGTCCTCATCTTCAAGAGCTCAATCTATCGGGTTGTATGGGAATATCGGCAACAGGATTTGCCATCGTCGGCGACTGCAATCCTCAGCTAAAAGTACTTCAGGTATCGGGTTGTCGACAGATCAAACCCTGGACATTTATGAAGCTGCTCGAGGGCTGTCGATTGCTGCGTGAATTGGATGTATCGTACTGCCCCAAGATTACCGATGTGGAAATCAAACTGCTATCGGACTGCTGTACGTCGATGGAGAGGCTAAATCTGAGAGATTGCTGCCAGATCAGTGACGTTGGTGTCCTGTCCCTCTCTCAGGGATGCCGACATCTTGCCGAGTTGAATTTGAGCCGATGTGACATGCCCTTCAAGATCACCGACGTCGCCCTCATGGCACTCGGTCAGGGGTGCCCAGACATGATGTCGCTGAGTTTGCGTGGCTGTACGTCTATATCCGATGCCGGCATATCGTGGTTAACCAAGGGCTGTCCGAAAATGGAAAAGATTGATCTTACCAACTGCTCCAAGGTGACCAATGGCGGCATCCGATACCTCGGCGAGGAATGTCCAGAGCTCAAGACCGTTGTGCTGACAAATCTTAAGCATGTATCGGATGTCGGCGTTCGCTCGTTGGGCGAGGGTTGTCCTCGATTGGAGAATCTGATTTTGGCGGGCGTCTATCTGCTTTCTGATGGTATCCAACGAGACTTTGGATTCGAAGGGTTGCAGGCAATGTCCAGATCTCCTTGTGCCAAACGAATCAAATCACTCAACGTACATGGGTGCTTTCAGATCCAAACTGTCGCCTTGACATCGATTGGTCGCTTTTCTGCGCTTGACATTCTTGTATTGTCTGGTTGTACCAAGCTAAGTGCTGATGGCATCGCCAGGCTGGCGTCATCGTGCCCCCAAGTCACGGATCTCTCGTTGGCGCGTTGTGGGGCTTGTGTATCTGACTCCAGCATGGCGTTATTGGCTCAATCAATGAAACATCTTGCCAACGTCAATATTTCCGATTGTCCAAAGATTGGCAGGAAATCTTTTGCGGCTTTGTCTGGGTGTGCCAAGCTTCGGCGGCTCGATGCATCAGGGTGTACTTCCGTTTCCGACGATGCCGTCCTGGCCTTGTGTTCTGGTAGCTGCTTCGTCTCAGGTCTTGAGTGTCTGGATCTTTCTTTCTGTTCCAAAGTTGGGGATCTTTCGCTCATGTATATCGCCGACGGGCTCCAGCGAGAAGGATCCTTTGAAGTGACGCTGACCAAGCTTGCTCTCAGGGGCACCAGTGTTGAGCCAACCACTCTCAAGGCGATCCGAGATCAGTTTCGATACTCCACAATGCGGAAGAATAATGCCTACTTTGGCTTTTGGCCGGCTTCGAGGCCCCATGCTCGCAGAAACATCAACGAGTATGGGTTACGATCCAAGTATGCCACTACAATTCAGGCCAAATTTCGAGCCTACAAGGATTCTCAAATTGTCCAGAGTGCAAGAGAACGATATTGTCGAAAGAAGGTGGCAACTCTTCTTGCGGCGCTTTGGCGTGGTCGACAAGCACGTAGATTGGCCAAAGCATTGCGTCGAGAAAATTGGACCCGAAATAAAATGGCAATCCAGCTTCAGTGTTGGGCACGAATTGGGTTTGCTCGGATGGCGTATCAGACAGAGCAGCATCGGCGATGGCTATGGGTCGCACCGTTCGCCGCAGTAAATGCTCAACGTACCTTTCGGGGTTGGCTCGGACGCCGGAAAGCCGCCGCGATGAAAGACGACCTTTTGAGACGACTTGAAAGCATGGAAGCGGCCTCTCTGATGCTACAGACGTTTGGTCGCGTGGTCATAGCCAAGCAGGAGCTTAAGAGGCTGGTTGAGACGAAGGAGGAGACGGAGAAGAAACGAAACATATCTGCAACTTTTGTTCAAAGTGCATGGCGTCAACTTGTCGCACGGAAAATACTTTACTTTCGGCGGACAGCTCGCCGTGCCGTTGCGATCCGACAGGATTGGGCCGTAAGAAGTATTCAGATTTGCTACTGGGCTTACAAACTTCGTGGTATACTTGATGAGCGTGTCGAAACTACAAGAACGCGTCTTGTCAGTGCGATCAACATCCAAAAGTGGATTCGTGAGCGCTACGCCTACATCGCAGAGAAGGCCAGACAGGCCGCGTTGTACGAAGCGTTATGTGAGAGTTCATCGATTATCATCCAATGCCGCGCTCGACAATGCATTGCTTATGCACTGGTCGAACAGAAGAAAGAGTACCGAAGAATCCAGCTTGTGCAACGGGAGGAAAAGGCACTCATATTGACATCGTGGTGGAGAGGATGCCTCGCTCAGTGTCGTCTGTGGGAGTTGAAGCGACTTCAGCAGGAAAAGATTCGCAGAGAAATCAAGGTACAGCATTGGGGGGCGACGGTCATTGCATCTGTTTGGCGAGGCAAGCTGGGTCGGAGCAAGGCCAGGGGAGCTAGAGTCGCCAAAATGCAACGATGGAAGGAAATGTGGAGCAAAGAGGAGGAGAGACCATTCTACTACAATCAACTCACCGGTGAAACACGCTGGAGGAAGCCTCAAGCATTGTTGGATCTGGAACCGCGACCGGTCTGCTCCAATTGCAACTACTACGAGGCACAGAATGAATGTGCCGACTGCGTTGAATTCTTTTGTCATCAATGCTGGGGCGCTGTGCACTACGGGGGTCGAAGAGCACAACATAAGTTCCGATGTCTCTATGACTACTATGGAAAGCGCGTGGATTATGGAGATGCTGGGATTTTCCCTTCTCTTTGGCCAACTGATATTGAACAGGATGATCGCAATGGTTGGCGAAAGAGACCATATTTAGGGAGTTCGTCTTCTGCCAAAGGAGTATTGATGGATTGATGGCTTGAATTAACTGATTCATTTTTATCACGTGTATTTATTGGGGTGGGGCAAATTTTTGATGTATTTTTTGACTTGTACTACGTAGTAAGCTTTACACACATTTTTCTATGTTACCTAGGTACATTGTAGTTTACCACAAAAAGTCGACAAGGGACGGTGCTCTGGATGGATCGCCAAATCCCACTAATTTCTTCAGAGTTGATACAGCCGACCTGCCGGCTGCAACGTGTGGCTCATCTTTGGGCAGTGGAATAATGTTCTCGTTCGTTTTCCGTCCTAGAATGGCATTGGCTGCTTCAATCCCCGTTACGTAGGCCTTCTCCTGACTCCATGAGCCGTGGCGTGTTCTCACGATATCCCCCGCGTAGAAAACATTGCCAAAAGCTTTGGACTTGACGTCAGGCATGTTCTCGAAAGATCCGGGACAATACCAGTTCACCGCTTGAGGTAATCGCACAATGGCTGCGTCCACAACCTTGGCATCTCTGCACTGAGGACCGAGAATCGTATCGACGTCCTTCTTTACCTTCTCAACAATGGATTCATCGTCCATAACGAGGAGAGAGGATGCATGATAAAAATCCACCTCGAGTATAGTGCCTTCTTCCTTGTCCTCGATGCCGTGGAGCTTTGTGATATCAAAAAGCGTCATGCCTACGCCAGCATCGAATCCCCAACAGGCATTAGCAGAGTAGGGTGTGTCAATTTTTCGATCCAAGTAAATTCGCGTCGCGAGGACTCCCGTTCCTCTTAGGTTGGCATACCGTCGGAATTCTGCTTTTCGGGACAAGACCGAACTGTTGCGAACCATGCCGTTGAGTGCGGCTCCGCCTGTGGCGAATACAACGGCATCTGCTTCCAATTTGATTTCTTCTCCACTGCTGCTGTTACAAATGACAGCACTTATATCATCAATCGCACTGTTAGCACTAGTAGTTCCGTCCTTCTGCTCAAAGGCTGTCACTCGGGTCGAAGTCAGAAATCGTACCCTTTGCTTACCCTCTGCCTCTCGATCGCTCTCCATGTAGTCCACCCAGGGCTGGAATATTGTATCGCCAATGTTGCCAATGCTCCACCGAACATCGAATGCTTCTTGTGATTTGAGGACGAAGAAGTATGCCATTCCAAGCGCTGCAGCTGCGGAGCACTCGGATCCGGGCGCAAATAAACCTGTCAGTATCATTGGTTCGAATGCCTCGTCGTAACATCGCCTGCTAACTCCCAGCCTTATGCACAGATCTCGGAAAGATATTTGGTCGTATCTTTTCCATGCTTCGGGAGAGTCGTCAAATTCCGAAAAGGCCAGAACAAGAGGGGCAGCAGAGGCTCTATCGAGGGCTGGTAGAGAGGTAAATTTTGTATATAAGGCCTGCGCCAATCCGGTTGGAAGCTTCTGATTACGTTGATAGACGGGCCAAACTGCCTCGAGTCCCTTTGGACTATACTGGCCCTGTTCGGCAAAATCGGTCAGGACTTCGTCCATTTCCACATTCGGCAATTCCTCCTCAAGAAGATGGAAAATGTTGTAATATTGCTCCCAGAATCCGTGCTGCCCGGCTTCTGCCTTTCGCTTGCCCGACATGGTTCGGAATCCGTCTCTGACGAGTCCACCGACTCGAGGAGCAGCGTCGACGACGCAAATGTCCATAGCTTCGTCATTCTGCGAACTGAGGGAATGAGCGGCACTGAGACCGCCCCAACCTGCACCAATGATGACCACCTTCTTCTTTGCAGCGGCCAAAGCCGATGAAGCGGCAAACTTCGTGCGCTCACATCTCGTGCTGGTGGACGTGAACGCGGAGCTCCACTGACCACTGAGCAGCAGAATCATCAAAGCCAGCGGCAGCAGCGCTGACGGCGATGCGTTGCTCATTTTGCTCGTCAAGGATGAATGAATGAAGTCATGATGCGATGATGCCGATGATACATTGTATTATGATGTGGCCTGAATTTACATGTACGTACAAGTACACGTACGTGTAGTTACGTACGAGCTCGTATCGCGTATCCTATCGCATCGTATCGTAACGGAAACGAAGACAGGAGCACAGGAGCAGGCGAGAGGCGATTTCATTATTAGATCTACTAGTACCTCTTATCTTTCTGACTTTCCTTCAGCAAGATGGCGGCCGAGGCTGCTGTCAACGTTCTATGCTTCCTGGTACCCTGGTTGTCTCCGTGGAAGTGCCTCGTGAACACCGAGGCGGGCGGCGATGCCGCGGGCGAAGCATACGACCAGGTGACGGACGACATCAGCAACTCCATGGGCGACGCTGACGCCGCCGCGGCCGCCGCAGCAGCAGCTTCAAACGAAGCGACCGAGGCCGCCCTTCGCGATTTGGGAAATGCCACCACGACTTTGCTCGCCTCGATCGGATCGGCGAGGATCCCGCGCACACACGAGGAATGGGTGGCCCTCCTTCACTCATCCGGCGCCTCCGCCCGCGCGTACGTCGGTGCCCTCGGCGGATTCATCCGCAAGGCCGATGTGTGGTACGCTGCCGTGCTGATCGTCTTGCTGCTAATGATTACGGCCAAGATTTGGACCAAGTTTCTGAGTGAGCTGCTGGAGAACTTGTTCCGGTGAGTGGCGCTGCTGAGAATGCCGAGAAGCAATTGTATCTGATGTGTTGATTCTTTTTATTTGTACAACTTGTACTTCAGAGATCTTCGCGTGCAATACATGTCATGTATCTAACTAAAATCCTCACTCTACTTCATTCGCCTCTACTATTGCTGAATCCACAGAAAACCAATGAGAGAGAAGATGGGGATCAAGTACGAAACGATTAAGGTATCTGCCTTTCGTCTATCTCTCTCTGTCCGACAACTCGAACTCCGTCCATCCGAGTCCGAACTGGCCAAGACCATAGTTGTGGCCATTATTCCCTCGGCGGACGTTACTTCGCCTCCCTTAGAAATGAAAGGCAGACGCGGGGACCAAGACAATAAGATCGCTGACAAGTTACACAACACAAAGAGTGGGGAAGGTCAGCATCGTCGAGGCTCCGGCAGTAATGGTAGGAACGATTTGGTGCCAGATCCGTTCCGGGGATCGGATCTTAGGATTCGAGAGATTGGGATGGGATGCTCCTTTCACTTGGTAAAAGTCATGCCGCTAGTGAGCTTGGTAAGAAAGTGGAGGGAGTACAAGGAGCTACGAAAGGTCCTTCGACCGAAAGCTACTGGTACTAGCTCGGAGGAAGTCGAGCTCGAGTCGGCAGGCGGTAACATATCAAATGAGAGTGCTCTGGAGGAGGGGGGCGAACACTTCGAATCGTCAGCTAAGTATTCGGAAGCCGGTGGCGACGCTACACAGAAGAAGCCCGAGGATACATGGCTACGGTTCTTTGCATTCTACATTCCCGCCCCTCACATTCGTGTGAGGGTGAAGGGTGTCGATATTAAAGTGGACAAGGCCTACTTGGCATCAGAGCCCCCGGAGGGATTCGTTCCGACCCATCGACATCAGCGGTCTGTTTCTTTTTTCGGCGAAGATGCTTTGAACCCGGTCTTTGATGAGGAGGACAACACTGTCGCTACTGACAGTGAGGCATTACCGTCTGCAATTATTCCAAAGAGCGCCGATAGAAATGGTGATATGGCAAAGAGTCTCCCCGTCTTTGCAGGTCAAGATACGATATTGCAAGCTTTTGCCGGGGAAGGTAGGTCGGAGGCAGATAGCATCATATTCCACATGGAGCGATGGGTTGAGAACACCAGTAAAAAGTATGCGAAGAAGAAACGCAGTAAGGAATCATCAAAGAAGGTTGAGAAATCGACATCAAAGAAGCCCAACGCGACGGATGGTGGCTATAAGACGGATGAAACGAGCGGGAGCCGCAGGTATGAGCTGAAATCCAGAGATGAAGGGAAAGTAGAAGAGGGAATGCACGATGATGTGATGAACTTCCTCCTAAAGAGTATTTTGCGGCGTGTGCTTTCATCGGTTGAAGTCGAATGTGCTGAGATATCTCTAACCATTTCTGGGGCCGATGCTCCGACTGTGAGGAATGCCAGAAATTCAGATGCTGTGGAGCCTTACCGGGCAAATGTGGCTCTGTCTCGCCTGGGCTGGCATCAACGTGCTCTGACAGTCCTTTCAATTGAATCGGTATTCGTTTCGTTTCAGGGTCCAAATTGTACTTTGAAGGTTGCAATCGGAGGCATATCCATGCAAGTTGGGATGCCGCCGAAGAGGCAGCATTCGTCGAATGGTGGCCCATCGCCTCCTTCCTCGCCAGGTTGTCGTGGTGTCTCTAACACTCTTACTACTTTTGGTGCGGGAGTAGGCCAGAAAAGGAACAGGCGAAGGACGTGGTACACGCTTATTCCATCTGATAACGACATCGCTGTCAACATATCAGGGGTTTTACCGATACTTGTTTGGGCTCTCAACTACGATCATCATTGGCAGAAAAGAAAACTCGGAATCAATGTGGTAATGTCCAAAATATCCTTCCGCTTGGAATCTCTGCCCCTGTTTACGGCGCTCGTTCATTTGGACGACTTTGCCGATCCTGATTCTTCGCATGGCGAGTGGGCCACATGGCTCCGGAGGAAGCACCACCTCGGTATCTCTCCTCTTAGTGACGTTGAGCGTGCAACATATCGTAAGTGTTACAGGAAGATAAAAGGCATCAAGGAAGTTGTGCAACTGGAGAGGGGTGGGCGCGGTGTCCTTGTGAAAGAACAAAAGCCCAGCTATCTCAACGCAACGCAGGATACCGAGTCTCCCGCTATTACTCCGGTGAAAGACGCCGTAGGAGCTGGAGCTCCATCGCCGGAAGCAGCGAAGGAGGAATCCCGTGTGAATGGCGGGTCAGAGAGGGAAATTCTCTGCGAACTCGAAAGTCGAATGACTTGTGACGAGATATTGGAGGAGAGATGCATTGTTCTGAGAGACAAATGGAAGCTGTCAGCTTCAAATCCAGAACTTCAGGAGTTCCTTGTTTTGACCAAATCAGAGCTTCTGAAGAGAAAAAAGTCGCCAAGGATTATGGCCGCGGCGGCGCCTCAATCAACTGCTCCTCAGGATAGTAGCAGGAATGATGGTTTGCTGCAGTCGCCATTCGAGCAGACATACACCTCTCCCGTAGATGTTCTCGTGTGTTTGGTTCGAGAGAAATTTCACCTATTCGCCCCCTCGGTGGACATTTCAGCGAGAGTTGGAGCGGTTCAACTTCATTTTATCGATCGATCGTTCGGTGAGAGAGCGGCGAAGCTGAAAGGAAAATCCTCCAACATTGTAGGTTCATCTCACGATATCATGTCTACGACACTCGCCATACAGGGCATCTTGCTTAAAATTCATCAGCAGAGCATCGTATTTTCTTCATTTGAAGAAGACTCTTCGCCTCGAACTTTCCAAAATATTTCCTTGGCCGTGGATAATATTCGCTGGCAACCTGATGTCACCTCTATCGGAGATATTCATCTGCTGACATTCATCGATGAATCACCATGTGGTATTATTTACAAAAACGACGAAAGTTCTAATGTGTTGGGTACAGATACTACGCATCCGGTGAATTCCATAATAACCTTGGCTCTGGAGCACAAAAAGGACGCCACCAAAAGCTCCAGCAGCCACCTCGCAATAGATTTATGCACTGGGAATCTTGTTTTTGTTATGAATCCGATACCACTGGCCTCGTCACTGGCAGTTCTCATGTCATTTGCAGACTTACCCTTTCGGGACCTTGCAGCTGAAAAGGAAGCGCAGGAAGCAGTCGAGCTCGAAAAAAATGGCGATGGCATCGCATCATTCAGGCAGAGTACAATGTACACTTTTTCGACCACCGCCAAATCGGAGGAAGATGCGATCCCGCCGCCCGTGGGCATACTTTTCGGTGGCGCGAACATGTTATTGACTGTTCAGCTCTCGAATGTTACGGTTGTTCCACTTCCAGACGCTACGGGGGTAAATAAGGGGACAGTCGAAGCTACCATACAAGATATATCGTTGGTGGCCGAATCCTCGGAAGATGGGGTTGAGGCTGCCGAAATATCCGTGGCGCCGTTCAAGGTTTTAAGGTGTCGGCTGTTCTACGTGCCGAACAATCAAGGAGGATTCGTCAAACCATTTCATTCACCGTTTAAACCTGCTCTTGAGTTTGGTGGTTCGTCCATTTCCTATTCTTCGAGACCGAAGGAGTCAATAGTTGTGCCGGTATCCTCTCCTAAGGTGGCAGTGGGCGATGGGCGGCTGGAGGAGCACTATGTCTTCGACGTTCGTCTGACGGCATATATCCGACGAGTCGTCGCCTATTTATCACCTTCTATCAACGCCTCGCTACTTGGAGCACTCAATTGCGTCAGTGTGATTGTCGAGTATCTTCCCGCTCCCGAAGAAGCAGCAATGGACCTTGGAAAAATCACATTACGTCAAGAAGAAGAAGATCGAAGCAGTAGAGAAGCCTTGAAGGAGCTTTGGAGGATGGCAGACAGAGATGGTTCTGGCACATTGTCTGTCGATGAGGTGTCAGAAATTATTGCTCGATTATTTAGCGCCAAGGCGCAGAACTTCGATGAAATGCAAAAATCTCAGCAACTCACAGAGAGGGAGCTGAAGCGAGAAGTTCAGAACTTTCTTCTGTTGGCGGGAAGTAATAGCGCTGCCACAAGAGATCTTTCTTTCCCCGAGGTTGAGTTCCTTCTGTTCCAAAAGCAAAAGCTCCAAGAGTCCGGTATGAGCGCCTCCGAACATGCAGCGCAAAGCCGTGACTTTGGTTCTATCGAGGGTCTTCGTGGATTGATCTATTATGAAGATCTTTTGGAGTATTCGTCGTCAACTCAGGTGTATGCACTTACAGGGACTCTTCACACGTCCAAGTTTCCGCCGCCCTCATCCTGGCGACAGGGGGAGGGCATCAAGCTCTTTTGGGAACTCTATGAAAGGGAGACGGGATGCACCAAAGCATCACTCAATGATCAGGTGAGTCTTATTCGTCTTGAGCAGCGCACTCGGAAAGTCGTTTTTCCTGCGTCGTACCTACATGTATTTCTACCATTTTTATCTTATTGACGCTTATTTGGTCTTCCATCTACTAATTGCAGAGATTATCCGATGTCCAAAGGAAGCTCGGTAAGCAGCGACTCGAAAGTTATCTTCCACATGCAGGTCTCTAGCGAAGAAGAATAGTTGAATCATTCATTCATTTATTCATACATCTTACAGTTTTTGAATCTATTAATCTCTTTCGATTTTCTTTCCCCACATTTTGTACGTAGTCCGCGTCCTCCTCAACTATAACTTTGCAAAGTACTGCTGGAAGACGTTGGTCAAGCCAGCACTTCTACAGAGTCAACAAGAAGAAGATGCGGAGACTCCAACAACCCCCAGGCGGGTTTCGCGCAGAATCACCGATTGGGTGATTGATAAAAATACCAAAACAAAGTTACGATCGGGTGCCCTCGATCTTTTCGCTTCTCATGTGAAGAAGCTTGAGACTGATATTGACAACTTTCACGATCGGAGCTCTTCCGATGAGGCCACGGCGAATGTAGTTTATGATGTCAATGTATTGCTCGAAGTGGACGAAGCATCGGCAAAGATAGGCAATGGGCTAACGTTCGCAACGTAAGTGGCGCATGTGCTACGTGTATTTCTTCATTTGAATTTTTGTCTCCTCACACTGAATCATCTCCAATGCTACTTTTCATAATTCCATCGTTTCTATTCTATATATTATCTCGGACAGACCCCTTGTCGACGCCAGCTTAACGAGAATGAACGTAACACTCGCCGCCCGGCTCGATCCTTCAAGCTCCGCCGGTATACTTGCCAGTACGTCGACAAGCCAAGACAGTCAGCACAGCGTAGACGGGAAGGCATTGTCTCAAGAAGATAAAAACAAATTGCACTTTGA
>Ga0115006_10001884_pt1 | contig 13481 bp, 11 predicted proteins | sample ArcOceMetagenome_3_FD_88943 | JGI IMG/M metagenome (GOLD analysis project Ga0115006, IMG submission 88943) | Marine eukaryotic phytoplankton communities from Arctic Ocean - Arctic Ocean- Svalbard ARC20M Metagenome | ecosystem: Environmental > Aquatic > Marine > Oceanic | place: Arctic Ocean...
CCCCCGCGCGCCCACCCCCCCCCCCCCCCCCCCTCCCCCCCCCCCCCCCCCCCCCCCCCCCCCCCCCGGCCCCCATCGAACCACCTCTGGAGACACAGGCCTGATGCACCCGCCAGCAGCAGCATGCTGCCTCATCTTTGTGAGCGGCGGCCCGCGCATCAAGAACTTGGGCTATTTATACATCTTCTTTCCGGTACTGCTGGACGTGGGGATCATGTTGTTCCTGGCCCTCGTCATCAACAATGCATGCGACAATCGTAAATATCCCGTGTACTGGTAGAAAAAGTGCCCGCGGCGCCAAGAGCGCGTGTCCCGGGAGCTTGCGATCGAGGATGATGACGGGCTCGAGGTCGTTTCAGTATGTAACAAAGACTAGACCACAAAGAACACTCAATGAATGAACATTGTGGGGTGTCGCGCGGACCTGCCACACACAGCGGGGTATCACACGCATATCTGTACGCTGCCGTAGGATAGGATACTGGTACTGCCGGGTGATGAGCACTGAAACAACTTGTGCACCACCGAGTTTCATCATCAAGTAGACGTCGATGCCAAACTCGTTTGTAATCTCACTGGCGCAGCACGCAAGCGCGAAACCCTGAAGACCTTGGGGGCGGACAAGCCGCTCCCTGACGGGGGCTTTCAGTTTGTTAAGACTCAATTAATCAACCTTTACTTCGAACACATTTCACGATAGACCTATGTGAAGACTCAACATATGTGGTGTGTGTGCCGATAAGTGCACACGAGATGCTGCAACGACAAGAACCCGCAAGTCAGGACATCCCTCTACTTCCTCGCGCCTTCAAAAAAACTGGAGCAGGTGCGAAGCAGCCGCTGCCCCTCCGACATTGTTTTTGAGGTGTTTGTTCTTGCCCTTTCTGCGTTTCTTCTTGGTCAATCGCTTCAAGCCGTCGGCGTCGAGCCCTGCCTCATTCTCCCCTCGCCCCCCTGTGCCTCGCGTCCTTGGGCAAGATTCCCTGTCCCTTTCTGCAGCAGGCTCGTGCTCTGGGATCGAGATGGACAGCTGCTGGTGGCCAAAGGGTCGGGAGGCAGCATCGGTTGTGGAGTTGTGGCTGCCGGCGGCGCCAGCCTGCAAGGGCTCCTCGCTGCTCAGTCCTTCAGAGCAATACTCCTCGCTGCCGGATTCGCACGCGGAGCTGCTCTGTGCCGCAGACGTATTCTCGCGCACATCGCCCACCCGGTCGTGGCCAACGTCGGTGACATCCCCGCAGAGTCGCACCTTGGGCAACGGTGCAAGGCGCGTATGGCGACCCGCCGGTTTGAAGTACTTGTCACCGACCTTGATGTAGCTGCCGTACGACAAATCAGGCACCAACAGGCTGGGCTCTTCAACGCTAGATTCTATCTTGGTTTCAAGCGCCGAAGCTAGCCTGACACTGCTGATTTGATCGCCTGACTGCGGAGCTTCCGAGCCCAACTGCTCCCACGACAAAACCGACTGGGCGCCCCATGGCATCTGGGCTTGCAGCAGCTCAGACGCGATGAGGCCGGGCCGTGTGGGCGCTGCTGGTGCGACATGTGGCGCAGGTTCCACACGCCGCGGTGGGCGCGCATGCCCTCCGCTTATCGACACGGGATGCACGTGCGATGACGGCGAGGGACCCGCATGCATCGCCTGGTCGAACACGTAATTTGCTTGCGTTACAGGCGGCGACGCTTGCGCCGTGGCTGCGCATGCGAAATTTATGGGCGCCGACTGCATTTCAAAGGTCGTTCGACGTTGGAGCACGTCCATGTGCCACCTATGCTCCTCTGACGCATGTGGCGATTCTCCTGTCGTGTGGGACCATCCTCCAGGAAGGAAGGAGGGTAACGCAGGTGAAGACGGTGACTGAACGTCTTGCTGGGTGCGCGGCGGGCTGCTGGGGTATGGTACAATGGTTCCATTCGCCCGGCCTCCGTTCACAGCACATCCTTGCCATAATTCTTCTTTCGCTCCTTGTCTGACCTCGTCACTCCACTGCAGCGGCGGCTGCTGTCGCTGCTGAGGCCGCGTCTCAAGCCTGTGTGACAGGTCCGCTTGATCCTGCGCTTTGCCCTGTGCAAGGGACGCTTCCTGGCGAGTTGGCGCCACGCCCACAAGTAAGGTGGCGCCGGGCGACACTCTGTTGAAGCTACTGTCCGCGTGACTGTGCGTCGACTGGGCACCTGGATCCACCGCCGTCGGCACTGCGGTATCAAACGTCACCGACTTTTTTCCAGGACTGGGTGACAGTGCCGGTGAAACCTGAGAGATCTTGTTTGCAATGCCGTAGACTGTGGGGTCATTCGGGTGCGCGTTGCTAGTGTCAGCCTCACTCGAAGCGCCATTTCTCATTCCATTCTCATTCCATTCTCGAATGCTGGCACTGGAGAATATTCGTGAAACGTGGAGGTCATGCGCGAGCGCCGCTTTCGCCCGTGCGGAAGATGACGCGGCACGGGGTGCCAGCGGTGAGAAGCGCGCGATACACCCATAGATTCGCTTCCTGATGTTATGCAGTATGAGCGGGTTCCTGCCAAGGATGAGCTGGACCGGAACTGCCGCCAAAATCGACACATTCAGCACCACAATGCAGTACTGTATGCTTTGAAATTGACCTCCGCCTGATGTCATGATGACAAAATTTTGCTCATTCGTCTTATATTGCCCCAGAATGTCTTGGCACGAGTTCGTTGCCAGCATTAGTCCAAAGAGCAGGTTGATGCAGATGATCACCAGGCTGGCAACCTGCAGGTTTTGCAGCGGATTGCTGAGATACGGCTTGGTCGAGAAGATGACGAGCAGATAGGCGAAGTTGATGATCAAGGCCCAGCCCAACTTGGACGCTTTGTCGTTTGAGATGAGGTCGCTGCTCGCAACAAGCAGCTTGTAGATCATCGTCACGATCTCAAAGTACCACGCGTCCACACGGTAGGTGAGAACGAGAAACGTGACGCACTTGAGTGCCACCACCTCCTGCTGGTGCTCTAAAAAGTGTAGATGGTTTTCAGGGTCCTGAGCTGCTAACAGAGCATGCTTTTTGCTTTTCATCTCCCATTTTGTTGTCCACCTCGTCTCCTGCCGTGTCAGCTTGCCCTCCTTTTCCAGCTGCAGCGCCTTGTCTAGCACCATCTGCAGCATCTCAAATCGTGACAGCTTCTGGTTTGACGCTTCTCTCCTCCACATCGATACCGAAGCTCCAAAGGTGGATTCTTTACGATCCAGGGTGCGCCTTTCCGAGTCATTCCTCCTCTTCGCCAACGCATCGCGTCGCTGCCGAATTTCGCGAACTCTTTTGTGCGACGGGCTCTCCATGAATGACAGATCGCGACTGAAATCTCGTTGCAGCCTCCTGCCAGAACTCGATGAACCTGGCGAGCGCTGGGAGGGCAATGACTCACCACTGTCAAAGACGCGACGCGTGCTGCGCGAGCGAAGCGCGGAATGCTGCACGGGTGAGATGTTCTGCTCTGCGCCGCCATCTTCGGAAGACTCCTCGTCGCTGTCGGTCTCAAGGTCAGACTCGGAGTCATCGTCAGCGTCGAATTCCCCATGGACGGGCATGGACCACTCGTGCGCACAGAGCGACTCCAGCTGGATCCGGTTCAGGTTTTCGAGCTTCTCATAGCCCGTGAAACGGCAATGAACCTGCACGAGATCATGCAGCATTTGCACAAACTCTTGATAACCCAAGCCGTTGTCGTCGAGGTCATACATGTTGAGTAGATTTTGCACGTCATGCCTCGGGATACATTGCGGCTGTATGCCACCAAGCTTGCCGATGGCTAATCTGAGGTCCGCGACATCCATACTCAACTCATCTTGATCGTCCTCCAAGTGTTTGCCGACCAAGTGCGGCATGCCACTTGATGCATCGCTGCTATGGCTACGGTCTTGACCTACCAGCGAATGATGGGTTTCTTGACCATAATGGTCTTTGAAGAGCTGTCGCAAGCCCTGCGACCCGTCACCTCCGTCGCCATCAATCAAATACGCAACACGCCTGTAGAACTCCGAGTCTGGCCGTGTAGCAGCAGAGCCATCGTCGGCGTTCTCATGTCGGGTGCAGTATCCGATGGCGTTCGAGCAGATGCTGTTGGCCATGTTCGACACTTGCGATTTCCGCAGGTGCAGCAACGCATTGAAACGTGCTGCTACCTGTTTCTTGTGCGCTAAATCCGGGATACCAGTGTAGTAGATGGCGCCAAGAAAGAGGAGCGGGACGCCGATCGGATACAGGACAAAGGCGCACCAGCTCCACAGTTGGAGATGAAAAAAGTCGGCATGCTCCCAATCGCAGTTGACTCTGAGGTCCGCATTCAGCCACTTCCCATCATGGCCATAGTCCCGACAGGCAAGGGGCACGAGGCCCCGGAGCACATTCTGTGTCTGAGTGGGGTAGATGAGGAAGAAGATGTAGAAAAAGTAGGTGATGCAGCGGTTTGAAACTACTGAGAATCTTGGGTGTGCCCTCAGACCGCCATGAAAGAAGAGTCCGAGGCACATGCACACCAACGTCGGAAGTGTGAGCAGCACAAGGGCCAGCAACGGACCCAGCACGTACATCTGGTACTTGACAAGGAAGGACATCTCCTTCATCAAGCAAGTCCAGGCAGGCATGGTATCCAAATCTATTGAAACCCTCGATCCCACATCGTCGAAGATGAAGTCCAGTGTCTCAGGCCAATCAGCGCGGAGCGAGGTTCCAAGGAACATTAGCATGTGACAGAAGCCTATCAGGATCTTCAGGGCTCCACTCAAGTACCGCTGCTGCCAGATCGCCATGTCGGCGCGTTCAGTCTCGCGAGCCACGTCCCTGTGCGTCCAAGCTTCTAATTCGGCGTTGCGCTGCATGTTCCGCCGTTCCACCCACTTGGGAAAGAGACAGAGCACGAAGAATTTGATCCAGCTGAAGCCCTCTGGCTGGAACAACGGCGCCCAAGCAATGAGGTACCAAATCCACGCACCAACAATGCAGACCAACGCGAGAATGGGCGTGCTGATGTGGGCATCCTCATACCGGATCTGGTTGGCGCAGTCAGTACATGTGCCCCTTCTAGTCATGACCCACCCCTCCTCACATTCCTGGCAGACCAGCCCCGTGTGGCCCCGAGAACACCGATTGTAAGACATGTTCCACACGCCAGATTGGTTTTTGCCTTGTGGCATCTGAAAGCTATTAGCCGGGTTGCAGGTGCCCCTGACCGGACATTCGTGCACAACTGCTGCCATGATGGGCTCGTAATCGCTGGAAATGCCGGGGGCGTCGTTGCCCTTGGTATCCTGGCACTGGCAGCGCGTGGCGCCACAGGTTTGGTTGTCAGGGAGCTGGAGCTCGCCGGTCTGATGCCGCAAACACCTCGTGTCCCGCCCCCGGTAGAAGCCAAATTCTACAAAGATGTGGTGCGCGGACCCGCAATTCATGCCCTCTTCGCACGGTATACACGGTGTCCCAGGGCTCAGCCGGTAGAAGCCAGGGGCTTTGCACAAACACTCGTGCACAGATACAACACCCTGCGAGGTACCCTCGGTCTGGGAGTTTTCTGGACAGGCCTCACACGTACTTCTCCCGCGCTGATCCGCGTACCCATCTATGCATGGCAGACAGGTGATCATACCGGGCAACGGAGCATGCTCTCCCAGGTCGCACAGGACACACTTTCCGTTCTGCTCAAAAGAGCCGGCCGGACATGCAACGCACTGGCGCGTCGCCTCGTTGTACTCGGAGCCCGGCTTGCAATTTCGGGCGCACTGCCGCGGGGGCGATGTGCCGTGTGCGCTGGGCCATACGATGGCTTCCCGCACCCATCTGTCCTGGCTGAGTTCGCTGCGGAAGGTGTACTCGAGCCTAGGATTGTTCCACAGGGCAATTGCCTCTGGCTTGCCGCTGTTGCGCTTGTTCATGATGCTGTACTTGGCAAACGAGGGCTCCATCTGCGAGGACAAGCTCACCTTGGAACTCGCGCCGTTGAACTCGACCTCGTCAATCAGTGCCTCTTTCAGGCTGCTGATGTTGAAGATGGCATGCTCCCCTCCTCTGCTGCTATGGTTGAGCGCGTGCGCCAGCGCCAGCACAGCATCATATGCAAAGCCGACGTAAGGCCATGCGTCCAGCTCGCGCTCACTGCCCGTCAGAATGGCAGCAGACGGATGATTGGCCGCCATACGAGCATTCCACCGCTGCTGCAGCTGCGCAAATTCGCCGCTCGTCCTGTCCAAGCTGCTGGTCGAGAGGCCGAGATAGCCGTTGGGCAGAGACACGGACAGGCCCGTCACAGATCCCGGCCCAATCCACAGGACGTTCTCCTCGATTTGCAGCTGTCTGGCCGCCTCAAATAAGTTCTCAGCATGCGAGCGCTGCACCATCAGCACCATCACCTGTGGTGCGCTGCAGTTGCGGGCCACGGCTCCCAGCTTCAACCTCGCGGCTTCAAAGCTGCCCAGGTCTACGGCGTCGGTGGTGTGCATCTCCACACGCACATCCGCTCGCAACGCCCGGATCGACGCAAGGAAGACCGACTTGAGGCCCTGGCAGTACACATCATTGCAGCTCCACAGCTGGACCTCACTGACCTGGATGTGTTGCACAAGCCCCGCAATGGCCTCTCCCTGGAAGGCATCCGAAGGGATGGTGCGCACAAAATTTGGAAACGTTGTGCGGTTTGTGAGCGTGGGATTGGTGGCGCCATAGCTGATGCTCAAGAGGCCATACCGCTCCATCACCGGGCCCAGAAGCATCGCCTCGGACGAGTAGAGCGGGCCTAGGACGCCGGCGATGCCCCCGCTGTTCTTGCAGGCGGAGGGGTTCCGCGTCGAGACCCCGCCCCCTGCGACCCCGTGCTCGCACAGCTCATGGATTGAGTTTCCAAGCAGGGTCGAAAAGAAGTCGAGCTTGATGGCCGCCATGTTTGCGTCCGAGATGCCCTGGTACCGCGTCTCCATGGTGCGGACCATGGTGGTGTCGAGGATGTCGAGCTGGAGCGCGACGCGCGGCAGGATGCGGTGGTCCTCGTTGATGCGCTCCACGGCCACCTGGGCGGCAATGGCGTTGGGCAGGTCGTACGTGTCCTTCGTCCCGATGAAGGCCGCCAACCTCACAACCTCGCGGTGGTTGCTGCTGGCGCCCCCGCCCGCGAGCCCGAGCAGGACGAGCAGCGCACAGAAGGATGGGGCGCGGCGCGCCGGGCAGCAGGGGAAGCGCCGCGCCGCGCGCACGGGGCGCTGATCCACCGGCGGCCATCTCGCCATCTCGCTCCTCACCTCCAGTCATTGTCCCCCTCCCCCCTCCACGGGACCGAGTCCCTCGCCATCGCCAACCGCAACGTCATGGAGTTCATGACGCGGAAACCCTGCAACCACGGCCCACGAACATCTTGAACCACCATCAAACTGGTCTAAACGCATGGCGACCGGCGTGGCGGCGACGCCGGGGGCGGGGGCGGCGGGGGAGGGTGAGGCGCGCGGGAAGCACAGGAACGAGAAGGATATGTCCATGGACACGCGGACGCGAGCGGTGGCTGCAGAGCCCGCGGCAGCTGCCGCGTCCCTCGCCGCTCTGGGCCGCTCGCCGCACGCCTCATACCGGCGCGCGCGGAGGCTTCACGCGGCCAAGGACGTTGTGCAGGCGCTGGCCGTGGCGGCGGTGTCGCTGCACCTGTTTGCGGTGCAGCGGCAGGCGCTGCCGGCCGGGCTGTCGCACGCGGAGCATGCGCGCGCCGTCTGGCAGGCGGCGGCCGCCGACCCGCTCGAGGCCGCGAGCGCCTGCTTTGTCAACTTCTTCATGATCTCGATGTGCGGAAACTCGCCGGTGGCGTGGTTCGCGGCGCTCTGGTTTGCGACGGTGGATGACCGCTGGATCGACGGACTCAGAGCCGGGGTCGTGGCGCGCTTTGGCGGCATGTACGACGGCCACGGCGGCTACGCGATGGGCCTCATCGCGTTCCTCTTCTTCATCGTGCCGTACCTCTGCTACGGCATGCTGCTGCTGCCGCTGGAGCTGTGGGGCCCCGCGATCGAGGCGGGGTCGCCGTACAAGATCCAGCCGAGCAGGCGGATTGACACGGCGAAGATCCTGCCGACCATCTGCGGCTCCGTGCTTGAGCTGGTCGTCTTTGGCCTGCCGTACGTCGTCGCCGTCGTCAGCGTCACCGTCGCCACGGGCGGCGCGTGGGGTGTGCGTGTCGACGGGCCTCTGCCTCCGTACTCCGAGCGCGCCTGGATGCTGGTCGCGCACCTGCTGGTGAACGAGGTGCTTTTTTTTTATGCGCACTGGGCCCTGCACCAGGGCGACCTGTACAAGCGCATCCACAAAATCCACCACGAGTTCACCGCGCCGTTTGCGCTGGCCGCGGTACACTGCCATCCGGTCGAACTTGTCATCGCCGACCTTATCCCCTTCACCGCGGGCTTCCTCATCTTCCGCCCGCACATTTTCTTTGTGTACATGTGGATCGTGGGTGCGTGCCTGGGCACACAGACCCACCACTCGGGCTACCGGCTCCCGTGGATCGCAGACTTTGACGAGCAGCCGGACTTCCACGACTTTCACCACCGGCGATTCAACTGCTGCTACGGCAACATCGGCTGGCTGGACGCGCTGCACGGCACGTCCAAGCAGTACTTCGACATGCGCAAGCAGGCCAAGTCGGCGCGTGACTCGGCGCAGGCGGCGTGGCAGGCGGAGCACGATAGGATCCTCAAGGGCTGCAGCCCAGAGGCACGATGACGTCATCAAGAAATGGGTTGTAAGGTGTTGCCCCGCGGCCAGGAGTTGCAGCGACGAAAATTAATGGTTGTAATCCAGTGTTGCCCCGCAGCCAGGCTGCAAAGCCCCGCCGCGATGCCACAGACTAGGTGCGGAACGACTGAGCGCGTGCACGAGAGAGGGAGAGATCTGAGAGAACGAGGCTGAGCGCGCGAACAACAGGGAGGGAGCGAAAGATGGGGCAGGGGAGAGAAGAGGATGTTACCCGTCCTGCAGATTTTCCGGCGGGGCTTCCCTCTCTCGCGCACTACGGTATTTTGTAGCAAAGCGTGAGGGGGTGTTACCAGTATGAGGGTATGTCAAACGTGTGTGTTCCTTTTCACGATTACAGTCAGCATTTCTACACTCACTCGAACCATTGAACACGAACCATTCGAGGCGTGTTGTTGATAGCACGTACAGCACGTTTTTTGGCCCTCGCCTTACATCGCCTACTGACCCTGTACGGGCGCGCCGGATGCCCCGCGCGTCAGCATAGTTGCGAGCCCCGCCGTGAGCGTAGTTGCGAGTGCGAGCCCCGCCGTGAGCGTAGTTGTTATTGGGGCCCGTGCGCTTTAGCGTAGTTGTTATTGGGGCCCGTGCGCGTGAGCGCAGTTGCTATTGGGGCCCGTGCGCGTGAGCGCGGTTGTTATTGGGGCCCGTGCGCGTGTAACTGCGCCCACGCGCGGGCTCGCAACCACGCTCACGGCGGGGCCCGCAAATACCCTGGTACGCTCGCGGCTTGCCTCGCAACTTCGCTCACGCGCGGGGCATCCAGCGCGAACTTTGGTATGCGATGTCGTAGGCGAGGGCTGAGGAGGAGGAGGAAGGCTCAAAGCTAACACTGTGAACTACGCTCACACGTAGTTCCACGCGTAGTTCCCCCGGGCCGCTCGCCCGGCCCGGGGCCGCGGCCGTCGCCGAGAGAACTAGAGACGGCGGAGATACTCGGAGATCAGGTCCGTGATGCAGCGTAGTCACGGGCCCGGAGGCCGGGCAAAACTTCGGCCGAGTTTTGCCGTCGGATTTCACGCAGGGATTGCCCCCACTCCTCCCGGCGGCGAAGGCGCAGGTAGTGCCGACCCTGCTGGCGCGGTGATGCTCGCGTCCCGGGCTGGGCTGTCGGTGTGCTGTCAGGGACGCCTGGCCGTAACGAATGGTCTGCTCGCGCGCAGGTGCTGCGAGCTCTTTGGGGCGGATCGGGTCGTAAAAAGGCCCGCGAGATCCTCCTCGCTTCGCACCTCGACCCGCCCGACGGGCGCTGCAGGATGATGCAGCGGCGGGCCAGGTGCATGGCGTGGCAGCATGCTGTCATTGCCGCGGCACTCGTGGGCTCGGCGGTTGCTGCATCACCGATCGCTTCGCAGACAATCTCCCTGCGCAAGGCCGCGCCCTCGCGCACCCTGCGCCACACGGACGCGCCCGGATATACGCCAGTGCTTCGCATGCGCGGTGGAAAGAAGCGCAAAGTCGCGGTATGCGAGCGTAGCCTTGCGCCCCGATGCCTTGTGCATGCCTGCTGTGTCTCGTCGCTGCACCCCCGCGCGGTAGCGGGAAAGTTTGCGCCGCAATTCGCGTGCGGACATGAGACATTGACATGCCGTCGCGTGCGCTTGGGCTCTGCCGATGGGCATTCGCCCCGCGCTCCCCTCTGCACATTGTGCAGGCTGTCGGACGGCAAGTCATCGACGAGTTCTCGCACGAGATCACTGCAAAGGACAAGACCTCGGGGCAGTGTTCCGTGCAAGTGGTGCGGGACGGCAAGATGCTCGAGTGCATCATCACAAATCCCTTCCCGGGCTCAAAGATGTGGCTGCACTGGGGGTTCGCCGACCGCTCCAGGTCATTCCGCCCTTCTGTTTCGCGCACGTCCATCTTGCTGTGCCGCAGAGCATCATGTTTTGCCCCAGCACCACGGCGCGTCCTCGCCGAGTTTCCACGCCCCTCTCTCCTGCTGCTGCCTCCTCCCCTCCCCTATGCACTTGCGCCTATGCCGCACATCACACCACTGCCATCTGCGGCGCGCACCATCCACACGCCACCCATTCCTGCACGTGTCAGCGCCCTGATCATGACGCCTCACTCACCCTCGCACTTGCATTCCTTTGACCCCCTGCTGGCCACACGCGCAGGGGCTGGTACGCGCCGCCCGAGAAGTACCTGCCGGAGGGCACTAACAAAGTTGATGACAAGGCTTGCCAGTCCCCCTTTACAGGCACGACATGCACACGTGCACATACGCACACGTTGTGTTACGTTTTTGTGCGTTTTGTGTGTGTGTGCATTTCATGTATGTATTGTATGCAAGTCCATCCGCGCGCATGTAAGTACGCGCGAAATACGCACGTCCGCAGTGCAGTGCACACACACACACACACACACACACACACACACACACACACACACCAGACACGCTGAAGCTCGTGGTGGCGGAGGAGGATGCACCGGAGGCCATCGCGTTTGTCCTCAAGCGTGATTCGCCGGAGGAATGGTATTCCGGGCCGACCGGCGACTACTGGATCGCCTTTAAGCCGGCGGATCCGAATGCTATTGGCGGCATCATCATCGAAAGGTATATGTTTGTACATATTATGTATGTTTGTTATGTATGTGTCAGTGCAATATGTACAATGATGCCCCACCAATGACACGGCATCATCATGGACCGGTATATGTGGTATCCATGTCTTTTTCTGTGTCTTTTTTTATCTCTCTCTCTCTTTATGTGTTTCTATGTCTATATTCATCTGTATTTTGGTTAATTGAATGTATTATGTATATATGTGCACATGTATGTATGCACACACACACACACACACACACACACACACGCACACACACACACGCACACACACACACACACAGGGAATCAAAGGCGACGCACTGGTCAATCCTGGACCGTATGCGCCTCGTGGGCGAGAACATCAAGCCCGTCGCCGAGACGCCCGGCGGCATGTCGTGGCTATACACCCTCCTGCGCTTCAACCAAGTCAAGCTCGTCCCGCTCACGCGCAATGCCAACTACCAGGTCCCATGTGTGTGTGTGTGTGTGTGTGTGTGTGTGTGTGTGTGTGTGCGCGCGCGCGCGCCTCTCTCTCGCTTGCTCACGGCAGAGCAACTATGAGGTATCGCCATCTCTGTGCCCGCGGGCGGCCCTGTAACAGGCAGCAAAAGCACGCGACAAAATATGATCTGCGAACAAGGATTAGCAGGGCGCGTGGCCTCTAGTCATGGACAGGCATGAGAGCGCTGTCGGATTGCTCTCTGTTCCGTGTACGCCGCTGTTCATCTTGTTCTTGTGGGGTGGTGGGTGTGCAGTCCAAAGACCTGGCGCACACGCAGAAGGGCGTTTCGATGGGCTTTGCCGCCATCTACGGCAAACACCCGCAGGTTGATCCTTTTTCGAATGTGTGTGTGTGTGTGTGTGTGTAGGATCACGCGAGCATGTATGTTTGCTCATTTGTATGTGTGAGAGCATGTGTGTATGGCATGCGTGTATCTAGAGGGAGCACAAAGTATGTTCGCTCGCGTGCAAGCATGCACGCACACACGCACATGCACACGCACGCACACGCACGCACACGCACGCACACGCACGCACACACACTCTCGTGCTCGCTCGTGCGCGCGCGCGAGCTCTCTCTCACTCGCTCGCTCTCTCACACATGCACGGACACGCGTCCACAAACACGCGAGCGCATACCCACCCCACCCACAAAGTTCACACGCGCTTGCACACGCACTGGCACACGCACGCGCTCACACGTGCACACACGCGCGCTCACACGTGCACGTGCACATACACACGACGCCAGACGCGGATGTGGTCTCGGCTGTGCATCAACCTCGTGCCGCGAGGCGGTGGCAACGGAGACGCCATCCGCCTTGAGATCCTCGATATCATGCGCCGCCACGGTCCGTCGCCTCTTTTTGCATATACTGTGTGTGTGTGTGTGTGTGTGTGTAGTATACAGTAGTTCTCCTTGGCGTGTATAGCAGATCTCTTTTGCGTACATAGTGCTATGCACCTCGATATCATGCGCTGCCATGGTCTGCCGCCTCTTTTTGCAAATATAACATATATGTGTGTAGTATACAGCAGGTCTCTTTAGCATATGTAGCAGATCTCTTTTGCGTATATAGTGCTATATAGTCCGTCGCCTCCCCCCCCGCCCCCCTCCTCTTCCTCTTCCTCTTCATTTGCCCAATCATGTGCCCGCAACGCGAACGCTCTCTGGTGCCTTTTTCTCGAGTTTGCTTTCGCCAATACCATGAGGTATCAAGGAGGGGCAGCGCTATCCTAATCCTGAGCGAGAGCTATGAGGGGATGGGGCAGAGAGAGAGAGAGAGAGAGAGAGAGAGAGAGAGAGAGAGAGAGAGAGAGAGTACTGACTACGTGATGAAACATCAGGTATCAAGGAGGGCCACCGGCCTGGCATTGAAGACAAGTTCATCGAGGAGTGGCACCAGAAGCTCCACACCAACTGCGCTCCTGACGATATCATCATCGCCGAGGCCTACATCAGGTGCTCCCGCTTCCCTCCTCTCTTCTCTCTCTCTCTCTTTCTCTCTCTTCCCTCTCTTCGTTCTTTTCGCTCTCTCTCCTTTCTCTTTCTCTCTCGCTTCCCCCCCCCGCCGCCCAGACATAAACTTTCTCCTCAATCATGTACCTGCACCAGCTTGAATGTGCGTGGCGTGGGCGTGTATTCATATGTATATGTATGTATATATATGCTCACATGCACATAC
>Ga0115006_10001885_pt1 | contig 13472 bp, 15 predicted proteins | sample ArcOceMetagenome_3_FD_88943 | JGI IMG/M metagenome (GOLD analysis project Ga0115006, IMG submission 88943) | Marine eukaryotic phytoplankton communities from Arctic Ocean - Arctic Ocean- Svalbard ARC20M Metagenome | ecosystem: Environmental > Aquatic > Marine > Oceanic | place: Arctic Ocean...
CTCTTGCTTTCAGAGAGAGAGAGAGAGAGTTAGTTGATGACGGCGATTGTGTCTTGGTCAAAGTAAATTGTCAACACTCAATGAACGAATGCCGATAGACCCAAAAATCAAAGTACTCCCGCGAGCATTGGATTATCATTCTCAGCACGTTTGATCATGTATAAGCTGATCGCATAACAGGCCCCCATCCAGGCGGGAATTATATGGCACATCCATGGAATGGAAACCTAGGCGCTGATAAGCAGCCACGGACACACGTCGGGAATGAAGGTTTTCAGCAAGAAAGCGGAAAATCGTTTCCACTTGGCCCTGTATGAATTTTTTTCTAGCTCACGAATTTTACGCTTGAAAGGGTCTGTCTACTTGTCTACGAGCGGCGCCATTTCTGGCGTTGAAATCGCGTACTGCACCATGGAACTTTTCTCTGCGTTGTGCCAGAGCGTGTTAGCATTTAGAATGACCTGCTGTGCATTATCTTCGACAATGTTCACTTTATCCCACGCCAACCTGATCTGGGACGCCTGCATCTCGGACGCCTGCGACATCTCGAACGCCTGTAAAACAAGGTCTTATATATGAAAGGGCTCTCTCTCTCTGACACCTACAAGGCCGAGGTCGGCGACGCCCGTGTGCACGCTGTGTGCAGTCTATGGATTGAACTCTTCGACACAAGGCTAGACAGGCAGCGTGTCGCCCGAGAGAGAGAGAGAGAGAGTGTGTGTGTGTGTGTGTCAGAGAGGGAGAGAGAGAGAGAGAGAGAGAGAGAGAGAGAGAGACTTTATTAGGAATTAGACTAGTTTCAGCGACATTATCGCCACGCGCGCCCTTCCAGGGAGAGGAAGAGAGAAGTAGAGATTGGATGCGCGTTGTGCAGACAGTTCGCGCGCTCTCTCTCTCTCTCTCTACTCAGTGGCACGCCCCTATCGTGGCATGGATACCGCAGCTACTTGTCCTGCCCCTGCTCCTGTTACATATGCAGAAGGGAGTGCGGCCAGCAAAGCCTCGAGAGTGCCTGCAACCTGGTCTGCCCGCCTTGCATTTCTGGCAATCTCCTCCTCTTGCGCCTCCTGCATGCTTTTTATCTGTGCGCGATGGCACGCACACATAAACGAACACATACACGCACGTACGCACGTATGCATGAACACACACACACACACACACACACACAAACACACGCAAACGCATTCAAATGAGAATGATCTGCGCACATGAAAAACTGTTTTGCTTGCAAGCATTTGATCGCATGATGCGCGGATCAGCGGTATCGAAAGCATAAACATCGCCACAGAGGCAGACGGGAACCCACACCTGTGTTTTCAACTGATGTATCTGCGACTCAATGGAGCGATATTCATGGTCAATCTGTGTTGGTGTGTATGCGGTCGAGAGTGTTACTTACTGCGTTCCCACAGAACGTCTCGGAGCGGGAGACGGGCGCACCTCACGCTTCAAACAAAAAGCATTCGAACCTCTTCATGCACAAGCATACAGAAGCACAAAACAAGAACATGGAAGGCTGTGGGGATAGACGAAACCTGCTTGCCCTCGAGAAGCCAGGTCGATTCTTGTGGTAACCATTGAGCTCTCATATGCAGCTCAGCAGGAGGACACCAAATCATATCCATGACGTAACGCTCCACTGCGCTCGGGATAGCACCGTCCACTTCCTCGCGCACTTGACGCAGGTACACCACGAAATGCAAATAGGATAATGGGTTGTGGACAATCTGTGTGTGGTGCTTAAACGTAATACCTGCTTGGCCGAGGCGGAAAAGGGTGAGGTCGCAGATGAAGCATCGATTGTTAAGATCGGAAATCGCAGCTTGATTTTCCAGTCGCACGGCTTGCATTCCGTCAATGATCACTGCGAGGACAACCGCGACAATGCATTGACCAATGATGAGGAGGTAACTGAATTCGAAGAAAAATCGCCAGCCAGTACCATCTTCAACTGCCTCTGCCAGATTGTCGGCGATGCGAAAGTCGGTGCTGAAGAAATCAGAGAGACCGGAATACGAGTACGCCCGAAGCATCATGTGCACGGTGCATTGAAACATGTTGATGCATTTCTCGTTGTCCCTCGTCTCTGACATCGTCCAGAGGCCCACCACAAGATATACGTAGGTAATCAGGAGACCCAGTATAAAGCATGAGGCCAACTCTCTGCTGTTATGCTGGATTGCATGGATTATAGGCTGATTGGACTGGCTAGCGACAAACTCGAGAAGAGCGAAGGCTGTTGGCATCGGGGTTTTGTACACGATTGCAAGAACAGCTGATATGACAAACCCCACCTCATACCAGAACCGGATGCGGAGCCCGAGAGCAAAGACACGAGAGCTAGCTGCGTCCCAAAGCGGCCGTACTCGATTTTTCACCCATTTGTCAAACCCACTTGTTTGATCCATGACTGCGTTTTGCTGACTAGTATCCAAATGGGGAATTCGGTTATTCTTGCTTTCTTCTACAAGGCCCATGACACAAGCAAGATCGGATGCCTCTTTTATCAGCTCGTCTGGGACACCGGAGTTGTTTTGCAAGCTCCAGACGTTGGATGCGCTCGTGTCGATCTTTTCTTGCTTGAGCTTATACTCGTCGATCATGAGCGGGATATGATAGATCGCAAATGATACTGCCCGGACAGTTGCAGTCAGCAACAGCACATACATCAGAACATCGATGGTTTGATCAAGTACAGCATTCGTGCCAGTCTCAGTGAATTCCGACTCTTTTGACTGGATCATCGCCCAGGGTTCAATATACCCTCCAAGCACGACTACTGAATGTAACAAAATCACAACAAAGCGGCTTGATTGTTGTATGAGACGCCCGTGTGAAACAGTGAATGCAAAAGTGCTTCTCCGGAGCGACTCAATGTGTTTCTCCCTCTCTGCAAGCTTCACCAGCATCTGCACGAGCTCCCAGTTCTTCTCGACCCGGTTGACCCATACCCTCTGCATGAGCTCATTTAAAGATCCCACGTCTTGCATTGGGCCACCAGGAAGGCAGCTGGAGGGCATGGCGAACATGACTCGCTCGATCCGTTCCTTATGCTGAACTTCAACACAACCCACGCGCTGTGAGAAGAACTTTAAAGCAGCCTCGGCTGTAGTCTTAGAGAGAAGAGAAGCGATCTGAGTTCCGGTTGTGTCGAAAACTTCCATCAAGCGCAAGAGTTTGTAGTAGCCGACTCCTTCCTTCATCACTTCTTCAGATGAAATCAGCTCATCTTTAAATAGTGCTTGGTTTGACGCTTCCAATTGACTCAAAATTGCTTTCCAATTCAACGTCACAAGCATCTGTTGGGTGACAAGCTGAGAACTTTGTGTTGAACCTTCCAAGAATGTGAGCAGACATCGGGTCACAGATTGCTTCAACTGCGAGCATATCACGTTGCGCTTACGCAGCTTGGAGGGGTCCATTTCAAGCGGAACCACAGATCCTCTGGACGTTTTGCCAACCTTTTTCAATGTATCGAGGATAGGTAGCTTTTGAGGTTGACATATCCGATCAGCGAGGTCAAACAAGCTTGGTGCCGCAGATCCGGCAAGCTCTGCTTGGTTCGCATAATTGGAGCCGGACATGGCGTTAGCATACATTTCGAACACGTCCGTGACTGCATCTGCAACGATGAATGCCCGTTCCTCTAATGAGCTAAAATGACTCAGATCATTGATCAACTCTTGAAGCAGAGACATTGCTTCAATGAGCAGATTTACACTCACCCTGTTCAGCCGCTGCACCCTAAATAAATCCTGCAGTGGACGATGCCGCCCCGAGAGCAATCTTCTGATCATTTTGAAGACGTAAAACACTTGTCGGACGTTGACAGGTAGCTGATTTTCAGCATGACTGGGCTTGCCTTGTTTCAAAATCCCCCTCCCTTCTTTCAAAATCGATAATGCCTTGTGCATAATATTGTGAAGCTCTTCAAAAAACTGGCCGCTTGTGGGTGATGCGAGCCCTTGATGAAATGCATCTTGTACACTCAGCCTTCCATCCGAAAGCAGCAAGACCCCGAGGCGCAACGCTTCAAGCGTGTTTTCGGGTTCTATGCTCTCGCACACACATTTCATGGCCGCTTGCACCCCTCCCATGCGCGCAAGGTCATCTAATAGCTCTGAAAAGTGCACGCCCGAAATTTTTTTTCCACTGGGTTCTCGATGCCGGAGGAATCGAGACCACTCGACATCCCGCTGTTCCTGTGTCATGAGTCTGCAGCTCGGCTGCAAAAAGATTATTGCATTGATCAAACGCAAGCACGTGAGCTGCATCACGGGCTCCAGATCTTTGGCCGACGCTACATCAATCAAAGTTCTCAAATGCTCAAGATTAGAGTTCCCAGAGGTTTTGATTGAGCCGAATACCGGAACAAGATGAAGTATACTTCGAGCCATGGACTTGTTAGGGTCGGGATGTATTTTTAGTTCGATGGCAACTCTCGCAGTAAAATTTTGCCAGCCTTCGAGGAACGTTCTTTCCTTGCTTAATGAATCCTTTTGACCATCCTCTTCCTCTTGCTTAGACACCTGTGTAAGATTTTGACAGTTGAAAAATCAAAAACGAGATGATGCATCATGAAGTTGCCCGGAACGGCAAAAAATGGCAGGAATACGTAGGAATGGGTATGAATAGGTAAAAATGGTAGAAATGGCTACCTGGTATGAATGGTTGGATTGGTATCATTAGGTTTAGGTAGGAAAGTGCTGGCGGAGCAACCACTGTAAACTGTAACATATGGGTATAAGCAATCATGCATGACACGTGCTCCATATGGTCCTAATAAACAAAACAAGTCATACTGTACAACTCTTTGATATCATATCATTATCTTTCAAATTGCCGCACATTATCTCACAATAGTATTGACCTGTGGGAGGATAATATCAAAATGACGTTGTAGAACCTTTTCCAGCCCACGCAACGCGTTTGCATGCTCTTCCAACTCCAGAACATGTAAACTCCCGTATAGGTCCGGCATCAGGGCAGTCAAGTACTCAACTAGACTATCGTGCTGCGAATTGTTGCCTCGCGAAAACGCTCCATCCCTCAAAAAGAAGCTCGTCAGAGCCCCAAGAATCTGCTGCGCAATGCCGATGTGGAGCGAAAGATCGTAGCCATGTGAGTCTTGGTAACGAACAGTGGTGTTCGGTTTGATACGCAGCTGCGAGATCCTGTCGTGGAGGACATGAAGACATCGGATGAACTCTTCCATCACAGACCGTCGTGTACCCCATTCACCAGGGCCGAACTTCGCATCTTTTTCTGCGCATGTTGAAAAATTGTTTGTAGTTCGCCCCGCGCACAACACATACCCACGGTGCTTTTATCAGGTGCTACAAGGTACCTTCGTACCTACTAGCGCTTAATAAATTCGCGCACGCCTGTATATGCAGGTGCAACAAGCCTGTATGTGCAGGTGCGAGTACACACCTGGCCACCAACGTTCAACGTCAAAGCTTTGAAGATGTCTATGGTCGATGGAATCCAGATAAACGTTTTGAATCAGCCTTACATAAGGCCGTTGCATGTAGAAGATGACATCAGGGTCGATGTTTCCTTCACTCTCGCCTGCCTCGTACCATGTTTGACTCATGCATTAGTGCATCGAATCACAGCATTTAACCACACTTGGCATGCTCATATCACGCACCATCATGCTTTTTATCAAGGTCGAGAAAGTTGTCAATACACTTCTGAAAGCTGATCGCGGGAATTGAGGCACACATATCTTTAGTCGTTTGGTTCTTGCCCGCCGCGCACATCCCCAAAAGACGCAGCCCTGCCATATGTCATTTCAACAGGCTCACATTGGCGCCGACAAATTGCTTAAGAACAAATGTGCAGGCGTATGAACCTGTCATGTGATACTTCAGCAGGCTGCGTATCTTGAGATCATGGTCCTTCTCGACCATGAGCGCGATTCGATCAAGGCCGCTGCACGTGTAATATTGTGTGTGCATATGTGTGTGTGCACGCGCGCGCGCATGTGTGCTTGTGTGTGTGTGCTTGTGTATTTGCATTATTATGTTCAGGATATTCGTTGTACGCTGCAGAGAAAAGTGATGGATCGATGCCTTTGCGTGTGAGCATACAAAAGAGACTGCTTTGAAAGCTCGTACTGGCACCTGTGTACACACACATATCATACACACATACACACATAAAGATGCACATACAAACATGGTACCTTCGAGGATCATCTTCGCTCAAACCCTGGGGCAGCTCCAAATTTTCGGAGCCCTCACTGTAATCGCATGTAAAGTCCAGCAGAACCTCTTTCTCGTCGAGCAACAATCGGAGAATAAGTTCCTGGTTTTTGGCAATGGGTCGGCCTTTGTAGTCCAAGAAAATCTCAACAATGTTCAACCACCTTGCGCGTCTACCGTACTTGACGTTGGCCATGAGTATTTTTCTGGTAGTGAGCAGTCAGCACACGACAAAACAACAACAAATCATCAGTGGAACCGTGTGCCAGAATGTTGTGGCGGGTTGGATGAGTGTGGAGTATGGCTTGTTTGTGCCCATGGCCCTCGCGGGGCGGTACAGACGGCCAAAGACGGAGCATGATGCAAAAGCTGATCACTTTCGCAACAAATTTTTGACTGGCTGAAGCACATGAAAGAGTGCCCCTAGTACAAATGTGCAGGCGTAGCAGAGGGTGGCAATCGGGAGATGCGGCAAGAAATTGCCTTGTTCTGCAAGTACCGTATAACACTCTCAGAAATGTCGGTGCATGCCTTCAGGTTCCCCTCCATAATCTCTCGCACGCAGCCCACGCAATTCAGATCACGTATGCCAACGTGTTCCAAGATGCAGCCGACCAACGGCTCCACCCTTCTCTGCGCCCTTTTGTTGTCCTTGACCAGCAGCCTGCGTGTATTTGCGTGCGTGTGTGCGTGTGCACGTGTGTGTGCATGTGTGCGTTTTTGTGTGTGTGATCGCGTGCATTTTTTCTGTGTGTATGTGTGTGTGTGTGTGATTGTGGGTATGCGCGCGCGAATTCGTACGTGTACAAGAGCGCATGAGCGTGCGTGTCAGTGTGGGCATACATATGTACGTGAAAACAACTACAACAAGGACCCGATAATGTCGAATGTGTCTTGAAAAAGCTTTCGACGAGGTTCGTTGAGCGCCAAGTCGCATTGTACTTGCTTGTGCTCATCGCTTAAGGCTTCATCTTTGGCCCTCCTCTCAAGTGGCAGCCGTACAATGTTCGCCAGTACATGCTCGAAATGCAGGTCCAGCAAGATTTTTTGATTCATTTGCACACTTTCCGGGTTGTTTTTATCAGACACGGTCAAATGTATCGCAAGGTCTTGAAGCAACTTTGAGGCTTCGTCGTACGCTTCTTCTTCATCCAAAGACAGGCGATTTTGGATGCCTGAAAACCGGATGATACTCCTTTGGCTTTTGTTGAACATTTTCACGCTGTCGGGGTACGCCAGAAGCGCAACTAGCGAAAGATCATGATTGAATTTCACATATTGCGACGCCTGCCGCACGATCAAGCCAATGATCGTCTCGTTCATCCGAACATCTCCGTACGCAGACAGGCCCAGGAGGCACTCCATCATCGAATTTCCCTCCAAAGAATCCTGCACTTTATCCGCGCCAATATGATCAGGACACACTATGGACGTCTCAAAACAATTTCTCTTCAGCTCTTCAAACATGTTCTCGAAATCCTGGAAGATTCTACAAATAGCATCGTTCTTCATCGGATCTCCTTCAGGATTTTCTGAGGTAGCACTGTTCACAGACATGCTTCCAATAGACATCATGCTGTCGGCACGTTTATGAAGCGAACGAGCCAATTGCGGGCGATCTTGCTGCATCTGCTGAATCTTGTCAAAAATATTCTCATAAGTATCCACAGCGAGGCTCAACCGGAAGTTGACGCGTAGATCAAACAGGATGGTCATGACTGTTAGCACCTGAGCTCGAAGTTTCATCAATCCTAGTCCTTCCTTGGATTTCATCCTCACTGTTGCCGGGTCGTGCATAAAGATGATTTGGAACAGCGCGTCGAAGAGTCGCTGCGCGTTACTGAAGTCGGCAGCAATGGAATTTCGGTCCTTGGTCAAGAGGGAGAATCTCAACATATCTGTGCAAAGACCTATCTGTGCAGTCATGTACTCGATCTGCCCAATCGTAATGTAATTTGCCGTGATAGCAGGCTTACCCTGAGCATCTTTGTACCCAGTGCCACCAAAGGTCTTGAGGTCACTTAGCACAAATTGAAGAGTGTCGACATAACCATTTTTGCACACTGGCAGTGGCATTTTCGAAGCCCGCTCAAACTCATTCATCGTCACTTTCCCGTCGTGATTGAAATCCATTGCGCGAAATCGAGACAGCACCTCTTCCTCAGTTACTTCATTGTTTTCGAGCCGCATTGCGGTTCGTAGCTCATCCAGACTGATGTCACCTGAATTATCGGTATCAATGCCCTTGAAGGTACTCTCCGTCCCGTCTCTCCACTCTCCGTCACCGCTGGTATCCATTCCAGCGCTGTATTTGCTCCAAACCCTGGTGTACAGATACCATCTATATCATATTCTGAACTTGATTCAAAATCAATGGATTAATTTATTTTCAATTTCAAAAATCAATTTTGTAATGCATTAAATACCTTATTGATTTTAACAATCATTCAACTTATCATCATCATCATCATCATCATCATTCGCGTAAACCATTGGACACATGCTTCATTAATTCAATTATATTAATATTTCTCCAAAAAAAAAAATGCAGGCACCTGGTATACAGAATGAAGGGCTTCTGGACGTTGGGATCGCGATCCACATACAAGCGTTGCATGAGAGTAGTGAAGCGCGCCCGCACGAGCAGCGGCAGAGATTCCATTCTCATTATCTGCAACACATTGTGATACGAGAGGCTCATTGTGTCGTTGTATAAGAGGGCTCGAAGAGCCGTTTGGTTGCGACCCAACACGAGCTTGCCGAAGAGGTTCGTGCATCTGACAAAATAGCGAAACTGCTTTTCTCGGGGCTGAAGAGATGCAAACGGCTTCGACATCACTTCACTAGCCTTGTCTCGCCATTTGCTCTCCCCTGCTCTTTGAACCTGCTCTTTGAAGCTGGAAATGTCCAACCACTCTGACCATCCACAGTTGTCTGCGCCCACTTCAGAATGAGCGCGCTCGTCGATCGATATGTGCAGAGTGGATCCGACGATTTTGAATTTGGGCAGATGGTGCTTCTTCTGAATCAACAGCAGGTCTGTTATAAGCCCCTGAACTTTTGGTACCGCTGTCGAATCGCAAGTGCAAATTGAGAGGAGAAAATCAATGTACCTTGGATCCCGGATGTCGTCCAGGAGTGAAACGATCCTTTCAATTTGTTCCTTCGTTATTCTGTTGATGAGATCAATCTTCTCAATGAACATCTCCTTCAGGACCGGCATCGTCGACAAGCCTTTGCCAAGATGCGACAGTATGGTGCTTATAAATTGGTACAGGTGTTTGCAGTTGGTGATATTGTCTTTTATCGTCTGCTTTACGAAACGGTAAAGATATGTGACCAGATCTTTAATCCCAGATAGCTTCTTGTCGTCTGAGATCAATTTGATGTCGATGCCCCTTTCCTTGCTTGTTAGCATCTTGATAATGCTCATTGCACACTCCAACCCGCCCGCTTCCCGCACAAGTTTTTGTACAAGCTTGTTGGGGACCCCCTCCCTGGACAGTGGATCGAGGTCGTCATCCATAGTAAGTTCCAGAAGCATACTCGAGATCACATTGATAATGACATCTTGCTGGGTGCTGACGAGTTCAAGAAGCTCTTGCGGTGCGGGTTCAGGACTGGCTGACACACCAGACCCTCCGTGCTTCTTGACAGGGATTAAGAGACTCTCTAAGTACCTTAAAACGTTCATACGGTCCCGTATTTTTACGACCTGCCGGATTGCATCGTCCTGGACTGAAACGATCAAGAAAGCATCGCGAGTGGGCACTCCATTCTCTTGCCGCACGATGCCGATTTCCGAAGGCGCCACACGATTTGCCATTCCCGCAGTTTGCGTGCTGTCAGAATTGCGCAAGATGCGCGACATATTACGCTTCAGCCACAGCAAGAGCCCTTCAAATTCATCTTCATCTATGACTCCGTCGCCATTCGCATCAAAATTCTTGACCAACTTCTCGACTTCTGACTGCGATGCAGCCCAACCGAGTCTAGAGAGCGCGCTTGTCAGCTCTGTCTGATCCAGAAACAATGCCCCGGCATCTTGTTTTGCCAAAGCCTGCCCCACTGCATTCTCTGTGTTTCTGTCGACACGCTTGTGAATAGCCTGCACTGCGTGTTCCACCGCCGTCAACCTCTGCCCTGTCAGCTTGACGCCCTGCAGGTCAAGAATCCCATCGAAAACTTCCTTTACAGTTCGAAGCCTGGACTTCCCTTCAGAAATATCCTGCGAAAACATTCTGCGTATCTTCTCATCGATGTCCCGCACATGTATGTCAGGTAAAGGTGCATCCCCTAAGCATTTATCAGTAAAGAAATCCGTGTACATCATCTCCCCGACCCCGTCCATCTTTGTGAGGTTTCCGACCAACAATGGAACAACGGTAGCCTTGCTAGTTTCCTGCAGCATAAGCGCGATCTCCTGCTCCAGCACTACATTATCGCACGGCGATTCAACCTGTGAGGGTGTGTGAATGTGTGTGTGTGTGCGCGCGCGCGCGTGCGTGCGCGCGTGTGCATTTGCGCGCCTATATTCATAGATGCCTGAACCGGTCAAATATGACTTTAGACCGAAAGTGCGCTCGCCCACGTACATTGCAACAAAATACCTTGAGCTCGTGGATTTTCGTGAACGTGCCAGCAGACAGGACAGAGACGATGAGAGAACTGTTAGTGATTGCTTGGACAAATGAGTCTTGCCATTTTTTGCCCGTTTCAAGGTCCTTCCTGTCCCAGAAGATGCGCAACTGGCGCTCAACACCGTTTTCAACAACTGTAAGGCCTTTCAAATTAGAGTGGAGCAAATGCACCAGATCCATGTCACTCTCTTGACGGTAGCTTATGAATATGTCATAAGTTGCGCTTGCCAGCTTTTGCTGTTCTGCCCGTGCCTTTGTGCAGCTCATGCGGAACACTTTACGCAAGAGATGTCTTTCCTCATCCGTGAAATGCGATGCTACAACTGGCTTGAAGAATACTTGTGCAGGCGGGTGATCACCCACCTGCACGGAGTTCACCTGCACGAAGTCGTCGACACGCAGGTCACCAATCCGAAACTTGTCGAACTCCGTTTGCGTGAAGACAGTCTTACTCATCAAGGACTCTGCAAGCTGTACATTCTTCAGTTCTCGCCCCCGGCTGGGTCTCATGGCGCCAATCGATTCCCACGCCAGGCCGGATACTGTTTCACTTCGAACTTCTTTTAGCCAGCGGCTAAGCCACGTGTTTTCTGTCACCCACTTCGGCTGAAACGCATTGCGGATATAGGCCAAAGACCAGTTCTCCACGTGAGTGCCTGCTACTTTCTTGTCAAATTGCTTGAAGCCGAAGAGGGAATTTGTGTCTGTGTGCGAAATTTGCGAATAGTCGTGCACGGTCAGCTCGTCTTCTTGGATGCACAAATATCGACCGGTATTCACATGCCGAATCCTGTATCGCTTCCCGTCCAGACAATGAACCTGGTCAGCTGACCACTGGACATTGGTGCTTTCGACCTTCCAAAGCCACGAACTCTTCTTCCGATCTTTTGTCGACACGCGCCGCGAATGCTTGAGCTGCGGCCTGTCCGATGCTGTACAAGATGTATCAATGGGTGAAAGAGTGAATATGGATTATTCTTTCATAAACATAAGTTTTTCACAAGCAAACGTAAAGTAGCATCCCATTTCGCATCATCTTATCTCATATAGAAACGGGCGTAATGTTTGGAGTTTTCTCAAGATATGACTATAGAATGCGCATGTATGATAATAGTAAGCCTATCACTCTTTGTGATACCTATGAAACGATCGTAATCCAAAAACATCTCTGCTTCTTTGTGATATAAGCAAATGATGTCCTCAGCCTTGAGCCAGTTTTTTTGCGCCTCGCGTTGGTTCCAGGACGAGCTCAGGAGTGGCCGCCAAATGTTGGCGGCCTCCGCCTCCGCGTTGGCGTTCACTTCCTCGACGGTGCGGAGGCAATTTGGGTCGATCTGAAGCTCCATTGCCGCATCTGTGAGCCAAGCTGCTGCGACTTTTGAGGCCGTGCCACGGCTCATACTTAGAGACCTGTACTGCCCTCCGATTTTGTCAAAGGATCTGAACACAACCTGTCCGCCGTTTGAAACTTCATCGCCGCTGCTGTACGTTTTGAATGCTGGCTCAATCATGAATACACTCGCTTCCATCCCTTCTTGCAGACTCACCTTCTTGTGACCCCGTTCCCTGGACCGTTCCTTGAGTATCGTGAGGAAAAGCCCACTCTCGACGTGCTGCAATTGCACACAATCTCCGTAGTGCAACTTTTCGCCTTCGTGTTTCTGGGCCTCTGCCACATTATTTTCGATCTCCGCGTCGAGCAATTTCTTCTGCCGTGCCCTTTTTTCTGCCTGGGTACCATCGTAGCTGCCGTCCTTCACAGCCGCGCTGGCGGGCAGCTTCGAGGCGTTCTCGCTCCCACCTTGCTCGCTTGGTCGCCTTCTGGGGCCTCCCAGTAACTCCTTGTCTAACTTCTGTAGTTCCTCTTTCTCTACGTATTGCAAGCGTGGTGTCAAGCGAAAACGGCAGTGCGCAATATTCTCGGGCATCTGCGAGGTGTCCGGGAGAATTTCAACCCATGCATTTGGGCTTTGCTTCTCGTGGACGCCCGCGCGTGCCGCGACTATGCCATTTCGACCGTCTGGGAGGAGGCAGACGACGTCACCAATAGCAAGGTTTTGTTGAACCGCCTCGTGGTCAAAGCCGCTCAACAGCCCGGGTATGCCCGCCATAATGCCGGTGGGTTTGATACTGCCTGGATTGCCGATGCAGCCTCAACCCGGTGGGGCGGGGACTGCCGGGTTGGACAGCACTTGGCCTTGCCTGGGTCTGCGCGCACTGCAACCGCGAAGATGACCAGTGGCGATGGATCACAGGATCATGATTTCACCCCTTCGCCCCTGTGGGTACCGCGCTGGGCTGACGGCGGGACCGGCTCTTTGCGGCTAATTCAAGGCAGGCCGCCGCCGGACGCAACACGGCCCTGCGCAGCGGAGCTGAACACCTCCCCCGCGCGGCAGGCAGCCACGGCACCCCTTCTGCGCCGCTACGGCTATTGCACCGGGCAACGGCACGTCCTCGCGCCGTGCGAGCCCTGCCCCCGCATGCAACTCGCGCCCAACCCCGCCTCCATCCAAGGCCGTTGTCCAAGAAACTCGTTCGAACCCCAACTGGCGTCGTTGTCACAGCCCGTTTCCGCAGACATGAGATTCCGGAATCTGGAATCCGGAATGTAGGGCGA
>Ga0115006_10001888_pt1 | contig 13466 bp, 18 predicted proteins | sample ArcOceMetagenome_3_FD_88943 | JGI IMG/M metagenome (GOLD analysis project Ga0115006, IMG submission 88943) | Marine eukaryotic phytoplankton communities from Arctic Ocean - Arctic Ocean- Svalbard ARC20M Metagenome | ecosystem: Environmental > Aquatic > Marine > Oceanic | place: Arctic Ocean...
CTTCATTTGGAAAGAAAAAATTTAGAGGCGCGGGGAATTCTCTCGGAGTGAGTAGATTTTAAGCTCGTCTTGGCCATTTCAGTTCCTTTTGACTCTGGTCACCCTGAAATATGTCCTATCTGCTTCTTTTGGTATTCTCTTTAAACCCCTAACTAACCCTCCCAACTCCCCATCCCCACCTCTCCTAAAGGGTTCTCGCCCTGGAACTATAACTAGGGTCATATTTGTGCAATCGGGGCCTCTAGGGATTACAATTGAGAGAACTGAGAATGGTGGTGCCATTGTTTCGCGTGTTGAGGGGGGTTCGGCTGCTGATGAGGCTGGGGTTCAGAGGGGGGATGTAATTTGTTGGGCAGACTGTGGGGGGGAGGAGGCTTCGTTTGACGAGTTCATGGCAGTCGTGAAGGGTGGTGAGAGACCTCTGGCGGTTGATATGAAGCGTTTGTCCGTCAAGGTTGCGGTGGGGGGTGGAACGTCGGGTTCATCGGGGTCTGCTGCCGAGGAGGCCCGTCGGGCGGCTGTGATTGCTGCCGCCGAGAAGAGAAATAAGACTTCAAAGAAGATGCAGAAGGTGAGATCAGACGAGGAGCAAAGGACGGCTGGGGCGAAGGACGGGAAAGGAGCGAAGGATGGGAAAGGAACGAAGCGGCAACTGCGTACTGGATAGTACTTTACTAACATAACAACCTTCTGCCCCTCGCACTCACTCGCTTCGCTCGTCGCCGCTCATTGCTGCTCATCGCAGCCTCTCCCCAAGAGACCGATCGACCTGAAAAATAATACCAAGACTTACGATCATAGCGACAAGGGTGGTGCTCAAACGGAGGAAGCTAAGAGAGCAGTGGCCGCAGCGAAGAACAACGAGGCTTACCTCGCCTCTAAGCTCGGGTATAACCCTTACGAGACCGTCAAGATGAGCAGTGGCAAGGCGAGGCAGGCCACAGACCAAGTTGTCAACGGGACGGTTGGAAGGTGAGGCAGAGCAAGGAGCGAAGTGACAAGCGACAGCAAAAGCATTACACTGCCTTCCTACATACCTAGGCTGGAGTGAAGCGACAATATGAACAACATGCCATACCGCCTCTCTTCAAGAAATTCCTTCAGCTCGTCGCTTCGCTCCTCGCACATACCGCGTACTCATATAGCTGCCCCCAACTCGTCGCTTCGCTCCTCCCCACACGCTCATCGCAGCGGCACGAACAACACATCCTCCTCTATGCCTCTGCCCGGCGTCGTTCGGCCGCCGGTATCTCCCAACCAACATGATTCGTCCATCCCCCCTTCCTCGTCATCTCACTCCTCCACATCAACTGCCAACACTGCGTCCTTCATTCCTTCGAGCAACCCCGATGCGAGGCCGCCTCAAGAGTTTGAGGACGCCCTTGGTATGGTTGCCTCTCAGGCGGAGAACTCATCTACGCTCAAGACAATTTCAAAGCTCGTTGTCAACGCGGCTACCAAAGGACAGAGCGAGGACGGATCGAAGTTCAGGACAATCAGGCTGGCCAACAAAACTATACAGAACAAGGTAATGAGCGTGAGCGGAAGCCTTGAACTGCTCCTTGCAGTTGGATTCGTGCTACAAGAGAAGGACGATGAGGTGAGATTGCGAAGCAACATCATATTGCCTATCAGAAATTCTCGTCGCTACACTTCTCACCCTCGCACATAACCGCCTACCCACATAACTAACAACCTTTTGCTCATTGCTTCGCTCGCGCCCCTTGTCCCAACCCCTTTCGCTCTTCGCTTCGCTCATTGCAGACCCTTCTGGTATTTCCCACAGGAGGGGTTCAGGACTGGCTTGCTGCGGGTGTGAAGATGATCAATGCTTGCGCCTAATGAGGATGAAATTGCGTTTAAAAAATGCCTTCGCCCGAAATGCCTCATTTTTCATTATACGGACATCAGTTGTGTTTAGTTTTTAGTTAATCAGTCAATGACTTGGTTATCAGTCAAGACTAGCTATAGCATTAACCCCTGAGCTTGCCCCAAATGTGGAGGAGGACAACTAACCCGATGAAAGAGAGGGAAGAGATGAGAACTGTTGTAGGCCCAACCTTGATGCCCGGCGAATCGTCAGTGTAGAAGCGGAGCACTCCAGCAGAGGAACCTCCGGCCCCCCTCTGTCCCCCTCCGGTACTCTTCGCACCACTAGCCTTCCCAGCGGCACGGTTCCTCAAACCAGCGCGAGCTTCTGCTTGTCCAGACTATGGATCAAAAGCAAGAGAGACATTAAGTCCAGGGTGAGTAAAAGAAGAGGCTAAAGTTTCCGACTGACGTTACCGATTATTGTACACTTTTGTCCATTTATGGGTACTGTACATACAATGCAAAAAAAAATAGGCTTAATTTCATAGACTTAACCTAAAATACAAATAAAATGACGAATTCGTTAATAACCCACCATGATTTTTTCCCAACCCTCACCCTCCACCAAACTCCCCAAAATAATCCACACCAATGGGTTCTGATGGTGAGTGTTACATGGAGTTGTGTGTATTGACGTGGTTTCTTTGACATGATTGGCTTGATAAATGTTATTTTTAGTTGGTCGGATGCTCTCCCCCTCCCTAAACACCACAATATCCAGACCATCGACGATTGCTGACCCTTTTCCTCTCTTTTTCCTCCAATTCTTCCTTCAGGCAAGAAGCGTAAGGTTGAGTCGGGGGACGAGCACATGATTAAGCCTTCGCCGGTGACTCCGAAGCTTGACACTTCCAAGTGGCCCCTCCTGCTTAAGAACTACGACCAATTGCACACTCGAACCTCCCATTACACCCCCATCCCGTCTGGTTGCTCTCCGCTTACCCGCAAGCTTAAGGATCACCTGTCCTATGGTGTCATTAACCTCGACAAGCCCGCGAATCCGAGTTCCCACGAGGTTGTGGCTTGGATCAAGAGAATTTTGAGGGTTGAGAAGACTGGGCACTCTGGCACCCTCGATCCCAAGGTGACGGGCTGCCTCATCGTATGCATTGACAGGGCCACCCGCCTTGTCAAGGCTCAGCAGTCTGCCGGTAAGGAGTACATAGGTTTGGTTCGCCTCCACAGTGCCATTGAGTCAACCGGAAAGCTTTCCCGCGCCATTGAGACCCTCACTGGCGCGCTCTTCCAGCGCCCCCCCCTCATCTCGGCCGTTAAGAGGCAGCTCAGAATCAGGACCATCTACGAGAGTAAGCTGATCGAGTATGACCCTGAGAGGAACCTTGGCATCTTCTGGGTTAGCTGCGAGGCGGGGACCTACATTAGGACCCTTTGCGTTCACTTGGGTTTGATCGTCGGAACTGGAGGTCACATGCAGGAGCTCCGCCGCGTTCGCTCCGGTATTCTCTCCGAGAAGGAACACTTGGTGACGATGCATGATGTCCTCGATGCTCAGCACGTGTACGACTCCTCCAAGAACGAAGAGTACCTCCGTCGCGTCGTCAAGCCCCTGGAGCTTCTTCTCGTCAACTTCAAGCGCGTCGTGGTTAAGGACTCTGCCGTTAACGCCATCTGCTACGGGGCCAAGCTCATGATTCCTGGTCTGCTCAGGTTCGCCGACAACATCGACGTAGGGGAGGAGGTGGTTATCATGACAACCAAGGGAGAGGCCGTTGCCGTCGGAATTGCCCAGATGTCCACGTCCGTCATGGCGACGTGCGACCACGGTGTCGTTGCCAAGATCAAGAGGGTCATCATGGAGAGGGACCTCTACCCTAGAAGGTGGGGACTCGGGCCAATGGCTAGTAGGAAAAAGTTTATGATCAAGGATGGGAAGCTCGACAAGCACGGCAAGCCCAACGCCAACACTCCTGCTGATTACCTTGATGGATACAAGGATCTGTCCAAGCCGGCTGCGCCTGCTGAGGCATCCGCCGATAGTATGGAGGTTGAGGGAAAGAAGGAGGAAAAGAAAGAGAAGAAGGAGAAGAAGGAGAAAAAGGAGAAGAAAGAGAAAAAATCGAAGAAGGAGAAGAGCTAGGTGTGGCGTTTGGTTTTAATAAATCTGTAATTTCTATAAAAAAGGAGGGTTATTCATTTAAATTTGTTCATTTATGTATATTTTTGTTTATATCGAGTGTTATTCGTCTCTCTGTTCTGTTCAATTTTTTATCATATTTGTACCATGCGATCAGAGCCTTCACTCTCTCTCTGGTTCATGTTAAGGGCGCTCATAAGCATCCCCGACAGCCAGGATTCGAACGGTCGACGAGAATCTTCGACCTTGTGCTTCTTTTTTGGTGATGCGAGTGGGGGAGATGGAGAAGGATGAGAGAGGGACGTCGGGGAGACAGAGTCAACATGTTCGACTTCGTCGAATCGTGAGTCCAAAAGGTCTTCGGTGTCAGATGTACGTAGGAAGGGAGGACGTAAGGAGGGAGGACGAAGGGGGGGAGGGGTGCTTGATGGGGGTGGGGGGGTGTCTGATGGGGGGGGGGTTACAAGGGGAGGAGGGAGGTCCTCGTCCATTAAAGCAGGTAGCTTCTTGTCCTGTTCCTCCTGATCCTCTTGCTGCTCCTGCTCCTTTTCCAGTATCTTGTCCAGCAACGAGCGCGGTATGACTGGTGTGCTATTCCAGTAGAAACTTTGGCCACAGACGCAACGCATGCTATCGCAACCCTCACTCTTGTGAATGATGATGCAGCATGTAGGGCAGCACTTGATCGAGAGGGTTGTTGTGTCCATGATGCGGTTGAACGGGCAAGAGTCCCAGAAATCACCGTCATCGTAACTTATCGCTGCCGTCCTGTTCAGCCTGTTGACGGAACTAATGGTGCCCGTATACATGGACGCCCCACTCGTCCACCCAGCCATGACCCTCTTCCCACGAACTATTTCGTCCTCGTCCAAGAGGGGGAGTCCGCTTTCAGTAATTCCCACTTTGAACTCTTTCAGGAAATGAGACAGGGGCAATGGCTCCGCCCTTGACTCTTGCTTCGCAGCACGGTCGTGATTGAGAAAAGCCGCGCAGCTCTTGGGACATGCTCCCCAGAAGTCACCATCGTCATAACTCAACGAGAGCATGTCGCTGTTCACTTCAATGACAGTGGCGACGTACCGGGTAGAATTGGGGTTGGTAGTGAGGTATGTCGCCCTCACTCGGGTGCCATGGCCAAACACCCTCTCGTTTTTCACCCCCTTGCGCATTTGTTCTGTCTCGGCCTGCTTAAGTTGGAACATTTTGCAGGCATCTTTGTGTGCCTTCAGAGCTTGCTTGTATTTTTCGATCTCTTTATTGACTCCCATGTATTCCAACATTTTTGGGTCGTTCTCGAGGAAGCGATCGACGTGAGAGACACTATTTGTCTCTACGTACTTTTGGTAAACTTCATGAGACGTGTTATTTCTCACATCGTTGTGGGAAAGTTTGTAAGTGCAGTCAGGGCGAGGACACGCTATTTCACTCTTCATCGACTTGACCGAAACTTCCACGTACTGCTGGAAGCATTCCTGACAGAACATGTGGCTGCAAGGAGCGAGGTTAAAGTGTTCATTGTTCTCGGCAGTAAGGTGCGACCTGACCATTTCTTCGTCAAGGCAGATGCAACAGACGCCCTTACGGGCTAGAGTGGATTCAGTGTGTATGATTCGTGGATCGTGTGGTGGTTCAAGAGTTGCTTGGTTCGCTTGACAGTTTCCCATGATGAAAAGAACTTTACTCTGCCATTTTCTAATTTTATCCCACTCCCACATCAACTGGAAAGGAAAATATCATTTTAACGTCGGTGTTGGAGTTTTGAAAGTTCGGAGAAATTAACAAAGCTCGGAATATAGCTTCTTGTCGTTCGTAGCGTTGAAGTGAACCATTTTGTTTGAGGTTTTTGAACTGGGTGTCTCGAGGCAGGTTTGACAGTGGAAAGGGTTGGGGTTAGGGAAATATTGAGGGATCATGGACGCGCGAGAGGCCAAAATTGCTCAGATGAAGGCGAACCAGACGAGGTGGATGGAGGAGAGGCAACGAGCCAACGACATAGCAGAGGTCAAGGAGGAGAGGGCTGAGGGGACGAGGAACAGGGGGGGGCTTGGGGGAGGGGGGTCGGACGAGGTTCTCTTGAATAAGCTCACGGAGCGAATCTCGACGCGTCTAAGGGTAGAGCTGAAGGAGGATCTGAGGAAGTCAACCTCCCTTACGGGCAAGGAGAACATTGATTTAGCTGCGAGCATGGAAAACTATCTCAGCGGAGAGCTCATGACGCACCAGTGTCAAATATGCTACGAGCTCATGTGCCCTCCCAAGCACACGCCGACCTTGCTATTTCCCTGTGGGCACACTTTTTGCAAGGTGAGGTGGCTGGAGCGAAGCGATAGCCGGAGCGGATCGACGGCAGTATACTGCCTGCCTACAAAACTAACAGCCTTCCGCTCTCTCCTCGCCACAGGGTTGCGTAACCAAGTCAATAGAAGCAGGACATGGAACGGGAAAGTGCCCCTACTGCAGAACGGCCATCACCTCGTCAGCTGTCAACCATTCCCTGAAGGACCTGATCGAACGCTTCGCTCAGCAAAAAGGGAAACTGGAGAGGGAGGAGGTGGAAAACTTGGAAGATCTGTTCCTGGTGGCGGAAGCTAAGGAGGGAGGCGGGGGGAACTTTGGGGCTGGAGGCGGGGACGGGGGCGGAGGAGGGCAACAGCATTACCTCGCGAGCTACAAGAGCACAGCCATGAGGCAGAAAATCCTAATCAACGAACTTGAGGACAGCCAAAAGAACTTACAGAAGATTGTTCAAAGGAAAATTGGGATCAAGGGGATCAAGGCTATGCTGTTGAAGGAGAGAGACGAAGCGGAAATAAGGAGGAATGAGGTCGAGGAGGAACTTGGCCTGATCGAAGAACATTTGAGGGAGCAAGTTGCTAAACAGGACAAGGCAGAAGAAGATGAGAGGGCGAGCACCCAACAGATTGAATTAGTCAAGAAAACAATAGCCGACATCGGCGTCGAGGTCGAGAAGTCAAAATTGCTAGCGCTGGGATCGGGGGCAAGAATAGAAGAAGTCGAGGATAAATAGAGTAGCAGGAGGGTGGGCTTACAGTTGTGACGACTGAAACGGGGGGGCTCAACAATTTGCCAAAAAATCTCGAAATAGAAGTAAACTTGATTCATACCCACCATGCAACGTATTGTCAACGGAATATATCGCTAGATTCGAAAACTCATTTTCCCAAACTATAAAGTACTATTCATACCTAAATTTGACTATATATATCACTTTAACAAATAATAAATACTCCAAAGTACCTCAATAGATATTATGAAAAATTATGAAAATGGAACTTTCAAAAATACATATAAATTAAATATAGTAATAAATTACATTATATATGTAATACATGTATATACATAAGACAATATAGTACATAATAAATCATTATAAATTTATAATACTCAAGAGCAAATAATTATACACAACATATACAATTATACTTTGATTTTATATTGATACATAAATAAATTATAAAATATATCAAATAAAACACAAAAATGCTCGGAATGGGCACTTTCGAAATCGCTTTTTTTGGTGGATACCCTCGTACTCCACACGAACTCACGCACAAATCCTGACCGCTCCACCCCTCTAAACTTAACTCAGTATCAATAACAACTCCAACGGCTTCAATCTCCAACCAGAATCACTCCTGAGTCTTCGAGGCCGTGAGGTGACACACCATCTCCCGTCTGCCCGCCCGTCCTACCAATGATTCGATCTCGATCCCTATTTCCCTCTCAATATAGTCTTTCTTGGTTCCGTTTTTTTTCGTCTGAGTCATTGAGGTCCCACAGAATTAGACACAAAATGAACGTTTCCCCTTCGGACCTCTTTGATGTGGTTTCCGACGTTTCGGAGTACAGTCGTTTCGTACCTTACGTGTCGTCGTCTCGTGTTCTTACCCCCGGCCTCGCATTTCCGTCGGATTCTCGTTCGAAGGTGGTGCACATTCCTAGTTCATTGTTGCCCCCTCTGCACACTGAGGAGGCAACGAGTCTCAAGAAGGTGTGTGGTATGCTCCTCGCTGGCTTTCTCTCCTCGTAATTAGCTGCTTGCAACTTACTAACAAAATTTCCTACGCTTGTCGTCCACTTTCCATTTCACTCCTCGACCCTCCCTCCTCCCCCAGACGTTCCAGGCAACTCTTGACGTAGGTTTCACAAGTGCTTCCCCTCTCACGGACACATACACATCTCTGGTGACCTGCCGTAAAATTCAAATAAATGACGAAGTCGTTGAGTACTCGGTGCACGCTCAGGACCTTGGGGACTCCTCATATTTTTTTGGCCTTGGATCATTATGGACTATCCGGCCGCATGACGTCGGGAGTGACGTCGACTTTTCGTGCTGGTACGTCCCCCGATCATCTGTTTTCGGGGTCATTGTTGACGGCAGCTACAAGATAGTTTCGCATCAACAGGTGAGGTTGGAGGAAGAGCGAAAGTGACAGCACATTGCCTATCAGAAATATTCAGCTCGTCCCTACGCTCTTCGCCCTCGCAAATACCGCTTTCCAACATTACTAACACCTTCCACTCGTCGCTTCACTTCTCATCTCACGATCTTCGCTCATCGCAGTTGGAGGCATTTCGTGCTCGCTGTCGCGAAGACTATTAAAATAATATAGACTTCTTTGATTTCCACACATCTCATATTTACAGTTACCCCTCCCCCGACCAAAAACCCCCCTCAACTCCTCCCCTCAATAATCCTCACCCCCCTCCCACCAAGAGGGTAACCATCCTGTGACCCCAGGGCGAGTCGAGCAGGACCGTCGAGATGCCGACCGTGAAGACTACACCGAGTATGTCCATGATTACCTGGATTGATGTGCTACTGTGGGCTGGGTCGGTACCTACGCTTTTGAGGAGCAGGGGCAAAGTCGCTCCAAAGACGATGGAGAAGAATACGATACAAAACAGGGACATTGTAATGGCCAGGGTTTCCGGGCCAGGAATCTTGAAGAGGACGGCCCTCACGAAGCCAGCAATTGAGAGGAGGATGGATAGGTAGAACGCTGCGATGAAAGCGATGGCGAGGAGTGAAGCGACGAGCAGAAGGCCGTTAATTATGTGGATAGGTATTACGCCGTTAGTTATGTGGGTATGCAGTACGTTACTTTTGCTGTCGCTTTGCTCCAGCCCTCTCACCTGTGGTCAGCTCCTTTCGTAAGAAGTCTCCCTGGTTCTTCTTCGTGAGACTTCCGAGGGCGAGCCCCCTGATCACTCGGACGGAGGCCTGGTTGCCCGCATTCCCCCCAGCTCCCACTAGCATTGTGAGGAAATAAATGATTGCAGGGTGCTTCTGTAGGAGGGTCTCATTTGCAGAAAGTATGAAGCTGCTGCAGCTCTGCAGAATAAGCAGCCCTACCAACCATCGTCCTCTCTCCCTCAGATTGTCGTCAAAGCTGGTATTGTCAATAACACAAATCTCGTCACCCTGCCCATCGTCGTCACAATACAGGCTTTCCCCCCCAACATACTGTGAACGAGTAGCGAAGCGATGAGTAGAAGAAGTAAGCCATAGTGGCAAACAGCGCGGCGACGAGCTAAAGAGGTATTCCGCCTAAATCGTTGTTTCACTTCAGCACCCTCACCTCCTCGCCATCAGAGATCTGAGGACAATAGAGATAGCAGGGGGGGTGGGGGGGTTAAACTAAGAGTCAATCCGCCAACAGTTCAGCCCAACACTTCATCCTTACAACGTCGACCGAACCCGCCCCGCCCCCCCGCCTCCTTCACCAAGACCACCTCGCCCAACTCAATCTCCACCCCCACCGTCCTCAATTATATCAACAAAATTGAGACCACCGACACTTGAACAGGACACACACTTACCTTAGTCTTACGATTACTCAAAGTTGCATTCAATTGCCTTCGTAACCTTGCATTTTCTGCCACGAGACCTGCCTCCTCAGGAGACTCTTGAGCTCTTGGGCTACTCTTCGTCTTTCGTTGAATTGACATTATTATTTTAGGATGACTCAATTTCGTACGAGGGACAGGGACAAACTGTTCAGTTGGATTAGGGACGAAGAGAAGGAATAGGAGGACGAGACGATTGAGCATTTGTTATGAGCCTCAAAAGAGACGAATCTGGAACGAAAGGTACAAAAACTATAGGTAATTCAGAAGATAGGCTTAGTTCAGTTCATCCCAGAGAAAATAGCGTTGACATTTATAGTCTTGTTTGTCCTTGACTTGATTTCCACCTGGAGCAACAAGGGCCAAATTTGTTATTTCACAAAATATGTCTCTATATTTCCGCAACCGCTTCATCATTGCTCTCCTCGCTATCTTAGCTTTGTTCCTAACTGGATCGTCTGTCGAGGCTCGCCGTTCATGCTCTAATAATAACAATTTACCAAGTTACAACACCGCACCCGATTCTTGGGATCTGTGGACCACTTTTATCGCCCATCACTTTGCCCAGAGGCCCGGCACACCCCCCCCTCACCGCAATCATCGCCACCTTCAACAGAATTACAACTATAAGGTTACGTCCGACGACGATATGATCAAGCTGTCTGTCTCCCTTCCAGGACTCGATTCGTCTAACATCAAAGTATCCCTTTCCACTACTTCTGAACCTGGACAAGCTGCCCCTACCTCTACCATCAAAATATCTCCACGCGATGGAGACCAGAAGGCCACAGCTACGTTCAAGGCTACTACCTTTACCATTGATTCAGACGTTGATCTCGGCACAATCTCTAGCACCATGTCCAATGGGATCCTCGAAGTATCTGCGACTAAGCAGAAGCCGGAGGTCAATCAGATCGAGATCGAAATTGCATCGCCTCCCAAACCCCCTTCGCCCCCTGAACTGGAGATCGAGGGAGGGGAGACTCTCAAGGTTGAACCTCTCAAGGCCGAACCCCCCTCTCCAGACGACTCACCTGGGATGGAAGTGTTTACGGACGAGGAGTGATTGATAAGCTCTCCTAGTAAAGGAGAGCCGACAAATGTTAACTTTCCAGTAATAAGGAATAATAAACACAAACAAACGTGTTTTCAGTAAATTTGAAATGCAACTACTTAGTCGATCAGTCCCTGCTTACGCAACTTCTTGATTTCCTTTTTCGTCAAAGCCTCCAAGTCGATCTTCCCCCCTCCCTTCCCCCCCCCTCCCCCCTGCTCCACAGTCGGCATCACCTTGAGCAAAATCATCGCCCTGGGCAGACCGCTCTCCATTTCTCCGTCAAAGAATTGTACGTCGTAAGTTCCATCGTCGTTCACCTTGGTGACTGCAGCCGGGAACATGCAGCCGCCCAGGTCTGCTTCCACGGGGTCCCCAACCTTGAGCTTCCAAGACGTTGCCCAGTCATCGGGAATTGCTGTTGCCCCCCCCCCTCCCCCCTCTCCACCCAAATTCTCTCCGACCCACTCCCTCAAATTCCCCTTAGCCTTATCGAGCTTGTCGAAGTATGCGGGAACCCTGAACAAGCTTAGCCTGTCAATCTTCTCCTGGGTCATGGGACCGTCCCCTTCTTTCCTCCTCTTCCTCCCCTCTTCGATAGCGGCTAAATACATGTCACGATGGGTAGAAAGGACTTCCTGGCCCGACTCCCTGAACCTCTCAACCACAGAAACCCAATATTCCAAGTCAAGACCAGCCTCATTCCCGTCAATCCTTTCGCACAGCTTCAGAACGTTCTCTGCAATTTCTCTGTTGAGACGGGATATCTCGTCGACTCTATCAAAATTTCCAACCTCAACTTCTGGGTAAACACTCAACCACCTCCTTGGGAGGCCGCTCGTAAGGCTTTCATGGATATCATGTCCAACGCTGTTGATCTTCCCCACGAAAATTGGGTCCTCGATTTTGTTTCCCCGGGAGGGATCCCCGAGAGCGTCAGACGCTCCCGCCCTCAGCAAACCAAATCGTCTAATGGTAGCGTAGTCAAGATCCCAGACATGATTGTCCAATCCAAAGGTCATATGAATGCTCAACTCCCCGCCATTTTCCCCTTCCTCCACAGTGTCAGTGGTATGAGGGAACCTCGCGGGGATAAAGAGCACATCTCCATTTGTTAGAACAACGTCAAGAAGGAGTTCCCCTCCCTGCTCCTTCAAAACATGTAGGGGAAAGTCGTCATCCCCCTTGCCCCTTGCAAAACTCTCAACGTGAGATTTGTGCGAGGGATCAGGGGGAGAGTATACGCGCCAGTGCTTTTTCCCCTGAGTCTGAATCACAACGACGTCCTGCTTATCAGTGTGCGGGGGTGCCGAAGTTACAGCCCCGCTTCTCGTCACGTAGAGGTTGCAGCAAACTCCAGCAGCTCCCCCTCCAATCCCATCCTGTGCCGCCAAAGTAGCGGGTGCGACAACCTCGGAAATGTGAGCTCCAGCACTGTTGAAGATGACCGTTCCCTTCTCAAGGCTAGCCTTAACCTCATCGAAGGACAACTTGGCATCTTCAAACGACTTTCCCTGCGAGGAGCGAAGCGACGAGTAGGGGGTAGCTATGCGAGTATGCGGTATGTTGCTTTTGTTTTTGCTTTTGCTGTCGCTTCGCTCCAGCCGTCCTCACCTTTATAGTGCCTACAGGACGCATCTTCCAACCCTTGTTCCTATCGGCCGTGCCTTGCCCAGCGTCGAGAAAATCAATAGCGACAGCCCCCTTTAGGTCAGCTGTCGAGAATGTTAAGTCGGATACTCCACTTGCAAAGAAGGGTTGCGCCCCCCTCACTCCTCCGCTGGTAGAGGCCTCAATATAGTCCCCTACACTCGAAAAAATGGCATGAGTATTTGCGAAGGAGGCAGAAGGAAAGTCAACAAAGTTATCATTCCAACGGGAACTTTCTCCTTCAGCGTCAGTAACCTTTAAAGGGTGCGAGGCCTCGCCCAAAACCCCGACATCAGCATCTGTGGCCACTTGCAGATGAAGTTTAGTCGTGAAAACGAACGATGGAGGTGGTTGAAAGGACGACAATTGGCTGGGTAGTAAAAGTAGGCAAAAAGCGGTCATTTTCATTGTGTATTGAAGAATTACTACTATTCTCATGAATTGGTGCTTTTTTTCCTGCTTTCTGGCACTGTGTATACTTCCATACTCTTTATCGCTCAGATTTTCATACAGTGCATTATTTTTTAAGTCAAGAGGTGATTATAAAAGGGTTAAAATTAACCTCTCTGCCACAGCTTCTACAGACAATGGAGACGAATTGCAAGGACCTACAGACAATAAAGACGAATTACAGGCACAGATTCATCTGGCAGAAGCTATCTTAGCACGAAATGAAGCTCAACTTGACTCATTTATCGACGAGAGTCACCAGTGGGAGGAGGTGAGGGCCAAGCGAGGAGCGAAGCGACAACCTAGCGACGGCTTCTCTAGGGACGAAAACCACAAACACCCATACTTTCATACACCCCCCCCCCCCCTCCGTAACCACCCCAAAAATTATTTATCCCTCACCCCAAACGTTTTCTCGATTTTCTTCCCCCCTCCCAAACGGATGAATTCAACAAAGGGCCAATCAAAACCTTA
>Ga0115006_10001890_pt1 | contig 13452 bp, 2 predicted proteins | sample ArcOceMetagenome_3_FD_88943 | JGI IMG/M metagenome (GOLD analysis project Ga0115006, IMG submission 88943) | Marine eukaryotic phytoplankton communities from Arctic Ocean - Arctic Ocean- Svalbard ARC20M Metagenome | ecosystem: Environmental > Aquatic > Marine > Oceanic | place: Arctic Ocean...
ACGTGTAGACCTAGGTGTGTGAGTAGATCTAGACCTAGGGGTGTGAGTAGATCTAGACCTGCACCGCCCCGGCTGCTGCACTCTCTTTTTTGTGCCGGAAAAGGTTACGAAAGCACTCGGCGAGCGTGCCGTGGCAGGCAGGATAGGGTGTGTCTGGGGTGTGTGTTGGGTGTCTCCTGTCAGTGCCGCTCTGCTGTACGTGAGGACCGTGCTGGCGCGGGATGGTAGCATGCTTTGACACGGATGGTAGCATGCTTTGACACCTGTGCATCCTCGGGCTGCTGGCGGCAGGCGCTAATGGCTGGGGCGGAGGAACGGAACATCTGCCTGTTAGCGTCGAGGTGGATGGTCAAATGTCAGAGTGCAGAGGGCCATGCACCTTCAGGTACACGAGCGACTGGTACCACACGCCTCGGATATACTCGCTCACGCCGCAGGTTGTGGAGGAGGGGACCTTGGTGACGGTAGACGGGCGGTTCCACAGCGCACCCTTTGAGTTTGAGGAGCTGCGCGCCCCGGCCATGGAGATTCCGCTCGCGAGCGTCAAGATCGCCAACCGCGCTCCCGAGCGCCAGCGCCCCGAAAATGAGCCGTTCGGGCAGTCTGGCACGCGGTGTGCCCTCTTCAATCAGGAGCTGGAGGAGCCCTTTGGGGTGAGTGAACCCGTGGGCGACAAAGAAGTAAGGCAATTTACATGTCAAGTGCACGGACCCCGAGAAGCGGGGCGCTACAACTTTTCTGTGGCGCTGCTTGGGGATCAGATGCGCGACGACCGCATGTTTTTCGGGGAGGCACAGGTGGAGGACAAGAGCTATCTCGTCGACCACCATGGCGTCTCCTTCATGATACACCACCTCGCCAAGGTGGCGTCGGTTACGCCGTCCTCCAACGGGCTCATGGGCGGTGCACGTCTCACGATTTCGGGCAGCGGTTTCACGCTGGACAAGACGCTGGTGCGAGTCTCGGTGGGTGGGGACCCCTGCCACGTGCAGCTTGCGACGATGACGAGGATCGAGTGCGTGCTGGCGCCGCGCGGTAACACCACGGATCGCAACGGCAGCAGTTTCCTGCCGGGCGCTGTGCAGCCCGGCGTTCGCGGCGTGCGGCGGCGTGTGTGGTGGGACCGCGGCACAACGGGCATTCAGGCTCTGCGCGACAGCTCCGACTTCAACAGCTCGGACGTGGACGAAATTGAAGAGTCCAAGTTCGAGTCAGCCGTCAACGTGCAGAGCGCTCGCGGCGAGGCCTCAGGGCCGCACATGCAGTACACGGGCTTCTTCCGCGCGCCCGTGTCCGGCAACTATTCTTTCTTGCTGGCGTCTGACGACCATGCAACAGTGTGGGTGGGGACGCGTCCCAACGTGGCGGCGCCAGTAGAGCGCTTGATTCACTTCCAGAGCTGGGTGCCTTCGCGCCATTGGGACCGGGAGCTGTGGAGCAAGGGCCGGGATAAAGATCCCATTAGCAGGGTGCAGCTCAGTGCGACCCAGCGCGCGGCGCGCAAAGTGGAGCTGGCGGAGGGGGATTTTTTGTACATCGATGCGCACTATCGGAGCGGCGGCGGCGGCGACAACTTTGCGCTTGCCGTTGTCCAGCACAACAGCACGGTAAACCGCAAGGACGTGCCCGGCGGCCAGGACGAGAAGCAGCTCATTGATGTTGTCGTGCCGCACACGCAGGTCGAAGTGCAAAAGGTGACCCTCAAGGGCGCCAGTCTGGCGGGAACCTTTCGTTTGTCTGTAGGGGGTAAACACTCGCGCGCGCTCGCGGTAGATGCCAGTGCCGCGCAGGTTGCAGCCGCCGTCCGCGAGCTCCTGTCCAACTGCGAGGGTGCCATAGGGGACGCGACGGACAGCGCTGGGAGTACCTTTGAGTGCTTTATCGGACACGGTCTTGAGTATAGGGGGCTGGCACACACGACAGAGGGCGGCGAGGAGTGCCTGCCGTGGGTGGATACTGAATACTGGGACCCGTGGTTGGTGGAGGTGGCGGGGCTGGAGAGCAATCTGTGCCGCAATCCCGACTTTGGCAGCAGCGGCCCGTGGTGCGTGAATGCGCAGAAGCAAGTCCGGTCTTGTGCTGTGCCCCGTTGCGGGGGGACGGACGAGCAAGTCAAGAGCGCGCCGGCATACGCGTCGTTCGAAGATGAGGAGCCCAACGACACGCTGCCGTTTACAAGCGCGGCCGAGGAGCGGGATGGCGTCACTCCGCGCATCGCCAAGGGGAATGCCTTCTGCGGCTCTGGCTCCCTCTACTTCAACAACGCCTGGGGTAAAATCCGCGATTTGTGGAGGTATGATCAGGGAAAGGACCCCGCCTACGAGGGGCGGTCCAAGGGGCTGTACCCCTACGGTGCATCCGCCTTTCCCTACATGTGCATGGCGTATCGGATACCGTCTACCACAACGCTCAACATGTTGATACAGATCCAACGACGAGACGCCGATGGCGTTCTCCGTGGCGATCGCATGTGGAAGACGGTCTACATGACCAACACCATCCACCACCCACATCATCCCAAGGTGGGTGCTTGGGACGTGATCGCGGATGATACGTGGCGGTACACCTGTCTCAATGTGCAGCACATGCTCGACACTGCGGCGGATGAGGAGGGGGAGACGACCATGGTGCGAGGCCAAAACCACATTGTGTGGGACATTATCTTCTGGACGCACGGAGTCCGGTCGTCGAGCTACGCCTCGAATGAATTCTGGATTGACGAGTTCAGCATCTCGAAGACTGCGCGCGAGGTGAAGCAGACTGCATATCCGCAGATTGCCAGCCGCACCAGTGACAGTCCGCTGCGCCTGGTCGGGGTCAAAAAGGAGACGCAGGGCGATGAGCGCTCGTGGCTCATCCAGCTCTCGTCCGAGGACTGCTCGCCTCCTGCCGTGGAGTTTGGTCTGGATGTCTCCGCACTTACTGGCTCGCTCCAACGCGCCGAGGCCAAGCAGATGCAGCAGCACTCGGAACAGATTTCGGCCAATGTCGTCTTGGGTGTCGGGGACACGCAGGTGTCCTTGAGTCCATACAGCACTGCGGACCAAGTGCAGACTGCGTTTGCGGCCGCCGGTGCCGGGGGGGGCAGCGTCAAAGTCGTGCGGACCGGCATCTGCCAGACGGGTTTCGGTTGGCTGGTGACGTTCACGCATGCAGCAGGCGACCTGCCCCTCATGTCTGCCCGCCTGTCCGAGGAGCAGGGGGCCACGGGGGCATCCGTGCACGTGCACCCGTACGTGGATGGAGGTCACGTGATGGGCCCCATCTCAGTCGACTACGTGCATCAAGCCGTCACCGAAACAAACGTGCAAGTGGTTGTGGACCAGGCTGTGGCTGCCTGCGCGCTGGACGCCAACAACGTCTCCAAGTGCCTCTTTTCCTATGACGATGCGCTCACTCCGACAGCGACGGGCCTCACCTTTGCAAAGACAGCCGCGGGCACCTATCAGCTCACGGTTACCGGCAGCAGCTTGACGCCTGCTGCGGGATCTGCGTCTGGATCAGCGGTGCAGGTGACGCTAGCGTCTGTGCACGCGTGCGTCCTCGTCTCCGCAACCGATACGAGCGTGGTTTGCCAAGCAAGTTTCCCGTTTGTGGCTGCCGGCAGTCTCCCGGTCACGGTCACTGTGCCCGGCAAGGGGACGGCGCGTGGAGACCTCGCCTTTGACTATCAGCTCGAAATCACTGGCATCACTCCCAATAGTCTGAACCGCAACGTGGTTAACACTGTCACCGTCAGCGGAGCGGGCTTCAGTCCCTTCCTGCGCAGCAACGTGCTGTCCTTCGGCGGCACCCCGTGCGAGCCCATCAAAGTTTCCAGCAGTGCTCTCGAGTGCACACTGGGCCCGGCTGGCAGTGGCACGCGGCGAAGGCATCTGTTGTCTACTCTCGATGTTCAGTTGAGCTTGAGCGGCAGCACCGCGTCGGCCAGCAGCAGCGGAGTCACCTCCATTTCCGTCGCTGCCCCAACCATCTCCAGCATCACGCCCACGCAGGGTGCCGTGGGAGGAGGCTACACAGTCACGCTAGCCGGCGCAGGATTCTCCTCGACGCTCTCTGACAACAAGGTCTTGCTGGGGTCCACGCCCTGTGAGGTGGTGGAGGCCACTCAATCCTCCATCAAGTGCGCGGCAGGCTTAGGCGTGATTGGCAGCGGCGTCGTGACAGTGGTGGTCGCTGGGTCGGGCATCTCGGACGTGTCAGCCTCGCCGCAGTTTAAGTATCAGCTCTCTGTCGACTCCATCACTCCGTCGCCCGCGGTCTTCGGATTCGGAGGGGGCAACAAGCTTACCGTGAGTGGCACGGGGTTTGTGAGCGGCGCGAGCAACAACCAGTTGGCCACGCCCATGGTGGCGGTCGCTGGCCGGCAGAGCATCGTGATTGGCGTCTACACGCCTACCTATGCCCCAGAGAAGCATCAGCTAGTTCTCACCGCCAACTTCGTGAGCGAGGTGCAGCGGATCTCTGTGCCGACCACGGCGTACTTTGAGCTCGAGCTCTTTGGCCGCAAGACTGGGCGTCTGTCCAAGTCGGTGGGCCAGGAGGATCTGCAGGCAGCCTTGAGCAAGTTAATGCCCGCCGCTTGGCCGTCCGTGGTTGTGGTCGTCACTGCGCTGGGCTGGCAGGTAGAGTTTCCGGCCGAACTCGGCAACATCGACCTACTGTCTGCCTCGACATGCGCGTCGCTCTCGGGAGGATGCTCGAGCAGTGGCATCACGGTCACGGAGCTGGTGGCCGGAGTTTCGCCGCGCGGCACCGTGCGGCTTCTCCTGGGCCGCTACGTGAGCGAATGGCAAGAGCAGCGCGGCAACATCTCCCTCAATGCGTCGCACACCGTCAACATGTCGCAGGTGGCTTGGAGGAACACGCTCAACGTCTCCATCACAGCCAACCTTCAGCAGGCGCTCGCGGGGCACGAGTACTTCGGGGCTGTAAAAGTGGTCAAGCACCGCCCCAGCACGCAGCAAGTGGTGTGGGATATTTCCTACCTCGACCTTACAGGCGCACGTGTTGTGCCGGAGGTCGACGACTCTGCGGTGATAGGCGGCAACGTGACCATGCGCAGGCTGCAGCATGGCATCGCGTTGCCAGAGGGGACCTTCCAGCTGCGTCTGGGCGGCAAGGTGTCCAAGCCACTCTCTCTCAATGCTACAGCGGCGGAGGTGCAAAGCGCTGTGACGGCGGCCTTTCCGGACGTGTTGTCTGCGAGCGTGTTTGCATTGGACGACCAGCCCGGACGCTTGTTGGACCGCAGCTACCCGCGGCAGTGGCTGGTACAGCTCGAGCGCCAGGGCGTTGCGGGCCCCAGCGTCGACCGCTGCACCAACCCCCTCTATGTCGATTGGGATCCCACCGCGTGTCCCTCCCAGGCGGCAGACCTCTTCCTGCACCACTATCCATGGTATTGGCCCGCCAAGCTGCCGACGCCCGCAGACCTGGGCCAGGACGCTGCCAAGGCCACGCTGCAGGCGGCATGCGACGCCGAGGCCAGGACGCTCCAGTTGCGCCCCGGGCTTTGCCACGCGCTTGTGCCGCTCGAATCGCTGCCTGTTTGCGGGCAAGGCAGCGGCATCAACCCGCCGTGCTGGACCGAGCGTTTCACTTCGGCCAAGGTGCGGCACACTGACGGCCAAGACGTTGTCTACACGCGCGACGACTCCATGACCTCATCCGACACGAGCAAGGGATATCGCTTCTGGGCCCGGGCCGATCTCCGGGAGTTCGCCGAGGCGCAGACCCTGACTGTCAACCACTCTGTCGCCTACCCCAGCGGCATGGACGCTACTCTTGTCTATGTCAAGTCTGAGCAGACTGTGGCCTGCACAGCCTCCGACGTCACGTCCACTTCCATGACCGTAACTGTCCCGCCGCTCTCCGCCTACGGACATACACTTGCCGAAATGATTCTGCGAGACTACCTGCTCAAGCCCTTGCACCACCTCTCCTTCTCTCGCCAGGATCCCCTCATTTCTGCGAGCGGCCTGCAGGTGGAGTCGGGGCTGAGCTTGGACGACGATGTTGCTCATCTCGATGCCTCTGTGCCCCTGTCCGTTCCGAACATGGCAAAGTTCGCGAAAAGCGCTTCCTTCACGGTGGAGATGTGGGCCATGCGCAATGCGACAGCAGCCGCACCGTTGCTGAATAATGTTGGCGCCGATGGCTTTTCAGGATTTGCGCTTGTGCTGTCGAGCACAGGCACGTGGCAGTTTTATCTGGCTGCTGGCTGCGAAGCGGGGGCGGACTCGGCAATCGAGACGCCAGTCATCGGCTTTTCGGTCGTCACTGCCCCAGCTGCACCCACCGGAGCGTGGAGCCACATTGCGCTTGCTTTCGACGGGGCTGTGCAGAGTATTTACATCGACGGCCAGCTCGCCGGCACCTCGTACGTGCCCGGGCCCTACCGACCAAATGTGGACGGCAATCTTGTGCTTGGCGGGCCCTGCATGGCCTGGATGGGAGCGCACGGGTGCAGCCAAAGTGGCGTGCACTTTGTCATCGACGAGGCCCTCTTTTTTGACATGCCGGTGCCTGCAGCGGCGCTTGCAGCGCATGCATCGCTCCTCCAGCAGACGACCCACGCGACTTTCAAAGTCGCGGCCAACCCGAACTCTATGGTGCACAGTTCGTGCGGCGACGCTTTCTGCGCACTGCAGATTAAGGTCTCGTCGATGGCGCGGGTTGTGGCTGTGGAGCCGGCGCACGGGTACGCTGGAACAAATATCACCATTTCTGGCCAGGGCTTTTCCAAGTCTGCTGTTGAGGCTGTCAGCCTCGCTGGGGGGTCATGCGACGGCATCTTGGTCCACTCTGACTCGCTGCTCACGTGCGTTGCGAGAGGGCCTGGCAGCGGTAGCGGTGCGGTGCGCGTGGTGCTGCAGAATCTGGGGGCTTCGTTCTCGAGCGCGTCATTCGAGTGGATCTCGGCGATCACGTCCATCATGCCAGCAGAAGGCTCTCTGCTCGGGGGCACGCGCATTACCATCCGGGGTTTTGGCATGGTCACCGATCTCAACGCTTTGTCCATCACCTTTGACTCCCACCCGTGCGCCGTGCAGAGCGCTGTCGACGGCATGATTGAGTGCATTCTCAGCGAGTTGTCTCGCCCTATCAGCACTTCTTCGCGCATGCTGCCCGTGGTGCTCACGGTAGGGGGCAAGGCCGCTGTGTGCCAAGTTGCAGCTGGCTGTGGCATTACGGTTTCGCTCGCCGCCACGCCAGCGATTCGCAGCCTGCGCCTCGCGGCGGCCATGCCGCAGCCAGAGACGGCTGCGACTGAGGGTTCCAGGCTCGTCTTTTCCGGGAATGCATTGCCTACTACGGGTGCTGTCTCCGTGAGCGTAGGTGATGCATCCTGTGCAGTCAGTGCACGGAACGATACGCATCTCGCCTGCGTTTTGGCACGTGGTGTCGGAGGCTACCACAGAGTGCGGGTGTTGTATGCGGCAGGCTATGCCGCCGACTTCGAGTCTCAGTGCTGTGCAACGATCATGTACAAAGTGTCTATTTCGAGCATGGTTCCCAGCATGGGTGGACGATGGGGCGGCCAGCGCGTGACAGTGACAGGCTCAGGGTTTGATACGCAGACAAGTGGCGCGATGGTATCGGCAGCCAGAGTCTTCGTGGGCGGGCGACAGGCGCTCGTGCGCAGTGCCAGCTACGGCCAGCTGGTGTTTGAAACTCCGGCGCTCACAAACCCTCCGGCCATTGGCCTAGAACATGAGCGTGTGTGGAAGAAAGTCCGCCACTGCGGCCTGCCGGGACAGACTGGTGAGGAGTGCGTGGGACAGGGCCTGAGGGCCTGTGCTGCGACACGCTCGTGGGGTCACGTCGCTGCCGCTGAAGCCGGACTGCCGCCGATGGCGTCCAACAACAGGATTCTGGCCCTGCCCGGTTCTGATTCAAGGTCCTCGGACGCAGCTTTGGTCGACGGTGACCTCGAAAGTGTTTGGCGGTCCAAGGCAGGCTCTGACGAGCTCAAGCTCGTCGTCGATCTGGGCCCGCAGGACGTCGTTGTCAAAAAGCTCATGATCCACTGGGCTGGGCGGGCTGCCGCAGGGGAATATCGAATAAGCGCTGGTAGCATTGATCCGTCAGCATGCGGTGCGGATCTCGAAGAACTGGTCGGATGGACAGCCACCAGCATGGCGCCGTGGAATCGCACTGGCACGGCTCTGTCGCCAACTGTCGCCTCGTGGCGCATCACCGGCACGCCGAATTTTCAAGTAAATTGGTTATCTGCCGAAGGTGACATTCTCTTCCTTTTCAACCCGCGCTCTCAGGACAAGCAGGTGATCATGAACTCAAAATACCAACATGATAAAGCGGATTGTTGTTGGCATTCAGAGAACCGAATTCCCTACACCGGAACGTCTGAGCAGACATGGACCGTGACCGTGGATGAAATCGGATTCCATGTGCTTTCGGGCGGTCAGGAGGTGTTTGTCTATGTGCATGTCTTGCCCTGGTCATCATTTGAGAAAATCGGCACATCAGGCAACGTCAACGTTGTGTACAACGAGGTGAAGGTCGCGGACCAGGTGGAGGAGATCGATACTGGAGCATTCCACTTCACTCCGCGCGTGTTCATGATCGAGCTGCGTGGGTTGCGTGCCGACGTGCCCTCGTTCGGCATACGCAGCCTGGTGTTTATCGACGATCTTGCCCTACCCTTCCCATCGAGCCAGCCGCTTTTGTTGCAGGTCGGAGGTGCGAGTGCGGTGTGTGCCGCGGGCAACCTGTCCTTGTGCTCCTTCAAGTACGCCCCAGTGCCGCAAGTGCTGCATGTCAGCCCGAGCAATGGCACCGCCGGGTCTGTCATCATGGTCAATGCGACGGGGCTGAATCTCGACGACTGTGGCGCCAACAAAGTCACGATAGCAAGCAGCGCATGTGTGGTGCAGAGCTGTGGAGGCACACGCACCAACACGAACGCCAGCGCTGACTTTCCCGCTGACCCGGGCTGGATTAGGTGTGCTGTGGCCGGGGTGCAGGCAGGCACGTACACAGTCGAGCTGACGGTGGACGGTGTGGCAGCTCGGAGCGGTGAAACTTTCACGTATCCCGTCTCGATAACGGGAGTCAACCCCGCGGCTGCCGGCTACGGAGGCGGCTACACCTTGACGGTGACTGGAGACGGCTTTGGCACCAACGCTGCACGCATTAAGGCGACTTTCTGCGATTCTCCGTGCCGAGTGACCAAGGCAGACATGACGAGCTTAGAGTGTGTGCCCGGCGCGATCTTCGACTCGGCGCAGACGCCAGGGCGCGAGACGCTGGACATCTCCGTCGCGGATGGGGGTGACGATGCCACTGAGGACGTGATGAGCAGGGCCATCGTTGTGTCGGGCGGCGTGCTGGCACCGTACTTGATGCCGCACGGCCATGAGTGGTCAAGGCGTGCAATCTATCTTCGCTTCAGTGCCGTCGATATCGCACAGGGCCTGCACGTAGCGCGAGCGCGCCTACAGATCCACGCCGCAGATGCGCAGTGTGAAAAGGGCTCTCTGATCCGCATTTTCGCTGAGGCGTCCGATGATTCGGCGCATTTTAGGCCATCGGAAAGCGGCAGTCTAGGCGCTCGACATCGCAGCGGGGTGCACCACGACTGGGTTGTGCAAGAGCGCTGGCGCTGGATGGCGGAGGCGCAAGAGTCTTCCGACATCAGCCATCTTCTCAACGAGGTCCTGGCTCGCTCAGGCTGGCGCGCTGGCAATGCCATTACCTTGATCTTGCAGCAGCGTACCAACTACCAAAGCAGCGGACTGCCCGAAAGAGGCTGCAACATCCTGTCCGCCGATTACTCCGCTAAGTACGCGCCCAAACTGCGCCTGCAACTCGCCAACTTCACGACGCCGAGTGCTCTTGCTGCTGAGCGTGCATGTGCCCTCTCCGTCACGGTCGATCGCGCGACTGAAGCGCAGGAAACAAGCGAGTGCAATGCAGCACGAGTGAGCATGACAGCTATGGCGTCATCGAGTGATGCGCCCGCGCGGCCCTCGCTGCAAGGCGATGCGGGCAACGGATACGAAGACCCCAACCTTTACAAGCAATGGATGCACAAGAAGCGTCCCACGTTGACCTACGAGGAGGCGCGTACTACGTGTGCAAGCATCGGCTCTAGGCTCTGCAGGAAAGACAAGGAGCTGTTGGTGCCGGGTGTTGGCGAGGCGTTGCAGCCCTTCTTCCCCAAGCCGACTGCCGTCAACGCCGACTTCCCCATCATGGTGCCCTATGAGCGGCACTGGTGGGGCGTAGAAGCCAGCCACCATAACAACTGGCTCCAGGTCAGTGGAGACAACGTGGGCGCCGATGCGTGGTATCCAAACTGGAACAACTTCAAGCTTCTCTCGGACTCGCAATACACCGAGAACGAACAGCGAACGAGTGTGATCGCGTGCTGTGGGGTGACGGGACACCCTGCCTACATGGCGGTGGATGATAACACGGATAGTTTCTGGGATTCCGGTGTGACGGGCACTGCGAATTTGACTTTGACGGTGGTCAGCCAAGACGCAGCCTCGCTACAGAGCATGGACATCCTGTGGACGGACGACTATGCGCGCCAGTACAGTGTGCTTGCCTCTCCAGACGGCAGCTCCTGGTTCCAGGTTGCCCACAACCGATTTGGCGATGGCTCTCTGGACACTTTGCGGCTGGGGCATGGTGGATGCAAAGGCATCAGTGCTCAGTGTCTGTGCGATGCCACCAGGGATGCGGCAGCGTGCAACTGGACCAGCCCCCTTGTCTCCACCCAGCACCTCCATCTCAAAATTCACATGCTCAGTCCAGCCTTGGGGAGTGCGCGGTACGGGATCAAGGATGTTGCCATCCGCGGCTGCGGTCAGGCAACGTCTGCAGCCCTCACAGCGGATGCCGCGTCGATCTTCACGGCGCGCTTGGCGCTGACGCCTGAGGTGGCGTCGGTAGTGCCTGAGCGCGGTACAACGGCCGGCGGCTCGGACGTGACTGTCACAGGACGCTTCTTTTCGACGGACAAATCCAAAATTTCAGTGTCACTGGGGGCCTTCGCCTGCGCTGTTGAGAGCGTCACGAGTCTTTCTGCAGACCAGCAGAGGATCGTGTGTAAGAGTTCTGCTTCGGGCATATTGCACGGCGGGCGCAAGTTCGTGACTGTCTCTGTTCATGGCCACGGGACGGCGCTGGCCTCTGAGGCTGCAACCTTTTGGTACGTCGACACTTGGTCGGCGCGCACGACGTGGGGTGGCAGCGCGCCCCCTACCGGGTGCGGGTCGTACGCTGAGGACAAGCTCTGTACCGATACCGTGCACATCCCCGCGGGGCAGGTCGTTTTGCTCGACCAGTCTCTCCCGCGCTTCTACCTGCTGCTGATTGAGGGCACCCTCATCTTCGACCGCCGCGACATTACGCTCTCTGCAAACTACATCTTGCTCCGTGGCGGCACCCTGCAAATCGGCACCGAGTCCCAGCCCTTCACCCACAACGTGCACCTGACTTTGTACGGGAACCCTAAATCGGTGGAGCTCCCCACCTTTGGCAGCAAGGTGATTGCCTGCTACGAATGCACAATGGACATCCACGGTGCACCCCAAGTAGCGTGGACCAAGCTGACCGCTACGGTGATGCCCGGAGCTACTGAAATCACGGTGCGGGACCCCGTCGCCTGGCCGGTCGACAGCAAGATTGTCATTGCCACTACTGATTTTGAGAGTCCGCGCTCGTCGCATTCAGAGGTCGCCACGGTTGCTGCGGTGCTTGACGGCGGCAAGCGCGTGCAGCTCAAGGACATCCGGGTGTGTTTCGAGTACGGGTTTTCGGGGCTGCCGAAGACTTGCCATCATCGCGAGTCACTCAGCTTCCCGCATTTGGGAGAAGTAAAAACGTTCGACGGGCGCCCGGTGGAGTTCCGTGCAGAAGTTGGCCTGCTGACACGTAACATAGTCATTGAAGGCGATCACGATGAGTTGCTGTGCCCGATGGCCGACATGGCTGATGACGGCGTGACAAAGCTCTCATGCAATCAGTTTGGAGCCCAAATTTTCTTCCACTCTCCGGGGCACGAGAGTCTGGTGGCTAGGATCTCAAACTTCGAGATCCGCAACGGGGGCCAGGCCTTCAGGCTGGGTCGTTACGCCATACACTGGCATATGGTCGGCAATCTGCGTGAGTCGTTTCAGCGAAACGTCTCCATACACCATTCGTGGAACAGGTCACTGCGATCCTCCACCCTCCAACCATTGTGTCTCTGATGACTCTGTGGACCTCTGTCCCTTCCTCCCTCCCAACCTGCTGCCGTCCCTCCCTCTCTGCTTGCTCGCGCGCAATGTTTCTCACCCTCTGCCAAAGGAAGACCATGGATGTGACGTGGCATCTCGCTGGCAGGGGCGTGGCGATCCACGGCATCAACTACCTCCGCCTCGAAAACAACTTTGCATACCATGTCATGGGCCACACTTTCTTCATCGAGGATGGGCCCGAGGAGCACAATCGTGTGGAGCACAATCTGGCCATCAAGACCATCCCCTCGATGAATCTGCTCAACACCGACCAGACGCCCGCCTGCTTCTGGATCGTTTCATGTGCAAATTACATCATCAACAACCATGCTGTGGCCTCTCGGCGATACGGCCTGTGGGTGCGCCCGGAAATGTCGGCTACCGGCACTTCTGTCAACACGCCCGACGTGCACCCCATCAACATCCCGGTGCTCGAGTTCCGCGGGAACCAGGCGCATTCAAATGGCAAGTATGGCCTCCGCGTCTTTGACATTTATGAGCCCAACGCGCCATCTGTGATTCGCGATCTCTTTGTCTGGCGCAATGGCAAGGTCGGGTGGACGGGGACCGTGATCGGCCAGGTTGGCTTCGACGGCGTGGTCGCTGTGCAAAACGGCAAGCAAGTTGCTGAGTTCCGTGCTACGCGTGTCTCTGCCTGGGACGTGTGCTTTATCCGCAATGCCCTCTTTGTGGACTACACTGGATTGCCCCTTGCCCGCTCTTTCGCCGCATCGGAAGACGGCTTCGAAGATTTTGTGGAACTGGGCGGCCCCGCAGGCGGCATCCTCTTTCCCTGGAATGAGAATGCAGGTGGTGGCATGACGGTGACTAATGTGACGTTTGTTAACTATCACCTCCCTTGCCTGCGAGGCTGTGCACACTGCGGGCGAGGAGGGTCGCCCTTTTTCGGGGACGGGGCTTTTGAAACTCGCTTCGAAGGCATGCGCTTTGTCAATTCCTCTCAGCGCGCCTTGTTCCGGCACCCCAACGAAGGTCAACCTCTCTCGCCCTCTTCTTCTGCTCCAACCCCACCCCCAGGCCCCCTTTCCCTTCTTTCTCTCTCTCTCCATCGCTGTCCCTCTCCCTTTCGCTCTGTCTCACTCTCACACACTCGCTCTCTTCATATATAAATATATATCCGCTATCACTCACTCACGCACTCACTCATTCTCTCTCCTCTCTCTCCTTTCTCCCCTCT